>ERZ827528.2023-NODE-2023-length-19624-cov-3.486637_pt1 | contig 19624 bp, 23 predicted proteins | sample MGYA00519768_ERZ827528 | MGnify/ENA primary metagenome ERZ827528 (study PRJEB31778, sample SAMEA3449343) | human gut metagenome | biome: human gut; feature: human-associated habitat; material: faeces | place: United Kingdom | collected 2010/2012 ...
TTGCCCGGCCCCGTCTCCATTAAGGGGGGAAACGTATAGCAGATGCAATGGCCCTGTGCGGCCTGCTTTTGACTGCGGCTGTTATAGCCGTCCTGATAGAAATGCGAACAGCCGAACGGCAGAAACGGAAAACATGCCTGCTGCATGTGGTTTTTCCTTGCCTGCTTGTATTGCTGTTGTATATCCGGGTTTCCGAACCGCTGTTTGTTCTTCGGGGAATGACGCTGGTTTTTTGCCTGTACACCGCCTCCTTGCAGGATCTATACAACCGGGAGGTGGACGATTGCCTGTGGGTCATGGTGCTGCTATCGGCGCTCATCCGATTTGAACCGGCGGAAATCCTTATCATGCTGACCGGTATGTTCCTTGCCGCGCTCCCGCTATTTGCGGCGAGTATCCTCAAGAATGGGAGCATCGGGGGCGCGGACATTAAGCTGACGGCGGCGGTGGGCTTTTTCTTTGGCCCGAGGCTGGGCCTCATAGCGCTGTTCGTTGGCCTGACGGCGAGCGTGGTCGGCATATGTATCACCAGAAAAATAAAGAAGGAACCAGTGAACACGTCATTTCCATTGGTTCCATTTTTAGCGGCGGGAAGCTATTTGGCTTGTCTGCTGTAAGGGGAGGACAAGATGAAGAACAGAACCATGCTGGGTGTGCTATGCATCATTCTGGCAGTGGCGGTCAGTTTTGGGGTTGCACCGCTGATCAGCCGGGTCAGCGCCCAAAAGGTAGATGTGGTGTGTATGGCGGCGGATTTGCCGCAGGGCCGCCCCATCAGTGCGGCGGATATTAAGGTGATAACGGTGGGTGGCTTTAATTTGTCGGACAAAGTGATCCGCGATAAGGCACAGGTTGTCGGGAAATTTGCGGCCTGTGATTTAAAGGCAGACGGCCTGCTTCTCACCAGCCAAATTTCTGAAAAAGGTGACGGAACCGAGGATGTACTGCGTTCGCTGGACGGATCCAAACAAGCTATCAGCATCACCATCGGCAGCTTTGCGGGAGGGTTATCCGGCAAGCTGCGAAACGGCGACATCGTAAGCGTTTTAGTGACGGGTGAGGATTATCAGACCATTATTCCGCCCGAACTCAAATATGTACGGGTTATCACAGCTACGTCTTCTAAAGGAATGGATGCCGGACAGGTCAATGAGGATGGGCAGGAGGAACTGCCCAGCACGGTGACGCTGTTGGTGAACGAGGTACAGGCCCGGCTGCTGGCCAATCGGGAAATCAATGGGAAGGTGCATCTGGCGCTTGTATATCGCGGGGAGGAGGCCAAGGCCCGCCAATTTCTCGACGCGCAGGACAAGGTACTCAAAGGGGGCGGCTGATATGGGGAAAATCATTGCTCTGTGGGGGTGTCCGGGAAGCGGGACAAGTACCACTTGTGTCAAGCTGGCGCGGGCCATCTACGACCGGTATGCGGCCAAAGTCCTGTGTGTGTTCGGCGACGCCGTCACGCCATATCTCCCGATCCTGTTTCCATTGAGCCGGGAGGGTGAGCTGCACTCGTTGGGCGGCTTGCTGGCAGATGCGGAGATTACGCCGGATAGCCTGCTGCGCTACGTCGTAACTGTCAATACTGTGAGGAACATGGGGTTTCTCGGATACCGGGACAGCGAGAACCGCTTTACCTACGCGGCGTATACGACAGAAAAAGCCGCCGAAATGTTGGAGAGTGCGGCCGCTCTGGCGGATTTTGTGCTAGTGGATGTCGGCTGGAACCTGGTGGAACCACTGGCACAAGCGGCGCTCTCTAAAGCGGCGGTTATTTTTCAGATAGCCAGCCCCGGCCTGCTGTCCCTGGGCTTTTTCGCGTCCCAACTGCCGCTGTACGAGGAGCCGTCGTTTCGGTTGACTGAGCATAAACGGGTGCTGAATGTCTGCCGCCCCAGCTGTTTGCCCATTGAGGAAACCAAACGGGTGCTGGGCGGCGTCGAACTGGTACTCCCGTATTCCCCACAGGTTGAACGCCAGAGCTTGGAAGGGAGGCTTCTGTTTACGATCGGTGGCGGGTATGGCCGGGCCATGCGACGGTTGGTTGAGACTGTAGTTGCTGGTTGAAGAAAACCTGTTCGGCAGGCGTGATAAGGTGCAAATTACCATAGATGAAAACCAGCTGAGTTTGTTTAAAGGAGGTGACGAACTCGAAACCGATTGATTTTTGGACACTGCTTTCCATGACGCAGGAACATATCACACGGGAATACGCAGCCATATTGACCGACAAGGAAAAGTTGCCCCAGCTCCGCGCCTATATCGAGCAATTTGTGCGGGATGGTGACTTTCAGATCGAGGGGATGCCGGCGGAGGAATTGACGAAACGGCTGTATAGGGAAATGGCGGAGTATTCCGTATTGACGCCTTATCTTGGGACTGATGAATTGGAGGAAATCAACGTCAATTCGTGGGATGATATTGCCCTTACACGAACGGACGGAAGCATCGTCAAGGCGGCGGAACATTTTCATAGTCCCCAGCATGCGGAGGACATTGTCAAGCGCCTGCTTCAGCACAGCGGTATGATTCTGGATAACGCCACGCCCATTGCTCAGGGACATCTCCCCAATAACACGCGGCTTACCGCGCTGAAAACGCCGGTGGTGGACGCGGTCAACGGCATCGCCGCCTCCATCCGGCTCCTGCACCCGCAGCGAGTGAACCGGGAGAAGCTGTTGGAAACCGGCATGGCCACGGAGGAAATGCTGGATTTTTTGGCCGCCTGCATCCGGTATGGGGTATCGATGACAGCGGCGGGGGCTACTTCCACGGGCAAAACCACCCTCATCAACTGCCTGCTCGGCGAAATTCCCGATAACCGACGGGTGTTTACCATCGAATCGGGAGCGCGGGAACTGGCGCTGGTTCGCAGAGAAAACGGCAGGACAATAAACAATGTCGTGCATACGCTATCTCGCCCATCGGATAACCCGGCATACAATATCAGCCAGGAGCAGTTGGTGGTGGCGGCGCTGCGTTTTTCCCCGAATGTAGTGGTGGTCGGCGAAATGCGGGACACAGAAGCAAGCGCAGCGGTGGAGGCCTCCCTGACAGGTCACACCGTGGTGTCGACGGTTCACAGTGGAGCGGCGGAGGCCGCCCATACCCGCATCGCCCTGCTTTGCCAGCGGCGGTTCCCCATCGATTTCTCCACATCGCTGACTCAGGCGGGGATGGCTTTCCCTGTAATCGCCTATACCCACCGTCTAGAGGATAACTCCCGCCGGGTCATGGATATTTCAGAATGTGAAGTTTTGACGGATGGCCGGCGGACCTATCACACCCTGTACCGGTACGACATCGTCAGCAATACAGTCCAAAACGGCACGTATACCATCAACGGCCACTTTTCCAAAGTGGGTGTCCCCTCGGAGAGCCTGCAGCGCAAGTTGCGGCAATACGGCATCCCGCAGGATGAACTGGCCCGGTTTACGAAAATAGGGGACTAAAAAGATATAAAACGCAAAGGAGGAAACGCCATTGATCGTGTTTTCGATCTTGGCCGCCCTGCTGCTTAGCGCGGGTATTGTCCTGATGCTGGGACTAACCCCGGATCGGATTGCTGATGACCTGTCGCGGATGATATCGCCGGATCCGTCCTTGCGCGATATTGTCCAAATGGCACAGGGCAAAAAGAAAAGTAAAAAATTGAGTGTGGCGTTTAGCCACATTCGCAGTGCGCTGACCGACACCGGTAAGGGCGGACAGTTTGCTCTCGTTTGCGCGGTGGCTCTGTTTGCGGCCATCGCAGGAGGGGTGTTCGCCGCTCTCATGGGCAATCTGTTCCTTATGCCGGTACTGGCCGTCGCCCTCGCCGGGGTTCCGTTCCTCTATATACGTTCCACTTTGGTGTATTACGAGAAGCATGTGCAGCAGGAAATGGAAACAGCCCTGAGCATCATCACAACCGCCTATGTACGGTCGGAAAATATCGTGGAGGCCGTGCGGGAAAATATCGGGTACATCAAGCCGCCTCTCCAAAGCATATTTCAAACCTTTCTTACCCAGGCGACGGTTATCAGCGCGGATATAAAGGGGGCGCTTTCCGACCTATCCCAGCGGATCGACAATGCTATTTTCCGTGAATGGTGCGGCTGCCTTATTCAATGTCAGGATGACCGCACACTCAAATCCGCGCTGCTGCCCATAGTGAGCAAGCTGTCCGAAGTGAGGCAGGTGAACAACGAACTGCGCACCATGCTGACAGAACCGAAAAAAGAATACTGGATGATGGTGGCAATGGTAGTTGGCAATGTTCCTCTGCTGTATATGATTAACAAAGATTGGTTCGGCACGTTGATGTACACCACCTTGGGCAAGGTTATCCTGGCGATCTGCGGGATAGCCATTTTTGTAACGGCTCTGTTCATGCTGAAGTTCACAAAGCCGCTGGAATATAAGCGATAGGGAGGAAGAAAGTATGATTTCGCTCCTCGTATCCGCCCTGCTGGCGGCGGGGTTATTTCTCATATTGTGTGACGCCCGGCGAATGCCGACGCTCCGGACGGCAGAAGCAGTATCCGGCTTTGCCAAACGGCGGAAAAAGAAAGAGGGGACGCTGGAACGCTGGCGGCGAGATCTGGCATCATGGCTGTCAAAGCACCTGCGCCTTAACGAATATAAGCGTCTGCAGTTGGCCGCCGATTTACAGAGCGCGGATATGGACATCAGTCCGGAACTGCACATTGCCGGCGCGGTGGTGGGAGCTGTGCCTGTCGGCCTGCTGGCCATTCCCACACTGTACGTGTTCCCGCTGCTGGCTCCGCTGGTAGTGGCCGTGGCTGTTCTACTGTATCTCAGGGCGGCCAAAGGTATGCAGGAGCGCATCAGGGAGCGCCGGGCCGCCATCGAATACGAACTGCCCGGCTTGGCCTATACCATCGAACAAACTTTAAAACGGAACCGGGATGTGCTGGCCATGCTGGATGGTTACCGGGAGTCCGCTGGGCCGGAGCTGCGCAAGGAACTATCGATCACGGTGGCAGATATGCGTTCGGGTAATTACGAGGCCGCGCTGACCCGGCTGGAGGCCCGCGTTGGTTCCACGCTGCTGTCCGATGTGACGCGGGGGCTGATTGGCATCCTGCGGGGAGATGACACCTCTCTGTATTGGTCGGCGTTGAGCCTAAAACTGGCGGATATCCAGCGCCAACAGCTTAAACAGAAAGCGCAGAAAGTGCCGGGAAAGGTCAAACGCCTGTCCATGTGCCTGTTGGGCTGTTTTGTGATGACCTATATGTCGGTTATCGTCTGGCAGATATTTACCTCGCTGGGGGTGCTGTTTGGATGAAGCTTTGACCATATCTTGCGGTCAATGAAAGCAGCATTGAATCGTCGACGATATTATAGCTTCACCGTTCATGGGAAGGAGGGACGCTTTGAAGAATTATATGAAGAACAGACGCGGTGAGGGATACATCGACACCGTTGTGGAGGTGCTGGTGTTCACCATGCTGCTTGTTTTGGTACTGAATGTGTTCCAGTTTCTCGCCCTCAAACAGAACATGGACTACTTCGCCAAAGAACTCATCACCACCGCCGCAGTCAGTGGGCGAACAAGTCATGAAACGACCGCGCGCTATGAAGAACTGGCGGAGGAAACCGGTTTGCGACCCGCTGCGGCGTGGACAGCGGAATATTTCAATGCGGCGTTGAAGCAGGTGCAGTTGGGAGATACGATCCACTTGAGGCTAACTTGCCAGACAAGGCTGCAAGGATTCGGTGTATTCAATATGCCGATCACTTTAACAGCCAGTTGTTCCGGCCTATCGCAGCGGTACTGGAAGGGGATGGGATGATGCGGCGGTTTCTGCATGACCGGCGTGGCTTGTCCTATGTACGGACGGCGGCTACGGTACTGGCACTCAGTATGCTGTTGGCTGTTATTCTATCGTTTGCGTCGTGGATGACTATCGTCCAGACATCGCGGGCCGATACGCAGCGGGTGCTGGATTGCTTTTGTATTGATAAGGCGCAGGAAATATACAGCAGCATCAAGCAGGGGAATAACCGGATGTTGCGCGGTGAATACACCGACGTTTTCATGTTAAAACTTGTGAACGAATTAGGTCTTGAAAAGAATGGAAACCTGGTATATCATAAAGGTGACAGCGGAGAGATCATCTACCACTATACTCAACCATTGACTGCTAATCTTAAGGATGACACTCTCACCTTAACCATGGACTATGAGCTGGTGCTTCCCGTGACATTCGCGGGTCGGCGGCTTGCGGATCTCCGCGTCCCGTTACAGGTGACAGCAGCCTATGTCCTTAAGAATTAGAAAGGCAGTGGTATTTTTATGTCCAAAATCAAAGAGCTCCTGAAAAACAAAAAGGTTGTGGCGGGCGCGTTGCTGGCGCTGATTCTCGTCGTGGCTCTGGTGGCGGTGCTGTTGTACCATCCCGGCGGTTCGGAATTGCCGGTGGCCGAATCCTCCCAGGCGGACGTTTCGGGAGAGGTGGTGGTCAATATTCCAGACGACACCACCACGCAGACCACGACTGAACAGACCGCCACGACCGGCAGTCCCGGAGTCCTTGATGTAAAAGGCGATCCGGAGCAAAAGGCTGCCAGCTCCACTACCCGAACGAAAGCGGAGAAGCCGGCCAAGCCGGTCACGACAGCGACAACTCCGCCCGAGGCTGGCGGCATCCAAATCGGCGGTGGTGAACAACCGCAGATATACGACTGTAAAACGCCCAACCACCACTGCAGAGACGCCGAGGCGCATGCATGGATTCAGAACCTGGAGATACAAGGCTGTGAAATTTGCGGGGCGCATGACTGTCCCAGCATTTATGCGGTCGACGAGTGGGGCGGCGCGTGTCCCGATTTGAAGAAATGTCCTCATTATGATGAAAAGAAAGATCCGATTGAGTGTTGTCCGATCTGCGGCAGGAAAAATGGGAATGGGGATAACAATACCTGTCAAAAGTGGATTGTGGATTTTACTTGTCCTAAATGCGGGCAGCTTGTTAGGGCAAATGAATGCCATACGCATGGATAAACCGAATAAAGCAGAGAGGCTCGGCGATATGCCGGGCCTTTTTTGCTGTCAGAAAGGCGGGAGATGGTGAATAAACTTCGGCAAAAACTTATGGCGCTGTTCCTTGTGGCTTGCATCGGGGTAAGCGGTACACTGGGGGTATCGGCCTTGTCATGGAGCGGCAGCACTGCCGGCGGTGGCGGCGAGGGCGGTGCCGCCAAAACCAAAGGCTTTGCTATTCGCTATACAGATGACAACAACTGCCTTGGCTACCGTTTCAGCGTGGTGGATAAGAACGGAAACCGGAAGGGATCCAAGGTGATTGACGTATTCCGCAACACCAAATATGGAAACTCGGAATACAGTGCGGCGTTTAAGTTCAGCACCAAATACAGCAAAAAGCAGTTAATCGCCAACCAGAACAACAGCTTCAGCACATCCAAAACTACGGTGGACTGCTTTAAGGAAACGACTATGGGATTTGCAAGCGCTCTGCCCGTTCCCAGCGGCATGAATGCCTGGCAGAGCAATCACAATAACTTGAACCGGGTGCTGTCTGCTTTAGGGATCAACGGTGTGGGTGCTCTCGTCAACGGGGACAAGGTGTTGGTGGAACCGCTTGAGGATGTACGGTTGGAAACGATATACCACAGCGTCACGGTCACCGAACTGGCCATCTATGGTAAATGGCTGCTTGGAGCCAACAGCAACGGCGGATCCAGCCCCGACAGCGGCAAATGGGGATTTATATCCAACTATACGAACCGACATTTTCCCAACGCCTTGTATACACCGGATGGTAAGGGCCTGTGGGCCGGAGTTGGTGCGCTGAGCAAACGAGCCACGTTTTACGATATCATCAACAAAGGGTACGGAGTCGGTATTGCCTATACGGAAACCAAGCCGGCTTTCACACCCGCTCTCGGCGTAAATATCTGTGAAGCGTGGCGCGGCGGAAAATCTTCCCGTACTTTCCGCTATGGCAACAGCAACGGCGCGTCGTTCGGTAATTTCAGCTATGCCAACGGATATCCCATCAAAGGGGATAGCGTGTGGTTTGCCGTCAATTTCCCCGGCGAAAGCCAGACGGTGCGGGTACGGCAGTATGCGCGGCTGCAAGGGGGCAACTGGACGACACGGGATGTGAATCTCAGTGGATCTTCCTGGTACGATGTGGCGCTTTTCCCGACGACGGTGGACGCAGGCCGAACCAGTTATGTGGTGGAAGCCAAGCAGGACTGGATCGACGGCAGCGGCAAGGTGTTGAAATCCGGCGCGGTCAAGACCTTCTACTTTCCCGTCCGTCCCAAGGTAAACCGGTATCAGGTGACTATGTACGGTGTCACCGGCTCAGTGGCGGCCAAGCGCGGCGCTTCGAACAGCGGCACCCTCTATGCGGGCCAGCGGGTTCGGCCCTACTACACCTATACCTCTGACACGAGCTGGACGTCCAGCAACCATTTCCGGGCCTCTCTCAACGAATGGAAGAACGGCGCATGGAGAACAGCAACTTCCTCCAACGGCGGCTGCGATTTATATTTGAACAATACCGGCATCCGAAGCGGGGCCCCCCTTGCCAGGTACAGCAGTTTAGGCTGGTACACGGTGCCGGACAACAATGCCAATACGAATGGCGCAAACCGTGTGCCGGTTAAGCTGGAAACCCAATGGGCTAGTGATCCTGCCCACACCACCGAAACCACATGGATCGATGTTCCCATCGTTCGATCGGATGTGGAACTCAAGGAAATCCGCGTGATCGACAAATCCGGATATTACGCATCGACTCTATGGACGAATCAGACCTATACCCCGCAATATGTGTATAAGAACAATACCGGCTGTACGGTGTATGTAGAAGGATATAACAGCGACCGGTCAAAAATCAGTGGTATCTATTCTATACCGGCCTATGGGCAGATTCTGGTCAACGGCAAACCATTTGTTGCAGCGGCCAGCACGTCCCAATATATATGGGGCGGTGTGTATCTGGAGGGGGCCGGCATATATAACACGCCTTACGAGACGAACCACAGCAACAATTCCAAGGGCGTCACCTTTACGGTGAAATCCCCGCTGACCATTGAACCGTTGGCCCCGAATTCCCTGTATAGGGAGGGGGTACAAGTGGTCAGCAGCTTCCGGGTGACCAACACAACAGGGAACCAGTACACTCCCGCGGAGAATATCACTGTGCGGTTCAAAGCACTGAAAAATGGAGCGCCGCTATATTCTGCAGCAAAGGCAACGGTTATCCCATCCTACGGGGATAATCTGGTGTATTTTCGATGGACGGTGCCGACAGAGCTGAATGGCGCGTCGATCACTCTGCAAGGCGAGGTGCTGGAGAATGGCAAGGTTCTGCACACCGGCAGCCGGACGCATGGTACGGAAAAGCCGGCGGTTTCACAAACGCCGGACACGGTGTTTGAAAAACCGGCTCCTCCCGGTTTTCGGTTGGAATCGCCGCCGGTACGAACATCGATGTTGAACACGCAGTGGTCTCAATGGCTATACGACTCTGCCCGAGGATTCTACAAAGAGACATATGGGTTAGTATTAGGTTTAGCAGATGGGACTATGACGCCCGATTCGGACTCGCCGTCCCGCGTTCATAAGGATGGAAAATGGCAGATGAAGTCCGGCTATGGTTTCACCTTGAACTGGCCTGTTTCAGTATTTCGGGCAGACGGTTTAAAGCTGCCGCCTGCAGATTCCTACACCAGTGTGCAGACGGCAAAGGCATACTTCCCGGAGTTCGGATACAATGTGTCCTCCGGTGCATATCGCGTGTTAAGCAGTATCTTTACGAATGCCTTTGCATTGCCGGCAAACAGCTATGCGGGGGGTGATCGTCTGCATTTTGTCCCCCTTTGGTTCCCGGACGGGGAGTATACTGTGCAGTGCTATGCGGGCGATTTGTGGACACCAACGGGTATGATGTATGGCTGTTACAATCCTCCGTCAGTTATCATTACGGAATCGGCCTATGATGATTGGTATGTAGGCAAATAGAGAAGAAAAAGGAACGCGGGGCCATGTGGCTCCGCGTTCCTGCACTTTGAAAGGGGGAAGCCTCATGAAACAACAGGCGTCGCGGGCGAGAGCTGTGCGGCTGACCGTATTGACAATGTCCATATTGGTTATGCTGACAGTCTTCAGCATAACGTGCTGCGCTGCGGGTGTCGGCGATGTGGCCGGGGCGGTGGAAGGAACCTGGACGAAAGCGCAGACGCAGATTAAAGCCATTGTTGACAGGGTCGTATTCCCAGTTCTCGATCTTGTACTGGCGGTTTTTTTCTTTATTAAAATAGGCACGGTGTATTTTGATTACCGCAAAAATGGGCAGTTTGAATGGACGGCTCCGGCCATTCTGTTCGGGTGTTTGATATTCACGTTGACCTGCCCTTTATATATCTGGAAGGTGCTGGGGATATAGGGGGGAGGTGGTCAGTTGATAACATTAGGGAGCCTTTTTGACGGTATCGGAGGCTTCCCATTCGACAACGAAACAGAGAGACTGGAACAGCTCTCGCTGTTGGGCCCGACCATGGTCGGGGAGAATGTCCCCCGAGCTTTCTCCAGCAAAGACGGAGAGGATTTCCGAACGGTACTCGAAGAAACAACCCGACTGGAAGATCAATTCTCCGTCGCTGGCGCGTATTGGATGCTCGGTTATGTTCAGCTGAACATAACTTTCTTAATGTAAAGTTAAGAAAAATGTTAAGTCACCTCCTGAAATGCAGTAAAGCCAGCAAGAATGCTCCTGCTGGCTTTACATTATCTATAATATGCCCTTCAAGAAAGAATGAGGTCCACCATCATAGTGATGGCAGACCTCATTCTTAAGTGTTTGGCTGAACGAGAACCATATCATCGGGGGCAACATCAGGTCGGCAATAAAGTTGAGGAATATCTTCGCCAGGAATGCCCTCAAGTATCAATTCTGCCTTTGCCTGGTCAAATGCTTTCTTAAGAGAATGCCCAAATCCAATAGAAGAATAGAGTTGTGCGGCGAATGTACAGGCTGTTTCATCGGGAATAGAATTAGACGTCCCGATTGCAGCTTCAATATGCTCAACTACACTCGCCGCCTGAGTATCTGAAAAACAAGCATTAAAGACGATTAAACGGATGGTATCAGAAGCTGTTGCCATAGCTGTAGAAATCGCATATGCAGACACAAGCTTATCGGTTCCATCAGGATTTTCTAATACAAGTTCGCCCGTATCTGCTCCATGCCCACTAAAATGAACAACGGTTGGGTTTGTTTCGTTGATAGCTTGCAATATATCAGAAGCCCTCGTGGCCCACCGACTTTCAAATTGTACCGAATCTCGATATTCTGAAAGTCGGATCTTCTCTTGTATAGACCGTGCTTCCTCATCAAGGCGCAACTGGTGTGTACCAACAGGATTTGCCGCTAAGAAAAGTACAGTAATTTTTTCAGGAATTGCCTTTATAATATCAATTTCCCTCTGCATTTGAGCCTGATGTTGCTCTTGACGCCGTATAGCCTGCTCCATCGCGGCTGATTGCCGAGCTGCCTGCTGAAGACGTTTCTTTTCATCATCAGCGGCTTTTTTATTGAGCTTAGTTTCTTCATTTCGATAGTTTTTGTCGGCAGTGGCATATTCCTTTTCTTTTTGTGCTATTTTTGCTTGAATATCGCCACATTTCTTTTGTATGTCAGCAATAGACTTTTCTGTACGGTCAATCTCTGAAAGTTTGGATTTTATTGTGGATTCGCTTTTTGTCCGGCTAATTGCACTTTTAGCAGATATAATTTTTTTCTGCAAAGGTGCGATTTTAGATTGCTCACGGGCCAAATCCTGATTCAACTTGGCTAACTCTTCTCTTTTTTTAAGTAGTGTGGTTCTATAGCTGTCAATTAGAGCCATAATTGCACCTCGTTTCGACTGATAACGCCAAAATTATACGATAATTATATATTGAATTAGTTAATTTTTCAATACGAATTGCAAAAAATCTCAGTTGATAATTGTTTGGCGATTTATTTTCAATTAACAGGAAAGGAAGGGGTGTATTTGTGGGGTTTATAACCTCCGTTATTTGGGAGGAAACGCTGGACTGGCTGTATTCCCAGCTGATGGGGCTTATATCTGACTTTTTCCAACAAATGAACAATATGGGTGCTCAGATATTTGAATTGTCCTGGGTAAAGGCCATTATTTTGTTCTTTACTCAATTTGGCTGGGCTATGTTTTTGATTGGTCTGGTGGTGGCCGTGTTCGACACGGCGGTGGGCGCACAAACTGGCCGTGCGGACATAAAGGGGACAGCGTTAAATGCCATGAAAGGCTTTTTCGCCGTATCCCTGTTTTCCGTATTGCCGGTGCGTCTCTACCAGTTTTCGATTACGCTTCAGGGATCTTTATCCCACGGACTGGCCCGGCTGCTGTCTGTGAATGTGTTTACGCCGGCGGGATTGGCCCAAGCGGCTATTGATCAGATCAAGAGTTCAGGGACAGGCTCCCCTGGCCTGTTCAACACGCTTTTAATAATCGCTCTCGTTTACTGCGTAGTGAAAGTGTTCTTTCAAAACCTAAAACGCGGCGGCATCCTGCTCATCCAGATAGCGGTCGGTTCGCTGTACCTGTTTTCTGTGCCGCGCGGATATACGGATGGCTGGATTCAGTGGTGCAAGCGAGTCATCGGTCTTTGCCTGACAGCTTTCCTGCAGACTACTATTCTGATGGCAGGCCTCATTACATTCCGCAGCAATTATCTGCTGGGGTTAGGCCTGATGCTGTCTGCAAAAGAGGTGGAGCGGATTGCGGAGGCTTTTGGAATGGACACCAGTGCGAAAGCCAATTTGTCTGGAGTGATGTATGCCGCCTCCAGTGTAGTCAATGTTACGAAACAAATCGCCGCTGTTGTGAAATAGTAGGAGGTGAACATACGCGGTATCAAAAATTCGGCATAGAGATCGAGATGACCGGTCTGACCAGGGAAAAAGCGGCGCAGGTTGCCGCCTGGTATTTTGGAACGGAGGCGCGGCATGTGGGAGGAGGCTATGATACCTATACGGCTTCTGACGGGCAGGGCCGCATATGGAAATTTGTCCGGGATTCCAGCATTCGTTGTCAAATGGGAACTGGAAGGACAATGAACAGCACATATGCGGTAGAGTTGGTGTCGCCTATTTGTCAGTACGCAGACATAGCAATCATTCAGGAACTGGTCCGAGTACTGAAACAAAATTCCGCCGTCGTCAATGAGTCGTGTGGGATCCATATACATTTGAATGCAGCTCCGCATACTCCCAAAAGCCTGCTGAATATCGTGAATATTATGGCGGCGAAAGAAGATCTGCTGTACAAGGCGCTTCAGGTAGCGGACACACGGAAAGAATACTGTGAAAAGACCAACGCTCGTTTCCTGGAAGAAGTCAACCGGCACAAGCCGGCTACGCTGGAACAGATGAAACAGATTTGGTATGGTGGACAGGACGGAAGCCATAACCATTATAGTCCTACCCGGTATCGCTGTTTAAATCTTCATAGTGTGTTTTCCAAAGGCACCATCGAATTTCGGCTGTTCAACAGCACGCTCGATCCGGATCGCGTAAAGTCGTATATCCAGCTGTGCCTTGCCATCAGTCATCAGGCCCTTACGCAAAAGTCAGCGTCATATACCAGAACCCAATCCACCAACGAAAAATACACATTTCGGACGTGGCTGCTGCGACTGGGACTCATCGGCGACGAATTCAAAACCGCGCGGAAATGCCTGCTGGAACACCTGGAAGGAAATATTGCGTGGAAAGATCCGGCGCAGGCGGAGGCTCAGCGGCAGCGTCTGGCAGGCAGTCAAGCTCTGCCATCCCCAACGTCAGGCTCGCGGCAGCCTGATCAGGTTCAACAACAGGCACAACCGGCTGCACAGTCGCATCAACAAACGGCGCCGATTCAACGACCACCTGCGTCCCGGACGCAGCAGCGTCCTGACATAGCACCTCCATCGCCTGCTTGCCAGGAGCAGGACGACAATGCGTTTACGTTTACCATGAGTATGTAAGAGAGGATTGAAGCGATGACAAAACGGTTGTATATCGCGTATGGGAGCAACCTGAATCTGCGGCAGATGGCGATGCGCTGCCCGACTGCCCAGCTGGTGGGGACGGGTGAGGTGCGGGACTATGAGCTGCAATTCAAAGGGCAGCCTCACGGCGCATTTGCCACTATCGGTTCAAAGGATGGCGCGTCAGTGCCGGTGGCTGTGTGGAGCCTCCGTAGCTGGGACGAAAAGGCGCTGGATATGTACGAGGGTGTCAATGCCGGCCACTATTTCAAAAAGGAAATCCCGGTACAGTTAGGGGATCAGACAAAGCTCGCCCTGGTGTATATCATGAATCCCGAAGCACAATTCGGTATCCCCACGCAGCGGTATTATAACGCGGTGCTGGAGGGATACGAAAACTGCAAGCTGGATCCCCACATTCTGAACAAGGCTGTAGATGATAGCATCGCGGCCTTTCGGCAAGCGGAAGCGCAGAAAAGAGCCTGCATTTCCTTGCTGGATGATTTTGAATCCTGGGAAAGCCTTGAAGATGCGGCGGATGAACTTGACTTCGACGGTCAAATACACCTGTAGGGGGTTATTTATGGAATACGCCTACCCGGATAATCTAAAAGCCCGTCCGACGCTGTGGCTGTGGGAACTGCGTCATATCGCGTTCATCGGCGCAGGTCTGCTGTTGTCGGTGCTGGCGTTCGCGCAGCTGGGGACACTGGTTCCTTTCGTGGTATTGGCTGTGTTTGCGTTTGTCACCATCCGCATGGAGGAGATGACGATCCTGAACTACCTCTGTTTCTCTGTTCGCTTTTTTCTAATCGGCCAACAGTTGTTTTTCTGGAGGTAAATATGAAGCCCAAAATTTCTAAGACAAAACGGTCGGCGCAAGAGCTGATCGGCATCCAGGAAGTGTCCGGCAATCATGTGCTAACGAGGCAGAATACGGAGATGTTGTTCTACCGGCTCCGGCCAGTAAACGTGGCAGTGCTGCCGGCATCCGTGATGGAAGCCAAGGAGGCGGCACTGGCCAATGTACTGGCCGCTGTTCCAAGCGTGGAGCTTGTGTGTTTGAACACTTCTGAGAGCTTTGAGGACAACAAAACATATTTTTTAGAACGGATTCAACAGGAGGACAACCCGGCTGTCCAAAGATTGTGTGAGCAGGACATTCAGTATTTGGATGATATCCAACGGGACATGGCCACGGCGCGGGAATTCTATGTCGTCCTGCGTCAGCAGGCGGGCGGAGAACAAAACGACGCACAAAGGTTGGGAAAGGTACTCAAGGAACAGGGCTTTGAGGCCGAAGCCGCTGCGCCGGATGATCTCCGCCGACTGCTGGCTGTATACTACACGCAGCAGCCGATTGAATCGCTTGACAATATCGACGGCGAAAGGTGGGTGACGGGTGTTTAAGAAAAAAAGACTGCCTGCTTCAATGCAGCCGCTTCCCGGCTCATGGAGCAATGTCGAAGGAGGGATTTATCCGGCTATAGAGGCGGAACAGAGGCCGGCTGTTTTGTCAACGGAGATCCACGTCAAGTCGTTTGCCGATCTCATCACGCCAGCTGCTATTCGGTTCTACACCGACCACATCATCTGCGGCGACACGTATCGTTGCGTGTGGGCGGTACGTGATTACCCGACCTCGACCAAGGAACAGGCGCTCCTGCGAGGACTCGGGGAACGGGACGGCGTCACCTTGCACCTCTACATCCGGCATGTGACGCCGGCGGAGGAAAACAAAATTCTAGTTGGCGCGACGAAAAAGAATCGGATGGTGGCCGGCACCGATGACCTCAAGCAAAGTGTGGTGGCGCGGAGCAATCTGGAGGACGTGGCGTCCCTCATTGTCCGTATGCACCGGGACAAGGAGCCGCTGGTACACACGGCTGTGTATATGGAGATGGCGGCCCGGAGCCTGGAGGCGCTGCGTGAACTGCAGACAGAGGTGCAGACCGAACTGGCTCGGTGTAAAATCCAAGTCGACCGTCTGCTGCTCCGACAGAAGGAGGGCTTTTTATCTACCGGACCGGTGGGCAGCAATGTGCTGGGCATTCAGTATGAGCGTGTGCTGCCGGCCAGTTCGGCGGCAAATCTGTTCCCCATGAACTATTCAGGGAAGACGGATCCTCACGGTTTTCCAGTTGGACGTGAGAAATGTGGAAGCCACATTCTTCTGGATCTGTTCAAGCGGGAGGGCGATAAGACCAACAGCAATGTCCTCATTCTTGGCAACAGCGGCCAGGGTAAATCGTATCTGCTCAAGGGGTTGCTGACAAATATCCGGCAAAGCGGAAAGCGGGTGCTTTCACTCGATCCGGAGGGGGAGTTCCAAGAACTAACGGAGAACTTAGGCGGGTGCTATATCGATCTATTGTCCGGTCGGCATATCATCAATGTGCTGGAACCTAAACTGTGGGCAGACGGTATTGAGAACAACGATGTGCAGCCGGCTCCGGCTGCATTTACCGCCGCCACCCGATTAGCGCAGCACATCAGTTTTTTAAAAGATTTTTTCAAGGCATACAAGCCTGGCTGGACGGAGCGCCATTTAGATACACTGGAAATCCTGCTGCTGCGCTTGTATGAAAAATCTTCTGGAACATACCCTATTCTATCCGACCTGTATCGGCTGGTGGATCAGGAATTTAAGTATTACGACGGAGCAAAGAAGAATCTCTATACCGCGGATACCCTGCAGGAGTTGGCTCTGGGATTGTACTCCATCTGTGTAGGTAGTGATAGTCGATTCTTCAACGGCCGCACGAATATCACCGATTCTTCCTTTGTGTGCTTCGGCGTCAAGGGGCTGCTGGAAGCCAACAAAAATGTCAAGGACGCGATGCTGTTCAATGTGCTGTCATATATGTCGAACGAGCTGCTGACGCGGGGAAACGCTGTGGCGTCCATCGACGAGCTGTATATTTTTCTGACAAACCCGGTTGTCATTGAATACATCCGCAATTTTTCTAAGCGCGTTAGAAAAAAAGACAGTGCGGTGCTTCTTTCCAGTCAGAATCTGGAGGACTTCGATCTCGATGGCATCCGGGAATACACCAAGCCCCTGTTTGCCATCCCGACACACGTATTCCTGTTCAATGCCGGCAACACCGACGCTCGGTTCTATATGGACTCCCTGCAGCTGGAACAGAGCGAGTATGACCTCATCAAATATCCGGCGCGGGGCTGCTGCCTGTATAAGTGTGGTAATGAGCGGTATCACCTACAGGTGCATTTCCCGGAGTACAAGACGCGGCTGTTCGGCTCAGCCGGCGGGAGGTGACGGCGTGTCGGTGACAGCGGCTGTGAAAGCCGCTGCTGCTCTGTTGAAAAGTAAGAAGGGGCGTAAAATTCTTAAGATAGCGGTCGGGTTCGCAATAGGTATATTCATTTTGATTGCCGGTGTGCTATTCACCATTGTCAATGCCGTTTCGGGGATTGGCAAATCACTGGCAGGCTGGCTATTTGGAGGCGGATCATCGGTGCCGCCGGAGTTCGCACAAAATGTGTTCGTGCAGGAGATACAGGCAAGCCTCACCAAGCTGGACAGCGCTGTGGAGACAGCAGAGAAACAGCTGGGGTCGGACAAGCTGGATGGCCGGTGGATCGGAGCGGTATTCTACACCATATACTTTGGACAGCCGCAGCCGGCGGATGAAGTGTTCTCTTTGTTTGTGGAATGTTTTGTCATGGTCGATGGGGAGGGTGGGGTGCAACCGCAAACGGATGACGATGCGCTGCTTCAATCCCTGCGCCACATTTGCGGTGACAGGGTGTCCGCCGATACGCTGCAGCAGGCTCGGGAGTTTTATCCGTCTTCACCCTCGTCTGGTTAGGCGTTATCAAAACGTTTACAATTGTATTTTCTGGTATCGCTTGCACTGTGCGGCAAAATCCACTATGGTGTGGTCACACCAGCAGAGAGGAGGTGGTCTTATAATGGGAATATGTAAACCGTGCTTTATAGCGTATTTCTCCTCCGAACAAGTCCGGGATATTCTCTCTCAGAATAACGAGGACTATACCGAAACGGTGGTGTACCAGCTAACTGAGGGCTGCGTCAGATTGGAGGCAGTTATACAGCATACCGGAAGCGTCAGTTTTCTGGGGTATGACATGTATGTCAAATCCACACCGACAGACAGCGAGTGGATTGCGTATGACGTGCTGACGCAGCCGGTCAACATCGATGCACCGGACATGGAGCAGGAGATGCGCCGTGTATTGGCGGACTATCTTAAGGAGAGCGGCCTCTCCTGCAGGGAAAATAAATTTGAAGATGTGACGGAGAAGGAGAGCAATGATTATGAGTGATCAAATGGAAATCATCATCAAGCTGACGGTGGACGGGGAACAGCTGGATACCCTGCGGCTCTATCAGCCCGGCGATGCAAGGCCCATTGAAGAGGAACTGGAAGAAGCGGCGGCGCAGCGTCTGCAGCGACTGTTCCGTAAAAATGTCCCGATTCCGGTTCAGAACTTTCTGGAAAAGAAACATGGTCTATCTTCGAACAAAGCAGAACGTCCGAGTTCTCCACGCAGACCCACTGGTGAACGAAGAAAACGCAGCCGGGGCGGGGAAGTGATGGCGTCGAATTTGACAGAGGAGCCGCGTGTTGCGCCGGATGAAAATAGTATAATGGCATAGTTGCGCGATAGTAATAAGCTCGTCTCTTGTTGGAGGCGAGCTTTTTTGCAACCTAAATTTTCTGAAAAGGGGAGGAACAATGAGTACACGAAGCTACATCTGCATGGAAGTCGGCGACAATCGATACAAAACCATCTACTGCCATTTTGACGGATACCTTGATTACAACGGTAAAATGCTGACGGAATACTACAACGACCGGGCGCGCGTGGAGAAACTGCTGGAACTGGGAGATTTATCAATTCTCCGCGAAAAAATCGATCCGGCTCCGGATCGTCGTCATGGCTTTGATTTTAATGAGCAACAGAAGGACGTCTGTGTCTTTTATGGCCGTGACCGTGGCGATGAAGGCGCTGCGGCGCGAATAATGACAATGGAGGAACTGGATGATCCGGAAAATTGGACGGAATACGTCTATATTTTCAACCGGGACGGCGAGTGGAAATATTTCGAGAGTGGACAGTCCTGGAAAGGTCTGCGCGATGTTAGGGAGGATTTGGGGCTGGAACAAACGGAGGATCAGGAACCGTCAGGCATGACGGAAATTACCTGAAGAATCAGGAGCGTTTGAAAAGCCTGCTTGTCTTTTGACAGCGGGCTTTTCCGCCCCACTGTCGGCCCCAGGTCGGGATGGAAGGGAAGGTGGCAATCCGGTACCATTCAATCGGCCAAAGGGCGTGTGGGCTAAATATGAGCCTTTGCGGGTGCGAACGGGCAGGGGCAGCGAATATAGGCGCTTTGGACAAAGAGATTCCACCAAGGAAGGCCCCTGCCCTGCCGGTCAGGGGTGCAGGTTAAAGCGTTGCTATCACATCGGCGGACAACGCCCGCCGAACCTAGTCGGTGTGCGGTTTTTGGTTGATTTACCCTTGCTGTCATGATGGGAGAATATTGTAAAAGGCTGCTGTCATGACAGCGAAAAATGGCTGCAAATCAAGGAAAGG
>ERZ827528.2024-NODE-2024-length-19623-cov-25.413123_pt1 | contig 19623 bp, 10 predicted proteins | sample MGYA00519768_ERZ827528 | MGnify/ENA primary metagenome ERZ827528 (study PRJEB31778, sample SAMEA3449343) | human gut metagenome | biome: human gut; feature: human-associated habitat; material: faeces | place: United Kingdom | collected 2010/2012 ...
GCGGTTCTTTCGTATGCGTGAGGATCGAAGGAGACGTTACGACGACGGGTTCCGGCGCGAGGCGCTGGAGCTCATCAAGTCCGGAGCCGGCAAGGCCACGCTCGTCAGAAGGCTTGCCATACCGGTGTATACCGCGAGAAACTGGATTGGGCTGTACAGGTCCAACGGCGAGGAGGCGGTCATGGGAGGCGGCGGCAGCAGACGCTACGACTGGGAGACGAAGGTCGCGTACCTGAAGGCGAAGGTCGCGTACCTGGAAAAACTCCGGGCCCTGCGGGCGTCCAAGTCACGCGGCGCGAGCGAAGCGCCGTCGTCCGACTGCTCGCAGGGCGGGGACACCGGCTCGACCACCTCCTGAGGATAGCCGGGCTGCCGAAATCCACGTACTACCACCACCTGTCGCGCCCGGCGCACGTGTCCAGGCCGGACGTGGAGCCGATGGTACGGGAGATATGGGATGGCAGTACCAGCACCAATGGTGGCGGGACGAGCTCGAACGCCTCGGCATCCGCCAGTCCATGAGCCGCAAGGGCAACTGCCTGGACAACGCGGCGGCCGAGCAGGTCTTCGGCCACTTGAAGGACGAGTTCTACCGCGGCCGAGAGTTCGACTCGTTCGAGCGGTTCAAGGCCGAGCTGGACGCGTACATTGTGCATTGGAACACCAGACGACGCCAGATACGACTCGAGGGACGCACCCCGGAGGAGTTCCGGAGCATGTCCCTCGCGGTCTAGGGCTGTATCCTAATTAACAACGTCCAACAAACGGGGCGCAGTTCAATAACCGCCGGGGCCTTCACATAGATGGATGTATTCAGTTTGTCGCCAAAGAATCGTCAGACGCGTGCTCCATCATCGAATTCGTCGGTACGCGTTTCACGATGCCCTTTATGCTGCACGATGAGGCCAGCGGCGCCGACCAGCGCACACAAACCGAAAATCGAACCAAGAATCGAAGCCAACGCCGGAACGAACACGGAAGCGATAATGCCGATGACGCCGGCCACCAGCAATATCCAGAACACCAGTTTTGACAGTTTCACATGGCCGATTTCAGGATTCGGCGGCACGAAGTCGTCACCGTAACGGTCCATGACCCGATCCGTGTCAAGCCAGCTCGAACCAGTGAAATCGCGCGGCCCACGACCATTCGCCGGCGCATCATTGGTGAACGTGCCCTGATCCAAGTCATCGATGGACAGCAAAGCCTCTTTTTCCCGACGTTGCGCATGCTTCTCGAAACGTTTCGCACTACGCGAACGTTCCACGGCCTTCAAATCGTCAGCATGCGAATCCGCAAACTCGGCCCAAGCCGCATCCAAGTCGTCCATTGGAGAGCCGCCACCATGCGACGCGTCATTTGGGCGTTCTTCATCGTCATTGCTATTGTTGAGGTCAGTCATACTTATACTCTAATCGGGCGGAGGCCAATCCGCCGGGAGGATTGTGAAGAATGCTCTATTGGTTTTTCGTAAAAGGCTTGGGACCAATCGCCATCCACCGTTTGGGACCGACCGCGCAAGGACTTGAGAACATTCCGCACGAAGGTGGCGCCATCATCGCAGCCAACCATCTTGCCGTCATCGACGATGCGTTGCTGCCGTTGACCTGCCCGCGCATGATTCATTTCATGGGCAAGGCCGAATATTTCGAAGGCAAAGGCATCAAAGGCAAATTCAAGAAATGGTGGTTCACGTCAGTCGGCGTGTTCCCCGTGGACCGTTCCGGCGGTTCCAAATCACTTGGCGCACTGAACCACGCCCGTGAGATCATCGAGGACGGACATCTGTTCGGCATTCACATCGAAGGTACTCGCAGCCCCGATGGACGTCTTTACAAAGGACACACCGGCGCGGCGCGTCTGGCATTCGAAACCGGTTGCCCCATTATTCCGGCCGCCATCATCGGTTCGCGTGAACTGCAGAAGCCAGGACAGGTCATTCCGAACAAAGGCAAGTCCAAGGTGATTTACGGCAAGCCGATTGAAGTCGAGAAGAAATCCGCCGACCAGATTACCCACGATGATTTGCGTTCGCTTACCGACCGCGTGACCCGTGAGATCCAGAAGATGAGCGGACAGGAATACGTCGACGAATACGCGCAGAAGGTCAAGGCCGAGCTCAAAGCCCAGCAGGAGGCCGAAGCGCAGGCACAAGCCGAATCCGCTGCCAAGAAGGCATAAGTTTTCAGCGAGGTTCATTCCAAACCAATCAGGGGTGTCTGTTCCGAAGAATGTTTTCGGAACAGACACCCCTGATTTCTATTTTGTAATCAGGATAATCAGTCGAACAGCGACGAATACATTTTCAAGGTGACGGTATTCGGCGTGCCATCCTCCTGACGCAGTCGCACCTCGGTGCCTCCTACCGGATCCTGCGAAGCGACCTTCTTGTCTTGACTGGAGTCAAGTGTCAGTTGCGAGCTGATCTTCACACTGAATCCCAGCTTCTCCAATGCGGCTTTGGCAGCGGCGGCTTTCTGTCCGACATAATTCGGCAGCGTTACGGTTTCCGGTCCCTTCGACACCACCGCATTAACGCTATCGCCCCAGTGCAACTCGTCTCCGGTCTTCGCGGAAGCGGAAATCACCTGTCCTTGCGGAATCTTGTCATCGAATTGCTCGGTCCAGTTGACGGTGAGCTTGAGCGCATCAAGCGTCTGCTGCGCCTCATCCTTCGATTTGCCCACGACGTCCGGCATGGTAACCGGTTTCGGTCCTTGGGACAGCGTGACGGTAATCTTCGCGTTATGGGGCAGAGTCGCGCCGGGATCCACGCTTAAATCAAGCAACGCGCCCTGAGGTACGTCCATGGAATACGCGTCATCATTGGCCGGAGTCTGTTCGATGTTGTCGAAGCCGGCACGGTTCAACGCGTTGATCGGATCCTTGCCGTTCGCACTGGTGGCATCGAGAATGTCTGTGGGAACAGTGCCCTGCTTAATACCCTTGGACACTACCACCTTGACCTTCTGATGATGACGTTTGCTCACATGCGAACCGACATTCTCCGGGTCGGTGGAGATGACATTGCCAGCCTTGACGGAATCACTGAACGCCTCGGTCTCTTCGTACTCGATATTGGAGAATTTCAGCAGTTCCTCATAGGCGTTCCATTTGATGTTGGAAATACGGCAGGGCTCCGAATCGGAACATGTGAGATCTGCCGGCTGAGGCATGGTCCAGTAGCTGCCCGGTCCTCGGAAATACCACCAGGCATAGCCTCCACCGCCTGCGCAGGCAAGCACGATGGCTGCTACGACGGCGATGATGACAGGTGCACGCTTGCCACTGCGTTTCGGCTGTCCACCACTGACCGGACCGTTCGAGGGGGACGCTGGAACGTTGTTGGCGGGGACGTCGTTCTTTTCCAAAGCCAAGCGGGTGGTTGCCTCCGGATCTGCCTGCTGCGCCGGCATGACGGTGGTTTTGTTCGGGTTTTCCGGATTGAACTGTCGTGTACGATCGTCGTTCTGACGCACAGGCGGTGCTGGGGGAGCGGGCGGTAGCGGCATCTGCCGGGTGCCATCGCCGGGCATGGTGTCGGCGGCATCGTTTGCGGCCGGGGAAACGGCTGACAGACGGTATTGCCAGTCGTCGATGGTGAGGTTCGATTGCAACTGCTGCAATTCGTCGAATGCCACGGACGCATCCTGGGGACGGTCCTCGACCGCGCGCGCCGTAAGACGGGCGAGGAATGCGGCCACGCCTGCATTGATGCCCGGACAAGCGGTCGTGATATCCGGCACATCCTCATGCACGTGCTTGAACACCAGCGTCACCGGATTGTCCGCGGTGAACGGCACCTTGCCGGCCAGCATCTCCCAAGCCATGATGCCTACGGAATACAGGTCTCCCTGCGGCGTTGCCTGATTGTGCTGAATCATTTCTGGCGCCAGATAGGCGGCCGTGCCCAGCAGCATGCCGGTGGAGGACAGCGTGGCCTGCGACACCGCCTTGGCCAGGCCGAAATCGGTGATCTGCACATGTCCTCGGTCATTGAGCAGAATATTCTCCGGTTTGATATCGCGGTGCACCACGCCTGCGCGATGCGCCGAAGCCAAGCCGTCCAACGTCTCACCGACTATGCGTAGCGTCTCACGAACGCTGAACGTGACTTGCTGGTTCATTTCGTACCGCAGGTTCACGCCATGCACGTACTCCATGACAAGAAAATCCAGTCCATCGAACTCACCGGTGTCATACACCTGCACGATATGGGGATTGGCTATTGCTGCTGCGGAACGGGCCTCGCGATGGAAACGTTCCACGAACTGGTCGCGTTGTGGGCCCTGTGCCAGCTGCGTGTGCATGATCTTAATGGCGACGGTGCGTCCCAGACGCTCGTCAACAGCTTGATACACCGTGGCCATGCCGCCATCGGCGATTCTGCTGACGACTCGGTACCGGCCTTCGATGACCTGGCCTTCGGGGGCATGCTGGGCTTCACTCATGGCTAATCGGTACGATTCCTTCTTCAAAAAACGTTTCGCGACAAAGATGTGTTCACTTGTAGTCTACAAGGAATGGTTTGCGGAAGATGCGATGAACACGGGTCTTTCACAGTGCGGCGGCATCAGCCCTGTTCCCGCACAATCGGTACGAAACGTGCGCATGCCTCGGTAAGCATGTCTTTGCGATCCTGCGATAGTTCAAGCGTCTCGATGGCGGCCTTCGACTCGAGCCACAGACCGGCGATCCGTTCCTTGGAACGTGCGATGGCACCAGTGGACTCGAACAATGCGATGGCACGCCTAACATGTGCCTCGTCACGTGATTCGGCTTCCCACATGTCGATGAGTTCACGTCGTTCGACATCGCCGGCAGCCTCAATCGCATCGGCCAGCAACACCGTGCGTTTGCCTTCACGGATATCACCGCCCACCGGTTTGCCGGTATTGCGGCTCGACCCGATGACGTCCAGAAGATCATCCGCGAGCTGGAACGCCAAACCAAGAGGCAATCCAATCGCCAGTGCGAGCCTGCGCGCGTCCGCAGGGGCGAGGCCGGCGGCAAGCATACCGAATTCCAAAGGTGCGATAGTGGTATAACTGGCGGTCTTCCAACGGAAGACATTCAAAGAGGCCGACGCCAGCTCTTCAGGATCGTCTAACGTATTGAGTTCCACGGCCAAATCGAGTACTTGGCCGATTTCCACTTCACGGTGCATATTCAGGAAGGCCGACACCACGGAAGACCCGGAGCCAAGCCGGCAAGCCGCTTTATTGGCGATATCCACGCTCGCGGTGGCCAGCATATCACCCAACATGATGCCCAAACCATGGCCGATGGCATCACTATGGGTATCCGTGGCAAGCGCACGATGAGCGGACGGCTTGCCACGGCGCAGATCGGAATCGTCGATGATGTCGTCATGCACCAACGCGCCGGTCTGAAACACTTCGATCGCGCATGCCAGATCCAACACCGCATCCATATCACGTTCCGCCACATCCTGCGGCGCGAACGCACGGAACGCATCCAACGTCAGCAACGCCCGCAGACGTTTGCCGCCCTCACTTGACGTGACCGCCTGCTGCGCCACCGCATCAGCGACGGCTTTGCAGGAATTCGCCACCGGATCGTCCGCATGCAGGAACGAAAAATCCCTTACCAGCGAGAGCGTGCGCGTTTCAATCTGTTCCAAATCGGAAGAGCTAGTCATGGGTCAAGGTTATCCACACACATTCGACAAGAGGAAAACATAATGATTGCAGCGGGTGAGACGGTGCCGGACGTTTCGTGACACGCCGAGCTTCACGTTCTCCGACCACAGGGGTGCCGAAACGCCTCATTGCATTGCCGGATGATGCATAGTTCCAACAAAGCGGCCTGCATCAAGCGACCGCTCCGATACGCCAAGGAGGACGAGACATGAAGACGATCGACGAGCCCATGCCGATATGCGAAGCCGAGATGGAACGGCTTGAAGACCAATTGGTGGAGGATTGCAAATCGCTGGGCATGGCGGAGAGCATACGCGATTTCCTGCAGGAGCCATTCTCGGAATGGATGGATGAGCTGGCCGATGAATCGTCGGGAGGTGACGATTCATCGCCAGAATGCAGACTGTCCAGAAACGGTGCGGGAGCACTTGCCATCGCCATGCAGCAGACCATGGCGGTGCGTGACGCGCTGCTGGTCTCCATCATCGTGGATGAACGACGTTCGTCACGTGACTTTCTCATGGGATTTATGACCAATCCGACACTTCCCGGCAACACGCGTCATCTGGAGGAATCCCTCAACGGATCGTTCCGTGACGCATTAAGAAAACCCGACACGAAACGTTGCGACAACGGCGTCAACATGATGTTCGACATCATCGGGATGGTCCCCGAACGGTATCATGTGCAGCCATTGGCCATCATCAGTTATGTGCTGTGGTGGATGGGCGATGAGCGCGCCATGCTGTGCGCGATGCGTGCGCTCGCGTTGGATGAGAATTGTTCGCTCGCGGCGATCATCTGCTCCGCGGCGCATCGTCATATCGGACCGGCATGGGCCGAAGAGACATAGAGCAACACGCCGAAAGGAAGCGGTACTTGCGCATGGTGAGCTCAACACGCGGGAATAATCGTCCTCGCAAGATGGTTAACTCACATAGTTGACGATTTGCCCTTGCCAGAAGTGGGTCCATATGGTATACGCTTCCGGCGGGATCAATAGGAGGATAAGTTTGGCCACCAAGGAAACGACGGTAAATACGGAACAGACTGATCTGACCGAAAAGACCACCTCCGGGAAAAAGGCCTCCACGCGCAAGCCTGCTGCCAAGAAGGGCGAGTCCTCAAAGACCGCTACGAAGACGTCGCGCAAGACGGCCGCGAAGAAGACCTCCGCCGCCAAGAAAAGCAAGAAAGCGGAAGAAGAAGAGAACCTGATCGAGCAGGACGCCCCTGAAGACGATCCCGTCGAGGATGACGATCTTGATGATTTCGACGATGACCTTGATGACGTGGACGACGAAGGGGAGGATGACGACCTCGACGAGGACAATATCGACGAGGATGACGATTCCGAACTGGAAGACGATGACGAAGACAAGCGCAAAAAGCCGGAAGAGCCCAAGGAAAAAGGCGCTTTCGTGGTGCGTGACGATGATGACGACGACAATCTGACGCCGTCCGGCAATCCGAAGCGTCGTGTGATCGCAGCCGGCGCCACCGCAGATCCGGTCAAGGATTACCTGAAGCAGATCGGCAGAGTGAACCTGCTGAACGCCGAACAGGAAGTCGACCTGTCCGAACGCATCGAGGCCGGTCTGTACGCCCAACATCTGCTGGACACGGAATCCGACAAGATGGATTTCAAGCGCCGGCGTGAACTGAAGTGGGCCGCGAACGACGGCAAGCGCGCCAAGGACCATCTGCTGGAAGCCAACCTTCGACTCGTGGTCTCTCTTGCCAAGCGCTATACGGGCCGTGGCATGCTGTTCCTCGATTTGATTCAGGAAGGCAATCTTGGTCTGATTCGTGCCGTAGAGAAGTTCGACTGGAAGAAGGGCTTCAAGTTCTCCACGTACGCCACATGGTGGATTCGCCAGGCCATCACCCGTGCCATGGCTGATCAGGCCCGCACCATTCGTGTGCCTGTGCATATGGTGGAAGTCATCAACAAGCTGTCCCGCGTGCAGCGCCAGATGCTTCAGGACCTCGGCCGCGAACCTACGCCGGACGAACTGGCCCGCGAGCTCGACATGCCGGTCGAGAAGGTGCAGGAAGTGCAGAAGTACGGGCGTGAGCCGATTTCCCTGCACACGCCGCTGGGCGAGGATGGCGATTCCGAGTTCGGTGATCTGATCGAAGACACCGACGCCATCGCACCGTCCGATGCCGTCGCCTTCTCGCTGTTGCAGGAGCAGTTCAAGCAGGTGCTTGAAACGCTGTCTCCGCGTGAGGCTGGCGTCATCAAGATGCGCTACGGTTTGGAGGACGGCCAGCCGAAGACGCTGGATGATATCGGACGTGTGTATGGCGTGACGCGCGAACGTATCCGCCAAATCGAATCGAAGACCATGTCCAAGCTGCGCCATCCGTCCCGTTCGCAGACGCTGCGCGACTTCCTGGACCAGTGATAGTAATCAGACGCGAGTAAATGAAGTCGAGAAACCGGCATGAACGCAGGGTTTCTCGACTTCATGTCTTGTAAGGCGACAATTGAAAGGGAACATGGCTAAGGATAATTACGGTGCTGAGAGTCTTACCGTGCTCGAAGGCTTGGATGCGGTGCGCAAACGTCCGGGCATGTACATCGGCACGACCGACAGCCAGGGCCTGATGCACTGCCTGTGGGAGATCATCGACAATGCCGTCGATGAGGCTCTTGCGGGAGCCTGCAACCACATCATCGTGACCTTGCATGACGATGGTTCCGTTGAAGTGGCGGACAATGGCCGAGGCATTCCGGTGGACGTGGAGCCGAAAACCAAGCTCACCGGCGTGGAAGTGGTGCTGACCAAGCTGCATGCCGGCGCCAAATTCGGCAATTCCTCGTATGGCGCTTCCGGCGGTCTGCATGGTGTCGGCTCATCCGTGGTGAACGCATTGAGCTCCCGTCTCGACGTGGAAGTGGATCGTGACGGCAAAACCCACCACATGGCTTTCCATCAGGGCCACCCCGGAGTGTATTCCGACGTTGATCCGGAACACCCGTCTTCCGATTCGCCATTCAAGAAGACGCGCAAGAATCGTCCCACCGAACTTGAGATCATCGGCAAAGTCAGTCCGAAGACCACGGGTACCCGCATCCGCTATTGGGCGGATCCGGAGATTTTCAACGACACCGCTGAATTCAGCTATGACCAGCTCATCGACCGTGTACGGCAGACCAGTTTCCTGGTGCCAGGGCTGAAAATCACCGTCATCGACGAGAACATTCCCGAAACCGGCGACGAGTCCATTGACGAAATGCTGGAAGTCGATGACAATGTCATCGAACAGGTGACGGAAGAGAACACGTCCGCTGAAACGGATGATATCGGAACCTCTGCCGACATACTGCAGGAGGATTCAGCCGAAGCTGATGAATCAGCCGAATCGCAAGAAAACGATGCTGCCACGCAATCGCAGGAAACCGTTTCCCAACCCGTGCAGCCGAAATATCCGCATGCGCGCGTCGAAGAATTCTGCCATACCGGAGGCGTGAAGGATTTCGTCGACTTCCTGTCCAAAGGCGAAGCGGTCTCCGATATTTGGCGCATCGCCGGCGAGGACACATATGTTGAAGAAACGCAGGCGGTCGGAGACGATGGTGAACTGCATGCGCAGAAGGTGACGCGTGATTGCGCAGTCGATATCGCCATGCGATGGACCAACGGCTACGACACCACCATGCGCAGCTTCGTCAACGTGGTGGAGACGCCCGGCGGCGGCATGCACGTGGACGGCTTCCTCCAAGGCATCACCAAGCAGGTGCGCAAGGCCATCGAGGACAACGCGCGCAAACTCAAGGTGAATCTCAAGGATTCCCATATGAAGGTGGAACGTGACGACATTCTCGCCGGTCTGGTGGCCGTCGTCACCGTCCGCATCGCCGAACCGCAGTTCCAAGGCCAGACCAAGGACGTGCTCGGCACCGCGCAAGTCAAGCCGATCGTCTCCAGAATGACCGATAAGCAGTTCGGTGAGATGATTACCGGCTCCAAACGCGGTTACAAGGAACAGTCCGGCCGCGTGCTGGAGAAAATCGTCGGCGAAATGCATGCCCGCGTGCAGGCGCGCAAGACCAAGGAAGTCACACGCCGTAAGAACGCGCTTGAATCCGCGTCCATGCCGCCGAAACTATCCGACTGCCAGCCCGGCAATGACGATGTGGCCGAACTGTTCATCGTCGAGGGTGATTCCGCATTGGGCACAGCCAAGGCCGCCCGTAATTCCGGTTTCCAAGCGTTGCTGCCGATTCGAGGCAAAATCCTCAACGTGCAGAAGGCATCGCTCGCGCAGATGCTGTCCAACAAGGAATGCGCAGCCATCATCCAGGTGGTCGGCGCAGGATCCGGCGCAAGCTTCGACATCGAACAGGCCCGATACAACAAGATCATCATGATGACCGATGCCGATGTCGACGGCGCGCACATCCGCATCCTGCTGCTGACGCTGTTCTACCGGTACATGCGGCCGCTTATCGAATACGGTCATGTGTATGCCGCAGTGCCGCCGCTGCATCGTATCGCGTTGACGGGTACGCATAAGGGCGAGTACATCTACACGTATTCCGATGATGAGTTGGCAGGCAAACTCGCCGAGCTTGATAAAAAGCACATCGGCTACAACGAGGACATCCAGCGTTACAAGGGTTTGGGCGAGATGGACGCCGACCAGCTGGCCGATACCACCATGGATCCGCGCACCCGCATGCTGCGCCGTATCCGCATGGAGGACGCCGAACAGGCCAGCCACATCTTCAGCCTGCTCATGGGTGATGACGTGCCGCCGCGCAAGGCGTTCATCGTGGAGAACGCCGACGATTTCGACCGTTCCAAGATCGACACCTGATATTGCATGTCGATTGCGATTGGCGGGTCTTGCGTTACGGCGGAGACCCGCTTTTCGTGTATGCACGATAATGCAAAAACGTCGGTCGATAGTGCAAGGTACAAAATACCGTTTGGTAGGTAACTTTGGATAAAATAGCGGAGTATTTTCGTGATTTTATTGCCGCAAACATAAAACATACAAGGAGCTGACTGTGGCCAATCTGCTGCTCGCCGTGATTTACATCGCCTTCATCAGTCTGGGTCTGCCGGACGCGGTGCTCGGCGCCGCATGGCCGACGATGAGCGGCGACCTGCATGCGCCGATTTCCTGGGCGGGTGGCATTTCCATGACGATTTCCGCCGGCACCATCGTGTCCGCGCTGCTATCCGACCGCATGACCTTGCGGTTCGGTGCAGGCAAGGTCACGGCAGTGTCCGTTGCGTTAACGGCGTTCGCATTGTTCGGCTTCTCCATCTCGCCGAATTACTGGATGCTGCTGCTCTTCGCCATTCCGTACGGCTTGGGCGCGGGCGGCGTCGATGCGGCGCTCAACAACTATGTGGCAATCCACTACGAAAGCCGTCACATGAGCTGGCTGCACGCCATGTGGGGCTTGGGCACTCTGCTTGGCCCGTACATCATGGCAAGCGCATTGGGTGCCGGCCATGGTTGGGCGTGGGGCTACCGGACCATCTCCATTCTGCAGGTCGTGCTCACCGCGGTGCTGGTGCTGAGCCTGCCGTTGTGGAAGGCGCGTAAGACCGTCGAACCGCAGCGGACGAGTGAAACCTCTTCCGTGCAATCCGCGCAGTCCGAGCAATCGGAAGGGGAAACGGCTGACCGGCGCAAGCCGCTTGGTATTCGCGGTGTGCTCGCCATCCGTGGCGCCCGCGAGATCCTCGTGATGTTCTTCTGCTATTCCGCGCTCGAATCGACCGCCATGTTGTGGGCCAGCAGCTATATGGCGCTTGGCAAGGGCATCGACAAGACCACGGCGGCCATGTGGGGAAGCCTGTTTTGCATCGGCATCACCGTCGGACGTCTCGCCAGCGGTTTCCTGACCATGAAACTGAACGATCCGGCCATGATTCGTCTTGGCCAGGCGTTGGTGCTGACCGGCATCGTCATCATGCTCCTGCCGTTGCCGCACAATATCGGCACCATCGCGGGACTAATGGTCATCGGTTTGGGCTGCGCGCCGATCTATCCGTGCGTCATCCATTCCACTCCTGCTTATTTCGGCGAGGACAAATCGCAGGCCATCGTCGGCATGCAGATGGCTTGCGCCTATGTGGGATCGATGTGCATGCCGCCGCTGTTCGGGCTGATCGCGCAACATGTTTCGGTCAACCTGTTCCCGTTCTATCTGGTGGTGTTCCTGGCGCTGATGGTCGCCATGCATGAGACTTTGCGCCGCAAGTGCGGCGACCGTGCGGCCGCCTGACGACGCCATATGTGAGACGCTCGAATGTGTCAGCCGGGCGGTGTGCTCGAATGAGCCGACGACGGTGGATGACGAGCTTTCCGCCGGTTGTGGATGATGTCTGAAGGCGATGCCATAATCGAACGTATGTACGAATGCATGGACTTGTTCTCGGAGGCTACTAATGCCTGGTTCAAGCATGCGTTCAATGCTCCGACGGAGGCGCAACGTTTGGCATGGCCGGCCATCTGCTCCGGCGAGAACGTGTTGGTGGTGGCGCCCACCGGCTCCGGCAAGACATTGTGCGCCTTCCTTTCCGCAATCGACCGTCTGATGACGAAGGAGGGCGATGACTTATTGCGGACGTCCGGCGGTGGGGACGGCACGGCTGAATCCGATTGCAATGCCAAGAAACGTAAACCCGTCCGCGGCGTCAAGGTCCTGTATATTTCGCCATTGAAGGCTCTGGGCGTGGATGTGGCCAAGAACCTCCAAGCGCCATTGGCTGGCATCGCCGGACAGTGCGAGGCGATGGGATTGCCATCGCCGAAAGTCAGCGTGGGCATACGAAGCGGCGACACCACGCCGCAGGAACGGCGCAGAATCGTCAGCCATCCGCCGGATATCCTCGTAACCACGCCAGAATCGCTGTTCCTGCTGCTCACCTCCAAGGCGCGACGGATACTTTCCGCCGTTGATACCGTTATCGTGGATGAAGTGCACGCCATCGCGGGCTCCAAACGTGGCGCGCACCTGGCGCTGAGCTTGGAACGATTGGAAAGCCTTGCCGGCCGGTCTGTCCAACGCATCGGGCTTTCCGCCACTGTGGAACCGCCGGCCGAAGCCGCACGTTTCCTTGGCGGCACGCGGCCGGTACGCGTCATCAGACCCGAATCGCACCCCGACATGGATCTGAAAGTGGTGGAACCGCTTTCGGCCATGCGCGATCCCGTCTCCGACGACGCAGGGCGGAGGGCAGGCGCCGTGAAACTTCCGAACCGCCATACCACGCATATTTCCGGGGTGGGTCCTGCCATGGAGGCATTGGCGGAACGTAAAGGACTGACTTCGGTCGGGGGAGATGAACATACCTCACGGGTTTCGACCGGAGGTTCGGTATGGCCGGCCATCGAACGCAGCGTGCTTGACGAAGTGCTGAAACACCACACCACCCTCGTGTTCGTCAACTCCCGTGGCCTTGCGGAAAAACTCACCGCACGGCTCAACGACCTGTATGCGCAATTGCGCACATCCCGGAAAACTGGGTCTGAAACCGCCGTCAAAGCGGACGCAGGGCGGGATGCGCTGTCCGACCGTAGGCTTGGCCGAACGGACTTGAGTGTGTCGGACAACGCATCCCAGCCGGAGTCCACAGCCAGTGATTCCACCCAGCCGTATCCGGATCTGGGCTCCCCGGAAGGCCGTGAAGGCTTCGCCAAACACTACGATTCCGTGGTCGGATCCACCACCATGCTGGTCTCCTCGCATGCGGACGCCGACGCGATCGCCATGGCGCATCATGGTTCCGTTTCCAAAGACCGGCGCAAACAGATCGAAGAGCAGCTCAAACGCGGCCAATTGCGTTGCGTGGTCGCCACATCGAGCCTTGAACTCGGCATCGACATGGGTTCAGTGGATCTGGTCATCCAGATCGCACCGCCATTGTCCGTGTCCTCGGGATTGCAGCGGGTGGGGCGCGCCGACCACAAGGTCGGGGGAGTCTCGCATGCACTGTTCTACCCGATTACACGAGAGCAAATCATCGGCACGGCCGCAAGCATCGAATGCATGCGCTCCGGAGACATCGAAACACTGACCATTCCATGCACCCCCTTGGACGTGCTTGCCCAGCAAACCGTCGCCGCCGCGGCGATGGATGATCTGAAACCAGACGACTGGTACGTGACCGTGCGCAAGGCCGCGCCATTCGAAGATCTCGACAGAACCATGTTCGATGCTGTGATGGGCATGATGACCGGTGCCTACAACGGCGAGGATTTCTCCGCCTTCCGACCTCCATTGCAATACAACGAAGAGGCGGGTCTCATCTCCGCGCGCCCTGGCGCTCAACGACTGGCCGTGACCAGCGGAGGCACCATACCCGACCGAGGAACCTACACCGTGGTGCTTCCCGAAGAAGGCTCCGGACCGGGCCCACGCAAAGTGGGGGAGCTGGATGAGGAAATGGTGTACGAATCCCGGGTCGGAGACGTCATCACCCTCGGCACATCGACCTGGCAGATCCAGGAAATCACCCGGGACCGTGTGGTGGTGGTTCCTGCTCCAGGGCGTACCGCCCGACTGCCGTTCTGGCATGGCGAAGGCGACGGGCGGGACGCGGCATTCGGACGGTCCCAAGGCCGATTCATACGCGATATGGCGCAAGGACTACGCGCGGAAGTCTCGGACGGCATCGCAGGAGACAAGACCAGCCGATTCGACACGACAACAATCGCACGTCTACGTCGTGACGGATTGGACGACAACGCCATCGGCAATCTTGCCGACCTGCTTGCCGAACAGCGCGCCGCCACGGGAACGATTCCCAACGACCGTGAGCTGGTCGTCGAACGCTGCCAGGATGAAGAAGGCGATTGGCGTGTGATCGTCCACTCGCCATACGGCAGACGCGTGCACGAACCATGGGCCATGGCCATCACCACACGTATCAAACAACGATACGGGTTCGATGGGCAGGTATACGCGGCCGACGACGGCATCATCATCCGCCTCCCGGACGGCGACGGCAACCTGCCGATCCGCGAGCTGCTGCTGTTCGACACGGAAGAGCTGCAACGCATCATCGAAACGCAAGTCGGCGAAAGCGTGCTGTATGCCGCACGATTCCGAGAATGCGCGGCGCGATCGCTGTTCCTGCCACGCGCCAACCCCGGCAGACGCGTCCCCTTATGGCAGCAGCGGCTGCGCGCGGCGCAACTGCTCAACGCCGCCCGAACTCGGAAGAACTTCCCGTTGCTGTTGGAAACCGCACGCGAATGCCTACAGGACGTGTACGATCTGCCCGCGCTGAAACATGTGATGTCCGGATTACGCTCCGGCGTCATCTCTTTGAGCGAGACCGTCACGGAAACGCCGTCGCCGTTCGCGGAAAACATGCTGTTCGGATACGTGGGCGCGGTCATGTACCAATACGACGTGCCGCAAGCCGAACGCAGCACGCAACTGCTGTCCATGGACCCGGAAGTGCTGGAACGTCTTCTGGGAGCCACGGACATGGCTTCGCTGTTGGATGCCGACGTCATCGCGCAGGTTGGGAAGGAGCTTGCCGGACGGACGTTCTGGAACGATTTGGACGAGACCGACATTGCCGGCCGTGTGGCGCGATATGTCAAAACGCATGGCCCATTCACCGCGGATCAGATGATCGCCGAACTGGGATTGGACGCTGTCCAAGGCGTACGCATGTTGGATGAATTACATGCCAAAGGCGAACTGCTGAAAGGCCATTTCGTCGATGATGCGGCCGGAGCGGACGCCAATGGTTCCGATGATTCAGCATCGGAACGGTCACCTCGGCAAACGCCCCAGCAATGGCTCCACAAAGACGTGTTTCGGCGTATCCGCGCGCTTTCGCTTGCCAAGGCACGCAAAGCCATCAAGCCGGTGGAACCGGCCGTCTATCAGGCGTTCCTGTTGGACAGACAAGGTGTCGGACCTGTGGGTGGCGCCCGATATGAAAGCGTCGACGGGCTGATGCGTGTGATCGAACAGCTTGAAGGCATATACCTCAACGCCTCCGTTTGGGAATCCTCGGTCTTCCCCGCACGCGTTCGCGACTACCAACCGAGTATGTTGGACGAATTGCTCGCATCCGGAGACGTGGTATGGGTCGGCTCCAAAATCAATGGTTCCAACGCCAAGGAAGCCGGCGGCATCGCATTCCATCCAGCTGATTCACGGCTGCTGACGAAACCCGGCGAACAATCGCAGAACAATGCCTATAGTGCCGGAACCATGACCGTGCCGGAGACGATACTTGCCGTATTATCGAATGGGGGAGCCTTCCATGCGCGGCAGCTTTCCACAGCCGCCAAAGCCATCTGGCAGGAACATGCGGAAGTCAACGTGAATCCTGAAACAGGGGAAATCATCCTTCCCGCATGGGGCGAAAGCCAGTTCGAGGAAGCCTTGTGGTCCTTGGTATGGCAAGGCAAAGTGACGAACAGTTCATTCGCTCCCGTTCGGGCCTTGACTCAAGGCACGGTTTCAGTGCGCGCGCCACGCACTGCCGCACGCAGACGCGTACGGATCCACGCCTCGACACCGGCGACGCTCGGTGGATTATGGTCCGCGGTCGACTCGTCCCGGACCAGTCCAATGGCGATACCGGATCAAGCGGACGATACCGCCGGCAAACCAACAGCCGGCATCGAGGAATACGACATCGCATTGATCGAATCGCTGCTCGACCGATATGGCGTGATCGCCGCTCCGCTAATCGACAAGGAGCAGGTCGCAGGCGGATTCTCCGGACTATACCCGGTACTCAAACGTATGGAGGAACACGGCAATCTGGTCAGAGGCATGTTCGTCAAAGGATTCGGAGCGGTCCAATTCGCCGGACGTGACACAGTGGACGCCTTGCGCGGCGACGACGAGGCGCGCAGCCAATCCTGCGTGGCGCTCGACGTGACCGACCCGGCCAACCTGACAGGCTCCGCGATCACATGGCCCGAACAACACCATATGAAACCGGCGCGCAGAGCGGAATCGGTCATCGTGCTCGACCACGGCATGCCGGTGCTGTTTGCCGTGCCGAAAAGCCACAGAATCGTCAGCTTCACCGATGACGAGCGAATATTGCAGCCGGCATGTACGGAACTTGCCTATGCATTGCAGCATCAGTCCAAGGGCAGCGTCAGCTTCGCCGAAATGAACGGTGAATCATTGAAGGAACGCAACGAATACAGACGTTTGCTGCATGCTGCCGGGTTCGTGGACAGCCCACAAGGCATGAAGCTATATGGCTGAACCAAGCCGGAGGCACTTTCACCCAGCCTGCTCATTCAACCTGGCGGCCCAAGTGCGCAAAACGGGAAGGCCCTGAACCGGAAGAAGAACCAGTCCAGAGCCCCGCCAATCGATTTCGTCGAATCAGCCGACCACCGCAATCGGCGCCGACAGATCCGTACCGGAACCATCGCGTCGCATATCAGGCTTCGGCAATTCCACAGGAGCGCCACTTTGCGTGGAAGCATGCAACGGATACGCGCCCACGAACGCGAGAATCAACGTATCCTGCCCCTTGAGGAATCGCTGCGAACGCACGCCACCCGTACCACGGCCCTTCGTCGGATACATCTCCAACGGCGTGACCTTCGCGGCACCGTTTTCAGTGCCAGGCAACGCTTCGGAATCGCCGGCAACCGTCAACACCACGGCTCCGGAAGCAGAGAACAGTCCATTCTCGCCTTCTTCGTAATTCCATGTCACCTTGCCATCAGGCACCACCGCGAACGCGGCCACCGAACACCCCTCAGCCAGACGAATGCCCGCCATGCCGCCAGCGGTACGGCCCTGCGGACGCACATTCTTCGCTTCGAACGTCAACAACGAGGAATCGGTGGACACAAACACCAGACGATCCTCATCACGGGCTTCGGCAGCGGCAAGCACTTCGTCATCATCCTTCAAATCGATGACGCTCCACGAATCCATTGTGGTCGGAGATTCACGGTTCCAACGCTTGACCACGCCGTTGCGGGTGCCCAACGCCAAAGGAACAAGCTGACCGCCGTCATCCGTGGAAGGCATATCAATCGCAGCAATCACCCGTTCGCCGCGGATCGGATCGGTGTTCTCCGTCATGCCCAGCAGTTCCTCGGCCTTCACACCACCCGTGACACTGAGCGGCCCATCCGCGGAAACCTTCGGCAATTCGACCACATGGGCCAGCACCAGACGACCCGCTGAAGTAACCAAGCCGTATGAGGAACGTGTGGACGTGCGGAACATCGAAACGATCTGATCATCCTTGGCACGTCCGTCGGAAGCCGAACGATTCTCCCAACGTTCCACCGCATCCTCGGAAGTGCGTGCGATCAGGCCCGTGGCGGACAGCATCACCGCGCACGGCTCGTCATCAATCTGCAGAGCCGATGCGGTGGCATTCTCATCGCCGGCCTTCTTTGCGGCCTTTGCGGCTGCGGCGACATCGGCTGCTGCGGAGGATACGGTCGCGGCGGCGCGCGCGGCAGCCATCGCGTTTGCAGAGACGCCATCATCGCCATGCGCCACAACAGGCGTCAAATTGCCTTCCTCATCCTCATCCAGCAGCACCGTGCGCCGGGGAGTGCCGTATTTGGCCACGGCGTCATCCATTTCGTCAATGACCACGCCGTCAAGCGCCTCATCGGAAGCAAGAATGCGTTCAAGCTCTTCGATACGCCGCTTCAGATCGTCGCGTTCCGCCTCAAGCTCGATACGACTCATCTTGGTCAGACGGCGCAGCCGCAAGTCAAGAATGTACTGTGCCTGAATCTCGTCCAGATCGAATACGGCGATAAGCTTTGTTTTCGCGGCCTCGGCATCATCAGAAGAGCGAATCACCTGAATGACTTCATCGATGTCCACCATGGCGAGCAGCAAGCCCTCCACCAAGTGCAGCCGCTCAAGCGCCTTCTTCCTGCGGAATTCACTGCGTCGGCGGATCACCACACGACGATGGTCCACCCACACCTGAAGCATTTCCTTCAATCCCATGGTGTGCGGACGGCCATTGACCAACGCCACATTGTTGATGGTGAAATTGTCCTGCAACGGCGTGTGCTTGAACAGCTGCGCCAACACCGCGTTCGGATCGAACCCGGTTTTGATTTCGATGACGAGGCGCGTGCCGTTATGCCGGTCAGTCAAATCGATGGCACCGGAAATGCCGTCCAGCTTACGGTTCTTCACACCTTCGGAAATACGTTCCAACACACGTTCCGGACCCACCATGAACGGCAGTTCCGTCACGACGATGGCCTTTTTGCGAGCCGTCACGTTTTCGATATGCGTCACGGAACGCGTGGTCAACGCGCCACGACCCGTCTCGTACGCCTCGCGGATGCCCTTGCGGCCCACAATCACGCCGCCGCCCGGCCAATCCGGACCCGGCACGTAGCGCATCAACTCCTCTAACGTCGCGTCGGGATGGCGCATAAGATGCTTGGCCGCAGCCACCACCTCGCCAAGATTGTGCGTGGCCATATTCGTGGCCATGCCGACGGCAATGCCGGAACCACCATTGACCAGCAGGTTCGGAATCGCGGCAGGCAGCACAGTCGGCTCCTGAAGCTTGTTATCGTAATTCGGCGTGAAATCGACGGTATTTTCGGCGATATCGGCATTCATGCCCAACGCGGCCGGCGCCATACGAGCCTCGGTATAACGAGAAGCAGCAGGACCGTCATCGAGAGAACCGAAATTGCCGTGACCGTCCACCAATGGCAGCCGCATCGCGAACGGCTGCGCCAAACGTACCATCGCCTCGTAAATCGCGGAATCGCCATGCGGATGGAGCTTGCCCATCACTTCGCCAACCACACGCGCCGACTTCATATACGGCCGGTCCGGATTGAGGTTCATCTGACCCATCTGATAGATGATGCGTCGTTGCACCGGCTTGAGACCGTCCCTGGCATCAGGCAGCGCTCGGGCGTAAATCACCGAATACGCGTATTCGAGGAACGACTTGCTCATTTCCTCGTTCAACGGCGTTTC
>ERZ827528.2026-NODE-2026-length-19616-cov-8.799550_pt1 | contig 19616 bp, 19 predicted proteins | sample MGYA00519768_ERZ827528 | MGnify/ENA primary metagenome ERZ827528 (study PRJEB31778, sample SAMEA3449343) | human gut metagenome | biome: human gut; feature: human-associated habitat; material: faeces | place: United Kingdom | collected 2010/2012 ...
GGGATATGGATGTAGGCGCCTGCCCTGTTTTTCGGAATGGATTTTCGGTGCCGGTCGCTGTCTTTATCGCAACTGCAACGGCCTTTTCGCCGTTGCCGGGCCAGGGTGCCGGGCCAGGTACCCGTTTGTTTTTCGCGGGCCTTTCCTGCGGTCGTCGCAATCCGGGGCATCGCTTTTGCAGGAAAAAACCTACTTTTGCGGGGCAGTATCCGTGCGCAGGATCCGGTTTCGCATGTGCGGGATGCGGTTACGGGTTGTCCGCCTGCCGGTCTCCGGTTGGGGCGGTTTCCCACCGGCGGCAGGTTCGGCCTGGAGTCTGGCTCAAAGCCGCAGCCCGGAACGGCTCCTCTGCCGAGCTTCAAAGATAGTGAATTATGCACAAGCCACGCTATAAATTCGTCTTAATCCTGCTGCTGGTCCTCTGGACGGCGGGAGTGCTCTACGGTTCGCTCGCGCCGGGCGACGACCTGCCCCCGGCCGGGTGGCTGGCGATGATTCCCTATTTCGATAAAGTGGTGCATTTCGGCTTCTATTTCGGGGAAACGCTGCTCGTGCTGCTGCTTTTCGAACCCCGCGGCTGGCGCCGCTGGACTGCGGTCGCGGCGGTGATCCTCTGTTCGGGTGCGGTCGAACTCGTGCAGGGTGCACTGGGCTACCGCTCCAAGGATTTCTGGGATTTCGTGGCCAACAGCTCCGGAGCGCTGGTCGCGGTGGCTGCAGCGCCGTTGCTGCAACGGTTCGTAAAACGGTCGCTACGCTGATTTTTATCACACGGGCAAGTATTCGTTTGTTTTATAACAATCTGATTGTTAGATCAAACTGCTGATTAGCTGTGATTTTAAGAAATTTTAATATTTTAACACTGTTATTTTTGTAACAATCTAAAAAGTTACTATCTTTGTCCCGGTTTCAAAGGCGTTTGCAGCCGCCCTGCGCGGCGGAAAACCGCCCGGCCGGTGCGGAGGAGTCTTCCCGGCGGGAAAAGCCCCCGGAGCGCGGGACCTCGGCGACGGAGCCGCTGTCCGATACCGGAAGAGCCGCATTCAGAAGGATGTATTAACTAAAAAATAAAAAACTATGGCAATTGATTTGAGCAAGTACGGCATCACGGGTGTGACCGAGATCGTACACAATCCCTCTTACGACGAGCTGTTCAAGGAAGAGACCAAACCGGGCCTGGAAGGTTTCGAGAAGGGCACCGTTACCGACATGGGCGCCGTGAACGTGATGACCGGCGTTTATACCGGCCGTTCGCCCAAAGATAAATTCTTCGTGCTGGACGATACCACCAAAGATACGATCTGGTGGACTTCGGACGAGTACAAGAACGACAACAAGCCCATCAGCGAGAAGAGCTGGAAGGTGCTCAAGGAGCTGGCCGACAAGGAACTGTCGAACAAGCGCCTGTTCGTCGTGGATACCTTTTGCGGAGCTAATGAGAACTCGCGTCTGAAAATTCGCTTCATTATGGAAGTGGCTTGGCAGGCTCATTTCGTGACCAACATGTTCATCCGTCCGACCGCCGAAGAGCTGAAAAACTACGGGGAACCCGATTTCGTAGTGCTGAACGCATCGAAAGCGAAGGTGGAGAACTACAAGGAACTGGGCCTGAATTCGGAGACCGCGGTCGTGTTCAACCTGACCGAAAAGATGCAGATTATCCTCAATACCTGGTACGGAGGCGAAATGAAGAAGGGTATGTTCTCGTACATGAACTACCTCCTGCCGCTGAAGGGCATGGCTTCGATGCACTGCTCGGCCAACACCAACGCCAAAGGCGAGACGGCTATCTTCTTCGGTCTGTCGGGAACCGGCAAGACCACGCTTTCGACCGACCCGAAGCGCGAGCTGATCGGCGACGACGAGCACGGCTGGGACGACGACGGCGTATTCAACTTCGAGGGTGGCTGCTACGCCAAGGTCATCAACCTCTCGCAGGAGAACGAGCCCGACATCTGGAACGCCATCCGCCGCAACGCACTGCTGGAGAACGTGACGGTAGACAAGAAGGGCAAGATCGACTATGCCGACAAGTCGGTAACCGAGAACACCCGCGTTTCGTACCCGATCTTCCACATCGAGAATATCGTGAAACCCGTATCGAAAGCCCCGGCTGCCAAGAAGGTGATTTTCCTTTCGGCCGACGCATTCGGCGTGCTGCCCCCGGTTTCGATCCTCAATGCCGAGCAGACCAAATACTATTTCCTGTCGGGCTTCACCGCCAAACTGGCGGGTACCGAGCGCGGTATCACCGAGCCGACCCCGACTTTCTCGGCTTGCTTCGGCGCGGCATTCCTTTCGCTGCACCCCACCAAGTACGGTGAGGAACTGGTGAAGAAGATGAAGAAGGCCGGTGCCAAGGCATACCTGGTGAACACGGGCTGGAACGGTACCGGCAAACGTATCTCGATCAAGGATACGCGCGGTATTATTGACGCCATCCTCGACGGTTCGATCGACAAGGCTCCGACCAAGACGCTGCCTATCTTCGACTTCACGATCCCGACGGAGCTGCCGGGCGTAGATCCCAAGATCCTCGACCCGCGCGATACCTACAAGAACGCCAAGGATTGGGACGTCAAGGCCGAAGACCTCGCCAACCGCTTCGTGAAGAATTTCGTGAAGTTCACGGGTAACGAAGAGGGTAAGAAGCTCGTAGCCGCCGGCCCGAAAGTGAAATAATCTCTGAATAAAGTTTTGAATGGTAGAACCCCGCGCCGGAAGGTGCGGGGTTCTTTATTTTGCGGCATTGCGTATGCTGCGATAGGAGGGGGCTTTCGTATGCCGCGGTGCGGCTCGGGGCTGCTTACGGTGATTTCCGGTCGCCGCCTGCCGCGATTCCGGGTTGCGGCCTGGTCGGGCGGGCTTGTTGCGGGTGTGCCTCGGAAGGGCCCGCTGCAATTTACCCCGGGTTTAGGTTCCCGGGCCGGCCGCTGTTTCCGGTTGCCCGCATTCCGGGAGTACTGCTCCCTTTGGTTCCGGAGCTGCGGACTTTCCGTGCATGGCTGCCTGCCGCAGTCCGCAACTGCTGTTTAGCGCACGTCCGCTGTCCGCTGTTTGTTGCGGGGCGTGAAGATGCGATACCCGATCGAGACGCCGATCTTGTTGGGATACCACTCCGAAGAGCCGTTGAACGGGTCGGGATGTTCGGGTTGTACGGGGCGGTGGGGGTACATGTCGACCTGGCCGTCGAAACTGTATCCGTTGTAATGGCTGTCCATCCATGCCCAACCCAGGAAAGCGTCGAGCAGCCAGCGTTTCCCGAACTGGTATTCATAACCCACGCACAGGCCGATCATCATGCCGTATCCTTTGCAGTAACGGTCTTCGAATTTCAGTTTCCACCCTTCGATGTAAGGTTTCGACATGTCGAAAGCCATCATGCCGATGTTGGCGCCCAGGTACCAGCCCCGGTTATGCTCTTTGAAATAGCGGCGGTATTCGCCCATGAAGATGGCGAAGAGCATATGCTTTTCGTTGATCGACTTCCACGGCGAGATGACGATGTCGGTCTGCAAGGTCGATTTGGGCGAGATGGCGAACTCCACGGCGGGATTCACCACGCCCACCAGGGCATAGGGGACATTGAGCTTGACATATCCCTGCGGGGATGCCTGCTGCGTGCAGAACAGCGCGAACAGGAATGCCGGGATGCAAAGCCCGAAGCGGATGTTTTTCATAGGCGGATCGTTACAACGGACAAAGATATGAAAAAATCCGGCCAACATACTGTGCTGGCCGGATTTTAACTATGGGGCGGACGGATTTATACCGTCATGATCTCCTTCTCCTTTTTCTGGAGCGCCTCGTCGAGGGTCTTGGTGAATTTCTCCAGCAATTTCTGGGCCTGTGCTTCGCCGTCCTTCGACTCATCCTCGGGCATACCTTCTTTCTGGGCTTTCTTGAATGCCTCGACCGCGTCGCGGCGGGCATTGCGCAGGCTGATGCGGGCGGTTTCGGCCTCGTTGCGGATTTGTTTCACCAACTCCTTGCGGCGCTCCTCGGTCAGGGGCGGGATCGACAGGCGGATCTGCTCGCCGTTGTTCGAAGGCGTCAGCCCGATGTTCGAGTCGATGATGGCCTTTTCGATCGCACGCAGCATGTTCTTGTCCCACGGCTGGATCAGGATCGTCTTGGCGTCGGGTACGGTGACGCTGGCGGCGCCCGATATGGGCACCTGCGAGCCGAAATAATCGACCATTACGCCGTTCAGGGCATTGGGCGACGCTTTTCCTGCGCGCACGTTCAAAAGTTCCTCTTCGAGGTGGTCGATGGCCTTCTGCATACGGCCGGAGGCATCGTTGAGAATCGTCTTGGTATCCATATTATTCGAGTGTTTTTTCGATGGTTTTGATCATTTCGTCAAACTCTTCGGCGTCGTAACCCACGGTTGCCAGCATGACTTTACCATCGGCGCCGATCAGGAAATTCCGCGGGATGTAATTCGAGGCATAACGGTCGTAAATGGCCTGCGAGGGGTCGAGGCCCATCGGGAACGTATAGCCCATCTTTTCGCGGAACGCCGCCACGTCTTCCCGCTTTTCGCCGCGCGATATGGGCAGGAATACGAAGTTGCGGCCGGCGAAACGGTCGATGATGTCCTTCTGCACGCGGGTCAGTTCCTGCCGGCAGGGCGGGCACCAGGTGGCCCAAAAGTTCAGTAACACGACTTTGCCTTTGAGTTCTGCGAGGGAGGTTTTTGTGCCGTCGAACATCTCCACGGTGAAGTCGGGGGCTTTGTCGCCCGCCTTGACCAGCGTGGTCGATTCGGTATCTGCCGCGGCTTTGCCGCCGCGGCTGCCGCACGAGGGCAGTAACAGGATTGCGGCGATGATCACTGCGATCAGCGCCAGCATGATCCATAACTGCTTGTTGCTCTTTTTTGTTGCCATAGCCTTATTTTTTTACAAGTGTCCCGATCCTCTCCCCGGCAAGCACCTTGCCGAGGTTGCCCGGCGTGTCCATGTCGAAGACGATGATCTGCAGTCCGTTCTCGCGGCAGAGCGTGAATGCCGTGAGATCCATGACTTTCAGCCGGCGGTCGAGCACCTCTTCGAAGCTTATTTCGTCGAATTTGACGGCCGCAGGGTCTTTTTCGGGGTCGGCCGTGTATACGCCGTCCACGCGGGTGCCCTTCAGCATCACGTCCGCCTCGATTTCAATGCCGCGCAGCGCCGAAGCCGAGTCGGTCGTGAAATAGGGGTTCGACGTGCCTCCGCCGATGATGACCACATACCCCGCCTCGAGGTATTCGATGGCACGCGCCTTGGAGTAGTATTCGCCGATGGGCTCCATGCGGATCGAGGTCAGGACTTTGGCCTTCACGCCGTTGTCCTCCAGGGCCGATTGCAGGGCCAGCGAGTTAATGATCGTGGCGAGCATGCCCATCTGGTCGCCTTTCACGCGGTCGAAGCCTTTCTTTGCGCCCGTGAGGCCGCGGAAAATGTTGCCGCCGCCGATGACGATGCCGATCTGGACGCCTGTGGCCGCAGCCGCCCTGATCTGTTCGGCGTAGGACTGGAGTACTTCGGGGGAGAGCCCGTATTTCTGCGAACCTTGCAGCGATTCGCCGCTCAGTTTCAGTAGTATTCGCTTGTATTTCATTGTACGATGGGTTTACCGTAACGCGAAGATAAAAATTTTTATTGAAAAAAACGCAAGAATGACTATCTTTACAGAAAATAGGCGGTATGGCGGCTATGCCGGAAAAAAACGGCGCCATGTCCGGTCTGAGCTGTTTTACGGAACACAGGCTTCGCCTTGGCAATGTCCGAATAAATTTGGCATTGTGCTCGGCTTGTGCTATCTTTAACCTCGTTTCAGATAGGCTGCGGTTCGGACAAACTCAAACAAGTTTGGTTTGTCGCGCTCCTTGCGCTATCTTTGTGCTGCCATGACGTTGGATGAATACAAATTACTCCGAAAAATAAATTCCCCCCGCGACCTCAAGCAACTCTCGGCGGAGGAACTGCGCACCTACTGCGACGAGCTGCGCAGCTATATCATCGACGAGTGCTCGGTAAATCCCGGACACCTGGCGTCGAGCCTCGGCTGCGTGGAACTCGCCGCCGCACTCCACTACGTTTTCGATACGCCCGCGGACAAGATCGTCTGGGACGTAGGGCACCAGACCTATGCCCACAAGATTATCACCGGGCGCCGCGAGGCGTTCAAGACCAAGCGCCTGCTGGGCGGCATCAGCGGTTTCCCGCGCATGTCCGAGAGCCCCTACGACGCTTTCGGGGGCGGGCATGCCTCGGTGTCGATTTCGGCGGCGTTCGGCATGGCCAAGGCTGCCGAGATGCGGGGCGAGAGGCATCAGGTCGTGGCTGTCATCGGCGACGGTTCGATGACCGGCGGCCTCGCGTTCGAAGGGCTCAACAACGCCGGGGCCAGCAAACGCACCAATATCCTGGTGATTCTCAATGACAACAACATGGCCATCGACCAGGCCACCGGCGCATTGAAGAACTACCTGCTCAAAATCTCCACGTCGGTGCATTACAACCGTTTCAAGCAGCGGTTGTGGGGCATCCTTTCGCATACGCCGCGCCTGCTGCGCCTCTGCCAGAAGGCGGGCAACGCCGTGAAACAGGGGGTGCTGAACAAGAGCAACCTCTTCGAGAGCTTCAATTTCCGCTATTTCGGCCCCGTCGACGGCCACAACCTCAAGGAGTTGGTGCGCACGCTTCGGGCATTGCGCGACATCGAAGGGCCCAAGTTGCTGCATGTCATGACCGTGAAGGGCAAGGGCTACCTGCCTGCCGAGCACGACCAGTCCACGTGGCATGCCCCCGGACGTTTCAATCCCGATACGGGCGAGCGGATCGCCTCGCCGGGCGCTGCGGCGCGTTACCAGGATGTCTTCGGCGAGACGCTCGTCGAACTGGCCGGGCTCGACCCGCGGGTCGTGGGCGTCACGCCTGCCATGCCGTCGGGTTGTTCGATGAACATGCTCATGCACGCCATGCCGTCGCGTTGCTTCGACGTGGGTATCGCCGAGGGCCATGCCGTGACCTTCTCGGCGGGGATGGCCGCTGCGGGCATGGTGCCTTTCTGCAACATCTATTCGTCTTTCATGCAGCGGGCTTACGACAATGTGATCCACGACGTCGCGATTCAGGATCTGCCCGTGGTGATGTGCCTCGACCGGGGCGGCATCGTGGGCGAGGACGGCGTGACCCACCACGGGGTCTTCGACATGGCTGCATTCGGTGCCGTGCCGGGACTTACGATCGCTGCGCCGATGGATGAACTGGAACTCCGCAACATGATGTATACCGGTCTGCAATACGGTCATCCCTTCATGATCCGCTACCCGCGCGGCAACGGTGCGGGACGTCTGTGGCGGGGCGTTCCCTTCGAAGCGCTGCCCGTCGGCCGGGGCCGGAGGCTCCGCGAAGGTACGGACGTGGCGCTGGTGACGGTCGGGACGGTCGGCAACGCTGCCGACCGTGCCGCGGAACGCGCCGCGGAGAAGGGCGTGAGCGTGGCGCATTACGACCTGCGCTTCGTCAAACCGCTCGACGAAGCCCTGCTGGCCGAGGTCGGTGCCAAGTTCCGCCATGTGGTCACGGTCGAGGACGGTTCCCTGCGCGGGGGCGTCGGCGAGGCCGTCACGGCATTTTTCAATGCCCGCGGCTGCGAGGTGGCCGTGCACTCGCTGGGCATCGGCGACGAGTGGGTCGAGCACGGAACCCCGGCTCAGCTCTACGCCCTCTGCGGTTACGACGAGGAAGGTATCCTGCGGGCGCTGCTCGCTGCGGGGGAATAAAACCGCCGTTTCCGCTCCTGTTTGCCGTGCTGCGGCATAAAATCTGTTACGTGCTCCCTAAAAACCGTTTGGGGAGTGAAAATCGCGATCGTATTATTGGCCGCTGCGCTGCTTGTCATCGGCGTGGTATACGGCCGTGCCGCCGACCGTACCGACCGCACTCCGGTGCCGTCGTTCGACCTGGCGCGCTACATGGGCACCTGGTATGAGATCGCCCGCTACGACCATCCGTTCGAACGGGGGCTGGCCGAACGACGCGGTTACCGGACGGACAGGCTCCTGTTCGTCGACCAGGGGCAATGAAACTGAGCCGGAGGGTTCTTCTTCGGTTTCCTGCGGCCGTGTTACATCGTGAACGTCCAGTCGTCGCCCCGGCTGAGCGCGGCGTCGAAGCGGAACCCTTCCCATTCGAATTCTTTGAGCATTTCCGGATCCGTAATCCGGTTTCTGATGAGGTGGCGCGTCATCTCTCCGCGGCACATTTTCGTGTAGACCACGATGGTTTTCAGACGGTCGCCTTCACGGATGCGGAATTCGGGCGTGATGATACGCGCTTCGCGGCGGATGCGTTTCCAGTCGAACAGGCGCTTCATCTCGCTGCTGGCGAGGTTGACCAGGATGCCGTCGTCGGCATGGATTTTTTCGAGGAAGGCCTCCGTCAGCCGTCCCTGCCAGTACCCGAACATCGTTTGGTCGTCGTGCCCCGGCAATACGGCGTCCCCTTCCAGCCGGTAGCGGCGGATTGCGTCCAGCGGCCGGAGCAGCCCGTAGAGGAACGACGTGATGTTGAGGTGCTGCTGTGCGTATTCGAAATCCCCGGGGGTGAATCGCTCCGGGGCGATATGCCTGAATACGACGCCCGTGTAGGCCAGCAGCGCGGGGAGGGCCTCTTCGCCGTGGAACTGCCGGTAACGCCGGCGGTTGGTCGCGGCGATCTGCCGGTTGGTGCGCAGCATGCGTTCCAGCTCTTCGGTGGTGAGCGTCGCCAGCTGCAGTGCCAGCTCCGCGGCCTCGCGGGCGTAACGCGGCAGGGTCGTTCGGGGGATTTCGGCCGGCTTGTTTTCGGCCATCGTTTTGGCGCAGGAAAGGAGTATTTGCATGGCTGTGGATCAAAATTGGATGTCCTGCCCCTGCGCCGGTTCCGCAAAGCGGGTGAACGGGACGAACGGCGTCACCGTGAACTCGGTCGTGAGCAGGTAGGAACGGTATGGACAGGTCTTGTACACCTGTTTGCAGATACGGTAACGCGCATACCGGGCCGGGTAGATGCGGGGTGCGAGCCGGGCTGTGAACCCGTAGGTGTATTCGGCGGTCGGTGCCGGATGCGGTACTTCGGTGCGGGACAGGTTGTTTGGCCCGATGCCGGTCAGCAGTGAGTTCCACGCATTGACGACGGGCAGCGTTTCCCACCGTCCGTGCTGGAAGCGGCAGACGGTGTAGTCGCTCCCGAAATATACCGTCGAATCGCCTTTGTGGCGGATTGTGAGCCGGATATGTTCGGTGCAGGCGGGATAAAATGCGTATTCGGCCTCCATCGTGAGCCCATCCGGCGGGGCAGCCCCTTCGGGTGCGGGCGGATAGGGTGTCGTGTCGGGGTCGAACCCGTGGAGCCGGATCAGGGGGCTGTCGTGCACGCGGCGGCGGAAGCGGGCTTTCATCGCCGTGTCGGCACGGATCATGTGTACGTCTATGACCCCGTCCGGTTCGTTGACCGCCGATGCGTAGATGGCGTTTGCGACCGGATCGGTAGCCTTGTTGTCTGCCGCCCACTGCCAGATGCTGTCCTGTAAAGCGGACAGTCCGCCCGTTGCGGGGCGCTTCTGTGCGGCGGCCGTACAGCCGGCCGCAAGCGACAGGAGCAGCAGGAGGTGTTTCATGGTGCGGTGCGGTTTATGCTACGGAACAGGGGATGCCGAGCGCCTCGACGCGGGTGGCGATGGCCCGCAACTCCTCGCGCGGCACCTTTTCGAGCGTCCGGCACGGGGTGTCGCGGTCGAGCGAGTAGACCATGACCTGCCGCGGGCGGATTTCGCCGATCAGGCGCAGCCATGCCGCGACCTCCTCTTCGGTGGTGTTGTCGACCCGCTGCCCGTCGAACTCCCCGCGCAGGAACATCGTCTGCACGGTCAGGTGCCCGTCGAAGCCTTTCATCTGATCGACGACCCTCCGTACGGAATAGGCCGGGCTCTGGGGATTGTTTATCAGGCGTGCCGTGGCGTCGAAGGCCGAATCGAGCTTGAGGATGTTGTTGTCCACGCTGCGAAGGGCACGGCGCACGCCCTCGCGGTGGAGCTGCGTGGCGTTCGAAAGCACGGAAACCCTGGCCGAGGGGCACAGCTCGTCGCGCAGGGCGATCGTGTCGCCGATCACGGCTTCGAATTCGGGGTGCATCGTCGGCTCGCCGTTGCCGGCGAAGGTGATGACGTCGGGCGGGGTGCCGTCGGCCACCATGCGCCGCAGCGTCGCTGCGAGCTGTGTGCGGACGTCTTCGCGGGTGTTGAAGCGCCGCGCGCCGGGATGCTCGGCATTCCAGCCGCATTCGCAGTAGATGCAGTCGAACGAGCAGAGTTTCGACTCGGTGGGCAGGAGGTTGACCCCCAGCGAGAGTCCCAGCCGCCGCGAATGTACCGGGCCGAAGATGATGTCATGGAATAATGAAGTCATACCACAAAGATAGTATATGCCGGGGGCAAAAGCAAGTTTACTTGCATTTTGCCGGGGCGCCGCCTGTCTGAGGCAAAGCCGAAGATAGCTAAAACGGAAATATTTTTCTACCTTTACAAAAACCATTCCTTATGAAATTCAGGTTCGGATTGCTGCCGCGCGTCGTGCTGGCCATCGGCCTCGGGGTCGGCTGCGGCTTTTTCTTCCCTGTGTGGGCGACGCGTATCGCCCTTACGTTCAATGATATTTTCGGCCAGTTCCTTTCGTTCGTCATCCCGTTGCTCATCCTCGGGCTGGTGGCGCCGGGCATCGCCGACCTGGGACGCAACGCCGGGCGCCTGCTGGCCCTCACGGCGGCGCTGGCCTATGCCTTCACCCTTTTCTCGGGCTTCGGCACCTACCTCACGGGGCGGGCGCTGTTCCCCGCATTGCTCGAAGGCGCCGCAGCCGTGCTGCCCGACGCGGCCGCAACGGCCCCCGCACCCTATTTCACGGTTGGGATGCCACCCCTGTTCGGTGTCATGTCGGCGCTGGTACTGGCCTTCGTACTCGGGCTGGGGATGGCCTATACGCACAGCGTGAAACTCAAAGGGGTGATGGACGATTTCAAGTCGATCATCGACCGCGTGATCGCGGGCGTCATCATCCCGCTGCTGCCCTTCTATATCTTCGGAATCTTCCTTTCGATGACCCAGTCCGGGCAGGTGGCCGGGGTGCTGGGCGTCTTCGTGAAGCTGATCGTGGTGATCTTCTTCATGACCGTCGTGCTGCTGCTCGCACAGTTCTCCATTGCCGGGCTCGTTGCCCGCAAAAACCCGCTGCGGATGCTCCGTACGATGCTTACGGCCTATGTCACGGCGCTCGGCACGCAATCGTCGGCCGCCACCATCCCCGTGACCCTGGCGCAGACCCTCCGGCTCGGCGTGCGCCCCCAGCTGGCGTCGTTCGTCGTACCGCTCTGTGCCACGATCCACCTTTCGGGGTCGATGATGAAGATCGTGGCCTGTGCATTGGCCGTTTCGATGCTGGGCGGGCTGGATATTCCGGCGGGGACTTTCGCGGGGTTCATCCTGCTGCTGGGCGTGACGATGATCGCCGCACCGGGGGTGCCGGGCGGCGCGATCATGGCGGCGCTGGGATTGCTCGAGTCGATGCTCGGGTTCGACGAGACGCTCGCGGGGCTGATGATCGCCACCTACATCGCCATGGACAGCTTCGGCACGGCGACCAACGTGACGGGCGACGGTGCCGTCGCGGTGATCGTCGATGCGATAGACCGCCGATCGAAAAAATGAAAAACCGAACAAAGTTCTTCCCCGGGCCGCCGAAAGCGGCCTTTTTCCTTATCTAATATCCGGAAATAAGTATAAATGCGTACCCGTGCCGAATAAAAAACGGCTAATTTTGATGGCTAAAAGGTTTTTTTGTACTTTTGCGCGTCCGAAACGGAAACTTAAACATTAAATTACAATATTTTATGGTTGATATTTTTGCACGCCTTGAGAAAAATGCAGGTGGCCCCATCGGTCAGTACATGTCGTACGCCCACGGTTATTACGCTTTCCCCAAACTGGAAGGCGATATCGGCCCCCACATGACTTTCCGGGGCAAGAAGATGCTCAACTGGAGTCTGAACAACTACCTCGGGCTGGCCAACCACCCCGAAGTCCGCAAGGCCGACGCCGAGGGTGCCGCGCAGTTCGGCATGGCGGCCCCGATGGGCGCCCGCATGATGAGCGGCCAGACCGTCTACCACGAGCGTCTCGAGCGCGAACTGGCCGAGTTCGTCGGCAAGGAGGATGCCTTCCTGCTGAACTTCGGTTACCAGGGTATGATTTCGATCATCGACTGCCTGCTGACGCCGCGCGACGTGGTGGTCTACGATGCCGAGGCACACGCCTGCATCATCGACGGCCTGCGCCTGCACAAGGGCAAGCGTTTCGTATACGGACACAACGACATGGAGTCGCTGCGCCTGCAATTGCAGCATGCCACCGACCTGGCCGAAGAGCAGAACGGCGGCGTACTCGTAATCACCGAGGGTGTCTTCGGCATGAAGGGCGACCTGGGCAAGCTCGACGAGATCGTGGCCCTGAAAAAGGATTTCCAGTTCCGCCTGCTGGTCGACGATGCCCACGGCTTCGGTACGATGGGTGAGGGCGGCCGCGGTACGGCGTCGCATTTCGGCGTAGTGGACGGCGTAGACGTGCTGTTCAACACCTTTGCCAAATCGATGGCCGGTATCGGTGCATTCGTCTGTGGCCCCCGCTGGCTGATCAACCTGCTGCGTTACAACATGCGTTCGCAGCTTTATGCTAAGTCGCTCCCGATGCCGATGGTTATCGGTGCGCTCAAACGCCTGGAGCTGATCCGCAACCACCCCGAATACCAGCAGAAGCTTTGGGAGATCGTGCGTGTGTTGCAAAGCAGCCTCAAAGAGAACGGCTTCGAGATCGGTGTGACCAATTCGCCCGTGACGCCCGTTTTCCTGAAGGGCGGCATCCCTGAGGCTACGAATCTGGTCGTCGACCTGCGTGAGAATCACGGCATCTTCTGTTCGATGGTCGTTTACCCCGTAATCCCGAAAGGCGAGATCATCCTGCGCATCATCCCGACCGCAGTCCATACCCTCGAGGACGTGAATGTCACCATCGAGGCGTTCAAGGCCGTACGCAGCAAGCTCCAGGACGGTATTTATGCCAAACTGCCCATCCCGGAGCGTGCCGACGAAGGATTCCTGGTTCGTTAATTCCCCGCTTCCCGGCAGGACGGTTCATTCCGCCGCCCGGATATAAGGGTTTCCCATACGGTGTCCCCGGCTTTTCCGAAGGCCGGGGATATCGTTTTGTGACAAAATTTGCCGGAAAATTTTGCAGAATAAATTTTTCAGTTTATATTTGCAATCCCGAAACGCGAGTTTCGGATGCCGGAAGGAGGGGTGAAAGCCTTTTCGCAGGCCGAAAAACATATTGCGGAAATAGCTCAGTTGGTAGAGCACAACCTTGCCAAGGTTGAGGTCGCGGGTCCGAGTCCCGTTTTCCGCTCTGAAAATCAGCAACTTACAGAAATGGGGTTGCTGATTTTTTTGTTTGCACATGGTAAAAAGAGGGCTGAAACAGCCTTTCTACGGCTCTGCCTCCCCATTGCCTCTCCATTAAACTCTCCATTGAAAATGTGTTTTCCCTCCTGCATCTAACGATGCAAAACAATGACTTTCAGAGTAATACTCCGCAAGGACGTAATCTACAAGAACAACACCAGCCCTTTATGCCTGCTTTTCTTCCATGATAACCGCAAGAAATCGGTCGGTTTGGGTGTGTCAGTATCCCGTGAATACTGGGATGCAGAAGCACAAAAGATAACGGATGACTGCCCTGACAGGGACGATATTCAGTTTCAGATAACAGCCAAAATCAAAGAGTACGAGAAGAAGATTAAGAAACTGGAAGCCCTTGAAATCCCTGTAACCTTTGAAACGCTGTTTGAGACCATTGGTAAGCGTATGGATTGTACGGTAGGCGATTATTTCAGACAGATAATCGACAGATTGGAAAAGGTCGAAAAGTACGGTTCCGCCAGCAAACACAAGGTAACGCTTGCTTTGATGCAACATTTCAAAAGTACGAACATGCGCTTTGATGAATTGGATTTAACTTATCTGCGTGAGTTTGAAATATTCCTACGTCAAAGGGGTAATGTAAACAACAGCCTTGCCACCAAGTTCAGCGTGTTGAAAGCCGTCTATAATAAGGCAGTTTCAGAGGGTGTATTTGTCCCAAAATCGAATCCCTTTCAGCAATTCAAAGTGGGTAGCCTATGGACGAACACCCGCAAACGGGCCATTACGAAAGAGGACATCCACAAACTGATTGAGTTGGATTTATCGGATAGGGACTTTTACACCCAACTTGCCAAAGACATCTTTCTGTTCTCGTATTTCATGGCTGGAATCAATTTCAAAGACATTGCCCTGCTGACTTATGGCGACATCGAGAATGGCAGAATCTACTATGCAAGACGCAAGACAGGCAAGATGATGAATTGCTGTCTGACGGAACAGGCACAGGAAATCATCGACAAGTACCACACGGACCAAGTGGAGGAAGATTATCTTTTTCCAATCCTTGACCGCCAAATTCACACGACCGAGAAGCAGATATTGGAACGCGTTAAGAAAACGTTGAAACACGTCAATAAACGCCTGCACGAATTGAGTGAGGAAATAGGACTGCATACGCCATTAACAACCTATGTAGCCCGCCATACTTACGCAACCGTCTTAAAGAGGTCAGGAGTAAGCGTAGCCTTGATTTCCGAATCGCTGGGGCATTCAGACCTATCGACTACCCAAATCTACCTCGATTCGTTTGAGAACAGTCAGATAGACGCGGCAATGCAACACTTATTGTAGAAATCGGGAGGTCGGCGGCCTTGATGGCATCCGACCTCCTTTTTCTTTCCGACCATCCTATCCGAGGTATTGTTCCAGCAGTTCAACGACTACCTGCTCACGGGATTTTAACCCTATCTTGCGGGCTTCCATGATTTCCGTCGCTTGTGCAGGTGTGAGTTTCTTCAAAGCCTGCTCTATCTGATGGCAGTAGGCCACGGGGTCGGCGGCGTTGTTATACTGCATGATGATATAGGTAATCAGATACTTTTTCGACAGGAACGAATCCGAGAACTTCCCCTGTGCGGCCTCATACCATCTGATACTCCGCTGATACCATGTTTCGGATTGCAGAATTTTAGGCAGTTCCCCGCTTTTCACGCAGTTCACCAAGTCTTTGGGTTTGAGCGAGTTTGTCCCCGTACACCATTGGGATATGGTTGCCAGCGGGAACCCCTTGCTGCGGAGTTGTACGGCAAACTCAAAAACGTCGTTCGTCTTGGAGAGCGTCATGGCAGGTGCGGCCATATAGTCCGTTCCTTTCCACGTGGTCGTGCAGATATTCATTTCGGCAATCAACGCCGCAATCGACATATCCACATTCAGCGGCTCGGTAATCACGAGGTCGTTCAGATTCAGACCTAATTTAATATAGGCAATCAATCGGTGCTGACCGTCCAGCACGGCGTAATAGTTCACCGACTGGCTGTCGGGAATATCCTTGCCGTTCAGGTCTACCAAATGCCCGCCAGACGTAATTACCTGCTCACCGTCCACAACCGTAATCGGCGACAACAGCCCGTACTCCTCGATGGACTTCATTTTTGCCGTCACCGCTTTAGAGTTGGTCGGGCGGTTGCCTTTTACAAAGGCGAACTGGCGATTTCCGTTTTCCGAGATAAGAATCATCTTTTTCATTTTAATTGTGCGGGTTTACCTCATATCACCCGCGAGGTTTTAATTAATAATATTGTTAAAAAATGTTTGTTTTTTCATTTTCTCGGCGTTAGGTCTTACTGGTGAGCTCTTGCCAGCTCTGGCGGCAGTCGGGTGATGGCTTGGGCAAACTCCCGTCATCGTCCTGCCGTGCGATTCGACCTGCGGCCTTTCGGTTCGGATTCTCTCTCCCTACCGAGAAGCGGAGTATATGTCAAAGAACCTGCGTTTGCGTTTTTAATGTTGAATACTACGAAAATCATACATAACTCATTATGGCAGAAATAGTTGGCGGATAGCAGAAAAGTGCATGATTATTACTTCCCCTTATCGGCAGAATAAAAAAAGGACGGCTCATGCCGTCCCTTTATCATCCGATATGTAATTGGATTTATCTGAAATTCGCGCCTACCGTCGTCCACTCCTTATCCTTGTAAGATGTCCAGATTCCCGATATACTCTCGTCATTATCAAGGAATTTCGGATTGTCCGTATAGCCGAAGAAATAGACGATGCGCGAAATCAACAGCATTCTGTTATAGGAAACCTTATTGGGATTCGTACTGCGGTTATCTTCCTCTTTGAACTTTTCCAAAAGCGGCAAAAAACATTTGACGGCAAGCGTAATCTTGTAACAACTTTTGAGATTCACCGAAAATCCGTCCAATCCGAAAGAACGGGTGTTTGACAACTTGGCATAGAGTTCTGCCACGTTGTCAGCGAGCAACTTGCCCAACATCCGCTTTGCAAGGTCGGATTCAAGGGTCGCGCCGTGCTCGCGCCCTCGCCATGCACGGATTTTGGCATCGGGATTTTCTTGCAGGTACTTGGCGAAAGTCCGAAACTCCTCGAATACCGAGGTCGGAACCTGCTGCACATTTTCCGTCCGTTCCTGTACCACATCATAGACAAAGAGCATCGCTATCCAAAATTTCTCGGTGTCGATACCCATGGCCCGCAGGGAACGGATAATCGGAGCGTTCTCCAAATACTGCTCTTTCGTAAAGGGGCTTTTCAACCGCCCGTCCTCCAACTGATGCACGAAATCCCATCCGCGGAAAGAATCGGTTTGAAAATACTCCCCACAACTGTCGTCGAACTCCCATGTAGGATACATTCGGTTGGCAATCTCGGAAACATAATCGTAAAGCGGGTCCATAGCTGTAACGTTCGGTTAAACAAAGATAGGAAAATTCGCCTGAAATTCCGCAGAACAACCAGCTCTTAAACTTGTATTTATTAAAGATTTTTATTATATTTGTAATAGCAAATCTGAGAAAAGGGAAATTCGACTGCTTCCATAGAAAATAAGTTTATAGGACGGATAAGGATGGCATTATATGCTGTCCTTGTCTTTGGTCGATAGTCGCATATTTTTTGTGTCGGAAATGAAATTCCCTTAATAAAAGATATTTCACACACAGAAAAAATGCGGTGAAATCCTTTACCACATTTTTTGAGTACGAAATTGATATTTCCTATATAAGTATCTATTCAGAATCAAAAATTGTGGAAGATTCCAATTAAAGAGATAGTAGGTTTTTGAATGACAGAATAGAGAGTTGCTCAAAACTGTCCTATGCAAACTGCTCAAAAGTGTCCTATATATACACTACCTACTTATACATAACCTAATAAGTCTTGCAGACCATGTACTACCATATCAAAGACCGCAGGTGATTCGATAACCGCAAACAGGCAAAAGAGCATTACGGCATTGCCTGCTTTCGAAAACTACTGCACTTAAAAGAAATCATATTTACGAACAATCAAAATTCCATTGCTAACGATGAATTATACAGTAATCCCCAAATCAATCGTGAACTTTCAGACGGGCAACGGTAAACCCGTCGATATTTACGTGTGAGCAACCATTAAATGTTGTTCCAATCACAAGACCAACATATCCCATATAACAGAGGAAAAACTATCCTTACTGACGGGATTGGATGAACGAACAATCCGCCGTGTTATCAAACGGCTGAAAGATGCAAGTTGTCTGACCGTGCAGACTACCGTTAAAGAAGATGCAGACAGAGGTTTTATAAAGCGAAATTCCTACTTTATAAAGCCAGCAAACAAAGACTATTTCTTTTTGGATAACAGTTTCTTTAAGAGGAACTATCCCACCAAGATTGCAGGGTTTCTGCTATTATTAAAGTCGGTATGCCTTAATAATACGGATACCATCCAATGAAGCAACAGCCAAATTGCAAAGAGTATCGGTTTATCGAGGAACACAACCACAGTCCTCATTAAAGAGTGCCAGCAATTAGGGCTTATAAAACAGATTGCAAAGGGCTACGAACTGACGGCAGGTTGTTTTATCAATTCAGCAGTCAGAAAGACCGATGCAGGGATTTATAAAGAGATATGCGATTTCTGCAAATCAAAGGGCATAACACCGCCAAATTGGGATAAACGAGCCATGTCCGTACTGCTTACCAAGTATAATGCAATAGGCTTATCGAGAACAGAGCCGATAAGCATAACCTACCAACTCGATAAACGATGCAAGAACCTGCCCGAAAAGGTGTCGTTACCCTACTTTATAAGGGCCCTCGATATGCAGGAACAGTATAAGACAGCTATAGAACAGGCAGAGCAAAACAAACTCGATAAGGAAAATTTCAACGGTTTTGCATTTTAGATACCCCCCCCCATGCTGACGCATAAGGGGCTTTTATTGTAAAAGTTACTGACCTTTGAATAAATCTTGCTGCTCAACGTATAGGATTTCTTTCGGGGTGATTTTGGTAAATTTAATTTTAGGGCGATTTCCTGTACCTTCACTCCTGTCAATTACACCATAAATTGTAACAGATGAGAAAAAACGATCGTCAGATTTTGATATAATCTGATTTTTATATTTTGTCAATGGTTGGTTTTGGTCTGGTTCACATGTTAGAATATGGCCCTTGTATTCAAATCCAATAGTGTTTGTTTTACCATTATTACGAGTTATTTCACCATCTAATTCTACATATTGGCCGTCTTTTAATTCTGGAAATAAAATATCAGGTACAATATTTGATTTTGTGTAAAAATAAGATTTATCCGTATATGTTATAGATTCCTTATCAAATTTACCATCATCCTGTCTATCTGCGATCGTAAGAGATACATTCTCGGAAATTGCTTCAGAAATGTCATTGAAAAAGCCTTTGGGAAGATTTTTGTATAGGGTGTATATTTTGAGAGGAATTTCTAATGTTTTATCATCTACTGATATTTTTACGGTTTCATTCGTCAAATCAATCTTTTCTTCAACTTGTCTATCTTTAATATGCTTGCGAATTTTTATACACCATTTAGCCAGATTAATTGCCCCTTGAATTATCTTTTTTATGTCTTTAACTGGGCCCGTTTCTAAGAACCCATCTGAAGCTGCTTTTTTGGCAAATTCTTTTAAATAATCTTTGAGGAAGTAACCAACACCTGCTATTAATATAAGTTTATCAATATTATTAGGAATTTCTATGAGCCATGAGCCCTCTTTTACTTTTACAGGAAAATCAAAATCAATATCTTTCAACTCTGGGTTTTCTATCTTTATGAAATAGCGCATAAGATTATCAAACCCCAATAAAGCTGTTGCAGATTGACGAGCATCGAAAATACCATTTTGTATGCTTTCTCCACTATAAGAGAGATAGCCTAATGAATCATTATCCATATCGTTTGGATTATAGTTGTTTACCAAATTTAAGAATAAAATCTAAAATTTGCAAACCCGCCTCAAAGGTGCATTTATAATATATCTTGGCCACGAGCCAATACCCCAATTAACACCCCTCCCCCTATTTGGTTTGGAAAACGAAATTCGGGGAGGGATTTTTTATAACAGATTAT
>ERZ827528.2035-NODE-2035-length-19565-cov-2.789800_pt1 | contig 19565 bp, 17 predicted proteins | sample MGYA00519768_ERZ827528 | MGnify/ENA primary metagenome ERZ827528 (study PRJEB31778, sample SAMEA3449343) | human gut metagenome | biome: human gut; feature: human-associated habitat; material: faeces | place: United Kingdom | collected 2010/2012 ...
TTGAACTGGCAGACCGGCATCGCGTGCTGCCGCTGCTGTACGACGTGCTGGCACCCAAGCTGCCCGAGGAGGATGAGACCCGGAAGCGCCTTGAGAAGAGAAGCGCAGAGACGGTGCGGCAGAGCTACCGCCTGCTGTTCCTCGGGAAATATGTGACAGGACTTTTGCAGGAACATGGAATCGAGACGGTTCTTTTAAAGGGGAGCGGCACGGCGGGACTCTATCCGGTGCCGGAACTTCGCAAGTCCGGGGATATTGATCTGCTCGTTGCGGATCAGAAAGCGGGAGAAAAGGCGTATGAGGTGCTGCATGAGCATGGATTCCGGAAAGCCTCAGAGCAGCATGCACACCATCATATCGTCTGCGTTGGCACAGAGCAGATCGGAATAGAAATTCACGTTGCGCTGGCAGAGCCGTTCGACTCCAAAAGCGTCAACGAGTGGCTCGCCGCACATCAGGCGGAATTTCTGGCGCACTGTGAGAGGACGGCGGTGATGGGCGTAGAGTTTCCGGTGCTGCAGCCGGCATATCATGCGTTTTACCTGCTGCTTCATATGCTGCAGCATTTCCTGCGTGCCGGATTCGGGTTAAAGCTGCTTTGCGACTGGGTCGTATTCTGGGAAAAGGGATACGGCAGCGGGGTAGAGGAGCGTTTTTTCTCCATGGCAGAGGAATGCCGCGTGATGGGATTTGCGCGGCTGGTGACGGCGGTCTGTGTAAAATATCTGGGACTTTCCGGGAAAAAAGTGCCCCTGCTGCTTTGCAGATTTGACTGGGAGGCGGAAGCTGCAAATCTGGAAGCATTCCTGACAGAGATTCTGGAAGCGGAGGAGTTCGGCAAGTCAAGTGCCGACCGTATGGTGGCGCTGCGGGGAACCGGCTGGCGGGATTATTGCCGGGAATTTCATCATCAGATGCTGCTCACCTATCCAGGGGCAGGGCGCTACCGCATTCTGCATCCGGTGTTGTGGGTGATGATGTTCTGCGGTTTTGCATACCGCAACGTTAAGATGCGCCGGGTATCGGGGTACGCGGTGTTAAAGAAGGCGAGAGCGCGCGGAAAGCTTGTGGAGGAGATGAAGCTGTTCCGCTAGAAAATAGGATGTTCGACGGGAAAGGAGGAGAGCAAAATGGATACATGGTACTGGGCACTGGAATATGTCAGGGTATTTTTTGCCTATGTGATGATTCTGTTTGTGTGGCCGTCTGTGGTATTCCGGGATTATTTAAGAGGCAGAAGCCGCACGGTGCGGTTTACTTTCTGTGTGACGGTTCCGGTTGTGCTGCTCAATACGGTGGTACTAAGTCTGGGCGTGTTTCATATACTGTACGGATGGCTGATTGCCGTGCTGTTTTACGGCACATTGCTGCTTGGCTTGCTAAGATGGCACCCTGTGCGGCGGGAGCAGATCAAAAAGATCTCCCGCCTGTTTCTGGGAACCTACGGCATCCGGCTTTTGCTGCTTCGCCTGCGCAACAGGGTAAAAAACGGGATCGGGCATGCACATGCACAATTCAGGCAGAGCATACGGGGACGGCGCTGCGTCTATCTGATGCTGGGTGTGGTTGTGTGCTTTGGCATGGTGTATTTTTCCTACGGGGCATTCCATGATTACTCCTACGGGTTTGGCGATATGTACCGCCACCACTCGTGGATCTACGGGCTGTTAAACGGTACGCCTTTTTATGAGGGAATCTACCCGGAAGCCATGCACTGCTTTATCTACGCCATGCGCGTGCTGTTCGGGGTAAAGATTTATAGCAGCCAGCTGTTTCTGGCGGGAATCCACGTCGCGGTTTTTCTGGTCAGCGCGTATCTGCTGCTGAAGGAATTATTTGCATGGGATGGAACCGCGGTGCTTGCACTGGCGTTGTTCCTGACCGTGGATCTTTTGTGCATTGACGAGATCTTTTCCATGTCACGTCTGCAGTGGACGCTGCCGCAGGAGTTCGGACTGTATACACAATTCCTGTGTGCACTGTTTCTGCTTCGCTGCCTTAAGACGGACTTTAGCGACAGATCCGGCAGCCGGAGAGAGCGGATCAGAAAGTTTTTGACGGATGAGAATCTGCTGCTGTTTCTGCTGTCACTGGCGGCTTCCCTTGCCATTCATTTTTATGTCACGATGATGGCGTTTTTCCTCTGCGTGGTGATTGCCGCGTGCAGGCTTCCCGCTCTTTTTCAAAAGAGAAGGTTTGTATCTCTCGTAAAGGCGATCTGCCTCGGTGTGCTGATAGCGGTGCTGCCGATGGGAATTGCGTATGCGAAGGGTGTACCGTTCCAGGGATCGATTGGATGGGCGGTCAATGTCATAAACGGTACGGATACCGCGGAGGGGCGTACCAGCCAGGCGGAACAGATCTTAGAACAGGCACAGACATCGAGTGAGCAGACATCGAAGGAGCAGACATGGTCCGGTGAGAGGATGACAGAGAGCGGGGAGACGACAGAAGCGGCGGTGCAGCCGACGGAACAATCCCACGGGGGGAACGGGCAGACACCGGATGGCGGGAGTGCGGATGCGGGACAAAATAGCGCTCCGAAACAATCTGCCGGTAATCATATGCTTGCGATGGCAGAACGGATGGCGGCATCGTTCGCCGGCAAGGCACAACTGGTCTGGAAATACGGGTATGTGCAGCTGTACCGTGAGAACCGGGCGGAATGGATTGTGGTTTTTAGCGGTCTGGCACTGATCCTCTGGGCGGTGTACCGGATGGCGGCGGGGATTATCACCGGCCTGCTAAAAAAGGGAAGTGACAGCAAAAAGATCCAGCAGCTGTTTGACGGATATCCGGTGCTGGTCGGAATATCGGTATTGCTTATGATTGTCTATGCGGCGCCGTTCCTCGGGCTGCCGGAGCTTATTGCAGGCTCCAGGCTATGCTCTACGGAACAGATTTTCATTCTGGCGGTCGTGGTCATTCCGGTGGATCTGGCTGCCGGGGCAATCGCCCTTACGCCCGGCAGACGTGTGCTGCCGCTTGCGCTTGCCGCGGGAGTGGCGGTGATCTATGTGGGGACGAGACAGCTTGGCATTTTTCACGGATACCTCTACTATGAACTGACCAGATACAATGCGGCGGTGATGGTGACACAGGACATCACGGATAAATTCCCGGAGAACAGCTATACGATTGTGTCTACCACGGACGAACTTTACCAGGTGATCGAACAGGGGCGGCATGAGGAGCTTTTGACTTTCCTGAACCGGGTGAACGGAAGCGGCTATACCCTGCCGACGGAATACATTTTTGTGTATGTGGAGAAGCGGCCGATTCAATACGCACAGAGCCATTTCTTTATCGGACCGGACTGGCTGGCAGAGGAAAAATACACTTCTTACTATACGACCTATTTCAGCGAGGGGAACAGCATCAATGCCTCGGAGATCTCGCGGGAGCAGGCAGAGAAGGAGATGATGACGTTCTCAAAACTCTCGCAGACCTATTCCAATCTGGACAGCCGCACGATACTGGAATCCAAAGCGTACGAATGGTGCAGGAAGTTTGAAGCATCCTATCCGCAGGAGATGAAGGTATATTATGAAGATGAGAATTTCTGCTGCTATATCATACGGCAGAACACCTATCGGTTATATCAGCTGGAGGGATCATGAGTGGACGTTGGAAAAGGATTTTGGCGCTTGGCGCAGCGGTTGTTTTGTGTCTTATAGCAGCAGCTCAAATGGGCAGTCTGTTTCACTGGAAGGTGACATGTACGCCGGCGGCGTTTGCAGAGTCATCCAGGAGGCTTTCCAATCCGGACCGCGGATTTTATTACATTTACGGCTACCGCATTACGGATGAACCAGTCGACTATGCCACAGATTTAAGAGACAGGACGAGGGAAGATGACGCGACGCGGCTTGGAATGATGCAGATCAATCTGCGGGAATACCGGACGGGTGCCATATCGGAGGAGGGGCTGTCAAATGTCCGGCAGTTGTTTGCAGCCATGGCGGACAGCGACAAGAAATGGATCGTCCGTTTCCTCTATGACTGGAACGGGGAGAACGAGCAGTATGAACCGGAGAATCTTGACATTATATTGCAGCATATGGAGCAGGTGGGAGATGTGCTCCGGGAGTATCACAGCTGTATCTATACGCTTCAGGGACTCTTTATCGGCAACTGGGGGGAGATGAACGGAACAAAATACACGGACCCGGATTCTATGAGAGAACTGGCGGCACGCCTTGCCGATGTGAGCGATGCGTCCACGTTTCTCTCCGTGCGGACGCCGGCGCAGTGGAGAAAAATCACGGGGGAGGCGGCACCGGACGGCTGGACAGAGAACCCGCTAGCCCAAAGGCTTGGACTTTTTAATGACGGCATGCTGGGAAGCGTGAGCGATTACGGAACTTACAGCGATAACACCAGACAGGACGCCGGGGATTTTTCGGCGTGGACGCGGGAGGAAGAACTGGCATTTCAGGATGTATTGTGCAGCAGTGTGCCGTCCGGCGGGGAAGTGATTGTCGATAACCCGTACAATGATCTTGAAAATGCGATCGCGGATTTAAAAACCATGCATGTGAGTTACTTAAACGAGGACTATGACAGGAATGTCCTGGATAAGTGGGCAGGGACGGTCGTGAATACAGATGACTGCTACGACGGAATGGACGGCTGGTCTTATGTGGAACGGCATCTGGGGTACCGCCTGTGGATTGCCGGTGCCGCTTTGAGCCATTCGTTCTGGGCGGATACGGTGGAGGTAAATGCTGCTTTAAAAAACAGCGGGTTTGCACCGTTTTACCGGCAGACAAAAGTCTGTGTGAGCGTTACAGATGAGGCGGGGGTAGTCTGCTATACGGATGAATGGGAAGAGGAACTACTTAAGCTTTCCGGCGGAAATGAGGACGACAGGGAACTGGCGCTCACCGGAACCATTCCGATCCGCGGCTGGGAGAGCGGGACTTACCGGGTATATATCAATCTTAGCGATGCAGACAGCGGGGAACAGGTTTTACTTGCAAACGAAGCGGATGCCACAGAAAACGGATACTGCCTCGGTGAGGTGGCAGTGCGATAGGTGCACAACGATGCAAGTATAAAGGCTTACAAGTGCAAAATCGTACAAGAAATCACAAGTTTGTACGAGGAATCACGCCGCAGAAACCACTATAATGAAAAGAAAAAGAATCCTGTATGTGGTGGGATTGTGGAAGGTGGTTTCTTATGCAGAACTATGAAAAACCGGAAGTGATTTTGATGACGGAATGTTCGGAGGGCGTCTATCTGGCAAGCGGCGGACAGACCGGGGAAGATCCGACGGCAGGTGGATGTGACAGCCGGTACATGAAGGGAGCCTGGAAAAAGCCGGATTACAGCAACAGCAATGTGCAGATGCGTGCCTATGACAGAAAAGGCTGTGAGGGCTGTGCGGCGGATGACGGTGACGGCTGCAAGCTGCAAAAGGGTGATGCAAAAGTCGCCGGAAATGTCTATCAGCCTGTCTGGGAACAGCAGGGACTGACCCCGGATACCATGGTCTGGTAGAGAAAATGCCGGCATGCCGTTCTGGCAGAAAATTCATGCTTGACAGCGCAAACACAGAATTTTATACTTAAAATATGTGTATGAGTCAGCGGCAGAAGTGCCGCAAAAAGTGTTAGAAGGTGGCTGGTTTTATGAAGAATTATGAGCGTCCGGTGATGATACGGACGGAGGAGCTTGCAGAGGGGGTTTATCTTGCGAGCGGAGGCATCAAGTGTGACAGTGTCTACATGAACGGTGTGTGGCAGGCGCCGGATTATTCCGACTGGAATGGCACCACACGCGGATACAAGCAGCAGTTCGGATGTCTTGGATGCCCGGCGAATACTGCTTCCGGCTGCGGTCTGTTGAGCCATTATGTGGATTCCGGGTATGCGGGAAGTTACGATGTGGATAATGGTAACCGTAAGCCGTCATGGGAGAAGAAGGGCTATGGTCCGGATGATGCGGTCACAGACTGGAACATGTAACAATCTTTAAAACGGGGGGAAATGCTATGACGAATTATGAGAGTCCTGTGATTCTTAGAACAGAAGAGCTTGCGGAAGGGGTCTATCTTGCAAGCGGATGCTATACGGCGAGCGCGTACATTCATCAGACACCGCAGTCCGGAAGCGGGGAGTACCGTATCCAGGTGAACGGTCAGCACAGTGCCGATCATACGAAAGAGGCGCAGACATTGACCATTTCGTTCAGTCTTCCGGTAACCTACACCAGTTCCGGCGGATCACTGGTATGGCAGGAGTGGCTGATGGTAGGCGGCTGGAGCCTCCTCGGTGTTGTATTCTTTGCAGTCTGCAAGTTCAAATATAAAGAGAAATTCGGCAGCCTGATCGAGCTGATCTCCGACGAGGACGCAGCGTCCCTGATGCCGGAGGCAGACGATGCGGAACTCGACGTTGTTATCGATGCAGCGATCGACCGTGTTCTTGCCAAAATGGCTGGCTGAAGCTGAGATAGGATAAAACAAAGCGTGTCGGAAAGAAAAATTTTCGGCACGCTTTCTGAAAGAAAGGGGAAAAATAAGATGAATCCATTCGAATTTTCGATTCCACAGAATATTATTGTCGGAGCAGGAACGCTTAGTAAACTGCCGGAGTGTGCAAAGAAGATGGGCGGAACCCATGCGATGATTCTTTCCGGTCCTACCCTGAAAAAAATGGGCGTTGTGGACAGAGCAGCGGACAGCCTGAAAGCGGCAGGCATCGCAGCCGATATTTTCACCGATATTGAGGCGAATCCGTCTGTGACGACAGTAGAAAAAGCAACCGAGAGCTATCTTGCTTCCGGCGCAGACTTTCTCGTAGCACTCGGCGGCGGTTCTCCGATGGACGTTGCAAAGGCCGTCGGTGTGACGGCAAAATACGGCGGAAGCATCACGGAATACGAAGGCGCACACAAAGTGCCGGGAAAAATTGTCCCGCTGATTGCCATTCCGACGACTGCGGGAACCGGCTCCGAGGTGACCGCATTTTCCGTGATCACCGACCACAGCAGAGATTACAAGCTGACCGTATTCAGCTATGAACTTCTGCCGGAGTATGCCATTCTCGATCCGGAACTTTTAATTTCCGCTCCGGCATCCGTTGCAGCAGCCTGCGGTATTGATGCCTTTATCCATGCGGAGGAGGCTTATATTTCCACAGCCGCATCTCCGTTCTCCGATGCCATGGCAGAAAAAGCGATGGAATTGATCGGTAAAAATATCCGCCGTTTCGTGGCGCGCAGAACCGATCTCGAAGCCGCAGAGGCGATGCTGACCGGTTCACTGTTCGCGGGTATTGCATTTTCCTACGCAAGACTTGGAAATGTCCATGCAATGAGTCATCCTGTGAGCGCCTTCTTCGATGTGCCGCACGGCGTGGCAAATGCCGTTCTGCTTCCGGTCATCGCAGAGTACAATGCACTGGCAGACTATGGAAGATATTTGAAGATCTACAACTACATCAGCGAAATCCCGGCATACGCCGATGAATTTGAGCCGATGATGCTGGTCGGCGCGATCCGCGAGCTGACCGCAGCCATCGGAATCCCGGCCAGCCTGACCGATGCGATCCGCCAGGCGGCAAAGGGAAAAGAAGTGACAGCAGAGGAGATCGAGAGCAAAATCGTGCCGATGGCGGTAGATGCGATGAAGAGCGGAAACATCGCCGTCAACCCGAGAGCGTCCCGTCAGCAGGACATCGAGGCGCTGTACAGGAAAGCACTGTAAGAGACAAGCTAATTTATAGAAGAAACCGTAAAGGGCGATGCTGTGAAAAGTATGTACAGCATCGTCCTTTTTCTGCTTGTCTTCCGAAAATATGTGCAGTAAAATAAATTTATCGTGCTGTTCTCACAAAACAGAGCAGCGAGGGGTGGATTTTTTTATTAAATCTTACTATTGGAGGAAGCAAAACATGGAAAATAATGTATTGCAGCAATTAAAAGAAAATATCGCAAAGGTCATGATCGGAAACGAGCGCACGATCGAGCTTGTCCTGACCTGCCTTGTTGCCAAAGGTCACATCCTGCTCGAGGATGTCCCGGGAACCGGAAAAACGGTCATGGCGAAATCCCTTGCGAAATCCGTCGAGGCAGAGTTCGGCCGCATCCAGTTCACACCGGACTTACTGCCGTCCGATGTCACCGGTCTCAATTATTTTGATGCCAAAAGCGGAGAGTTCGTCTTTTCGAAAGGCCCTGCCTTCTGCAACATTCTGCTTGCCGATGAGATCAACCGTGCAACGCCGAAGACGCAGAGCAGCCTTCTCGAGTGCATGGCTGAGCGCCAGATCACCGTGGACGGTGTGACACGGCCGCTCGAGGAGCCGTTCCTCGTCATCGCCACGCAGAACCCGCTCGAGACACTCGGAACCTTCCCGCTGCCGGAGGCACAGATGGACCGTTTTTTAATGAAACTTTCGATGGAAGCATTAAGCCCGGCGGAAGAGACGCAGATGATCGCCCGTTTCCTGACCGAGGAGCCGCTCGCCGAGCTGTCGTCCGTCTGCCAAAAAGAAGAAATCCGTGCCCTGCAGGAGGCGTGTAAAGAAGTCTACCTGCATCCGGAACTGGTACAGTATCTCGTCCGCGTCGTACAGGAGACGAGAGGCAACAGCAAAATTGCAAGCGGTGTGAGCCCGCGTGGAACACTCGCATTTTTACGTGCCGTACAGGGCCACGCGCTGGTGCAGGGACGAAACTACGTTGTGCCGGAGGACTTCAAGACCGTGGCTGTTCCGGTACTCGCACACCGTCTCACCATGCAGATCGGCGCAGACGACGGAAGAGCCGCAGAATCGGTGATCGAGGAAATTTTAAACCGCATCGATCTGCCGACCGAAAACTGGTCAGGAAGGTAACGGACTATGCTTCTTTTATTACTATTTGGAATGGCGCTCGCCTGGTTTCTGCAGAAAAAGCTGTACCAGAAAAACTGGCAGAAAAATCTGAAAATCCAGGTCAGCTTCCAGGATTCCGCGATCTATGAGGGCGAGGAGAGTACGTTAAAAGAGGTCGTCGTAAACGACAAACTGCTGCCGATTCCGGCACTCGAGCTTGGCATTTCGATGAGCCGCAATCTGGAATTCGACCGTGAGGCAAAAGCAAACGCGAGCATCACCGACCAGAGCTACAAACGCGATGTCTTTTCGTTCCTGTTTCATCAGCAGGTCACGAGAACACTGCCGTTTCAGGCGAAAAAACGAGGATTCTACGAGATCACCGGTGCGCATGCCGTAGCGTACGATCTCTTTTTCCGGGAGGGCCTTTACAGCGATTACCCGCAGCAGACACAGATGTACGTTTACCCGCGCCAGGTCGATACTGCACGGATTCAGATGATCTGCCGTGCCGTGTCGGGCATGGTTCTGTCACGGAATCGCCTGTACGAGGACCCGTTTGAATTTTCCGGTATCCGCGATTACCGGAAAGAAGATCCGATGAACCGCATCAACTGGAAATCGTCGGCACGGATGGGAGATCTGATGGTCAATCAGTTTGACGCGACGACGAGCGTGGAAGTTACGGTGCTTCTCGATATCGAGGACGCCAACATTCTGCGCGAGGAAGCGCAGGTCGAGGAGAGCATCCGCATCACGTCTTCGCTTGCGGCGCGGATGGTGAAAAACAAGATGAATCTGTGGGTGAAGAGCAATGCGAAAGATGAGGAGACCGGCGAGGAGCTGCGTGCCCATCTGGCAGCGGGCGCCGGAAAAACAGCGGAGCTGAACCGGAAACTGGCATGCGTGCAGCTTGGGGGCAATCTCACAGGCAGCGCGGAGTTTCTGCACAAAGAGGCGGAAAAAGAGCTCACCGGCCACACCTACGTTGTCGTATCCAAAAACAGAACCGATGAGGTCCGTGAGGCGCTTCATCTGCTCTCCGGTGCGCAGAACCAGGTGCTGTGGGTGATTCCGTATCTGCCGGGCGAAGAAGTTCCGTCGGAGCAGAACCGTGCGTACACCGCAATCGGCTGGGAGGTGAAACCATGGAAATAAAAAAGACACCGGTACAGATCCCGCTGACCTGGCTTCATGTCTGGCTTTTATTCGCCGGCATCTATGGCTTTGCCGCCGGTTTTCTGGAGCTGACGGGAAGGGAGGCGCTGTATTTCTGCGCCATATCCTTATTGCTGCTGATTCCGGCCGCCGCAAGCTGGATTCTGATCCGGAAAACGAAAGCACTCTGGCAGTTTCTGCTTGGCGGAATTGCGGTCTGCGCGGTGACGTATCTGGCAGCGAAATTTTTCTGTTCCCTGTTCAGTGTGCAGGCGGCAGCGGTAATTGAAGCGGCTGCGGCGGCAAACGATGGAAAAAACAAGTTTGAGAACGGTATTTCTCCTGCATTTCTGGAGAGCCTTTCCGGCGTGATGACGGGTCTTATGGCCGCTGTGATTTTCCTGATCCGCGGCTATGTCAGAATCCGCAAAGGCCAGTTAAAGAAAGCAGCGCAGGAACTGCCGGCCGGCTCAATGCCGCTGGCGGATATGGAAGCGTGGGAGATCCCGACGCTCCTCGATGAGCCAAAGCCCCTTCATTTTCTATGGTTTATGATACAGTATGTGATCGGTGTGCTGATGAAAATGCCGTTCTACTGGCATCTGATCTTCTGGTTTTTCTTTGCAGATGTATTCTTGTGCTTCTTTTGCCAGTACCTCGACGGCATGCACGGGTTCATCCGTGACCATCAGAAAATCGCCAATCTCCCGGTGGAGACGATGCAGCGGACGGGAAAACTGATCCTGAAAATTGCAGTACTCCTTCTGGTACTGTTCGTGCTCCCATCGGCGCTCTACGGAAAGGATCCGATTGCGGAGGCGATCGCAGGTTATGAGCCGAAAGAGCTGGAAAGCGATCTTACGATCGAAACACCGGAGGCCGAGACGCCGCAGGGCATGGAGCAGGCCGATCTGTCCGATATGCTGGGGGACAAAGAGTACAAACCGATGCCGCAGTGGATCCAGAATCTTTTTACGGATTCTTAAGTTTTTCGGAGTTACTTCCAGTAATTCGTCTGTGTCGATGAAGTCCAGTGCCTGCTCCAGGCTTAAAATGCGCGGAGGGGAAAGGCGCAGGGCATCGTCGGCGCTGGAAGAACGGGTGTTAGTCAGCTTCTTGGTCTTGCAGACATTGACTTCGATGTCTTCACTGCGGCCGGTCTGACCGATAACCATTCCGGCGTAAACCTTTTCACCGGCTCCGATAAACAGTGTGCCGCGCTCCTGTGCATTGAACAGACCGTAGGTGATGGCATCGCCTGCCTCGAATGCGATCAGGGAGCCCTGCTTGCGGTACTGGATATCGCCCTTGTAAGGCGCATAGCTGTCAAATATAGCGTTCATGATACCGTTGCCCTTGGTGTCGGTCATGAACTCACCACGGTAGCCGATCAGACCGCGGGAAGGAATCATGAATTCCAGGCGGGTCGTGCCGCTGTGGCCGGGGGTCATGTTGACCAGTTCGCCCTTTCTCTGACCGAGCTTTTCGATAACGTTTCCGGCAAACTCTTCCGGAACATCGATATATACCTGTTCCATAGGCTCGAGCTTGTGACCCTTTTCATCATAATGGTACAGAACCTCCGCCTTGCTGACTGCAAACTCATAGCCCTCCCGGCGCATGTGCTCGATCAGGACGGACAGATGCAGCTCGCCGCGTCCGGATACCTTAAAGCTATCGGTGGAATCTGTTTCTTCCACGCGAAGGGAAACGTCAGTATTTAATTCGCGGAACAGACGCTCTCTCAAATGACGGCTGGTGATGAATTTTCCTTCTTTGCCGGCAAGGGGAGAGTCGTTTACCATGAAGTACATTGCAATGGTAGGCTCGGAAATTTTCTGGAACGGAATTGCGTTGGGCGCATCGGGAGAGCAGAGCGTGTCTCCGATGTGCAGGTCTGCAATACCGGAAATTGCAACGATGGAGCCGATACCCGCCTCGCGGACTTCTACTTTATTCAAACCGTCAAACTCGTAAAGCTTGCTGACCTTTACGCGCTTGGTGGAGTCGGGATCGTGATGGTTGACGATGACAACCTCCTGATTGACGGAAACCTTGCCATTATCCACTTTGCCGACACCGATTCTACCGACGTATTCGTTGTAGTCAATGGTGCTGATCAACAGCTGCAGACCAGCATCCGGGTCGCCCTCGGGAGCAGGGATGTAGTCCAGGATCGTGTCGAACAGAGGCTTCATATCCTTATTCTTAACGGTCAGGTTCGTCGTCGCACTGCCGTTTTTCGCGGATGCGTAAACAAAGGGGCAATCCAGCTGCTCGTCAGTAGCATCCAGCTCTAAGAACAGCTCCAGAACTTCATCCTGTACTTCCAGTGGACGCGCTTCGGGACGGTCGCACTTGTTGATGCAGACGATAACGGGAAGTTGCAGTTCCAGGGCCTTGCGCAGAACGAAACGGGTCTGCGGCATGGGACCTTCGAATGCGTCTACAACGAGGATAACGCCGTTTACCATTTTCAGGACACGTTCTACCTCGCCGCCGAAATCGGCATGTCCGGGAGTGTCGATGATATTGATCTTTGTGCCGTTGTAGGTAACGGCTGTATTTTTAGAAAGGATGGTGATACCGCGTTCGCGCTCGATGGCATTGGAGTCCATCACGCGTTCTGCCACTTCCTGATTGGCACGGAACACACCGCTTTGTTTTAACAGCTCATCAACCAGCGTGGTTTTGCCGTGATCGACATGGGCGATAATGGCAACGTTTCTCACGTCTTCTCTTTTCTGTCTCATTTTTTCCTCACATTCCGCCGCCAAAGCGGCTTGTACTGCGGCATTCCGGCCGCGTATTTCATCATTTCCGGGTTTAAACGGTACAAGTATAGCACCGCTTTTTTTCTGATGCAACCATTAAAACGCCCAAAGAGCTGTTTTTCGACACAAAAATAAGGAAAAAACTGCCGGAAGCGGGTGCAGATGTCGGGAAAAGGAGAATTGTGCGCCTCCGCATATTCATAAATTAGGAAGAAACCCCATAAAATGGAATTACATGACAGGAAAAAATTCTTGTAACAAGAAGGGAGAACTTTAAAATGACAGATAAGGTAATTGAAAACAACCAGGCAGCAGTAATGGGCAAAATTATCAGCGGATTTACGTTTAGCCATGAGATTTTCGGTGAAGGCTTTTACATGATGGATGTGGAAGTCGCGCGGCTGAGCGAATCCTATGATATCATCCCGGTTATGGTATCGGAGCGCCTGATCGACGTGGATGCGAATTACGAGGGGGAATATGTAAGCATTTACGGACAGTTCCGTTCGTATAACCGCCATGAAGAACGCAGGAATAAGCTGATTTTATCTGTGTTTGCAAGGGAGATCACATTCGTGGATGAGTTGGAGGAAAGTGCGCGGACAAACCAGATTTATCTGGACGGTTATATCTGTAAGGAGCCGGTTTACCGTAAGACGCCCCTGGGTCGGGAGATCGCGGATGTGCTGCTGGCGGTCAACAGACCTTACGGAAAATCGGATTACATTCCCTGCATTTGTTGGGGCAGGAATGCCAGATATGCAGGCAGCTTTGAGGTTGGCGCCCATTGTGCGGTATGGGGACGGATCCAGAGCCGGGAATATATGAAAAAGCTTTCCGAGGATCAGCTGGAAAAGCGTATCGCTTATGAGGTATCGGTCAGCAAGCTGGAGCGGATGGACTGATATAGTTGCAGATTAGGGTAAGGTATGCTAGAATATCGACATCATACAATATATCTGCGGCATCAAATGTTTACGAAAAGACAAATCGGGAAAGGAATTCCGACTATGGGCAGAGTTCAGATTTTTACAGGGGACGGCTATGGAAAAACGATGGCGGCACTCGGGGAAGCGTTGATTGCTGCCGCATCCGGCAAACGTGTAGTAGTGATTCAGTTTTTGAAGGGGAGAGGCCTGACGGATTCTACATTTGAGCGGCAGCTGGAACCGGAGATCAAAATCTTCCGGTTTGAGAAATCGGATGCTGACTTTTTATCTCTTCCGGAAGATAAACAGAGGGAAGAAGCACAGAATATTCGAAATGGTATCTGCTTTGCGAGAAAGGTGCTGACCACTGGTCAATGCGACCTGTTGGTACTGGATGAGGTGCTGGGGCTTGTGGACTGCGGGATCGTGCAGGAGCAGGAGTTGAGAGAACTGATCTTTCTGCGCGGTGCAGATACGGATGTGACATTGACTGGAATTCGGATGTGTGACAGCCTTTTGGGAATCGCTGACCATGTATCTGACATCGAACAAATTAAATAAAAACAGACCCGCGCTGGATGGAGCTTCTCTACAGCGCGGGTTTTGTTTTTCCCTGTTGATTGACAGTCAAGGCGCAAGATGCTATGATAATTCTATATAAAATCTGTTAGAAAGCAAGGCGGCCGGACGGCTCGCAAGGAGGTTTATATGGCAATTTTTGAAGGTGCCGGAGTAGCGATTATCACCCCGTTTCATACGGATGGTTCGATTGATTATGATAAATTTGGCGAAGTGATTGAACAGCAGATCGCAAATCAGACAGACGCGATCATTGTGTGCGGTACAACCGGTGAATCTGCGACGATGACGCATGAGGAGCATCTGGATGTGATCCGCTATTGTGTGGAGAAGGTGGCACATCGGATTCCTGTTGTGGCAGGAACCGGCTCTAACTGCACGGAGACGGCGGTTTATCTTTCCCAGGAAGCGGAGAAGATCGGTGCAGACGGGCTGCTTGTTGTAACTCCTTACTACAATAAAGCGACTCAGAATGGTCTGTATCAGCATTTTAAGATGGTTGCGGATTCTGTAAAGCTGCCGATCCTGTTATATAACGTTCCGTCCCGTACCGGTACGACGCTGCAGCCGGAGACGATCGTGCGCCTGTGCAGGGATGTGGAAAATATCGTCGGTGTCAAGGATGCAACGGGGAATATCAGCCAGACAGCTCATCTCATGAGCATCGCAGATGGCTGTGTGGATCTCTATTCCGGTGAGGATGCGATTATTGTTCCGATGCTTTCTCTGGGAGCAAAGGGCGTGATTTCTGTTTTGTCAAATGTTGCGCCGCAGGAAACACACCAGATCTGTAGTCTTTATTTTGAAGGAAAGGTAAAAGAAAGCTGTGAGCTGCAATTAAAGGCAGTTCCCCTTGTAGAAGCGCTTTTCTGTGAAGTGAATCCGATCCCGGTCAAGAAGGCGATGCAGTTAAAGGGCATGTGCACCGGAACCCTGCGGATGCCGCTGACAGAGATGGAAGAGGCAGATGCGGCAAGACTTGAACGTGAAATGAAAAAATTTGGTGTATTATAAGGGCTTTTTGACAGGCCGGGACATAAAGTGCTCCGGTCTGTTTTACATTTCAGGATTGCGAGGGTTACAGCAGAGCAATCCACAGAGAGGAAATCCAGGTTCAGAACAAGGAGGATAACATGGTCAGAGTAATTATGCACGGCTGCAATGGCCGCATGGGACAGGTCATTACGGAGATGATCGCAAAGGAAGCAGAGATGGAGATCGTTGCGGGGGTGGATGTGAGTGATTCTGTCCATAATACCTATCCGGTATTTAAAACCCTGAAGGACTGTGATGTAGAAGCGGACGTTGTGATCGATTTTGCAAATGCAAAAGCGGTGGACGGGCTGCTGGATACCTGCGTAGCAAAAAGCCTTCCCTGTGTTTTATGTACGACCGGACTTTCGGAAGAACAGCTTGCGCATGTTAAAGAGGCTTCCGGCAAGGTTGCGATCCTGCGCTCTGCAAATATGTCCATGGGCATCAACCTTTTGATGAAGCTGTTAAAGGATGCGGTTCCGGTGCTGGCAGCGGCTGGCTATGATATGGAAATCGTGGAAAAGCATCATAACCAGAAGCTGGATGCTCCCAGCGGCACGGCGATTGCGCTGGCGGACGTCATGAATCAGGCGGCTGGCGGCGATTACGAATATGTTTACGACAGATCGACCCGCAGGGAGAAGCGCCCGGAAAAGGAAATCGGTATTTCTGCAGTGCGCGGCGGGACGATTGTCGGCGACCATGACGTGATTTTTGCAGGTCAGGATGAGGTCATTACCTTTTCCCATATGGCATATTCCAGAAAGCTGTTTGCGACAGGCGCAGTTTCTGCGGCAAAGTTCCTGGCAGGTAAGCCTGCAGGTATGTACGATATGAGCCGCGTGATCGAGGGAAAATAAGACAGAAAGCAACTGTTGACGGTGAAACCGGGGGAGCCGCCAGGCGGCAGATAGAGAGGGTATATGGATAATAATTTTGAGTACAGGGTTTATTTGAAAAGCTTGTCGAAACAGTTTCCGACCATTGCGGACGCTGCGACGGAGATTATCAACCTGCAGGCGATTTTGAGTCTGCCCAAAGGCACGGAGCATTTTCTGACAGATATTCACGGAGAATACGAGCAGTTTAACCATGTGTTGAAAAACGGCTCCGGATCCGTGCGCAGAAAGATCGACGAGGAGTTCGGCAACACGCTGAGTGTCAAGGACAAAAGAAGCCTTGCGACGCTGATTTATTATCCTCAGGAAAAGCTGGAGCTGGTCTGTCAGGAGGAAGAGGATCAGGATGTGCTGGAGGATTGGTTCAAGATCACGATTCACCGGCTGGTGCAGATGACCAAACGCGTTTCTTCCAAATATACCCGCTCCAAGGTGCGCAAGGCGCTGCCCCACGATTTTTCCTATGTCATCGAAGAGCTGATTACCGAAAAAGAAGAAATTCAGGACAAAGAGCTTTACTATAACGAAATTATCAATACGATTATCCGGATCGGCAGGGCACCGGAATGTATTATTGCGCTCTGCAACCTGATTCAGCGCCTTGTCATCGACCACCTGCATATCGTCGGAGATATCTATGACCGAGGCAAGGGACCTCATGTCATCATGGATACCCTGAGTGCATATCATTCTGTGGATATCCAGTGGGGAAATCACGATATTGTGTGGATGGGTGCAGCCAGCGGGCAGACGGCATGTATGGCGACGGTACTGCGGATTTCCGCTCGTTACGGCAATCTGGATACGCTGGAAGAGGGCTATGGTATTAACCTGATCCCCCTGGCGACCTTTGCACTAAAGACCTATGAAAATTCGGACTGCAGCGTATTTTCCATCAAATACGGGGCAGATTACGATGTCAAGGACTTAAAGCTCGACATGATGATGCACAAGGCGATCGCCATCATTCAGTTCAAGCTGGAGGGACAGCTGATCCTGGCACATCCGGAATATCACATGGATGACCGGCTGCTGCTGGATAAGATTGACTTTGAAAAAGGAACTGTCCGCATCGGAGATAAGGAATATGAAATGTTGGATTCTGATTTTCCGACTGTCGATCCGAAGGATCCGTATCGTCTGACGGCAGAGGAGGAGCAGGTAGTAGAGCGCCTGCGGCATGCCTTTGTTCATTGCGAGAAGCTCCAGAAGCATGTGCGCTTCCTGTTTGCCAAGGGCAGCATGTATAAGATTTTTAATTCCAACCTGCTCTATCATGGCTGTGTGCCGATGGACGAGGACGGAAATTTCGAACAGATCAATGTGTACGGCAAGCTCTGCAGCGGCAAAAAGCTTTACGAGGTGCTGGAAACCTATGCCCGCAAGGGATATTACTCTCAGGATAAGGAAGAACGCAGAAAAGGGCGCGATACCCTCTGGTATATCTGGGCGGGTCCGAAGTCTCCGGTATTCGGCAAGGATAAAATGGCGACCTTTGAACGATATTTCATCGCAGATAAGGAAACACATAAGGAAACGAAAAACGCTTATTATCGCCTGTATGATAACGAGGAGATTTTAAATAAGATCCTGCGGGAATTCGGACTGGATGAGCATCGTTCCCATATTATTAACGGTCATGTTCCGGTGGAGATCAAGCGTGGGGAGACGCCGATCAAATGTAACGGAAAGTTACTGATTATCGATGGCGGCTTTTCCAAGGCTTATCAGGGAAAGACTGGAATCGCAGGCTATACCCTTGTTGCCAATTCTCACGGCATGAATCTGGTGGAGCACAGGCCCTTCGTTTCCGCGGAGGATGCGATCCGAAACGAAACGGACATGGTATCGGACAATATCCTGATCGAAACGGCAAAACGAAGAATTCTTGTGGCAGATACGGATATCGGACGCGAGCTAAAGGAGAGTATCGGGCATCTGGAAAAGCTTCTGAACGCTTATCGGGATGGTATTCTGATCGAAAAAGGAATCTGACCGGACAGATGCCATATCGTCCGGGTGTTTGGTGGACTTTTTGCTCTGACAGGAGGAAGCCTGCAGAATGATGCCTGTAAGCAGCAACAGGAGGATGGGACGGATGGGATAATTGCGTTTCATGAAATTCCTCGTTTCTGGGTGGATGTTAGTTTGGAACATAAGCGTGATCACTTATGCTTCTCACAGCTATGGATCGCACGCGGTTTTTTTGGCACAAAGCGCCTGCGGAATAGGGATTAAAATGCGGGACGCAGCGGCAGTGCCTGTATGCAGTATCTGCATGAAGACGGATTTTATACCCGGCGCGAAGCAAAACGTCCGGTCGGTTGGAGCATGAACAGCGCCGCAGACAGCGGCAGAATGGGAGTATCATGGAATTAAGACCCTGTATTGACATTCATAACGGCAAGGTAAAGCAGCTGGTGGGCGGCAGCATTCAGGATCAGGGAGACTCTGCCCAGGAGAATTATATTTCCAGCCAGGATGCGGCGTGGTACGCACGCCTGTTTCAGGAAAAGGGCTTGAAAAATGGTCATGTCATCCTGTTAAACAGCAAAGACAGCGCTTATTACGAGCAGACCAGGCAGCAGGCACTTTCTGCGCTGCAGGCATATCCGGGCGGACTGCAGGTCGGCGGCGGGATCACCGCAGAAAATGCCCGGGAGTATCTGGATGCAGGTGCATCCCATGTCATTGTGACATCCTATGTATTTCGAAATGGTGATATTTCATTTGAAAATCTGAACCGCATGATGGATACTGTCGGCAAAAAGCGTCTGGTTCTGGATCTGAGCTGCCGCAAGAAAGACGGGAAGTATTATATCGTGACGGATCGCTGGCAAACCTATACGAGGGTCGCGCTTTCGGAAGAAATTCTGACGATGCTGTCTTCTTTCTGTGATGAATTTCTGATTCACGGAGTGGATGTGGAGGGAAAACGCAGCGGAATCGAGCAGGAGCTGATCGGGCTGCTGGGAAGATGGAATCGGATTCCGATCACCTACGCCGGAGGTATCCGCAGTCTGGAAGATATCGAACAGATTCGAGAAGCCGGATAGAATAAAATTCATGTCACAGTCGGCAGCGCGCTGGACTTGTATGGCGGAGACCTGCCGTTTGAAAAAGTGCTGGCGGCGTGTGAACAGTAATGATGTAGAGGCGCAGTTTACCTGCGCCATTTGCAAAATCCCATCCTGGATGCTCCCAGCTGTGCTGCAGGAGGGAATTGAAAAAATGGAAGTACGCGCTGGCTTGAAAGGCCTCCCGGCTGCAATCCCGCAGGGCAGCGCGCCAGGTGGGGAGGATGAGAATCTGCCGCTTCTCCGTGTGTTCCTGAAATAGATGGTCGTAGCGGCACAGGCCGATCGG
>ERZ827528.2040-NODE-2040-length-19493-cov-9.496913_pt1 | contig 19493 bp, 22 predicted proteins | sample MGYA00519768_ERZ827528 | MGnify/ENA primary metagenome ERZ827528 (study PRJEB31778, sample SAMEA3449343) | human gut metagenome | biome: human gut; feature: human-associated habitat; material: faeces | place: United Kingdom | collected 2010/2012 ...
CAACGGTGGGCGAAGCCCATTTACTTGCCGTTGACTGGCTCGGCTGGATTTGCTATCAATTATTGAATTGAATAGTCTTTACTTTTTCTTCGGAATCAGCACAAACCCACAAACAAGAATATATCCAATAATTGCGATTATAGATGCTTCTATTCCAAACCCTGCTCCTGTAAGGAAAACATTATCTGAAGATATTATTATCGAAAAAATCGGACTTCCATAAGTTCCTTGCGCTGTCGTAATATGGAGAATATCTGTTATCATAATAAAGTTCCATGCGGCGTGTAATAAGGCACTATTACTTATGGATTTTCCTTTGTAGGAAACAAGAGAAAACATGATTCCTACTACTGTACCGCTAATGATTAAAAGCAGAACACCGCTAACAGTAAAGGTTTCCATTGAGGGAATGTGTACTAAACTGAAAAGAAACGATGGAATTAAAATTGCTATATATTTATTCCATCTACTCTCCAATAATTTCATAATATACCCACGAAACAACATTTCCTCTGTTATTCCCGACTTTAGTGCTATAAGCATGGAAGCTATTATAATTAAACATATTTCACCCGCCGAAAAAGAGTTGACTTCAAATTTACCAATCATTGCAAAAATAGCTGTAACGAATACTGGAAGAAAAACAGATATTAGAACACCCCATTTTTTTATGTTCGGTGTAATACCAAAATCTTTCATTTTCAAGTGGAGTCCTTTTGTTGTATAAAGCCAAAAAAGGAAAGCGGTTAGTAATAAAGCCCCCAACATTCTTAGAATTACATATAGTGCATTGCTCGGAAGTTCCACAAACGAAAAAAGCAAATCAAAAGAAATACTGCTAAATAAATCTCCTGCCAAAAATAACAGAAAGTAAACAAGGATATTTACAAGTGTTTTCGATGTCGAAAAATTATATTGTGTTTGATTCAATGATGGTTCCTCCTCAAAAAAATATCTTTTTGCTGTTATATTGTATCATTTTCGACAATAAATTTCTACTAATTTTACGGAATAGCAAGTTGCTGTCTATCAATTTCTTGTGTGTTACTTTATCGCACATGAGCATTTGCTCCGGGATTATCATTTCCGTAGCCTTCCATAAGGTTGATCGCTCCCCAGATTCCAAGTCCGGCTCCAAGAGCGATAACAAGTGTCTGCAATGTTCCTACTGCGCTTGTAAAAAATGCCATAATTCAAATTCCTCCATTAAATGATTTTTGCGTGATATACTTTTTCCTTCTGCCCCGACCAAAGGGCGGTTTATAGTTACACCGGTCTCCCTGCAGTGATCCCGGCTATGCGCGCATATTTGCTCCCCATCTGGAAATTCTTTCATTTCCTGTTCAGGAATATAGTAAAAGCTCCTGCCTCCCGGCCTTTATCGCCGGATGGAAAGAGCTCTTTACTCGGTTAAATCGATGACCTGGTATTCGTCATCTGCTTTCAGTATTAAGTTGTGGCTGAGGAATTTTACTACATCAAAGTAATTCCTCTTATCATAATCTGCTGTCAGCTTGTAATTCGGATGCTGCGTCAGATCATATTTATCGGATAAGAAAGGTCTTACACCACGGACCTGCACAATACATTTTGAGCCGTCCATGACCGCCAGTTCATCCATTGTCATAAGATCCTTACCAAGTTTCTGGTAATTCATGTTGTAGCTTTCCTGGGATCCTTTTGACTGACCTGTATTGTACATATCAATCGTTTCTTTTCCCAGAATCGCATTCAGATCCTTCAAAGTGGTCTGTTCCGTACCACCAAGAAAAATCTGTGAATCCATGTTGCCGATGATCGTATCAGCGTTATCCTTATAAATCGCTTTCAGCTGCGACTTTGCCTGTAATACCAGGCATGCCGATATTTCTCGGCTTCGGATCGTTGCGACCAACTTCTCCAGATTAGGTATCTGGCCGATATTCGCCGCCTCATCAATCAGACATCTTACATGTACCGGTAATCTTCCACCATACACATCATCCGCTTTCTCACACAGAAGATTGAACATCTGTGTATAGATCATGGAAATCAGGAAGTTAAAGGTTCCATCTGTATCTGACATGATCAGGAACAGGGCCGTCTTCTCATCTCCCAGAGTATCAAGCTCCAGTTCATCATAAGCAGTCAGGTCTCTGAGTTCCTTGATATCAAACGGTGCCAGTCTTGCACCACAGCTAACCAGAATGGACTTGGCCGTCTTTCCCGCTGCCAGCTTGTACTTGGCATACTGTCTTACAGCAAAGTGATCCGGATTCTGTTCTGCCAGTTCATCAAACATCATATCCACCGGATTCTTGAATTCCTCATCATCCTCACGGACTTCCATTGCATTGATCATTTCAAGCAGTGTTGAAAAATTCTGTTCCTCTTCCGGTGCCTCATAATGAATATATCCAATCAACGCAGTATAAAGCAGAGTCTCCGCTTTGAGCCAGAAATCATCCCCGCCTTTGCTCTCCCCTTTTGTATTGGCGATCAGCGTTGTCACCAGTTTCAGAATATCCTTCTCAGAATGGAGATAGGCGAAAGGATTATAGTGCATTGATTTTGAAAAGTTGATGGTATTAAATACCTTCATCCGGTACCCATTCTTATAAAGGGCATTTCCCACTTCATTGACCAGACCTCCCTTCGGATCCGTCACCACATAGGATGAATGCATCTGTAAAAGGTTCGGTTTTATGAAAAACCGTGTTTTACCTGAACCGGATCCACCAACTACCAGAACATTCTTATTTCTGGCATATTTCGGAATCTTCGGTCTGCTGCTCATGGTAATCCTCTCAGACTGTGACAGAATCACATTGTTTGCAAACACAGGATCCTCAAATTGCTCAATATCCGCATGTCTGCCCCATCTGGCAGAACCATATTCCTCATTGTGCCGGAACTTCTTAGCGTTCTTTCCTTTCAGGTATACTGCAAGCCTGAGTGCTGCCCCACAGGCAATTCCCACCAACAGATCAGCAGGATAAAGGCTCGGCAGAGGATTAGAAAAAGCCGTTGCAAATACACCATCAAGGACCAGACTCTGAACCTTTTCCGATGCATTTACTCCGGCTGCAATTCTCCATGCCTCACCAAGATTTGTTGCAAGCAATCCCAGAATGATATAGGGGATATTCAGGATCAGCTGCTTTTTCAACTGTTTTGTATTCATCGCGACCTCTCCTTCTTTTTCTCTGCTACCTTCTTTGGAATTGCTGCCACAATCTCCTTGAATTTTTTAAGTTTCTCCAGAACACTGGTCTTCTCTACGGAAGGCTTCTTGACCTGTTTTGCAGAATAATCCTGCAAAATCCTTGTGATGGCATCTGTATCTTTTGCCTTGAAAAAGACCGTATATACTGGAGGACTTGCCTCTTTATCTTTTACAACCGCAAAATCCACTCCGTATTTCTTTGCGATTTTCTGAAAATCTTTCAGACCTTCATCTGCCAAAGGAATAGAAGAAACTCCCTGTCCCTGCCTGATCAGTGTTTTCACTGACTGCTTGCCGGTTGTGGGATAGATCTTATTTACTGCTGCTTTCCCGACAGCCTTCACAGGTGCCTGTACTGCCTTACTTAATCCCTTCATAAGCTGATCAAGTTCCGGTTTTAACATTTTGATTGCTATATTCACAGATTTGTTGGCAATCTCCCTGTCAACTTCTTCATGAACCAGTTTTCTCACTCCTTTCCATCAAAAAAACAGCCCGAAGGCTGTATCCACAAAGTTACTGTTCTTTTTTATTCTTATCCACACCGAGGACTCCCCTCATAGTGGATGAAGCTACATGAAAGCGGTTGGCTATTGCTATATCTGTAAGCACCGTATCATCCACCGCTGAACCACAAACCACGAGAATTCTGGATCTTCTTAACATATCTTCTGACATATCCATATAATCCTTGTACTCATCTGCATTACTGGTATCAATTACCTCCGGCAATGATAAAAGCGGACAGATTGGTGTGTAGCCTGCTTCATATAATTTTCTGCAATATCGTTTTGCAGACCTTTTGGCTCTGCTCCTGTCTGCACTCCAGGCAGATGTTACATAAGCCCACGGTTTGTTATTCATCTGCCGCCTCCTATCCCAGCTGGTATGCCTGAATTCTGTATTTTCCAAGTGCAAGCATTGTCATCCTGCTTTTCAAAGCTGCAATCACATCCGCAATATCCTCATCATCAATCGCCTGTAATCCATTACAGGACTTCATGACCAGATACCCGGTCGGAAGGTATGCCTCCCCGTCAATGACCAGCTTTCTGCTTGCGTCATAGATCAGAATATAATCTGATTTTCCAATCATTACTGACGCACTGTTATTTCCAAATCCATCAAGGATCCTTAATGATTCTCTGGTACTGATATAATTCACCTTCTGTTCGCCATCTACACAAATTGCCCCATCAGAAGGCATACTGTCACATCCGATTGCACAAACCAGTCCTTCCAGGTTTTCTGCAATCTTCTCAACATATGCCATGATTTTCTCCATATCCATTTTTGTCTCTCCTATGCTATATTTTTCCTTCTGCCATATCGTGATTAACCTCTGCACGATAATAGCTGTCTATTGTTGCCGGTGCGTTATACAGTGCTGCCAGCATATACTGCTTGATGCTCCTGATCTTGGTTGTGTTTTCCTGCATACATTTCATTACATAGCGGATATGCTCCATGTTCAGCTTCATGAACCGCCCCTTTACCACATTTACTGACTTCACATCCCCGGCAATACAAATGATCTTTCTTTTGGAACACACAACATCCAGAATAAGCTCCATGATGCCGTCTATCATTTCTCTGTCATATGGATAATCCTGTTTTAATGCCTCAATATTGAGCTGTTCCATGAAATATTTCTCATATCCCATCCTATCCTCATCCTCTGATAAGATAGGATTAGTATTATTAAAATCAGTATTATTGTTATAAGTATAATTAGGCTGTAAATTATACAGGTCCTGACCTGTAACTTTTACTGGTGGTGAACTGTAATTTTTACTGGTCTTGACCTGTAAATTCTGCTGGTCTATGAAATTCTTTACGTAGATCAGTGCCGGCCTGCCAAATCCCTGCCGGATCCTTTCAATCAGACCAAACTCTTCCAGCTCCGTCAGATACTTGATTGCTGATTTTTCTGCACAGTTCATTGCCTGTCTTATAGTTGTCAGGGTGAAAATGATATACACTCTTCCCTCATCATCAATCCAGCCGTTTTCCATCGACAGAGATACCCTGTCCAATAAAAGACCGTAAAGAACCTTTCCCTCTGTGGAAATCTTCTGGAACCGGTTATCTGTAAACAGCACCTTGGGAATCCGGTAAAATGTAAACTGCTGTGACTGTGCCCCATAGAAATAATCAAATGCCATTTTCTGTTTCCTTTTTCTTTCTCATGTCTTCCACCAGCTTTTTATAGCATGGAAAACAGAACGATTTATCATGACCATACGGACACTCATGGCTGCAATTCTGTGGATGACTTATAGGTGGTCTTCCACCAATTCCGCTGTAACTCTTTCCATTCTGTCCTCTTGTATCCTTATGTGCTTTTGCCACTGTAATCACCATTCCTTCCCATCAAAAAAGTGCCAGTCCCGTGGCAATCACCACAGGCTGACACAATCCTATTTTTTATAATACTTCTCTGCCTTTTGATTTTGCTGCTTTTTCCGCAGCATCCTTTACCGGAGGCTTTGCAGCTGCTTCCTTCTGCTTATCCTTCAGATCTTTTAATACGGATCCTTTCTCCTCTGCTTTTTCATCAATCTCTGTTTTCTTTTCCTGCTGTCTTGCCTCAAACTTCTCTGCAAGTTCAAAGACATGATCCTTGGAATCGTAATGGTAGACATTATCAGAAAGTCTTTCCTCCGGGCTTACCTCCTTGGCATTCACATCCTTTACCATATCCCTGAGCGCATCAGCTGTCATGTCTCCATTATCGGGAACTAAAAGGATCTCATTGATGGAAGACGGAAGCACAAAGAAATCTCCGCCAACTCTTTCTGCTGCCTGATCCATGAAATCCTGATAGGCAATTACTCCTGCTCCGGAATTCTTATCAGGGACTGTTGCGACGTACATCGTTTCCTCCGCATCATCCGGAATTCCAAACATCTCATATACTTCCGGGTCAATCATTTCCTTCATGACCTCATTCATTCCCATGATCACTACCGGTCTGATCTCCGGTGAATTCTCCAGAGCATCTGACCTGAGCTGTTCATGGGAAACTCCCATACGATCCATCAGATTGTTGGTGACCAGAATAGATGCACGTCCATCTTCACTGCTCTCCATCACAAAACGATATACAACTGCCAGATCTTCCATTCTGTCATGCGGTACGTTGGCAAGCAGATCAGCGTTTGCATCCGCTGAAATAACTTCCACAGAAAGCTTCTCTTTCATGTTCTCATAATCCATAAGAGCACTTACATCAATAGCAGGGGCTCTGTCAAGACCATCAGCAATGACCATTGTTGCACTGGCAAGCACTCCGGCATAATCATCCGTGTGCTCATAGCTTGCAAAGGCATTCTCAATATTAAAATTGACACCCACATTGTTGCCTTCCGGAACAACCGACATAGCTTCATAATTCTGATTTGTCTTCTCCACATTATTGAAGCTGATTCTTACATCATCATAGCCTCTCTCATAGAGCTTTTCTTTGATATCCTCTGCAAATTCCTGCTTAAATGTTTCGTAATTCATAGTTTTCCTCTCTTTCTCACCAGAAACCATAAAATCCATAACCCTGTATTCATCCGGGATGTTCTCACGGTCTCCATCGTAATATTCTGTAAAAGATTCCTGTGTATCTCTCACATATCCATAATCTGTAAACTGTCCCATTTCGTTAATGGCCACATCTCTGCCATAGGCCTCATAATCAATGTAATCAGCAAGATAATCCGGAACTTCCATCATACCGAGTTCGTCGATATAGTAATGTCCCAGATCAGCATTGCTTTCTACTCCCGGATAGATTTCATACTTATCCAGGTTATCAATAAGATTGATCACATCTTTAATACTGCCTGTATAATCACTGATCTGCATTGCCGCCTGAAAATGGTTATAATCATGATCATCCAGCTCATCGAGCTTGGAAGCCAGATAATTGAGTTCATCCAGGTTTTCATATTCTCCCAGCTTTTCATACAGCCCATCAACATAACAGTCATAATCACTAATGAACCATTCTTCATAAGGATTACCGAAATCATCTTTTGAGCCGATTCCAATTCGTTCAAATACTTTTTGCAGTTCTTCTGATGTGGTGGGAAACTTCACCCATTCGCCGACCAACTCACCCTCGTTGTATTTTCCAAGATTGGTGATGAAGGCTTCAAACGGACAGTCATGGTCATATTCATATGCCATGCAATTTCCTCCTGATTTTATTATTCAGGTCGTCACCTGATTTTGGCATCAAAAAAGCGCCATACCCATCACCGATCCGGTAATGAGCTGACGCTTCATTCTTGATCCATATTCTTTTGCAAAAGAGAAACAAATGACTGACCGCTCTCGCGTTTCATGTCTCATTTGTCTATGATAATATTATCACACCCCTATTCAGAAAAAAAGAGTCAAAATAGTAGTCAAACCGTAGTCATTTGTAACAAAATAGTAGTCAAACCGTAGTCGTTCGTCGCAGTTATTCATTTTCCTTAGCTTTTATTCCCTTCCACGATATCAGACCTAGTATCACAGTAACTGCAAAACATATTATCATAACTGTATTTCTCTGAATTTCTGTATCATATGCTTTCCAGCCTGCACCTATTATTGCAACTGCCATACTTACAAAGATTGTAAAAATAATTCTTCCTGCCAAGAACGCATGTTGTAAAATCATTGATGCGATGAATATTACAAAAGCCACTGTAATGTAGACAGCCACATGCCACTCTCTTGTATAAGTAAGCATATAGAATAATAATGATGCCAATCCTGAGCTTAATACATCAAATCTCCTTAGCAGAAATAATAAGCATGATAACACTGCACCAATCAATCCACCTATGACGGTTGCAAATGTCCCCGCCAGTTCGGCATCTAATTTTGCATTTTCTTTTTTCCGTGCTTCATAATAATATTCATCTTCATACATAACCGAATACCTCCCAGCCTTACATACAATTATCAAATGTTTCCTTTTTCTTTTTCATTTTTTACTTTATATGCTATAAGATTCAGTACATAATCAGGGACCTCGCTCACACCCCGCTCCCAGTCCTGCATCGTTCTATACGGAATTCCAAGCCATTCAGCAAATTCTTTTCTGTTCATATTTGTCTGTTCACGAACCTTTACACACATAGCAGACATTCTTTTCTTCCTTCCTTCTTTATCAGCCTTTTCATTTTCAATTACCACTCCATCATGTAATATAAAATCATAATTTTCAAAATTGCTCATATCTGCCTCCATATACGGAATCCGTGTCTATTTATTAATTTGATTATATACACGAAATCCGTATACGTCAAGTCATTATTTGCCACTTACAGCAAACTGGGGATAATCATGGTTAACCTCTGCCTGATAATAACCACTGATTGTACTTGGTGCATTGAACAATGTTGCCAGCAGATATTTCTTGATGTTATGCACTTTTGTGGTATTTGATTTCATACATCCCATTGCATATTCAATATGCGAACTGGTCAGTTTCAGAAATTTACTTCTGACCAGCTCTGCCGGATATTTATTGGATGCCACTACAATTTCATTGTTCCTGCATAACACTGTTTCCAAAATCAGATCAAAGATGCCATTAAGTAACTCTTTGTCGAACGGATATCTCTCTAACAGAATATCCAGATCAATATTATCTCTGATAAGTTCTGCATATGCTTGTACGTCGGATCCTATCTCATCATTTCCAGATACGATAAGATAAGATTCAGTATTACTCAACTCAGTATTATTTATATTATTCTTATTAGTGTGAATATTTTTCACTTCTGGAAGTGTAATTTCTTCACTTCTAGATATGACATTTTTACACTTCAAGACATGTAAATTCTTCACTTCTGAAACTGCCGCTTTTTGCTCAGAAGTGAAGTTTCTACACTTCTGAACATCCTGCACCATAAACTGTTTTAGATAAATCATGGTTGGTTTTCCCTGCCCCTGGCGCTTCTTTTCAATCAAACCTATACCAGCATCCGTGTCCAATTCCTTCATTATGGATATTGCTTTTTTGTTACTGCATCCCAGAGCCTCCATGATATCTTCAAGCGAATAATATATGTAAGCTCTCCCTTCATCATCCATCCACTGATTTTTCATAGATAGCGACATCCTATCCAACATCAGCCCGTACAACACCTTTGCCTCCACTGATATTTTTTTGAAATACTCTTCGGTAAATAATAACTTCGGTATTTTATAAAATGAAAACTGATCCGCTTCCTTTCCATAGAAATAGGATAGTCTTATTCTGTCTTCCATTTGAATCTCCTTCCTGTTCCAGAAGTGCCGTTTCTACACTTCTGGAACATCATAATTATATTTCTACTCTGACTGTACCTGATCTGCACTCCACTGTTCCAATAGCTGAATGATTATATTTTCACGTTCTTTCGTTGAATACTGCGGTGGAAAATATTTATCCAGTTTCTTTGCTGAAAAAGATAGCTTTGATTCCTTGCTCTTCTTCGGTAATGCATCATTCATTATAGAAATGACACTGAATTGTGTTACATTGGATAAGTTAGGATAATTCTTCAATGCTTCAACCTGTACCGGCTTCAAAAATCCATTTTCCTTAAAATATTCATATACCCATTTCTGCACCTGTTCATCAAGGTATGAAAGATCAACTGCCATTACCAATCCAATTTTCTTATTATCTGTGCATTCCAATAATTCGGGGATTAGTTCTGTCAGTCTAATATATCTTTTTACTTGCGTAGAAGATATTCCTACTGTTTGTCCTACCTCAACGGCTGCTAACTTTGGACCATTATGGTCCGAAGTTAAATCAGACCTCTTTCCTTGCCTTTTTATTGCATCCATTTTCATTTTCAAGCTAAATGCCCTTTCACTCGGAAGTATCTCTTCCCTCTGAATATTGGCATCCACCATTTTTATAATGGCTTCATCATCAGACATTTCCTTTACTATAGCCGGAACCTTTTTCAATCCCACAATCTTTGCTGCGTGTAACCTGCGATGTCCAGATATCATTTCATAATTTCCGCTCTGATCAGGTCTTACAATTACTGGATTCAGGATGCCATTTTCCCTGATACTATCAACCAAAGTGTCCATCTTTTCATCATCCAGCACCTTAAACGGATGGTTCGGAAACGCATGAATTCTTCCAATCTCTATTTCCTGAGTACCGGCAATCTCCGGTACTCCCAATAATTCATCTACTGACTGTAATTTAATCTTTCCTGCTACTTTGCTTGCCATAATTACTCTGCCTCCTTCAATACTTCCTTAGTTAATGCCATATAAGCAAATGCCGCTTTACCCTTTGGATCATAGGAATAGATGCTTCCACCCTCCACACTGACCTCTGATGCCCTGACTGACATCGGTATCTCTGTTCCAAATACCTTGATTGATGCAGAATAGGTATCATACACCATCAGGGAAATATCCCTGGCATAATTAGTTCTGTTATCAACCATCGTCAAAAGTATTCCTTCAATCTTGAGCTTTGGGTTCAGCTGCTTCTTTACTCTTCCTATTGTCTTGATCAGCTGCTGTAAGCCTTTGACCGGAAGATACGCAGCCTGCACCGGTATCAGTACAGAATCTGCACATGCCAATGCGTTAATTGTCATCATTCCAAGTGAAGGCATACAATCAATTATGATGTAATCATAAAATTCTCTCAGCCTGTCTACCATAGATCTCAGAATCAGTTCCCTGCTCATGGCATTTACCAAAGACACCTCTATCGCTGATAATTCAATGTTGGCTGGGATAAGGTCCACTCCTTCCTTATGGTGTAAGATAGTCTTTTCTATATTCAGTTTTTCATCATTCACAATGTTCATCATCAGTGTTGCCAGAGAATACTCCATTTCATCCGGCTCCTCATAACCTAAGCTGATTGTAAGACTTCCTTGTGGATCAGCGTCTATCATAAGCACTTTCTTTCCTTCCTGTGCCAATCCTATTCCTAGATTCACACATGACACTGTTTTACCTACTCCACCTTTTTGATTTGATACTGCTATTACTCTGCACATAATCTGTTCCTCCTTTATTCATCCCAATATTTGTTCATATTTAATTTCAATATTTCCAAGATTTCACGTCTCATCTGCTCTGCCGTATAACTGACAGGGAAAAATCTGTGAAGCTGTTCCGTTTTGAATACTACACGGTCTATCTCTTTTTGCTTAATCTCACTTAGAATATCTTCCATATCCCTTACTGTAAGTTTCCCATCTGCGCTCAATTTCTTTATGCGGAGTGCCTGGGATAGTGACGGGGTACACTGTGCAAATTCCATTGCATCCAGCATTTCCTTTTGCTCCTTCTTTTTCAGAAATGACAACTGAACTGCCGGAGTAAATCCCATGCTTCCGTCATCCACTTTTTCAAGCATTTCAGGAATAAGTTCTGTGATTTTGATATACCTCTGAACCTGTTTGGGGCTGTCCCCACATTCCTCTCCAATCAGCTCAATGCTTTTCTTTCCCAAATTATGGTCTACCTGACCACATTTTCTTCTTCCTGCCTTCCTTTTGATTGCTTCATACTTCATTTTGTAAGCAAATGCTTTTTCACTTGGACTGATCATTTCCCGTTGTAAATTTGAATCAACCATAGATACAACCGCTTCATCATCTTTTAATACGCGAATGATCACAGGTACCTTACGATAACCGATCTTTTCAGCTGCAAATTTTCTTCTGTGACCCGATATGATCTCATAAGTTCCATCCTGCCTCGGTCTGACTATCAGAGGATTTAATATTCCATACTTCTTAATGCTCTCCTGTAATTCAATCATCTGACTGTCCGCCTGAACCTTGAATGGATGGTTTACAAATCCCCGAAGTCTTTCCAGCTCAATCTCTACAACTCTTTCATCCTGATCCAGCAATTCCTTCTTTTCTTCCATAGGCAACTTCCTTTCCCTGAACGCAAAAAAGCCCGTCCAGAATAGATTGTTTTTATCTAATCTGAACGGACTCTTCCGACAGGCCTGATATCACAGGCAAGAATATAGTGTTTTATCTCACTGCTTTTCCTAATTTTACACCCCAAAACTCATCCTACACTGTAGTTAATCCCTCTAGGTGACAGACCGGAAAATATGAATCGGTGACAAGCATCCATCCCCGCTGACAAAGTCAGTATTTTCAACCTTGTTTCGCTGACAAATTTGTCACTGAAATTGCAATTCTGCACAAAAAAAGCGGCAATGAAACTATCTTCATTACCGCTAAAAATGAGCGTCTCCTATAGGAATCGAACCTACAATAGAGTCTTAGGAGCTCGAGATACCACTGTAAATACATACAATGATTAGTCAACCTAAGTCAAGGAAATCCTTTGTTTTCCTAACTATTCTGTTACTCCCTGTCAAAATAAGAAAACCTGTTTTCATCTCTGTAAAGCACCTTTCGGTGCTCGTCCGGTGCTCGGAGCACCCGGAGGATATAACCATTCCGTTCCATCGAGTTCACTCAGTTGGCCACCATTACGATTCAGCTTCGTAACAATGATCACTTGGTTTTCTTATTAGATTAACTATATTATAACGTGCTGTAGGTCGGATGTCGATGATTTTTTGACCATATTTATTGTTTTATATGTTACTTCTCTATTAGTTCTGCAAACTTGAAGTTATCTATACTGCGATAGGTTTTAGTCCGTTTTTTCTTATGTTTTCTAATTCTTCTGCCATTAAACACTGCGACTCATAAAGACGCAGATATTCTTTGGATACGTCTGAGTCAAAGATCAAAACATCATCCGAATTTATCGTGACATCGACACCACTGCGATACAGTTTTCCAATTGGATGCACGGACATATCCGCAACCCTTCCAAGCAAAATATTACTTGTCGGTGTGATATTTAATCTGATTTTATTATCTGCCAGAAAGCGGATCACGGATTCATCATCGGCTGCCGCGATACCATGCTGCACCTCATCAAGTTCTAATTCTTCTACTGCTGTTCTTACGTCTTTCGCAGTCCCCCATTCTCCAACGTGTGCTTTTAACCTTAATCCTTCTTTTCTTGCCCGACGATAAATTCCTTTAAAATTTTCGATCGGTTGTGCTAATTCGTCACCATACAGATCAATCGAATAAAAATTTTTATTTCCCCAAAAGTGAGATAAACATTCTTCTAAATAATCGATAGGACAATGTCTTGATAATCCGATTTGAAGCCTTAATTCTATATCAGGAGCGATTTCCTTTTGCGCACTTGTAAAAGCATCAACCAGCTCATCAATATCATTATGAAAAAATTCATTTAACCCCCAGACATCCTCACCAATTTCAAGCACAGTTACTCCGTCTTCTTTGGCCTGTTGAAAGGTGGCTTTGATTAAAAGTTTTCTCATCTCGGTGCTGTTAAAATCCTGACCAATGTATTTTTGACTCCATTGATCCATTTCCCCCATCGATGACAAAGAATTCTTTAATGGCTCGATTTTTTTACCGGCTGCCTGATATAAGAAACTTCTGCTCCCACCAAGCACAAAATGATTGTGCAGGTCTGCCTTAGGATACTTTCTTAATTCTTCCAGATTTCTTTGCTTCAATGCATATGTAAAACGATTCATAATTCAATTCTCTCCTAGCTGTTTGATTTTCTCCACAAATTTCGATTGAGATTTTACCTGCTCCCAGTCAGATTTTAAATATAGATATGCCCTCTTCATACATTGTTTTATAAGGATCTCCAATCGCCGCGAAAGCATCTTTTTCACTTTTTCGTTCCCAATCCATATCTATATACCCATCGGTTTTTACATGTTGTTTTCCCGCAAGCACACAAAAATAGCTGCACACAACTTCATTTAAAATCAGATACTCCAGAAGTGTCCTGTCATCCACATATTTTTCAAATACAAGGGTGCCCCTCTCATAACAAAACACCCTTGTCCGGTATTCCATAATATCAATTTTAAGTTCCATATCAAATTTTGAATTGTCAATCATTCTTTTAAAACTTTCAATCTGATAACTTACCGGAATTTGCGCCTTATCAAGCAATTTATGCACATTATAAAATATTTCTTTCTGTTTCATACCTGTCCTCAATGCATTCTGCTCCGTTGTATTTTCTTCATCCCTATCCGAAAATAGAAATCTATCTGATTTACATTCCAGTTCCCGAAAACGGCTGGCTAGCTGGTCGAGCCGTTCTGTGCCAAATGCCTCATATTCTTCCTTAGTAATTTCATAGTACCGATTATACCAAGCAACCCATGTAACCACACAACTTAGAATATATTTATCCACTTCCGGAACATATCCAACACTATACAGCAGTTTTGTATTTACTTTCTCATTTTGTATATTCATATGCCCTCCAACTATATTCATATCCATTATAATAATCCCATTCGGGTATAATCTCAATATACATATCATTTCACTATCTAAGGGGGCTGAAAAGCCTGTAAAATAAGGAAAGTTCAGGAAATCTCTCCACAAATTCAAATTCTATTTCCAAGGTCTCTTTTTCTCTGTCCATCCCTTTGATTTCCAATGTTCAACATCACGAGGATTAAAACCATTCTTCTGCATTATATGCATAACCCAAAACATTCCCTTGGTTTTTATCCCTGGTTTAACATTTCCCGAATTATGTATAATTTTCTTCGCAATACTTGATGTTGTTTTGTCAATTACTCTCTTTTTCTTTTCGCTTACGCCGTTCCAATCGACCGCCGCAACACCAACTCCATATTTATATCTTTTAGCTACTCCCCAGAAAAACAAGCTGTCCATCATATCTTTATTTGTCGATTTCATACCAGCTCCGGCAGCTGTGGATATGCATACTCCTTGTTTCTTAAACATAGATTCTTCTGGACTATGCACCATCCATCTGTATCCGTAATGGTCTAAAAAAGCTTTCATCGCCCCAGTCGCATGAAATACATAAACCGGACTGGCTAAGATAATAACATTTGCTTCATCCATTGCATCAGTAAGAGGCTTTAGTTTTTCATAATGCGGACATTTTGTCTCGGATTCAGTGAAACACTTTGTACAGCCTACACAAAATTCTCCAAAATCTTTTGGAAGAAAAAATTCTTTTATATCGCTACTTATTTTCTCTGCCAACATATGAGCTATATGATATGTTGAGCCTTTATGACTTTGACCATGTATAATTACTATCTTCATATTTTCTCCATTTGCTTCGTGAAATTCAAATTTTCTACTGTGCTCAACTGTTCTGTAAACTTGAAGTTGTTATTTTATCACCAGTTCATCTTTCCTTCTTTAAATTGTGCTAATACAAAAGATTCTAGACTTTCCGCTTCAGGATACACTTCCAAGTTATCTAATCCCCAGTTGACAATCTCCCCAGTTTCATTATTCAAACAATACGCCAGCTCGCCATCTCCTTCAATAACAATATATTTCTTTTCCAGACCATTTTTTCTAAAGCGGAGCGTGTCTTCAACCAATCGAGAATGTCCATTGCGACCACACGCCACAATCTCCACACCATATCCAATCAGAACGCCATATTTCCGTATAAATATTTTCACTTCTTCCCTAAATGCAATACTCAGTTGCTTTTCCAATTCAGATATTTTATCGTCTGTCCATCCACCAGTAACAAGAACTTCTTCCGGATTTTCTGCTATAAACTTATCCAAATCTTCAAACATCATATCTACCTCACAACCTCCGATTTATAGACTTCTCGTATATATATTTTACCACATACTTTTTCCAAAGGCACTGACTTCTCAACCCTTAATTTTCATCTCTGCTATTATACGTTCTTCCCTCTGTCTCTCTTCACAATAATCCCAGAAGTCTTTCAATGCTTCCTCATCCGATTTCCACGGCAATGGTATGGGATCCAATTCATCTAATCGCTTCACAAGTTTGCGTACCTCTTCGGTATCGAACTCCTCATCACTTGCCTCCATTACATAAAAATCCAGTTTTTCATTTATCATTCTGATTTCTTCGTTTTGCCTCCAGGTATCCGTCTTCTCTCTTATCAGCACCAATCACCTTTTCGATGGACTTGTGCCACCGAAGGCTTCTCGGCGATTACTAATTTATATGACATTTCATTCCTCCTTTTGTGGTAAAAAAATAGCACCTTAGCCTTTGGGGCTAAAGTGCTGTGTAAAACGATTATTAAATTGTTTATGAGTCAGATAAACTGAAAGTTTCACCTTATCTGGTTAAAACATGTTTGCAATATTTTGTACATCCACATTTTGGACAAGTTAACTTTCTTTTGGTAATTGTATGAGGTCCCATAACATAGGATTTCATATCAGGAACAAATCGCTCCTTGCATTCAGGACATTCAAAGGCTCCTGCTTCTCTGTCTAATACACATGCAATAGCGATTCCAATTACCATTATTACAAATCCAATCCCCATCAATAGCACTCTAGTCCATACCTGCATTTCAAACATTCCCGCAACAACAAATAAAGGTACTGCTGCAACAATTACCAAAACACCAACCATTGCAGACATTATAATCTTCTTTTTACTCTCTTGAGCTTCTTTCACTAAATTCACCATATTTTCCTCCGCTTTCTTTTTATAATCCATCGCTTGCAATCTTTCACCAGATAGAAGTTCATTTACTGTAATTTCTAGTTCATTGCAAAGTGGAAGTAACAATGATACTTCTGGGAAACCATTACCCCTTTCCCATTTTGAGATTGTTTTATCGCTGATACTAAGCTTATCTGCCAATTCCCGTTGAGTATATTTTTTGGCTTTTCTTTCTTCAGCAATAAATTTACCTATCTTAATTTGGTCCATAGGTTCGTGTCCTCCTTTCTGGATTCATTGTATAAATTCCCACTGTTTATTTACACCCACGTAACGTAGAATATGGTGAGTTTTAGCGGTTTCTATGCTCCGTAGAGTTGTAATTTACTTAAAAACTTCAAATTTGTACATATCTTTTTACACAGTATAACACATACCTATTCTTTCTGCCTGCTTTCTTTTTAATGGCATCATATTTCATCTTGTAGGCATATGCTTTTTCACTTGGTGTAATCTGCTCTCTCTGTAAATTAGAATCCACCATAGTCACTACAGCTTCATCATCCTGCATCATGCGGATAATCACAGGTATTTTCTTATACCCCAGTCGCTCCGCTGCATATTTCCTTCTGTGACCTGAAATGATTTCATAGTAACCTTCTTTTCTCGGCCGGACGATCAATGGATTAAGAACTCCATATTTCTTAATACTGTCCTGTAGTTCAATCATCTGACTGTCACCGATCACCTTGAATGGATGATTCGTAAAAGTTTTTAACCGCTCCATTTCAATTTCAACTACTTTTTCATCCGAATCTCTGATATCCGTCTTTTCTGTCAATGACATTTCCTCCTTTTCCCTGAACGAAAAAAATCGCCCAGACTAGAATTTTTAATCTAATCTGAGCGATACTTCGTCAGGCCTGTTTTCTTCAAGCAGGAAAACCATTTTTACATTCATTGACAACCTAAATCTTATCCTACACTTTAGTTATCTCCATTGGGTGCTTGGATAGATTTAGTTCTCGGTGCCCGTTTTGTCTTTTCGGTGCTCCAATTACTCATTTTTATATTTTTTCGGTGCTCGCAAGCACCATAAAATAAAAAATGCAACAATGAATTTTTACGATCATTGTTGCAAAAAATCGATGTTCCCGGCGGGAATTGAACCCACAACTAGCGCTTAGGAGGCGCTTGTTATATCCATTTAACTACGAGAACAAATGCCGTATTTTCAAGCTTTTCAGCCTTTTTCGGTTACGGTGACCTTCTTTATGAACTCAATCACTTTTGTGATGAATCATCTGTTTTCTTATTTCGACATTTCTATATGCCACAGTTAAAATCGAACTCTTAGTTACCGCCTTTTACTCACTCACGGCTTTAACCATGGTTATGTCTTAGGAGGACCCCGTTATATCCATTTAACTAAGGAGACAAATGCCGTATTTTCGGGCTTTTCAGCTCTTTTGGCTCCGGCTGCCATATCTATGAATTCAATCACCCTTGTGATGAATTTCCATTGTATCTTATTTTGACATTCAGGTCAATCCCTGTTGGAATCGAACTCTGACTTATCACTTCGCAACTTCCATAAGTCTCAACCATGATTGAACCTTAGGAGTTCATCCTGGTACAGAAAACAGCTTGCATTCTACGTCAATCAAAGTCATTCAAAGCCTTGATTTTACTGCTTTTTCTGTCAATTTCAGAAAAGATAAGAAAACCTGTTTTCATCTGAGGAATTACAGTTTGGGTGGAAAAATGGTGGATTTTCCACCATTAGGGTAAAGCCAACCTGTTCCTTCCAATTATAAATGATGACTACCATTACCTGACATTTTACAGTAATGATTATTTGGTTTTCTTATTAGATCTATGTCTATTATACCGTGCTTGCGGTCAACTGTCGATAACAAATTGACCGCAAATGTATTATTTTTTCTTACGTTTACACTTTGTATCACAAAACTTCTACACTTCAAATACTCGGAAGTGTTTCTGAACAGATTCATATTTCCCTGTTTCGTAATTTAGTATTTTCCATACCGGATTTAATTGCTCGTCCGTTAACGGAGTAACCTGATTGTCTTTATCCAGCCATGCAAAAATTATCTGTTCTGATTCTATCCAGGTTAAGTTTTTATCCTTCTTTATCTCATCAATATTCTCCTAAATATTTTTCTAGTCATTGCAATATAAAATTGCTTATACAGTCTCTCCCTTAAGAGTCCTGGTATTCTGGATAATATACAGAGCGACCGATATGACCATCATTATAGCGCACAAACCAATCAACAGATCTGATACCATCGGTGTAATGTGGAACCATATAATATGCACCGCTGCAGTTCCATATAATAAAAAGGTTACTATCTTTCCATGCCAGTCTGCACCATGTACTTTTCCTGTCTTTCGTATCACAAGACATCCACTGACTACCATATACAGCTCCTTACCTGCCATTATTACGATTAAAAGAAGCATATGAGGAAAACGAGTAAACAGACAGATTAACATCGCTGTCTGTGTCGGCTTATCAGCCACTGGATCAAGTATTTTTCCTAAATTACTAATCCTATGGAATCTTCTTGCGATATATCCATCAGCAAGATCCGTAAGACCAGACAGCAATAAGATTTCACCAGCTAACAGAGGATTTTTCTTTACACAATAACTCCATATAATTACCGGAATCAGACAAAGCCGAAAAAAGAAAGAAGATTAGGAACCGTAATAATTCTATTCAAATTTTCTTCCTGATTCACTTCACTCTGCAT
>ERZ827528.2055-NODE-2055-length-19407-cov-11.908330_pt1 | contig 19407 bp, 19 predicted proteins | sample MGYA00519768_ERZ827528 | MGnify/ENA primary metagenome ERZ827528 (study PRJEB31778, sample SAMEA3449343) | human gut metagenome | biome: human gut; feature: human-associated habitat; material: faeces | place: United Kingdom | collected 2010/2012 ...
CGCCGGATGCGCCCGGTGTCCGCGCGGCCCCGGCCGGTCACGGACAGGGCGCGGGCGTCGCGCCCGCCCTGTGCGCGCAGGGCGGCAGTGTTGGTTTCGGCCATGAAGATCCCTCCAGAAACGGTTTGCAATACCGGAATTTTTCCCATCCGGCGGGAAATCTATGCGGTGACAAGAAAAAATACTTGACACCCGCGCGGCCTTGGCGTATACTACTCGTGCTGTAAAGGAAAAATGGTTTACAGCGAGGAGGGACCTCACCATGCCGGATGAGACCGTGTGGCGCACGATGCTGTTCGATTTTTACGGCGATCTGCTCACGGACAAGCAGCGGGAGTATTACGACCTCCATTATAATCAGGACCTCTCTCTGGCGGAGATCGCCGCCAGCAGCGGCATTTCGCGCCAGGGCGTGTGGGACAACATCCGCCGCGCGGACGCCGCGCTGCGCGATACGGAGGCCCGGCTCGGTCTGGTGCAGCGCTTCGCTGCGCAGCGCACGGCCGCGGCCGCGCTGGAGGATACGCTCACGAAGCTGCGCAATACCGTCGGCGGCGACGCCCGGCTGTTGGCCGAGCAGGCGCTGCGGCAGCTTCAGGATCTGAAAGGATAGATACCATGGCATTTGAATCCCTGTCGGACAAGCTGACCGAGGCGTTCAAACGCCTGCGCGGCAAGGGCCGGCTCACGGAGGCCGATGTAAAGGAGGCCATGCGTGAGGTCAAGCTCGCGCTGCTCGAGGCGGACGTGAACTTCAAGGTCGTCAAGGACTTTGTGCGCAAGGTGACCGAGCGCGCCACGGGCGCGGATGTGCTCGAGAGCCTCTCGCCCGCGCAGATGGTCATCAAGATCGTCAACGAGGAGCTCACCGCCCTCATGGGCAGCGAGAACCAGAAGCTGAACATCAGCTCTCAGTCGCCGAGCGTCGTCATGCTCGTCGGCCTGCAGGGCGCGGGCAAGACGACCAACGGCGCCAAGCTCGCCGGTCTCATGCGCAAGCAGGGCAAGCGCCCGCTGCTCGTCGCGTGCGACGTGTACCGTCCCGCAGCCATCCAGCAGCTCGAGACCGTCGGCCGCCAGCTCGACATTCCCGTGTTCCAGATGGGGCAGGGCGATCCGGTCGAGATCGCGAAGGCCGGCATCGAGCACGCGAAAAAGCACGGCAACGACCTGGTCTTTCTCGACACGGCCGGCCGCCTGCACATCGACGAGGCGCTCATGACCGAGCTGCAGAACATCAAGGCCGCCGTCAACCCCGCGGAGATCCTGCTCGTCATCGACGCGATGATCGGCCAGGACGCGGTCGCGACCGCGCAGGCCTTTGACGACGCGCTCGACATCACCGGCGTCATGCTCACGAAGCTCGACGGCGACGCCCGCGGCGGCGCCGCGCTGTCGATCAAGGCGCTGACCGGCAAACCCATCAAGTTTGCCGGCATCGGCGAGAAGCTCGACCAGATCGAGCCTTTCCACCCCGACCGCATGGCCAGCCGCATCCTCGGCATGGGCGATGTGCTCACGCTCATCGAAAAGGCCGAGCAGAACCTCGACCAGAAAAAGGCCGAGGAAATGGCCGAGCGTCTGCGGCAGAACCGCTTCACGCTCACGGATTATTACGACCAGCTCCAGCAGCTCAAGGGCATGGGTTCCCTGCAGGACATTGCCGGCATGATCCCCGGCATGGACGCCAAGGCCCTCTCGGGCGCGAACGTCGACGAGAAGGCCATGGGCCGCATCGAGGCGATCATCCAGTCCATGACCCCCGGCGAGCGCGACAACCCTGCCATCTTAAACTCCAGCCGCAAAAAGCGCATCGCGGCGGGCGCGGGTACGAGCGTGGTCGAGATCAACAAGCTGCTCAAGCAGTTCGAGCTCATGCAGCAGCTCGTGCGCCAGATGTCCGGCAACAGCAAGGCCATGAAGCGCATGAAGCGCGGCGGCCGCGGCGGCTTCGGCGGCCTGGGCAATCTGTTCGGCGGCGGCGGTGGCCGGCCGTACGGATTCTAAATCGGTTCCAAGCTCCCGCCGGGAGCTGGAGATACAGAGAACATTGATGGAGGTGAAGATACATGGTCAAGATCAGACTTCGCAGAATGGGCGCCAAGAAGGCCCCCTACTACCGCATCGTGGTGGCGGACTCCCGTTTCGCACGCGACGGCAGATGCATTGAGGAGATCGGCACGTACGATCCGCTGAGCGCGGACAAGAAGATCGTCGTCGACGCCGAGCGCGCCAACTACTGGCTCGCCAACGGTGCACAGCCGACGGATACCGTTCGTGTGCTGCTCAAGAAAGCCATCGCAGCGGAATAAGGAGAGACCCCAAAGATGAAAGAGCTTCTGACCTATATTGTGCAGAACCTCGTGGAAAAACCGGACGAGGTCTCTGTGACCGAGCGCGAGGCCAACGGCGAGACCGTGTTTGAAGTGCGCGTCGCCGACGGCGATATGGGCAAGGTCATCGGCCGTCAGGGCCGGATCGTCAAAGAGATCCGCATCCTGATGAAGGCCGTCGCCCAGAGAAAGGGCAAGAAAGTCTCCGTGGAGATCATGGATTGACGCAGGAAACGCGCTGCACCCGTGCAGTGCGTTTTTTGCACCCAACACCCAAAAAGGGGGACCCAACGATGCAAAAACCGTATCTGGAAGCAGGAAAGATCGTCAACACGCACGGCGTGCGCGGCGAGGTGCGCATCCAGCCGTGGGCGGATGACGCGGCGTTCCTGCTCGGCTTCCGGACGTTTTATATCGACGGCGCGCCCGTGCACGTCGCGCACAGCCGCGTGCACAAGGGCATGCTCGTCGTGAAGTTTCAGGGCGTGGACGATGTCAACGCCGCCATGACGCTCAAAAACCGCGTCGTGTCCATCGCGCGCGCGGACGTCACGCTGCCCGACGGGCAGTATTTCCAGCAGGACCTGCTCGGCATCGCCGTCGAGACCGACGCGGGCGAGACCATCGGCACCCTGCGCGAGATCCTCGACCTGCCGCGCGGCAGCGTCTACGTCGTGCAGGGCGCGCGCGAGGTGCTCATCCCCGACCGGCCGGAGTTCGTGCGCAGCATCGACCCCGACGCCGGGCGCATGGTCGTGCACCTGATCGAAGGGATGTGAGCGCGTGCGCATCGACATTCTCACCCTCTTTCCCGACACGATGCGCGCCATGCTCGGCGAGAGCATCCTCGGCCGGGCGCAGGCGCGCGGCCTGCTCGACATCCGCTGCCACCAGATCCGCGACTATACCGAAAACCGGCAAAAGCAGGTCGACGACTATCCCTACGGCGGCGGCTGGGGCCAGGTCATGATGGCGCAGCCGCTCAAGAGCTGCCTTGACGCCGCGCTCGCGGACAGCACCGTGCCCAAAGCGCGCCGCCGCGTCATCTATCTCTCCCCGCAGGGGCCGACGTTCACGCAGGCGAAGGCCCGCCAGCTCAAGGCCGACTATGACCAGCTCGTGCTCGTCTGCGGCCACTATGAAGGCGTGGATGAGCGCTTCATCGAGGCGTGCGTGGACGAGGAGCTCTCCATCGGCGACTTTGTGCTCACCGGCGGCGAGCTCGGCGCCATGGTCGTCACGGACTGCGTCTGCCGCATGGTGCCGGGCGTTCTGTCAGACACCGAGTGCTACACCGGCGAGAGCCATTGGGCCGGCCGGCTCGAGTACCCGCAGTATACCCGCCCCGAGACGTGGGAGGGCCGCACGGTGCCGGAGGTGCTGCGCGGCGGCAACCACGCCGAGATCGCCGCGTGGCGCACGCGCCAGAGTTTGGAGAGGACCCTGCTCAAGCGGCCGGACCTCTTTCAGGAAACACCGCCGACGCCGGACGAGCAGCGCCTGCTCGATAAGATCCGGCGCGACCGCAGCCGCCCGCAGCTGACAGAGCCGCCCGTCTGCCGTGCAGCGACGGAGGACGACCTGCCCGCCATCCTTGCCATCGCGCAGCAGGCGCGCAACTATCTGCGCCGCCACCGCGTCGACCAGTGGCAGGGCGTGTACCCGAACGAGGAGACGTTCCGCGCCGACATCGCGGCCGGCACGTGCCACGTGCTCACGTATCAGGGCACGGTCGCCGCCATGTTCACGCTCACCTTCACGCCGGAGCCGGCCTACGACGCGCTCACGGACGGGCGCTGGCGCTCGGACCGTGACCACGCCGCCGTGCTGCACCGCAACGCCGTCAGCGCCGATTTTCGCGGCACCGGCATGGCCGACCTGCTCATGCAGGAGGTCGAGCGGCTCGCGCGCGAAAGCGGCGCGCACGCCGTCCGCGTGGACACGCACCGGCACAACGGCGCGCAGAAAAAGCTCCTCGAGCGCCACGGCTACCGCTTCTGCGGCAACATCCTCTGCGATGAGCCGGGACATGACCCGCGCCGTCAGGCGTTTGAAAAGCTGCTGAAGTGAGGGCCTGTGTATGAATCTGACGAATCTCGCGGACATCCGCGCGCTGCTCGCGCGGCATGATTTCCGCTTTTCCAAGTCCCTGGGGCAGAACTTTCTCACCGCCGCGTGGGTCCCGGCCGACATTGCCGACGCCTCCGGCGCGGATGAGCACACCGGCGTGCTCGAGGTCGGCCCCGGCATCGGCTGCCTGACCGAGCAGCTCGCGCAGCGCGCCGGGAAGGTCGTCTCCGTCGAGCTCGACGAGCGCCTGCGCCCTGTGCTGGCCGAGACGCTTGCGGGGTACGAAAACGTGGAGCTCGTCTTTGGCGACGTGCTCGCGCTCGACCTGCCGCAGCTGGTGGCCGAGCGTTTCCCTGGCCTGCGCCCCGTTGTGTGTGCGAACCTGCCGTATAACGTCACGTCGCCGCTGCTCACGGCGTTTCTCACCGCCGGGTGCTTCGACACCGTCACCGTCATGATCCAGCGCGAGGTCGCGCGCCGCCTGTGCGCCCGGCCCGGCACGGCGGATTACGGCGCGCTGACCGTGTTCGTGCAGTGGCACGCGGAGCCGGAGCTGCTGTTCGACGTGCCGCCGCACTGCTTTGTCCCCGCGCCGAAGGTCACGAGCACCGTCGTGCGCCTGCGCGTGCGCGCTGCCCCGCCCGTCGCGGTGCAGGATGAAAAGCTGCTGTTCACCGTCGTGCGCGCGGCGTTCAATCAGCGCCGAAAAACGCTCATCAACGCGCTCTCGGCCGGTGTGCCCGGCTGCGACAAGGCGCGCGCCGCGGCGGCCGTCGCCGCCTGCGGGCTCGATGCGCGCGTGCGCGGCGAGACGCTCAGCCTCGCGCAGTTCGCCGCTTTGAGCGATGCCCTCGGCAGCGAAATCGGTTAACATAAGTGATGCAGATTGACATAACGAAATCAAGCCAGGCCGTTCCGCGTCCGGAACGGCCTGGTTTTTGCGCTTTTGTCTTGTCGAAAAGTTTACATAATACAGAGAACCAACCGAATGGCGCGTGATGGAAAGGTATTTGCGCCGCAGGGAAGCCCGAGGGGGCAAGGCCCGCCTCGGATGAGATCATGCATCGCCGTAAGGCGATGCCTTCTCCTCGCCGAGAAGGTGCTGAGCGCAGCGAGGCGGATGCGGTGGAAAGCGCATGCTTTCCTCTGGCGCTTCCGGTTTCGCACCCCATAGGCGCCCTTGTGTAAAGGGAGCTGGCAGCCGTCAGGCTGACTGAGGGATTGGTACGTCAAAATTCGCCGCTGCATCCGGTATCTGCAACCCCTCTGTCACGGTGCAAAGCACGGTGCCGCCGGTGCCGCGCCCGCCCCTCCGCATATCGCCCGCCCGCCCCGCATACGCTGGTAGCAAACCAGAACCGGGAGGGGAGCCTATGCCATACGAGGACAAGAAGGCCGCGCCGCAGCGCCGGCCGCACGCGGTCACGCTCGACGAGCGCAGCCATCTGACCGTCACGGGCGTGGACGAGGTCGTGCGCTTTGACGACACGGAGGTGTCCATGCGCACGTCGCGCGGGATGCTCACCGTGCACGGCGAGGGGCTGCGCGTCGGCCGGCTCGCGATCGATACGGGGGAACTGGCCATCGACGGCGCGTTTGACGCGCTCGACTACACCGAGGAGACGGCGTCCGGAGGCGGCTTCTGGTCGCGCCTGTTCGGCGGATGAGCCTGCACCCGCTCGCCCAGCTTGGGCAGCTGGCGCTGGCACTGGGGCTCGGCGCGGTGCTCGGGCTGCTGTTCGACGTGCTGCGCGTGCCGCGCCGCCATGCGCGCCGGGCCTTTACCCGCGCGGTGCTCGACACCGTGTTTTGCCTGACGGTGGGGCTGGTCGTGTTCGCCTTCGGCATGGCGGCCGGCTCCGGGCAGGTGCGCCTGTTCATGTTCCTCGCCATCGCGGCCGGCTGGACGGGCTATTTTGCCTGGGTCAGCGGGCAGGTTTTGCCGCCGCTGGAGAAATTTGCACGCCGCTGCGCGCAAAAAACGCGTAAAATCACGGCCCCCGGACGAAAAATCGCAAAAAAAGTTTGGATTTTTGCAAAAAAACGCTTCCAAAATCGCCGCGGATGTTTTAGAATAGACTGTATTACTGGAAGCAGATACGATCCGGGGGGAGGTTCTGCAGACTGTGAAATTCAAAAAGGCAAGCATCTTTACGAAACTGGTCATCGCGGCGCTGATGGTGTACGCGGTCATCAGTCTGGTCATGGTGCACCGGCAGACCCGGCAGCTTCAGGATCGCGCGGCGACGCTGCAGCAGCAGGTCTCCGAGATGACCCAGTCCAACGCCGAGCTGCAGTATCAGATCGACCACAGCGAGGACGACGACATGATCGAATCGGTCGCGCGCGAAAAGCTCGGTCTGGTCAAGCCCGGTGAAAAGATTTTTTACGACACGAGTGATTGAGCAAGGAGAAACGAACCGTATGCAGGTGGAAGTCGGAGCAGTTGTGGAGGGTACCGTCACCGGTATCACGAAGTTTGGCGCGTTTGTGAGTCTGCCGGACGGCAGGAGCGGTCTGGTGCACATATCCGAGATCGCCAACACCTACGTCAACGACGTCAACGAGTTTTTGAAGCTGGGTGACAAGGTGAAGGTGCGCGTGCTGGCCATAACGCCGGATGGGAAGATCAATCTGTCCATCAAGAAGGCGGAGCCCGCGCCCGAGCGCCCGAACAACCGTCCGATGGGCGGCCGCCCGGGCGGCAACCGCCCGAATAACGGCGGCGCACCGCGCGCTGCGCGCCCGAACCGTCCGGCCCAGCCGGTGGGGCAGGTCAGCGGCCCGAGCGGGGACGCTGCGTTTGAAGACCGGCTCAAGCAGTTCATGCAGGAGTCGGACAGCCGCATGGCCGGCAACCGCCTCTATAGCGACCGCACGCGCGGCCGCCGCCGCGGCAGCGGCCGCGGCTGAGCGCCCAATCCGCATATCCGAGCAGCAAAAAGCTGCGGCCAACAGGCCGCAGCTTTTTTCATGTTCCGCTGATGCTCAGCGGCCGCAGATATCTTATCCGAACAAAAAACAGAACCGGCCACCGGCACGCACCGTTGGGCTCCGATTGCCCTCAGCTGCGCACGCCGACGCCGGTCCTGCAGCAATGGAAGCGCTTGCAGAAAGGCAAGCATAAATACATAATGAGCATACTTCGTTGTGCTTGCCAGGAAATTCCGCCGAAAAGAAGGCGTTCCGAAATTCAGAAAATGCACCTGCCGCTTGTACGCCAGGTGCGAATGTAGTATCATCGTTTTGCAGGAATCGACTGGATTCCGCACAAATCGGCAGTTTCGTCATCTGCTCTTTCACGGGAGGAGTCAACCATGCAGGTCTACTTGAGTGAACACATCGCGCCGTCGGCGTATGCAAGGCTTGCGCGCCATTTCGAGATCGTGGACAATTTCGACCACCCCGAGCAGCTCGCTGCCATGATCATCCGCCGCGCGGTTGTGCCGCGCTCGGTCATCGCGCGCGCGCCGAACCTGAAGGTCATCGCCATGCATGGCGTCAGCCGCGACACGATCGACACCGAGGCCGCCGCCGAGTACGGCGTGCCGGTGCCGAATGTGCCGGGCCTCGGCGCACCGGCCGTCGCGGAGCTGGCCGTGGCGCAGCTGCTGGCGCTCAACCGGCAGCTGAAATTCGTCAACAACGGCCTGTGCGCCGGGCGCTTCGACCACTTCGGCGCAGAGGAGTTCGTCTGCCACGAGATGACCGGCCGCACGCTCGGCCTTGTCGGCACGGGCAACATTGCCCACCGCGTGGCGGATATCCTGCGCGCGGCCTTCGACGTGCGCGTCCTGTGCTGGAATCCGCGCCGCACGGCCGCCGAGTGCGCCGCCTGGGGCTATGAACAGGTCAACACCCTGCCGGAGCTCTTCCGCCGCTCGGACTTCGTGAACGTGAGCATCACGCTCTGCGATGCCACGCGCGACCTCATCAACGCGCCGGTGCTCGCCGCGGCGAATCCGGACCTGCTGCTCGTCAACACCTCGCGCGGCGGCATCGTCAACGAGCATGATCTCTATGTCGCCCTCACCACGGGGCAGATCCGCGCCGCGGCGAGCGACGTGTTCGTGCACGAGCCCCCGGCGTGTGATGACCCGCTCATCCATCTGGATAACTTCATCGCGACCTTCCACATCGGCGGCAGCACCTACGAGTCGCTCGAGCGTGTGAGCAACCGCGCCGTGGACTATGTGTTCGCGTACACCGGTGTGCCGGAGCAGAAGGAGGTCATCGGATCCTGACGGGGTCTCCCCGGTGTAAGGGCCGCGGCAGAAAGCCCCGGAGCATTGCTGCTCCGGGGCGGCTGCAAACCAGATCAGTCGATCGGCATGGTCAGGGAGTTTGCGATCTCCTGCACGATTTCCTGTGCTTTGTACTCCTTGCAGATGCCGAGAATTTTCGCAGTCAGTTCCAGAGCGCCATACAACATAGTCCGTTTACCCCTTTCGTCAGATTTCCAATGCCGCCGCACACATTCGGCGACACCGGATGGTTGATATTACCGGTTACAAGGCCATAATACCCGAAAAACGGGAAAAACGCAACGGACAAATAACGAAGAATGTAACGTTTAGCTGAAATTCGCAACCGTTTGTCATTTTTCCCGTACCACCGGCGGCTGCAGCCGTTTTCTGTGCGCTTCGATGCTGCGGGCTGCGTAGGGCACGCGGGAAGCATCCGTTTTTCCGACAAAAAAATCCCGGAGCTTCGGCTCCGGGATTTTCCTATGCTGTTTTTACATGGCGAGCCAGTTCGGCAGCGCATCGGAGATCGCATCAACGATCGCCTTCGCCTTCTCTTCGCCGCACTTGCCGAGAATATCGGAAGCGATGCCAAGACCAGTCTGAATAAGACCCATGTTACTTTACCCCTTTCATCAGATTTCCAACGCCGTCCCACACAATAGACGACATCGGATGGTTGGTATTGCCGGTTACAAGCTATATTATAGCAAAAAATGGTCAAAACGCAACGGACACATATATGCTATGTGTAACATTATGTAACGTTTTGAGTGAAATTGTTAAGAACGGCAGAGCGGATTTGTTTTCAAATGCAATGATTGTTACATTACCTGACATTTCGACAGCTGTATGGATAAAACCGCACCGGTTGTCGATTTTCATGGGTAGAATCGGCGTTATGGAAACCATTTTTCCACATTGCCAACAGAGTTTTCAACATAAATGCAGTGCAATTAACGAAGTTATGTTAACATTGAGCCGTTTTCCGCCGCCTGTTCCGGCCTCTGCAGGTCAGGCACATGTGTCCGCTGCTGCCGCACATTTTCTGCCCGGCGGCCGCCGGCTGCGCGCGCAAAAAGCCCCGGGAGCGTTCGGCTCCCGGGGCGGATGGTGATGCAGTTTGCGTGCCGGCTCACTGGCCGATGAGCTGGCAGTAGCGCATGATGATGGCCGAGGCCTGCGCGCGCGTGGCGCTGCCCTGCGGCGCGAGGTAGGACACGCCGCCGGATCCCATGCCGGAGATCAGGCCGTTGCCCACGGCCCACGACATGGCGGTATAGGCCCAGTTGGCGACGCTGCCGGCGTCGGGGAAGGTGTTGAGCGAGGCGGCGTTTCCGGTGAATTCCGGTGCGAACTTGGCCGTGTAGCCGTAGAGGATGACGGCCATCTGTTCGCGGGTAATGACGTCGTTGGGCGCGAACGTGCTCGCGCTCGTGCCGGCGACGATGTCGTTGGCGTAGGCCCAGGCGACGGCCTCGTAGAACCAGTCGCCGGGTGCAACGTCCGTGAACGGCAGGTAGTAGTTGCCGTAGTCGGTCTTATCGCCGGAGAGGTTATAGAGGATCTGCACGATCTGGGCGCGCGAGCAGCTCATGTCCGGGGAGAACGTGCCCACGCCGGTGCCGACCATGAGGCTGCGGCGCACGCAGTAGTCGATGCCCTCGTGCGACCAGTCGCTCGGGCCGGCCACGTCACGGAAGCCGTAGCTCGGGCAGCTCGGGCCGCCGGGGCAGACACTGCTGCTGCCGGTGGGCGGGATGACCTCTTCCTTCGTCAGGCCGCAGATGGTGCAGGTGTAGGTGCGCACGCCGGGGGTGGTGGCGGTCGGCTCCGTGGTCACGGTGCCGTTGTCCCAGGTGTGCGCGCCGGTGGCGGGGATCTCCTTGGTCGAGACGACCTCACCGCAGTTGTCACAGATGGTCTCGGTGCGGCCGGCCTCCCCGCAGGTGGCGGGCACGGTGTTCTCGTGCGTGCCGTAGCCCGTGTGCAGGCACGCGCCCTTGCTGCTGACCTTATAGCCCTGCCATGTGCCGTCGGCTTCGAGCGTCCAGCCGTAGACCGGGTCGGGGTTATAGTGGATGGTGACGATGGCGGGCTCAAAGCTGTGCGCTTCCGAGTTGCCCGGCTCGACCGTCGGGGGTGCGCCGTAGCAGCGCACGTCCTTCAGCGCGGTGCAGCCGGTGAACGCGTTGAGGCCGACGCGCGTCACGGTGCCGGGCAGCTTCATGTCTTTCAGCGCGGTGCAGCCGCGGAAGCAGTCCTCGGGGATGGCGGTCACGCCGGCGGGCAGCGTCACATCCGTCAGCGCGGTGCAGCCGGTGAAGGCGGACGCGCCGAGCTCGGTCACCGTCTCGGGGATGGGCGCAGCGGTGAGCGACTTGCAGCCCTCAAACGCGCGCTCGCCGATGGCGGTCACGGTGCCGGCGTATTTGACGTTCAGCAGCTTCGTGCAGTTGGCAAAGCACTTGCCGGGCACGGCCGTGATGGCGGCGGGCAGAGTGGTGTTCGTGAGGCTGGTGCAGGTGTCGAACGCGCCGCGGCCGAGGCTCTGCAGCCCGTCAGGCAGCGTGACGGCGGTCAGCCCGTTGCCCGCGAGACCGAAGTCACCGATCTCGGTCACGCCCTTGGGGATGGACATGCCCGTGAGCTTGGAGCACATGGCGATGCCGTAGCGGCCGATGCGCGTCACGCTCTCGGGCAGCGTGACCTGCGTGGCGGCCGGCAGGAAGAACAGCGCGTAGCTGCCCACGTTCGTGACGCCGTCTTTGATGACGACCTTTTTCAGCTCGCCCTCCAGCTTGAAGTTGCCGAAGCTCGTGAGCATACCCAGCGCTTCATAGTTCCACCACGGGGCGAGGTTGCCCTCGGGGAAGTTGAAGTCGGGCATCACTCCGATGCCGGAGATGGTCAGCGTCTTGCCGCTGAGAACACCGGTGGAGACTTCCCAGTGCAGGCAGTTGTTCTCACCGAAGTCGCCCGAGGTGGCCGCGTTCGCAAAGCTGCTGAGAATGGCATCCGTGTCCAGATCCGGGATCTCAAACTCCTCCTTGAGCTGCTCGATCTTCTCCTTGATGAGCTTCTCGGCGATCTCCTTTTTCAGATCGTCGAGTTTGCTGGCCGATGCGTTCACGGTCAGGCCGGAGAACAGTCCCACGACCAGAACCAGACACAGTGCCAGCGAGAGCATGCGCTTTTTCATCGTTTCTTCCTCCTTTGTTGTGATGCGTGTGTACAACCGTAATACCTACGTAATACCTATCTGTCGAAAATATACCATATGACTGGGAAAGTGTGCAATGGGTATCGCCGAAAAAACGTTTTGATCGTTACATTTTGTTGCGTTTGTGTAAATAAAATGTGTATTTTTTCGTGTCCGTGCGTGCGAGACCCGTTGCAAAAGCGGGGCGCGTCCTGTATACTGGCTGTGTAGACATATTTCCCCGTATGTCCATTCCAGGAGGGAGGAACCATATGAAAAAACGAGTGTTGTCGCTGCTGCTGTGCTTTGTGCTCGCGGCCGGATTGCTGAGCGTGTGCGCCCCGCCGGCGCAGGCGGGCACGATCGCGGATGCGTTTGAGCAGTTCATCGAAAAGCCCGGCCAGATCAAAAAGCTTTTCGGCAATGAGGTCGCCCATGGCGATTGCGGCCCCGCCGGGGATGAGGCCAGCGTACATTATAAAATTTACGAAGTCACGAACCCCACGGTCGTGCAGGACAACCCCTTCCTGCAGCAGATCTGGCAGATCCACGACTATCGCGAGGACGCGCAGTATTACGGCGTGTATATCTTCGGCGACGGCCCGATGGCGGACTACGCGGTCAAGGGTCAGAAAGCCCCGTGGATGGGCAACGTGGAGGTCACGGAGTATAACGACAAGGGGCAGAAGCTCGGCACGACCGTCGTGGAAAACCTCGGCGAGGAGTATCTGGCTCTGGCCTACATCGCCGGTGCGACCACCGAGGAGTGGGATGGGAAAAAACAGTCCTACTCCGGCGTCACGAATGTCGGCGACCGCGCCTTCAAGGACTGCCAGTACCTGACGTGCATGTTCCTCGACGACGGCATCACCACCATCGGCGATCGTGCGTTTTATGAGGACGAGTACCTCTCGGCCATCAACATGCCGCGCGATCTCGAGCTCATCGATCAGTACGCCTTCTACGGCTGCGACACGCTCACCTTCGTGCGCGCGGGCGCCTGCAGCCGCCTGCGCCGCATCGAGGACCACGCGTTTTACAGCTGCACCATGCTCGCCGAGCTGCGCCTGCCGAACGGCCTGACGTATATCGGCCCGTGGGCCTTCGCGTGGGACCGCATCCTCGGTCAGGAGGACACGACGCTCGGCCTGCCGTCGAGCCTGCAGGTCATTGACACGGGCGCGTTCGCGTTCGTCAACCACCACAAGAACCTCAACATTCCGGCCAACGTCACGCGCATCGGTGACTACGCGTTCATGTGCGATTATTATATGAACAACCTCACCTTCAGCCCCGGTGACAAGCCCCTCACGATCGGCAAGGCCGCGTTCTTCGGCGACAACCATATGAAGACCGTCGACCTCTCCAACCGCGTCGCGCAGATCGACAAGTGCGCCTTTGCCGGCTGCGAGATGCTCGAGGAGGTCTATTTCGGCGACAGGATCGACACGATCCAGGGCCGTGCCTTCACGAGCCTGGATAATGCCATGAAGATCCTCGTCGAGGGCGTGCTCAACGGCATTCTCCGTCCGGACGATACTGGCCAGAACGCCGATCAGGCCGGTGACATCAGCACGGCCTTCAATATGATCGCGAAGATCACGAAGCTCAAGCGCGCCGTCTTCAAAAACGACCCCGCCAAGAGCATCTACGGCGCGGCGGATTCCAACCGCTCCTTCCCGGATGACTGCGTGGTCTATTACACGCAGGGCAGCCATACCTGGGCCGCCGCGCTCAAGGACGACGGCACGTGGCAGGGCTACAAGACCGGTCTCTGGCACGGCGACCACATCGCCCAGTTCGCCGACACGGTCGTCGACCCCACCTGCACGAAGCAGGGCTACACGCACCACGTCTGCACGGTGAAGGGCTGCACCTATGCCCCCGTGGACGACACCTATGTCGCCGCCACCGACCACACCTGGGTCAAGACGCAGACGAACGCGCCCACCTGCACCGAGCAGGGCACGGCGTTTTATAAATGCTCGGCCTGCGGCGCGACCCGCACCGAGAAGATCGCCGCGCTCGGCCATGACCTGAGCCGCTGCGACCTCGTCCCGGACGCCACCTGCACGCAGCCCGGCCGCGCTGTCGGCACCTGCGCGCGCTGCGGCGTGAAGATCGATGAGGTCATCCCCGCCAAGGGCCATGACTACAGCTATAAGTCTGCCTCCAGCACGGAGCCGACCTGCACCGAGTCCGGCCGCTATCAGGGCACCTGCCCGCGCTGCGGCAAGGAGTATAACGACACCATCCCCGCCCTCGGCCACGACTGGGGCGAGTGGGTCGTCGCGCAGGAGCCGACGGCCGAGACCACCGGCTACCGCTATCACCTCTGCGCCCGCTGCAACACGCGCGAGGGCGAGGACATCCCGAAGCTGCGGGACCATACCTGGGATTCCGGCATCGTGACCACGAAACCGGACTGCATTCATGCTGGTGTCCGCACCTATACTTGCGCGGACTGCGGCGCGACGAAGACGGAGACAATCCCTGCAACGGGTGAGCATACGTTTGTTACCAAGGAGATTCCGGCCACTTGCACGACGGGCGGTTATATCCTGTGCACATGTAGTGTCTGCGGCACGACACAGCGATATGACGCTTCAGAACCGCTGGGACACAAATGGAACAGCGGGCAAGTGACAACGAAGCCGACAGAAGATATGGCAGGTGTCCGCACCTATACCTGTACTGTGTGCGGGGATACCAAAACGGAGACGATTCCGGCGACCGGTGTGCATGTGCATACTTGGCAGCTGACAAAGCATGTTCCTGCAGCTTGCACGGAAGATGGTTATGACCTGTATACATGTGCAAAATGCGGAGCTGTAGAACACCGCAATGAAGTGGCGGCGTTTGGCCATAAGATGAATGCAGGAGAGGTCGTTATTAAGCCGACTGCAACAACATCCGGGGTTCGAGTTTATACTTGTTCCGTCTGTGGAGAGACAAAGGCAGAAACCATTCCTGCTACTGGTTTGCCGTCTGTCTGCCCCGGCGGCCCGACCTGCCCGGGCTATGCCTTCCGCGACATGCCCGTGCCGGCCGACTGGTCGCACGAGGGCCTGGATTACTGCATCTACCGTGGCTATGTTGCCGGCACCTCGGCCAGCACCGTCTCGCCGACCGGCGTGTGTACGCGCGCCCAGCTCGTGAGCATCCTCTACCGCATGCAGGGCGAGCCCACGAACGTCAAGGGCTATGAGCTTTCGAAGCTCCGCGCCCCGTTTGACGATGTGCCGCGCGGCCAGTGGTATACCGACGCCATCTGGTGGGCGAAGCTCACGGGCGTCGTCGCCGGCACGAGCGCCACGACCTTTGACCCGGAGGGGGAGATCACGCGCGAGCAGCTCGCCGTCATCCTCTATAATTACACGCAGCAGTTCGCGCCCGGCAGCATCCCGGCGGCGGGCTCGCTCGCCGGCTTCCCGGATGCGGGCAGCGTCTCGTCTTGGGCGCGCACGGAGATGGCCTGGGCCGTCGGCAACGGCCTCATCTCCGGCACCGGCAGCGGCGGCGTTGCCTACCTCAGCCCGCAGGGCAGCGCCACGCGCGCGCAGGTCGCGGCCATCCTCATGCGCTTTGAGCAGGCCATGGCCTGAGCGCAGACCCCGAAAAGCAAAAGTCCCGGAAGCGTTTTCGCTTCCGGGACTTCTTTTTCCTGTTCGGTTTACATAACGATAATTGAAGTGACAACACACTGCTTTTATGCGGCTTAGCCGGAACAAGAGTTTACATAACGCTTATCCCTTGCGCCCGCGCAGCATTGCCGCGATCGTCACGGCGCCATAGCCGCTCTGCTGCCAGAGATCGTCGGGCACGGTGCCGCCGTTGCGCAGGATGAGCGTGATCTGCCGCCGCGCCTCGCTGCGCGCGGCTTTGGCTGCCTTTTCCTGCGCGGCCGCGTCCTTCTCGGCCGCATCTTTCTCGTCCTTGGCCTTCTTGTCGGCGGCGGCCTTGGCGTCGGCCAGGTCCTTGGCCTGCTGCTGCAGCTTGCTGTCCGCGCGGGTGAAGTCCGCGTCGTCCATGTCGAGCAGCGCGGCGATCTGCGCCTTCGTCACGCCATCGCGGCTGTCGGCCGCGTCGAGCAGGCTGTCGATGGCACTCAGGCGCGTCTTGCGCTCGCCGCTGTAGCGCTCGTAGGCGAGCTGCGCCAGCTCCGGCAGCTTGCCCGCGAGCATTGCGCGGTAGTACCCGCCCGCTTGCTGCGCGGCCGCCACGGCCGCCGTCGAGGCCTGCCCGCCCGTCAGCGCGGCCGCCGTGCCGAGGGCGTTGGCCGCCGCGAGATCGGCCTGCCGCTCGTACTGCTGCCGGTAGGCGGCGTAGAGTTTGTCCGATGCCGGGTCGTAGTCAAATTCCTCGCCGAGCAGCGCGTCGAGCATCTGGTCGATGCGGTCCCGCTGCCCGGTCGTGCCGCGCTCAGACAGCAGCGTCTCTGCCTCGCGGCGGTGCGTGTCGTCATAGTCCGGCACGTCCTCCACCGGCAGGTACTGCAGGTAGTCGTTCGTCTGCTCCTGATCGGTCATGCCCTCGCCGCGGATCTTCGCGTTGCGCTGCTGCTCGTAGATGGCGGCGGCCGCGTTGTCGCCGCGCTGGGCCGCCCGCTCCATGAGCGTGGCGTAGTCGGTATTCTTGTCGTATTTGTATTTTGTCGCCATAGGTTCTCCTTTCCTCAGTGCTGCGGTCCGGCGGCGGTCTCCGTGCGCGTGAGCGACAGCAGCCGCCACGCCCCCGTGCCCGTCAGCCGCAGGCGAAAGTGGTCGCACCGGCGCGGCAGCACCGGCAGGTTGACGGAGCGCTTCGCGCCCGCCGTCACGGCCGCGAGCGTGTGCCACTGTCCGTCGGAGTCATACTGCACCGCCGCCGTGATGCTTGCGCCCGCCTCCGCCTCCAGCCGCAGCTGCACGCGCAGCAGGCGCTTGCAGTCCGGGCTGCCGCTGACGAAGTCGCCCGTCTCGAGCATGCTCTGCATCTGCGCCGTGCTGCCGGTGCCGAAGCGCCAGACGCCCCGCGCGTCCTGCGCGTAGAGCGCGCCGCCGCGCCGGGCAAAGGCGCGCGCGTGGAAATCGTCCTCGCGGCTCCACAGGCCGCTGCGCGTGTCGTATGCGAACAGGTGCCAGGCGCTTTTCTCGTCCCGCGCCGAGAGATACCAGCGCGTGCCGTCCGTGCCCGCCGCCCCGTCCGAGAGCGTGCGCCCGAGCGCGTCGCCAATGCGCGTCGGCCGTCCGCCCGCCGTGCGCGCCGGCCCGACGGGGGAGAGGTAATAGAGCGTCTCCGCCGCCGTCACGAGCGTGCGGCCGGAGCCCTGCTCTGCGCCGAGCGCGGCCGAGGCCACGAGCTGGAAGTTGTCCGGCCGCGTGCCGTACAGCCGCCAGAGCCCCTCCGGCTTGAGAAACACCACGCCGCTGCCTGTCGCCGCGCAGCCGGAAAAATCGCCCGGCGCGCCGACGTCCACGCTCCACGCCGCCGTGGCGACGGCGCCGTTTTCGTCTGCCTCGTACCAGAACCAGCTCAGCGGGTCGCCCAGCTTCGTGCACCACACGGTGTCGTGCGCGCACGCCCAGAGCCGGTTGCCGTAGCTGCACGCGTGCTGCGCATCGGGCAGCCGCCGCGTGATCGTCACGCCGCTGAGCGCGCCCGCGCGCACGAACGTGTCCGGGTCGAAGATCAGCTTCGCGCCGTCGATGCCGCGCAGGATGTACGTGCCGTTGTTGCGCGCGTCGCCGAAGCCGCTGAGCGTCACGGCGTCGCCCACGCGAAAGCGCGTGCCCGCGCCGTCCGCCTGCAGCACGTTCGCGCGCCCGGCGTCGCCGGTGCCGTCGCTGCTGCCGAGCGTCACTGCGCCGGTCCAGCTCGGCTCGGCGCTGCCGAATGTGCCGTCCGCCGGCCGGAACCAGATCTTGTCCGGCCAGATGAGCACCGTGCCGCCGAGCTCGGCGAACACCTTCGGCGTGTCCGTGAGCGTGCAGCCCGGCACGGCCTCGCCGTTGTGATACAGCGCCGTGCCCGCGCACCAGAGTAGCCCGTCCCCGGACGCGAACAGGCCGTTCGGTTGCCCGGTGCACGGGTAGCTGAGCGTGCGGCCCGGCCGCGTCGCGAACAGGGGGCTGTCGGCCGCCGAGCCGTTGATCATTTCGTAAATGCCGCCCTCGGGACAGACCGGCCGGTGGTCGTAGCCGCCGAAGGCGGTCTGCACGTGCCGGACGGCGGCCATGCTCCGCGGAAATGTGGGTAGATGCATGCCTTGCCTCCTTACAGATCGAGCGGCTGCCCGTTGTGATACAGCGTGCCGCACAGGTCGATCTTACCGGCCGAGAGCTTCAGCTCCGGCACATCGCCGCGCGTCGCGGAGATCACTGCGCCGCTCTTGTGAAAGATGAGATATTTGCGCTCGAGGCTGTTCTCGCTGCCGATGTGCAGCGTGTCGGCCACGGTCGTGATGCCGTTGAGGTCGATCTTATCGGCCGAGAGCGTGACGCTGCTGCCGCCGTTGTTGATGGCGGCGACGATGGCCGCTGCGTTCACGCCGTCGGCGTCGGCCACGAGCGCGATGCGCGCGCCCTGGTCGCTCACGGTCTGTTCGAGCGCGGCGACATTGCCCTCGGCCGACGTCAGGCGCACATTCAGGGCGTTGGCGTCAAGGCTCAGCTGCGCGATGTCGCCGTCGGCCCCGTCGATGCGCGCGTGGATCGGCGAGACGAGCCGCGAAAGCGCCACGGCGTTGAAGTTTTCCGCGCCGAGGTTTGCCAGCGTGTACTGCAGCGCCTCGAGCAGGCGCGGCACAGTCTCCTCGAGCGCCGCGAGCCGCTGCTCCACGGTCTCATGGCCGGTGCGCTCCGGCAGCGGAAAGTCCAGCGGGGAAAAGTCCGTCATGCGTCACCGTCCCCTCCGCCGCGCTGCGACACGTCCGCGCGCAGCACGGCAATGGCCCGCACGAGAAATTGCGGCAGCGGCGCGCCGAGCGCCCCGGCGTTTTCGATCACGCTGCCGAGCTCTGTCAGCAGGTACCACGCCGTCACGAGCGGGCACAGCAGCACGTCATACTGCATGCCCAGCCCCGGTACGCTGCCGAGCAGCGCCCGCAGCGCAAAGTCCAGCAGCGCCGCCACTGCGATAACGTTCATGTGCGTCTGAACAGTGACCCATGCCATATCGCCGCAGCCGTGCGCCATTACCCAGCTGAGAAGGTCGCACGCGCAGCCGCTTGTTATCTCGCGTTCGTCGCTGCACGCGGTAACGGCGACCGCGTTTATAAGCGTTTTAAGCTGACCCAGTTTCATATAAAATCCCGTCCTTAATATCAGAATGTATAGTCGCCTTACAGCATGTTTCTTAAGCTCCAAAATCAGCAATTGCAAGTGTGACTGGACAATTCGTCGCCCCTAAGTTCATCTCGACACGACTTCGGATTTTTGCCCGAGACACGTTTTAGGCAAATGAAATATCGCGAAGTATTGAATACTCTAGAGTGTGTCTCAAAAAGGAAAATCCGCAAGTTCGAGTGGATTTTGCGTCAGTTCAAGGAAGAAACCCGAAGGCTTAGCAGCGCTAAGTC
>ERZ827528.2088-NODE-2088-length-19104-cov-3.939262_pt1 | contig 19104 bp, 16 predicted proteins | sample MGYA00519768_ERZ827528 | MGnify/ENA primary metagenome ERZ827528 (study PRJEB31778, sample SAMEA3449343) | human gut metagenome | biome: human gut; feature: human-associated habitat; material: faeces | place: United Kingdom | collected 2010/2012 ...
ATGGTCTTCTGCTCGAAATCCACAGCGCTCCATCGCAGGCCCAGTACCTCACTGCGCCGCAGTCCGTAATAGGCGCTGAGGAATACCGGCAGGAAAATCTCGTCCTGAGCCGATTCGTCCAGCAAGGTCTTCACCTGCTGGGCGGTGTAGACACTCCCGTGGAACTGGTTCTTCCGGGGACGGTCCACCCGGTCCGCCGGGTTACCGGGCAGAATCTCCTGCCTGGCCGCCACCTGCAACGCCCGCTTGAGTACCGCATAGTACCGCTGTGCAGTGGTTCCGTTGCAGCCTTCGGCAAAAATCTGGTCGATGAGCTGCTGGATATGGGGCGGGCGAAGCTCCGTCATGGTGATGCCCAGCGCCTCAAAATGGGGCAGAATCCGGTAGTTCAGCATCTGCTCATAGCTGGTGCGGGTCGCCCGGGCCAGATTGGGACGGGCAGACTGATACCACCCCCGCAGATAGTCTGCCACCGTCTGCTGTTCCGGACGGAGAGGCTTTGCCTCCGGTGCGCCGGATTTCTTCTTTCCTCCGGGTGCTGATGTCTGGGGCTTCTGCCGCTTCCGGGCCAGGAACTCCTCCCGGAAGACCGGGTCATAAGCGAGCCGGAGCCGGGTTTCCTAGAGCATGGTCTCCGCCTGGGTCCGGAAGCGCTCCTCTGCCGGCAGGCCGGTGGTACGCCATACCGGAGTCATCTTCCCTTCCCGCTCCATATGAATCACCATATGAAACCGTCCCTTCTGCACCTGAAGGCTCCCGGACGGGATTTTGGTCTGTGTCTGCATCTTCATTCCTCCTCTGTAAATTCCCCCTGCGGGGAGCAATTCGCGCTTCAGGGAAGCGCACTTGTCCAAATCATTTACACGCAGCCGGGTCCAGCGAATTTGCAAAACCTCAAACCGGCGGAAGATCGTGCTTCTGCGCTTTTGTAAAACCACCGGGGATTACCAGACCCGCTCCCACCAGGAAGGCAATCAGGTCACACTTGGCGACCGCAATCCTTCCCCGGAGCCGGCAGGCGGGAAGCTTTCCGGTACGCACCCAGCTGCTGACAGTGGAGCGAGCATATCCCGTACAAGCGGAAATCCCGGCGCTGTCCAGCAGATCCGGAAGGGCGCTCCACCGAATGGTAAGCGCCGCAGTCAGCTCCTCCCGACGCACACAGGGCACAGGTCTTTTCTGTTTTCCGGCGGTGGAGGAAAAGCTCCCCGGCGGCGGGGAATACCGCTCGGGGTGAGCCTGGAACTTTTTCTGAAAGGCCAGCGCCTCCTGTCGGGGAATCCGGTACCGCCAGGTGCGGCTCCCCCGGTCCTCGCAGGGTACCAGCCCCGCCTGTAAAATCCAGGCCGCCCGCCGCTTGCTGATGTGCAGCAGCCTGTAAAATTCCTCCATCGTCATCATCTCCGCTGAGCCGGGACTGGACACCGCGCGCTCTCCTGCCAAAACCAAACACCTCCCCTTGCCCCTGCGCCCGGGGAAGCAGCTCTCCTTCCTACCCGAAAGCCATCGGGGTTCGCCAGAGAACTGCTCCCCGCAGGGGTTTGGTGTGTGATGGTACCATAGGTTCCGCTTCTTTACAAGGCCTTTGCGGAAGTCTTTCTCAGAAACTTTCGCACCGACTTCACCGGAATCCGGTGATGCCCGTGTACTGGAATGCTTTCCAGTTCTCCGGCGGCAATGAGCTGATAGATGGTGCTCCGTCCCACCCGCAAAAAGGCGGCAGCCTGTGCCGCCGTCAGAATATCCGGGTATTTTTGCCGTTTCATCTTTCTCCCCCTCTTGACGAATCTTTGTTCTGGTGTTACGATGTAATTGATAAATGCCATTTCTTCAATTACTACCATACATACTAGACCGTGAAAACTTCAAAAACGGTACGCCACCACCATAAGGAGGAAAAAGATTGCGTAAAAATATCCAGGCAGTAATTGAGGAAATGGAGCGCCGGGCACAGCTCGCAATGGAACAGCTTCCGGAAGCAGTCCGGGAGGAGATGCAGGAGTTTGACCACCAGCAGGAGCTGAGCGAACGGCGCTGGAAAAAGCACCGGGACACTCGCCCTCTCTGTGCCGGGGCTGACCACCCGGAGGAGGATTCCGCAGAGCGGGCGGCACTGGAGCCGGGCATCCGGTACCGGTTCGAGTATTCCCCCGAGGAAAAGGATCGGCTGAAAGCTATGAGCCGGGAGGAACGGCTCCGCCGGCAGGACAGCTGGAACCAGATCAAAGCCAAAACCCGGGTGAAAAGCGATGGCGTCAGCCGGCTGCTCACTGAAATTTTCAGCCAAAGCCCGGAGGATCTGGCACAGCTGATGAGCGACAGCCGCCTTACCCATGCAATCGAAACGCTGACCGGACTGCAGCGTCAGGTGCTGTTCCTGGAATTTGTGGAACGGTACACCACCGGAGAGATTGCAGCGATGCTGGGCTCCTCGCCCCGGAATATCCGGGCGCGGCGGCAGACAGCGCTGACCAAACTCCGGAAGGCGCTGGAGGAAGTCCCTGATCCCCGATATAAAAAGGAGGAAAAATAAGATGAACCTGAATGAACAGTATGCCGGAGCCTGTGCGTCCTGGGTGCGGTACAGCCAGTATGAGTTCCGGCAGTTCCCGGACGGGGTGCGGGTGATGCCGGCGGCAGACGCAGTCCCCCAGCTCTATAACCCTCTGGAGACTGCCTGGGAGATGCTGGCCAAGGCCATGGAACTGGGGCGGCAGCGGCGACAGGACCTGGCTGACATTGATGAAGCCGTGCTGCGCTTTGCGGAGCGGTATGGCCTGCTGGGGATTGCCGTTGACCTCCCCTCTGACCCGGACTTTCTCCGGAGCCGGGAGATCCTCCTGCCGGAGAACTCCTATGGCTTCACGCCGGGAACAAGCCCCATCGGGGAGTATCTGAATCGGTTCTTCCCGGAGAGTACCCTGCCCCGCCCGGAGGATACCCTGGGAACAGCCGCCGGTCGGGAGGAGAGCTACAACCTGGTGTTTTCCCGGGGATACGGGGAACGGCTGAGCTGGATCCGGGATTACTTCGCTGGGCTGGAGCGGGTGTACAGCCATCGGGACAGTGCTGGCTCGTCCCCACTGACCCGGCCCCACACCCTGCGCTATCAGGTGACCGGTGGCGCCCAGCCAAGGCTCCAGTGGGTTTTTCCCTCTCTGGAATCGGTGCTGGATCTGGCACTGGCCCAGAGCCTCTGCGCTGAAGAACCAGTGCTGCGGGTCTGCAAGAACTGCGGAAAAATCTACCACAACCCTCACGCTCGCAGCGAGTTCTGCTCCGTCCGGTGCCGCAACCAGCACAATGTCCGGGCCTGGCGTTCCCGCCGTCGGGAGAACGGCTGAGCCAGGGTCTGCCCGCTATCGGTCAAAGACAGCATTGCCCCCGCCTCTTTTCACATACCGCCGTCCCGTGTCCACGCCCCGGAATCCCCCGGTGACATCACTGAGCCGGGTCTGGCGGTATAACGCACTAGACCTTGCCGATGGCAAGGCCGTGCGACCGGGGACACCCCGGCACCCCGTGAAGGAGTTACAGCTGAAGCCTCCGCAAAATAATTGCGGGAAATGCCGGATTGTGATAGAGTAAAAATTAAGAGCGTTGATTAAATTGTTCTGGCTATTTCCCTCTATCTGTGGTATTGTGTCTTGCTACAAGGAGGCAAGGCACATGAATAACACACTGCAATCGCTATACGACCGATTCTATACTCCTCTTCCCATGACAGAGGATCGCCAGGAAATTGAGCAATACCACCGGATGCTCATTGAGCGGCTGGACAAGCCCGAACGGAAGATGGTACTGCGGATCATCGATGCTGGTGACCGGATCGCAAATGAGCTTTCGCTGGACAGCTTCATCTGCGGCTTTCTTCTGGCATGGGAGATGACAAGCGAACTGAATCACTATCAGGACAAGCGCCCTGCTTCGAAAAAATCTCCGGAGCAGGGCGCTTCTGTGCGTTCGGACAGGAACTGACTCGGTCCAGTTGCCTGGGGCAAAAACCAATCTATCGGTATAAGGAAACTGTTTGTAAGCATAAAACCATGGCACAAGATGAGTTTTTTAAAATAAAACTTCCTATATCGGCAAGAATATAGGTGAATTAGAGTTTAAAATACCTGTTATTTTTGCCGATACCATGCTATACTATATAGTAAATCAGGATTATTTTGATTCATAGCGGAGGATGGCAAATGCGATTCCTTTCAGTTGCCGAAACAGCAAAAAAGTGGGGCGTCTCGGAGCGCAGCGTTCGTAACTACTGCGCTCAGGGACGGGTAACCGGAGCATTTCTCACCGGAAAGACTTGGAACATTCCCGAAAGTGCAGAGAAACCGGAGCGTACCAACAAACGAAAAAATACTCCAACTACCCTGTTGGAAATTTTGAAGGATCAAAAGGACAGTAAATCTTCTGGTGGTATTTATCACAAGACACAGATCGATTTGACTTACAACTCCAACCACATGGAAGGGAGCCGTTTGACCCACGATCAGACGCGATATATTTTTGAAACCAATACCATCGGCATTGAAAATGAGGTTCTCAATGTAGACGATGTCATTGAAACTGCCAACCATTTTCGCTGCGTTGATATGATTATCGAGAGTGCGAAGGCGCCTTTGACCGAGAAGTTCATCAAAGAACTGCACCTGGCTCTAAAGAATGGAACCAGTGACTCCAGAAAAGATTGGTTTGCTGTTGGCGATTATAAAAAGGTTCCGAATGAAGTCGGCGGGATAGACACAGCCCTTCCGGAAGAAGTTTCCGATCAGATGAAAGCTTTGCTGACCGAATACAATACCAAAGAGGAAAAAACGCTCGAGGATCTTCTGGACTTTCATGTGAAGTTTGAGCGAATCCATCCGTTCCAGGATGGAAACGGCCGTGTAGGCAGATTGATTATGTTCAAGGAATGCCTGAAATATAATATCGTTCCGTTTATCATCGAGGATAATCTGAAGATGTTCTATTATCGTGGATTGAAAGAATGGAACAATGAAAAAGGATATCTGACTGATACCTGCCTGACCGCACAGGACAAGTATAAGGCGTATTTGGATTATTTTAGAATTGCATATTAAACGTGATTCAAAGTGAAAAATTTGTGCTTTGAGAAAAAATAATGATATACATTTCAAAGACGGGAGTAAATACATGTTCTATAAAATGATAGAAAATAAGTGTACACAATGGTATGAATCAGAACGGTGTACGGTTAAAAACTTAATTGAATATATAGAGAAAACAGGGCAGATGCGTGATGCTCAGATTGAGGCTATTAAGGTATATCTGTTTCTAAAAATTGCCTGTGAATGTAAGCCGTTGACACAGCTGTTTAGACAGGGATTCTTTAATTCTATTGATTTGAATGAGATAGAATTGTCAAAATCCACTCGTGAATATTTGTTTCAGAATCCAGCGGCAGCGACATTGTTTGAATATGCATGTTTGACAAATGATAAAGGTGAACAGGTATCTGAAAAACTGGAAAAACAGATAAAGAAAGATCCAACGGGAATTGATTATAATGAATTCTTTCGTAATGCGTTTTATGGTGTTTCCTATACGGATTATCTGTTTAGCCTTCCTATGGGTGCAGGTAAAACGTATTTGATGGCGGCATTTATTTACTTGGATTTATATTTTGCTTATAACGAGCCAACAAATCCGTCATTTGCACATAACTTTATCATATTTGCACCATCAGGTTTGAAATCATCAGTGGTTCCAAGTCTTAAAACAATACAAAACTTTAATCCATCATGGATTCTTCCGGAGCCGGCAGCAACAGACATCAAGAGGATGATTTCTTTTGAAGTGTTGGATCAAAGCAAAACTGCAAAAAAATCAAATAAGACAAAAAATCCAAATGTTCAGAAAATCGCTAATCATCAGCCGCTTTCTGAGTTGTTTGGTCTTGTTGCTGTTACTAATGCGGAAAAAGTAATTCTTGAGCGTATTCAGGAAAAACAGGGACAGATAAATATGTTTGAAGAAAGCGAGGACGATAAAGACCGACAGGCAAATGAACTTCGTAATTTAATTGGTAAGTTACCATCATTGTCTATCTTTATTGATGAAGTTCATCATGCAGTAAGTGATGAAATTAAGCTTCGTGCTGTAGTTACAAGATGGGCGCAGAATCATACAGTCAATTCTGTAATTGGTTTTTCTGGTACTCCATATTTAGACAAAGTTGAAAAAATAAAAGTTGTAGATTCATTGTCCATTGGTACAGCTGAAATCACAAATATTGTGTATTACTATCCACTTATAGACGGTGTAGGAAATTTCTTAAAACGTCCAGTTGTAAAAATTGCAGATATTGCAGATAGCAGCCTTATTATTGAAAAGGGTGTCAGAGAATTTCTTGATACTTATAAAGACACTGTTTATGCAGATGGTTTAACAGCTAAATTGGGTATTTATTGCGGTACTATCGAAAAATTAGAAGAAACAGTATATCCACAGGTATCCCGTATTGTAGCTGAATATGGCCTTGGTACTGATGTTATACTTAAATTCCACAAAGGAAATAAACAGTATAAGATGTCGGCTGATAGTCAGATGCAGTTTGATATCTTGGATAAATCTATTTCTGAAATTCGTATTGTTTTGCTTGTGCAGATTGGTAAAGAAGGTTGGGACTGTCGAAGTCTTACAGGTATTATTCTTTCTCAAGAAGGAGACTGCCCAACCAATATGGTATTACAGACATCTTGTCGATGCTTGCGTCAGGTGATTAAAAATGGTCAGGAAACGGCGCTGATATATTTGAATGAAAGCAATGCCGAAAAATTAAATATGCAGCTTGAGCGGCAGCACCATATTTCGCTTAAAGAATTTTCTTCTGCAGACAACAGCAAGACTACTTTGAAACGTTATAATCGTACGGCTTATTTAAAGTTGCCTAAAGTAGAGTTTTATCAGCTGAAAATCAGCTATGATACACTTACTGTGGAAAAGGCAAATCCTGAAGTTTCTATTGAAAAATCTGTTGATTCAGCGCAAATTGCAGGTAATATTATCAAAACAACAGATCTTTCTATGAATGTAAATAATATCAGTATCCAGGTGGATGATGCTGAATATGGTACAGAATATGCAACCTTTAATTCTTGGATTTATGGCATTATGAGAAGTGGATTTGGAACACCTTCCATGGCAGAATTAAATGCATATACAGAGCAGTTAAAAGTAGTATATGAAAAAATCACATACGAAAAAGGTGGCTCACGATATTTCAGTTCGAAGTACAATAAAAAGTTGGTAGAAGCCAATATTCGCAAAGCTTTTTGTGACAAAACGGATTTCAATACAACAGAAGAACTGATACCAGAAGAAGCTAATTTGTTGAACATTGCGAATTTTACTTCTGAGATATATGCAGATAATCTGGATGACTACTATCCAAGACAGAATGTTGTTGAAAACATAATGGCTGACGATCAGGGAAAATTGAAAGTTGATAAAAAGACACAGCAGTTAATTGATCTCGCTATAGAAACTGGAAACGATAGAATCGTTTTGGAATTGCAACAGCGTGTATCATCTCACCCAAATAAGAATCGTTCGTTCCACTACTTGCCATATCGTACAGACAGTGGTTTTGAACAAACATTTTTAAGAGAAGTATTGTCCTTTGATATTATCGAAGAATTAGGTCTGGAAGTGTATTACAATGGCGACCGTGCTATGACGGAGTTTAAGATCAAGTGCTATAAGAAAACCAGTGGAAAATGGAATTACATTGGTATTTACACACCGGACTTCCTTATCATTAAACGAAAAGATGGCGTTATCCATAAGGTTATTGTAGTGGAAACCAAGGGGCAGATTTATGCCAAAGATCCAGTCTTTAAAGATAAGAAGAATTTTATGGAAACAGAGTTTTCAAAACAGAATAATGCTGCGTATGGTTATGAACGTTTTGATTACCTGTATTTGGAAGATACGATGCCAGAGAAAGATAGATTGACACAGACACATCAAAAAATCTGTGAGTTTTTTAAGGAGAAAGCGTAATGAATGGAATTAGACCTACTGTAGGCATAGAGTTTGATGATAAATATACTAATGCAAAAAATAAATTGCTTGATTTTATTAAGGCATTAGACGAGTTGGATGACATACAAAAAGCAAAATTGGCACAAGAATTTATAACATCATATAGTATGGCAATTTCTTTTGAACAATTTGTAAGTTATATGAAAAATGGAGGAATCAAATAATGCCAATTAAATATGTACCGTTTATACCGGAGCCGGTGGAAGGACAGGCTGTGCTTGGTAATTTTAATAGAATATTGAGATACAAAGGCGCTGACGATGTTTCTATGACATTGCAACGTGGCATGCCTTTATATGAAATGGAAAAACAGGAAACTGTGGGCGAAAACTCCGATGGTAATATGGTTATTCGTGGAGAATGTGTTTCTGCCTGTGCTTATCTTAAAGAGCAAGGCATTCAAGTTGACCTTGTTTACATTGACCCACCATTTGCAAGTGGTGCCGATTACGCAAAGAAAGTATATATTCGTCGAAATCCGAAAGTAGCAGAAGTTATTGCACAGGCTGAACAAGAGCTGGATGTAGATGAATTGAAAGCTTTTGAAGAAAAGATGTATGGTGATGTATGGGATAAAGAAAAATATCTGAACTGGATGTACGAAAATCTTATGGCGATTAAATCGGTAATGAGTGAAAATGCGTCCATATATGTACATATTGATTGGCATATTGGGCATTATGTTAAGATTCTTCTCGATGAAGTGTTTGGTGAAGATAATTTTAGAAATGAAATTACTTGGGTAAGGACAGCTTCACATAATGATAGTAAGCAAAATTATAGTAGAGTTAAAGACAGTATATTTTTCTATTCTCGTTCAGAAGAGTATCCATTTAATATACAATACACACCTTATACAGAAGAGTACATTGCTGATGAATGGACAAAAGCACCTTCTGGACGATACTATAAATTTGAAAATATGCTTGATCCACAGAATAAAATGGCAGCTTACGATTTTCATGGCACAGTTGCACGTTGGAGAACAACGCCAGAAAAATTTGAAGAATTGTGGAATGCCCCTCAAACAGAAGTTCCCAATAGCCATGGCCGTGTAAGACTTGGAAAAAATGGAAAGCCTATCAAACGTTGCCGCATTGTGTTTATGGACGAACTTCCGGGAGTTCCTTTAAATGATAATTGGTCAGATATTGCGTATGTTGCAGGTCGATCTGCTGAGTCGGCAAATTATTCTACGCAAAAACCAGAAGCACTATTGAATAGAATTATCACATCTTCATCAAATGAAAATATGATAGTTGCAGATTTTTTTGGAGGTAGTGGTGTTACTGCAGCAGTGGCAAACAAACTGGCCAGAAAATTTATTCATTGTGATATTGGATTGAATTCTGTTCAGACAACCCGTGATCGTCTTGTCGCAGATGGGGCTGAATTCGATGTGCTGGAAATTAAAGATGGAGTTCAACTTTATCGTAATCCGGTTCAGACAATGGATAAAATTAAATTTTTGATTCCTGGCTTGAAAAATGAAGATTCTCTGGATTCTTTCTGGGAAGGTGCTATCTCTGATAGCAAGCTTGGTACAATTCCTGCTTACGTGCCAAATTTAATGGACAGCGCATCCAAACTTCTTGATAAAGTGACCATGAACCGTATTATTCATCAGGCGATTCCAGAATTGGATAATGACATTAAAAAGGTTATTGTTTACTATATCGACATTACTGATGAAGTGGAGATTATGAATTTCATCAAAGAAGATGACAGTACGACTGTAGAAATTGAATTGCGTGATCTTAAATCAATTCTTGATGATGTTGTCATTGGTGATTATGCAGAATTCCATGCAGAAGAAATTGCAGGCGGATATGCTGTTGCTATTGATAAATTTATGAGTGATCGTGTGTTGTCTAAAATTACAGAATTCAATCAGAAAGCATTCCTTAATTCTTCTGCGAAGAAACCGTATAAATCGATTGAAATCAGTGAAGAAGGCTTGGAACTTATTGAATTCCTTAGCCTGGATTGCACTGCGAACGGTGGTGAGTGGCATTCTGATAGTGAAATCAAGATTGATAAAAATGGCTATGTTATCGTAGACGGCAATAAAACCAAGGAGTTCTGGGATGGTTACATACGCAGCAAAAAGAAACCTCTCCGACTTAAAATTCGTAACATTTGTGGGGATGAAACTGTTTGGGAGGTGTAATCAATGGCTCAAAATGTGACATTATATAACCTTTTGATTTCTTGTCCAGGTGATATTAAGGAAGAAGTTACATTGATTGAATCTGCAGTAGATGAGTTTAATGAATTATATGCTGAAACTTTAGGAATCACAATAAAAACTCGCCATTGGAGTAAAAGTTCTTATGCTCAGTCTGGAGGAAAACCACAGGCATTACTTAACGAGCAGTTTGTAAATAAATGTGATGCAGCAGTTGCGATTTTCTGGACAAGATTTGGCTCACCTACTGATGAGTATGGTTCTGGAACAGAAGAAGAAATTGAAATTATGCTTCAATCTGGAAAACAAGTGTTTATGTATTTTTCGGATAAGCCTATCCCACCATCAAAAATAAATGGTGACGGCTATGAGAAAATACAAGCATTCCGTGACAAATATAAAGACAAAGGAATATATTTCACTTATTCATCCGACGAAGAATTTAAAAAGATGTTTTTTGCCCATCTTTCCATGCATTTTTTGACAGAAAAGAGGGTAAGTGAAACAGCCAATGAATATCGTTCTGAGTTAAAGTTATTAGGTATTGACGAAACTGGAAGATTGACTGAAGAAGCGGTGGTATGCCCATTCGTGTTAAATGCAGAGATTACCATGAAAGAATACATTACTTCGATTAAGAATATGTATCAGGAGATTTCTGATATGAATGTAGGTGGTAGATCTGTTACAGCTAATACTTTTTTTGCTGGATTTACAAGCCCTGTTGACATAGATGAAGATGAAAAAGAGTTTATTACTGCTGTGGCTGAACAGCTGGAGCGTAAGTTGTCCGATTCCTTTTTTGAACTTGGAAATTTAAACCAAGATACTTTAACATCAAATCTACTCAGTGGTCCTAAGTTGAATGGAACATCCGAAGAAAAGCAGAAATATTGGAAAATCAAAAGATTGCATGAAACTATTTCTAAAGCTTTGGAATGGGCTCCGGTTGAGAAAGCGTTTTCTGGAATGAATTGTATTAAATTAGCAATTCAGAATTGTGGTAAGGCCATTGACGAAGATGCTGAAATTATGTTTGAAGTTCCAAAAGAATCCTTGCTTACATTAGGTGAATTCCCTAAGTTTAATAATGCAGAGATAGGATATTTGCTTACAGATTGTGATATGAGTATTTTGTTCGGAATTGAAGGCACATCTGAATATATTGAATATTCAGAATCAGAGCAAAATGGAAGAACTTCGTATGGAGCACGTCCATATGGTTTGCCTGGATATGTTCCGGATTATAGTGATGATTTCACTGATGAGATAAAAGATGTGTTTTGTTATGGATTCTATTCAAGTGAAGATAAGTATATTGTAAAGCTTAAAGTAGATTATATAAAACATAATACAACTGTTGCTTTCCCGACAATCCTTTTTGTGAAAAATGAGATTGATGAGATACCATATAAAATCACATCTAAGAATAATCCGGATGTTGTTGAAGGATGTATAAAGGTTAAAAGTTAGGAAAGGAATACTACATGGAAAAGCCACAATACATCGATTGGATAGTTGAAGAAACTGGTATTGTAATTAAAGATGACATACCGCTAAAATGCTATAAAATTGATTATAAAGATGATGAAAGTATTCTTGATGACTGGGCATTGCACATTCGAAGAAATTACATAGAAGATACTGAACTTAAAGAAGACGCAGATGACAATGCAATGACTGTTGAACAGTATTTGCATGATTATGTAATTCCACAAAAAGGAGAAGAATTGGGAGCTACGGTACGTTCTGCAGACATAACAGAAATTTTAATTTCCGATTTATTAGAGTTTGTTCATCAGTATTCTGTTCCGAGATATAAATTGAAGAACAGATCCGGGAAAAACAATTCACAACAAGGAACTGATGTCATTGCATATAAGTACAAAAATGAAGATAAAACTCCAAATGATAAAGATGAATTGGTGGCAGCAGAAGTTAAAGCTACCCTCTCTAATATGGAGTACACACCAATCAAAAATGCAATTATCGATTCCAGAAAAGATGAACATCGATTAGCAAGATCAGTAAATTACTGCAGAAAGCGATTAAAAGAACTGGGCAAAATAGAAGAGGCAGAAGAGGTAAAGAGATTTTTATTTAAACCAGATAATAATTATCGTATTACATATGTAGCTGCAGGAGTTAGTAGTCGCGAAAACGTAGATGATGCCATAGAATTAGGTTTTTCTGGTGAAGAACTTGAAATTAGAAAAAATGAGCTGATTTTTTATGTACATGGTCAAAAGTTGATGGAATTGGCTCATAACATTTACCAGAGGTGTTGTAAATGATTTTTGGGAAAAATGCAGGTTTAATGTTAAAATATCAAAAAGCAAAGGCTAAAATGGTAGAATACGATGTTTCAAAGCAGGAGTATCCACATTTTCCGCTGAATTCTAATGAATTATCGTATCCAACAACTTATGTGCTGTCACGATACTCAGAATGCATTATAGAAAATAATCATGACGAATTAAAAGAGCTGGAGTTACTTTTGATTACAACTGCAGAATATTATGATTCAGCTTTTAAGTCCAAAGATAGACCAGAATATGATTGGGATTTTTTGCTATCTGGAGCATCTGCCTACTTCCTACGAAAGGATTTTGGTAGTGCTAAAGTGTTGGCAGCAAGAGTAGTTGATTTAATTGATGAGGAGCGATCTCCGCAGAAATTGTTGACGAATATCTATAATTATCTTCTGGGTGGAGTGTATTTGCCATATTTGAGAGTTATAGATACTTATGAGCGAATAAATAATTTTTTCTTGGATTACTTTGGAAAGGGTAAGTCTTTAGAAGCATTAAAGTCAAACTTATGGGTATATAGAAATGAAATATACGAGAATGGAGATCCAGATAGTATATTTTATGTAGATATATTAGTGGCAGTTATTATTGTGGCGTGCGAAAATTCGTCATGGAGTCTTTTGCCGAGTAGTTCAGGTATCTTGGATGAAGAATGGGAGTCATATCTACAAAGTAAGATGTCAATAAAGATGTTATGGCCAGCACAAAGATTAATAGCCGAAAAGGGATTGTTGCGTGGAGAAAGTTCTATCGTTCAACTTCCGACAGGGGTAGGCAAGACAAGAAGTATTGAACTAATTATTAGAGCAGCTTTTTTATCTGAACGAGCGAATATTGCTATTATAGTGGCACCATTAAGAGCGTTGTGCAACGAAATAACAATGGATATGTACAAAGCTTTTGGAAATGATGTCACGATAAATCAGTTTTCTGATGTACTTCAAAATGATTTCTGGAATTTGTTTTCTGAAGATATTAAACGGCAGATACTAATATGTACGCCAGAGAAACTGAGTTATGTATTACATCATGATCCGTTTTTCTTAAGTGCTATAGATTTATTTGTGTTTGATGAAGGTCATATGTTTGATGATGGAGGGAGAGGTGCAACATATGAGTTATTAGTAACACATATACGTCAGAACATAACGAGCGAACAGCAGTTTGTTTTGCTATCTGCGGTATTGCCAAATTCAGGAGATATTGCACAGTGGTTGTTTGAGGATAGAGGTTGTTTGGCGACAGATGATAGTATTGTATCTACACCTAAATCAATAGGATTTTCATCGACACAAAGGGATATTCATTTCTTTTCTGATGATAAATCAAATGAAGATTATTATATTCCCCGAATCCTTCGAGTTGAACAATTGAAGAAGTTACCCCGAGAAAGAAGTAATAAATACTTTCCAGATTTATCATTATCTACAGATGTGGCCATTTATAATGCAATAAAGTTGTGTCATAACGGCGGTGTTGCTATCTATCTTGGGCAGCAACGTTCAATGAAAACGGTATTTGAAAGAATTATAAATTTGGATAAGCGAAACTATGATTTGAAAGCATTAAAAGATAATACAAATCAAGCAGAGCTTTCCAAAATCAAGGGATTTATAGAAAGCTATTATGGTTCAGAGCACTATTATACGAAAGCAGCAGAATTGGGGGTTTTGCCTCATTCATCTAATCTTCAAAATGGAGTTAAGCTTGTTGTTGAACATGCATTGAAGAATAAATATGTTTCTTGCGTAGTGTGTACATCGACGCTTGCACAGGGGGTGAATATCCCGATAAAATATTTATTGGTCACCAGCATTCGAAACGGATTGAAATTAGTAAAAGCTCGAGATTTTCAAAACTTGATGGGTAGAACAGCACGAGCAGGTATATACACAGAAGGAAGTATTATTATTACGGATTGCAAAATATACGACAACCGTACCAACTGGAAAAATGGTGGAAGATATTTATGGAATGATTGTGTGAAGCTATTTGATACAAAATTGACAGAACCTTGTGGCAGTTCTATTCTTTCGTTAGTCCAGGATTTTAACATAGATTATGATGTGACCGTAAGTGGTGAGAAATTTATTGATATAGTGATAGATCACCTTGACGAAAGAGATTTCTTGCTTGATTACGCAAAGAAGTTAGAAAAAGCATACTTAAAAGTCAATCCCAAAAGAACACAAAATCTGATTGTGCAGGAAATATTATTGCGTCAGGATATTATATCAAATATAGAAAATTATTTGTGTTTAGTACGTTCCGCAGAAACATTGGTCAATGATAGTAAGAAAAGTGCTGTGGATATTTGTACAAATACATTGGCGTATGCTATGGCAACAGAAAAAGAGAAAGAATTACTGATTAAAGTTTTTCAGAAGATAGAAGAGAATATTCAACAATATTCTGTTGAAAAATTGAGCAGATATTCTAATGCAATGTCAGGAATAGGTTTGTCTTCTCTAATAGAGGAATGGATTGTTCAGAATGAACTTACAGAGAAGATATATACAGAAACAGAACTATTATACGTTATTACAGAATTGTATCTGCAAATCTGTGGAGACTTTAGATACCAAGAGCATATACAAAGCATTTGTAAAAAATGGATTGATGGACAGACTCCAATGGAAATTAACAACAAAGAAACTATTGGAATTGCAGAAGTAGAATCATTATGTAATAAAAGAATCTCATATGAAATGAATTTTCTTATCGGCAATATCTGTGATCTGATAGAAGTTGACGGAGAAAATGAGGAGCAAGTTGATCAAAGGAACATCTTGACATTGTTACAAAAGAAAGTAAAATATGGCGTTCCCAATATGACAGCAATTTCTATTTGTGAGAGTGTTTTTAATGATCGTCTATTAGCTATAGAATTAGCTCAAATTTTATCTGATGCGAATATTGGAACGGATAAGATACTTAATATGTTGAAAGCTCATAGTGAAGAAATCTTTAGTTGTCTTGATTCGTATCCGGAATATTTCAAGGATAGATTATCTGTGTTGATGAAATAAAGGTAGCATACTGTATTTACAGATTGCTGAATGTGCATTAAAAATAGATATTTCGTAAGCGCTTAAATCTTGGGTAGCTTTACTGTCTACGTTTTTAAACTCATAATGATAGTAAATAGATTTTTTCTACACTCCCCTTGATAGGAGATAGAAATTTACTACATTTGGAGGTTTCATTATGAGTAATAAACGTGCTCCAGGACGTTCCTTGGATGAATGGATGGAACTGGTAACCGAATGCAGACAAAGTGGCCTGACAGATGCTGCATGGTGTAATGAACACGGGATATCTCCCAGCTGTTTTTACAATGCAGTTACCCGTCTCCGCAAAAAAGCCTGCCAGATACCGGATCCAGTTGGAAAAGCTAGCACTCTTCACCTTACGTCCCATAAACAGGATGTAGTCCAGATCGCTATAGAACCGGAGTCTTCTCCGGCAGGACTGATTCCAGATAATGGAAACAGTCCTATGCACCTTGACAATTCACATACGATTGAAATCGAAGCAGACGGATTGCTTATACGAATGAGTAATGAGATCAAACCGGTACTTCTGAAGATGCTTATGGATACGCTGAAGGAGTCACTATGTTAGCGGATATCTCAAGTGTTGATGCAATCTATATCGTCTGTGGCAGAACCGATATGCGCAAGTCCATTGATGGATTGTGTGCGATCATCCAGGAACAGTTTTCGATGGAGATCGACCATGCACTTTTTCTTTTTTGTGGACGTAAATGTGACCGCATCAAAGCTATTTTAAAAGAACCGGATGGAATCGTTATGATCTACAAAAGACTGACTGCCCAAGGTTCTTACCGGTGGCCCAGAAATAAATCTGAAGTCCGGAATCTTACATGGCGGGAGTTCGACTGGCTGATGTCTGGCCTTGATATTGAGCAGCCAAAAGCGATTAAGTCAACATGAAAAAGATGCACATAAAACTCGCATTTTTTGCTGTATTTTCAGCACTTTCAAGTCTTGGTAAATCCGCTGTTTTGCTGGGAAAAGTCCCTGTTTTCTGGTATAATGGAAATATCAGAAACAGGAGGAAAAAGCAGTGGCAGACAGTTCTAAAGATATCCAGCTCCATGAGCTGAAGGACATGATAAACGATCTCAAAAAGATGATAAAAACACTTCAGGCAACTGTCGATGCTGCCAATAAACGGGAAGAGTCTCTTACCCAGGAACGGGATAACCTGAAAGAAGAGATAGACCTTCTCCGTAAAAAACTGTTTGGCACCTCCAGCGAAAAAAGAACCATCGATATTCCAGGCCAGTTAAACTTTTTCAATGAAGCGGAACTGGAACAGAATCCAGAAGCTGTAAAAGCAGAGGATCTTGAAGCACTTCTTCCGGAAAAAACAGCAAAAAAACGAAAAGCAAGAGCTACAGACGCTGAACGGTTTAAGGGAGTTCCTGTTGAGAAAAAGTATCTGGAACTTTCTGAGGAAGAGAAACTCTGCCCTTCCTGTGGTACTCCACTGAAAGAAATCGGGGAAGAGTTTGTCCGCCGGGAGCTGGTTTTTGTACCGGCAAAACTGAAAGTATATGAATACTATAGTAAGAACTATGAGTGTCCGCAGTGCAAACTTCAGGATATTCCGGTCATTAAAAAAGGAAAAGATGGCAGAGCCCATATGCTTTATGGAATGGCTTCTGCCGGAACAGTTGCCTGGGTAATGTACCAGAAGTTTTGTAATGGTCTTCCATACTACCGTCAGGAAAAGGACTGGAAACAGTATGGCGTAGAGATCACCAGAGCTACTATGGCAAACTGGGTGATCCGGAATTCCGAAGCGTTTTTTCTTCCTATGTACGAATACTTCCACAGGAAACTTCTGGAACGTGGATTCGCGATGGCAGATGAAACGCCACTTCAGGTTCTGCATGAACCGGAACGCCGCGCTCAGACAAAGTCATATATGTGGCTGTTCCGCAGCGGTGAAGACGGAGGAATACCTATTATCCTCTATAAATATTCGGAGACCCGGGCCGGAGACAATGCTGTGGATTTTCTTCACGGCTTCAAGGGTTATCTGATGTGCGATGGCTATAGTGGGTACAATAAAGTTCCAGATGCCAAACGCACAGCTTGCTGGGCACACATCAGAAGATATCTGGCAGATGCCATTCCCAAAGGAAAAGCTTTGGATTATACCCTGCCATCCGTACAGGGAATGCTGTACATTAACCAGCTCTTCCATCTGGAAGATGTGATCAGATCAAAGTATTCTTCCTTCGATGCTATCAAAAAGGCGCGTCTTGAAAAAGAAAAGCCGGTAGTAGAAGGCTTTTTGTCGTGGCTTGATCAGCAGAACCCTACCCGTGGAAGCAGAATGGATAAAGCTGTCACCTACATTCAGAACCGCCGCTCCTATCTGTCCACCTATCTAGAAGATGGCCGCTGCAGTTTTTCTAATAATCTCAGCGAAAATGCGATCCGTCCATTTACAGTAGGCCGTAAAAACTGGTTGTTCTGTGACACACCAAATGGAGCCCAGGCCAGTGCTGTTGTGTACACTATGGTAGAAATGGCAAAAGCCAATGGAGTAAACGTCTATCACTATCTTACTTATCTGCTGGAAAAAGTGCCTAATGATAGGATGAGCGATGATGAATTAGAACTTCTGGCTCCATGGAACGAAACTGTCAAAGCTGAAATCGAACATCGTGTAAACGAATCAAATCAATTATATGTGAACTGTCAAGGTGCTCCGGCTACTGAAAAGTAGTCGGGGATTTTTTCTATCATACCTAAAAATTAAGCGCTTACTTTTTATCTACTCTTCTTTTATCAATATATGGTTTTAAACGATCATATAGCTGAAGCGCCGATTCCCCTGGCTCTCCTTGAAAAATCCACTTAGGTAGAAAACCTTTTTTCACCATCAAGCCCCAAAAATGATAGTGCGAAGCAACTTGCGTAAGATATATTTCCTTAACTTTAAAAATATCTTTACATGAATAAATTGCATGTCTTGCTTTAAAAAGTTCTTCTGAATTTTCCGCCTCCATAAATTGTTTCGCCGCATCTACTTTTGACGTTTTCCAACTTTTATATCCAAATATTAACCCGGTTAAAGCTGTTAACCAAGATGCAATACCGGAAACTATAACTAAAATTGTATCCAAAGTAAGTTTCATCCTTCATCTCCCTTATTCGTTACTTGAAATTTCACGAAATCATCTTCTCCTGCATGTTAAAAAATATTATTGACTTTATATGGTTAGCTCTAATTCTTTCACCTCTAAACTTATAACTGATTTAAAAAGCTTGTTCAAATATGATCCACATATATTTAATAATCTTCAAATTTACATTTTAAACCATACAACCTTTTCACAATCAGATAACCGCACACACATCCTAACATATTATGAATCATATCATCCCACTCAAACAGACCACGCATAAAAATCAGCTGACTGAGCTCAATTGTCGCTGACAGCAGGATTCCGATCAGCAGAGCCTGATACCACTTTATCTTATGATTTGC
>ERZ827528.2092-NODE-2092-length-19043-cov-39.846429_pt1 | contig 19043 bp, 13 predicted proteins | sample MGYA00519768_ERZ827528 | MGnify/ENA primary metagenome ERZ827528 (study PRJEB31778, sample SAMEA3449343) | human gut metagenome | biome: human gut; feature: human-associated habitat; material: faeces | place: United Kingdom | collected 2010/2012 ...
ATACAAGAAATAATTTTGTTCTTGAGTTTTTGGACTACTATATTGATCCGCCGCGTTATACCATAGACGAATGTATAGAGCGAGGGCTTACTTATAGTGTACCCTTAAAGGCAAAATTAAAATTATACTGTACCGATCCCGACCACGAAGATTTTGATACGGTTATTCAGGATGTGTTCCTGGGCCCTATCCCTTATATGACGGACAAAGCTACGTTCGTCATCAACGGTGCGGAGCGTGTTGTTGTGTCACAGCTTCACCGTTCGCCGGGTGTGTTCTTCGGTCAGAGCGTACATGCCAACGGTACCAAGTTGTACTCAGCCCGTATCATCCCTTTCAAGGGTTCTTGGATTGAGTTTGCTACCGACATCAACAATGTCATGTATGCCTACATCGACCGTAAGAAGAAGTTGCCGGTAACCACATTGCTGAGAGCCATCGGTTTTGAGAATGACAAGGACATTCTTGAAATCTTCAACTTGGCAGAGGATGTGAAGGTGAACAAGACGAATCTCAAGAAGATTGTAGGTCGTAAGTTGGCGGCGCGTGTATTGAAAACATGGATTGAGGATTTTGTAGACGAAGATACCGGTGAAGTTGTTTCCATCGAGCGTAACGAAGTCGTTATCGACCGCGAGACAATAATCGAGCCGGAGCATGTTGACATTATATTAGAGTCAGGTGTTCAGAATATCCTCGTACACAAGGAAGAGCCGAACCAGTCTGACTACTCTATCATATATAACACCCTTCAGAAAGACCCGAGTAACTCGGAGAAGGAAGCAGTGCTTTACATCTACCGCCAGTTGCGTAATGCAGATCCTGCCGATGATGCCAGTGCACGCGAGGTTATCAACAACCTGTTCTTCTCTGAAAAGAGATATGACTTGGGTGATGTAGGCCGTTATCGTATCAACAAGAAGTTGAACCTGACGACCGACATGGACGTTCGCGTTCTCACGAAGGAAGACATTATTGAGATTATCAAATATCTGATCGAGTTGATTAACTCGAAGGCGGATGTCGATGATATTGACCATTTGAGCAACCGTCGCGTACGTACGGTAGGCGAGCAGTTGTCCAACCAGTTCGCTATCGGTCTGGCACGTATGTCACGTACCATCCGCGAGCGCATGAACGTTCGTGACAATGAGGTATTCACTCCGATCGACCTGATCAACGCCAAGACAATATCTTCCGTTATCAACTCGTTCTTCGGAACGAACGCCCTGTCCCAGTTCATGGACCAGACCAACCCGCTTGCCGAGATTACCCACAAGCGCCGTATGTCTGCGCTGGGTCCCGGTGGTTTGTCGCGTGAGCGTGCCGGTTTCGAGGTGCGTGACGTGCACTACACCCACTACGGTCGTCTTTGTCCGATCGAGACTCCTGAAGGTCCTAACATCGGTTTGATTTCTTCACTTTGCGTGTTTGCCAAGATCAACCAGCTTGGTTTCATCGAGACGCCCTACCGCAAGGTGGCCAACGGAAAGGTAGACCTTTCGGACGAAGGTCTGGTTTACCTCACAGCCGAGGAAGAAGAAGAAAAGATTATCGCTCAGGGTAATGCACCGCTGAACGATGACGGAACTTTCGTTCGCGACAGGGTAAAATCCCGTCAGGATGCCGACTATCCGGTTGTTGCTCCTGATGAAGTCGAATTGATGGACGTATCTCCCCAGCAGATTGCTTCTATTGCGGCATCTTTGATTCCGTTCTTGGAGCATGACGATGCCAACCGCGCATTGATGGGATCTAACATGATGCGTCAGGCAGTTCCTTTGTTGAAGAGTGAAGCTCCGATTGTAGGTACAGGTATCGAGCGTCAGCTCGCACGCGATTCACGCACGCAGATTACTGCCGAGGGTGAAGGTGTGGTTGACTTCGTGGATGCTACCACGATCCGTATTCTGTACGACCGTACGGAAGAGGAAGAGTTCGTAAGTTTCGAATCTGCACTGAAAGAATATACTATCCCCAAATGGCGTCGCACCAATCAGAACATGACAATCGACCTCCGTCCTATTTGCGAGAAAGGTCAGCGTGTGACGAAGGGGCAGATCCTTACCGAGGGTTACTCAACCGAGCAGGGCGAGCTTGCTTTGGGTAAGAACCTGTTGGTGGCATACATGCCTTGGAAGGGATACAACTATGAGGATGCCATCGTGTTGAACGAACGCGTGGTGCGCGAAGACCTTCTGACTTCCGTACACGTCGAAGAGTACTCTTTGGAAGTTCGTGAGACGAAGCGTGGTATGGAAGAGTTGACTTCCGACATTCCTAACGTAAGCGAAGAAGCCACCAAAGACCTCGACGAGAACGGCATTGTCCGCGTGGGTGCACGTATCGAGCCGGGTGACATCCTGATTGGTAAGATCACTCCGAAGGGAGAGTCCGATCCTTCTCCGGAAGAGAAGTTGCTTCGTGCTATCTTCGGTGACAAGGCAGGCGATGTGAAGGATGCTTCCTTGAAGGCTTCTCCTTCTTTGAAGGGTGTGATTATCGGCAAGCGTCTGTTCTCCCGCGTCATCAAGACCCGTAGTTCCAAATTGGCGGACAAAGCGTTGCTGCCGAAGATTGACGACGAGTTCGACGGCAAGGTGGCAGACCTGAAGAAGATATTGGTGAACAAGCTCCTGAAGCTCACCGAACGCTACACGTCGGAGGGCGTGAAGGACTACATGGGAGCCGAAGTGATCAGCAAGGGCGCCAAGTTCTCCGCTTCCGATTTCAGCGACATGGACTTTACTGCCATTCAGTTGAGCAACTGGACAAAAGACGAGCACACCAACGGACTGATACGTGCATTGGTGATGAACTTCATCAAGAAATATAAAGAGCTCGATGCAGAGTTGAAGCGTAAGAAATTCGCTATCACTATCGGTGACGAGCTGCCTGCGGGCATCATCCAGATGGCTAAGGTCTACATTGCCAAGAAGCGTAAGATCGGTGTCGGTGACAAAATGGCCGGACGTCATGGTAACAAGGGTATCGTTTCCCGCGTGGTGCGTCAGGAAGACATGCCGTTCTTGGCTGACGGTACTCCGGTGGATATCGTGTTGAACCCGTTGGGTGTGCCTTCACGTATGAACATCGGTCAGATATTCGAGGCTGTTTTGGGACGTGCCGGTAAGAATCTGGGAGTGAAGTTTGCTACTCCTATCTTCGACGGTGCCACGTTGGACGACCTGAACGAGTGGACCGACAAAGCAGGGCTTCCCCGTTACGGCAAGACCACTTTGTACGACGGTGGTACGGGTGAGGCATTCGAGCAGCAGGCTACGGTGGGTGTGACCTACATGTTGAAACTCGGCCACATGGTTGAGGACAAGATGCACGCACGTTCCATCGGTCCGTACTCACTTATTACGCAGCAGCCGTTGGGTGGTAAGGCACAGTTCGGTGGCCAGCGTTTCGGAGAAATGGAGGTTTGGGCGCTCGAGGCATTCGGTGCGGCGCACATCCTGCAGGAAATCCTGACTATCAAGTCTGATGATGTCGTAGGGCGCTCCAAGGCTTACGAAGCAATCGTTAAGGGCGAGCCGATGCCGGCTCCGGGTATCCCCGAATCACTGAACGTATTGCTGCACGAGTTGAGAGGTTTGGGCTTAAGCATCAACTTAGAATAAATTGAAATTTTGAGGATTGGGGATTGGGAAGCGGATGCTTCCCGGTTTCCGGTTCCCGACTTATCAACATTTATTTTTCAATTTTTAATTCTCAATTATCAATTATATATAAAAGTATGGCTTTTAGAAAAGATAACAAGATAAAGAGTAATTTCTCGAAAATCTCTATCGGTTTGGCTTCTCCTGAGGAAATCCTTGAGAATTCGAGTGGTGAAGTTTTAAAGCCTGAAACCATCAACTATCGTACGTATAAGCCGGAGCGTGACGGTTTGTTCTGCGAGCGCATTTTCGGTCCTATCAAGGACTACGAATGTCATTGCGGCAAGTACAAGCGTATCCGTTACAAAGGCATTGTCTGCGACCGTTGTGGTGTGGAAGTGACAGAAAAGAAAGTACGTCGTGAGCGTATGGGACACATCCAGTTGGTTGTGCCGGTGGCTCACATCTGGTATTTCCGTTCGCTTCCCAATAAGATCGGTTATTTGCTGGGCCTGCCCACCAAGAAACTCGATGCCATTATCTATTACGAGCGTTATGTAGTTATCCAGCCGGGTATATTGGAAGGCGAGGTAGCACAGTTCGACCTGCTCGAAGAAGGAGAATACCTGGATCTGTTGGAAAAGTTGCCAAGCGACAACCAGTACCTCGAAGATTCAGACCCCAATAAGTTCGTTGCCAAGATGGGGGCGGAGGCCATTTATGACCTGCTGTCGCGCATCGACCTCGACTCATTGTCTTACGAACTGCGTAATCGTGCAGGCAGCGATGCTTCACAGCAGCGCAAGACGGAGGCATTGAAGCGTCTTCAGGTTGTTGAGTCTTTCCGCGCGTCACGCGGACGCAACAAGCCCGAATGGATGATTGTGCGCATTGTGCCGGTTATCCCGCCTGAGCTTCGTCCGTTGGTTCCGTTGGACGGCGGCCGTTTCGCCACTTCCGACCTGAACGACCTCTACCGTCGCGTCATCATCCGTAACAACCGCTTGAAGAGACTGATTGAGATCAAGGCTCCCGAAGTGATTCTGCGTAATGAGAAGCGTATGTTGCAGGAATCTGTCGACTCATTGTTCGACAACTCCCGTAAGTCGAGCGCAGTGAAGACTGACGCCAACCGTCCTTTGAAGTCACTTTCGGACAGCCTGAAAGGTAAGCAGGGACGTTTCCGTCAGAATTTGCTGGGTAAGCGTGTCGACTACTCCGCACGTTCCGTAATCGTTGTGGGACCGGAGTTGAAGATGGGCGAGTGCGGTATTCCTAAACTCATGGCAGCCGAGCTCTACAAGCCGTTCATCATCCGTAAGCTCATCGAGCGCGGCATCGTGAAGACGGTGAAGAGTGCCAAGAAGATTGTGGACCGTAAGGAACCTGTCATCTGGGACATTCTGGAACACGTAATGAAGGGACATCCGGTGTTGCTGAACCGCGCCCCGACGCTTCACCGTCTGGGTATCCAGGCGTTCCAGCCGAAGATGATCGAAGGCAAGGCAATCCAGCTCCACCCGTTGGCATGTACGGCATTCAACGCCGACTTCGACGGTGACCAGATGGCCGTTCACTTGCCTTTGAGCAATGAAGCCATTCTGGAGGCACAGATGCTGATGCTCCAGTCGCATAACATCTTGAACCCTGCCAACGGTGCGCCTATTACGGTGCCTGCACAGGACATGGTACTCGGTTTGTACTACATCACCAAGCTGCGCAAGGGAGCCAAAGGCGAAGGTCTTACTTTCTACGGTCCCGAAGAGGCGCTTATTGCCTACAACGAAGGCAAGTGCGACATTCACGCGCCTATCAGCGTCATCGTGAAGGACGTTGACGAAAACGGCAACGTGGTGGACAAGATGATGCACGACACTTCGGTGGGACGTGTCATTGTAAACGAAATTGTTCCTGCCAAAGCAGGTTACATCAATACGATTATCTCCAAGAAATCACTTCGCGACATCATCAGCCACGTAATCAAGGTTTGTGGTGTGGCAGAAGCAGCCGAATTCCTTGACGGAATCAAGAACCTCGGTTACCAGATGGCCTTCAAGGGCGGTCTTTCGTTCAACTTGGGTGACATCATCATCCCTGAGGAGAAGGAAGCGCTGGTGCAGAGAGGTTACGAAGAGGTGGAGCAGGTAATCAACAACTATAACATGGGTTTCATCACCAACAACGAGCGTTACAACCAGGTGATCGACATCTGGACACACGTAAACTCCGAGTTGTCGAACATCCTGATGAAGACCATTTCGAGCGACGACCAAGGGTTCAACTCCGTATATATGATGTTGGATTCCGGTGCTCGTGGTTCTAAGGAGCAGATCCGCCAGCTTTCAGGTATGCGTGGTTTGATGGCGAAGCCTCAGAAGGCGGGTGCCGAAGGCGGTCAGATCATCGAGAACCCGATTCTTTCCAACTTTAAGGAAGGTTTGTCGGTGTTGGAGTACTTCATCTCCACCCATGGTGCCCGTAAGGGTCTTGCCGATACCGCTTTGAAGACGGCGGATGCCGGATACCTCACCCGTCGTCTGGTGGACGTGTCGCACGATGTGATTATCAATGAAGAAGACTGCGGCACACTCCGCGGGCTGGTTTGTACGGCTTTGAAGAACAACGATGAAACCATCGCTACGCTGTACGAACGTATCCTGGGACGTGTATCCGTACATGATATTGTTCATCCCACAACCGGCGAGCTGCTTGTTGCGGGCGGTGAGGAAATCACCGAAGCCATTGCACAGAAGATTGAGGACTCTCCGATTGAGAGTGTTGAAATCCGTTCCGTACTTACCTGTGAATCCAAGAAGGGCGTGTGTGCCAAATGTTACGGACGTAACCTTGCCACCAGCCGTATGGTTCAGAAGGGTGAGGCTGTGGGCGTGATTGCCGCGCAGTCCATCGGTGAGCCGGGTACACAGTTGACGTTGCGTACGTTCCACGCCGGTGGTACGGCAGCCAACATCGCTGCCAACGCAAGCATCGTGGCTAAGAATCCTTCCCGTCTGGAATTTGAGGAACTCCGTACGGTAGACATCATCGACGAAGCGGGCGAACCTGCGAAAGTGGTGGTGGGCCGTCTGGCGGAAGTGCGTTTCGTGGATGTCAATACGGGCATCATACTCTCCACGCACAACGTGCCTTACGGTTCCACGCTCTATGCAGCCGACGGTGAAGTGGTGGAAAAAGGAAAGCTCATTGCCCGTTGGGACCCGTTCAACGCGGTCATCATCACCGAAGCTACGGGTAAGATTGAGTTTGAAGGCGTCATCGAGAACGTCACCTATAAAGTGGAATCCGACGAATCCACCGGTTTGCGCGAAATCATCATCATCGAGTCCAAGGACAAGACGAAGGTGCCTACTGCGCATATCATGACCGAGGACGGTGAGCTGATCCGTACATACAATCTCCCTGTGGGTGGTCACGTGGTAGTGGAAGACGGCCAGAAGGTGAAAGCCGGCGAAGTAATCGTGAAGATTCCGCGTGCCGTTGGTAAGGCGGGTGATATCACCGGTGGTTTGCCTCGTGTCACCGAGCTGTTCGAGGCGCGTAACCCGTCCAACCCTGCTGTGGTTTCCGAAATTGATGGCGAGGTTACAATGGGTAAGGTGAAACGCGGTAATCGTGAAATCATCGTTACCTCCAAGACCGGGGAAGTGAAGAAATACCTCGTGCCGTTGTCCAAGCAGATACTGGTGCAGGAAAACGACTACGTGCGTGCCGGTACTCCGTTGTCCGACGGAGCCACTACGCCTGCCGACATCCTTGCCATTAAAGGTCCTACGGCCGTACAGGAATATATCGTGAACGAGGTGCAGGACGTTTACCGCCTGCAGGGTGTGAAGATCAACGACAAGCACTTTGAAATCATCGTTCGCCAGATGATGCGTAAGGTTGAAATCGACGAGCCGGGCGATACGCGCTTCCTTGAGCAGCAGGTAGTGGACAAGCTGGAGTTCATGGAAGAGAACGACCGCATCTGGGGCAAGAAGGTGGTGGTAGATGCAGGAGACTCCCAGAACCTGCAGCCGGGACAGATTGTCACTGCCCGCAAGCTGCGTGATGAGAACTCCATGCTGAAGCGCCGCGACTTGAAACCCGTTGCAGTGCGTGATGCGGTTCCCGCCACTTCTACGCAGATTCTTCAGGGTATCACCCGCGCTGCTTTGCAGACTTCGAGCTTCATGTCGGCCGCTTCCTTCCAGGAGACGACGAAGGTGCTCAACGAAGCTGCCATCAACGGCAAGGTGGACCGTCTGGAAGGTATGAAGGAGAACGTGATTTGCGGTCACCTGATTCCTGCCGGTACAGGCCAGCGCGAGTATGAAAAGATTATTGTCGGTTCAAAAGAAGAGTACGACCGCATGCTTGCCAACAAGAAGACGGTGCTCGACTATGCTGTCGATGAAAAAGCGGAAGAGTAATATATAACGCTGATACAATCACTGATTTTGATAATGAAAGAAGAGGGCTCCGCTGGACGGGGTTCTCTTCTTTCTTTTTTTTGAAAAAAAATGCGGCGGGCGGATTTGGATTGCATCCTCAGGGGAAATTCCGGTATCCTGCGGGGATAATCGGGTTTGTTGGGATTTTATGCATCCGGCGCTTTCGGAAGAATCAAAAAAAACAAGAAAATGGACCTGTATCTATTTTGGTTATTTCTTTTATATTGGTTTCACAAAGTGTTTCACCTGCTGTTCCAGTTTTGTCTGTAAAGGGTTGGGAAATAGCGTGTAAGCTGTTTCACTTGCTGTGTCATGAACTGTTTCAGTTTTATGTGGTGATTTTTTATCGAAAAGAGGCTTGTTTCAGGGTTCGCCCAGCACCGCCACGATGAGTGACACTTGCCGGGGGGGTGTAGGAGTGGTCGCGCTTGTTCTCTCCGGTTGCGGTGAGTGCGTCGGTGAGCTGGCGGTTGCGCCGTATCCACGCACGCAGCTTCCGCATGGCGGAGACGAGGGGCATGTTGGGGTTGTAGAGGTGTGCAAGTTCTGCTTTCTCGTAGGTGCGGATGATGAATCTTTCGTCTTTTTCCATTTCTTCTTTCATGTTTTTGTATGCTTTTAAGTTTATGTAAATATACTGATTATTAGTGAGATATGCAAGTTTTTTGTGTGATTAAAGTATGAATAAATACAAATAAGGCTCTCGGCGACGCGGGGTGGTCTGCCTTGCGGGCGGCATGCCCTATCTTTGCAGGGTGAGGAAATGACAGATGTTTAACTTAAGAAAAAGCAGGAGAGAGTAGACTATGGCTTGTAGAGAAATTGATTTGATTGTGATTCACTGTTCGGCCACGCGTGCCGACCGTTGTTTTACGGAGCACGACCTTGAGGCGGCCCACCGCCGCCGGGGATTCAACGGATGCGGCTATCACTTTTATATCCGCAAGAACGGGGATATAAAAACCATGCGCCCCGTCGGGCGGATTGGAGCGCATGCACGAGGCTGCAACGCACGTTCCATCGGCATCTGCTATGAGGGCGGATTGGACGAAAAAGGGAGGCCTGCCGATACGCGTACCGGGTGGCAGCGCCATTCGCTGCGCGTGCTGGTGCGCACGTTGCTGCTGGACTATCCGGGCTGCCGCATCTGCGGACATCGGGACCTTAGCCCCGACTTGAACGGGAACGGAGAGATTGAACCCGAAGAATGGGTGAAGCAATGCCCTTGCTTTGAGGTGTCGAAAGAGCAGTGGTAAAAATGGGGTGGGGTGTTTTTTAAACGTTCGTTTGAAAACACAAAGATAAGAACATGAAGATAGAACCGCAAATTTTATTCAAAATATTTTAATTATAATTTATTGAAACAGAATTATAATCCTTATTACCAATTGATTAAACAGCCTATGAAGTGTGAAAAAATCTTTTTCAAATAACCGGTGACAGCATGCGTGACAGAATGCTGAAAGGGTGTTCTTTAAACGAACGTTTAAAAAACAGACCACATGAAACAACTCGCTGTAATACTGCTGTTTATGGCATGCTTTGTAGAAAGTAGGGCGAGTGGCGCTCTTGCTGACGATTCTCTGTATTGTTTTCGTTTTGTTCGGGGCAAAGGTATGTTCTACGTACCCTACAAGGGGAACGGGCAAGCGTTGGAGCGCCTTATGGTCTTGATAGGCATGCATCGGGAAGACATCCTTTCGGGCAACATTCCGGTATTTGTGGAGGGTTTTTGCCCCGACCGCAAGACTGCCCGCGAGCGCAGCAACCGCGTGAAGAGCGAAATGATACTGCGGGGCGGTTTGCACGAAGCATGCTTCCGCACCGTCAACCATGTGCAGGAAGGCGATTATGTGGAAGTGCGTCTGAGGCTTCCCGCCGCACCGCAGGCTTCGGAGCAGGCGGATGATGCAGACGCGGTTTCCGAAACGGAGAATATGCCCCATGACATAGATACCACTCATTGCGCTGCGGATACGGCGGTTGTTCCGGCAGCCTCCTTGTCTGCGTCGCCGCTTGGCTCGCAGCCGGACAAAGACGGACGGCATGACTTCGGGTCGGCCTTTGCGCTCCGCACCAACCTCTTGCGCCTTGCCACCCTCACCGCCGATTTCGGCTTGGAATATCGCATGGCGGATGCCCGCATCGCCATTCTCCTGAACGGCACTTATGCCGACTGGGGCTGGAAAGAGAAACAACGCCGCTACAAAATCTGGCGTGTCTCCCCCGAAGCACGCTGTTATCTCGGCACCCGCCGCCGCGGCTTTCTGGGAGCCATGTACCACCGGGGCGGTTTCCACTACAAACTGGATGCTACGGGCAAGGCCGGCGACTATCAGGGCGGAGGCATTACGGGCGGTTACCGCCTGCCCCTCACCCGTCATTGGGCTTTCGACTTCCATGCCGCCGCAGGCTATACTCGTGCCGAATACGACGAATACACCCGCATCGGGACGGTCAACGTCCTCCGCAACAAAAGCGGAAAACTCGTGAAAGATTATTGGGGCATCAATCAGCTGGGCGTTTCCCTGCTGTACGATTTCTGAAAACAACGAACAGTAACCGATGAACTTATGAAGAACCCTATATTTTCAAAATCATGTCTTGGGTGGCTTGCCCTGTGGGTGGCGTTTGCCGCCTGCGAGCGCGACGACACTTTCTGCAACACGCCGCATCCCGCCGAAGGCGCCTTGCTGCTGCACACCGGCTATGCCGGCAACTACTACATGAAGGTGCAGGACTACCACACGAGCGTTCCCGCGGCCGATTTCCCCTGTCCGCAGGTCTTTGCTCCCGGCAGCTATACGCTCTCCGTATTCAACCTGCCCGAAGGCATGGAGCGTGCGGACAACCGGGTGGGCGTGGCATCCCTGCCGGACGGCACGCTGCTTCCGCAACCCGGAGTGCTCTATGGCAATGCCGCAACCATAGGCATTGCGGCGGACGACACCCTTGCGGTGACTCTTCCGATGAAGCAGCTCACCCGCCGCCTGACGCTGAAGATGAAACTGGCGGGCGGCAACCCCGGCATTCTGGCAGGAACCGAAGCCTCCATAACCGGCATTGCCCCTGCATTGGACATCGCTGCTTTGAAGCTGCAGGGCGATCCTGCTACGGTGCGTCCTGTCTTTGTGCGCGAAGGCGATGTGCTGACGGCGGAGCTCAACTTGCTGGGTACGGCTGCGGATGTGCGGCAGGAGTTCATCATCGTGCTCATTGCCACCGACGGACAGCGGCAGACGCTGGCGCGTGACATGACCGGGGCGCTCTCCGACTTCAACCGGGGAACAGCCCCCATGATGCTGGACGCCACGCTGGAGCTGATGAACGATGCGCTGCCCGATGCGGACATCACCGACTGGGTGCCCTCCGGAAGCGAAGAGGGGGATGCTGTGTGAAACGGATAGACGGATGAATAATTTTAAAATAGCGAATAACAATGAAAGCGAACGTATTTATGATTTTGGCTGCGGGGCTGTTGCTCGGTGCTTGCAGTAACGACAATGAGCCGACAGACAACGCCAACGGCGTGGCGGCAGTATTCACCACCAATCTGGACGGACGCGTGCAGACACGTATGGCGGACGACAAGTGGGCGGAGGACGATGCCATCGGTATCTTCTCGCTGAATGATGAAATGCAGGGGGTGATGATAGACGATGTGGAGCAGAGCAACAACGCGGTCAACCTGAAATACACCCGTAGCTCAACTGCTTGGGACGGCGGGACTACCGCTTTCCGCTTCAAAAATCCGGCAGATGCTATGGTGACTTTCAGGGCGTACTATCCGTATACAGCGGATGCCGATATTACGGACGGCGCAGGAGAAAAGAAAGATGGGACAATCGCTTTCGAAGCCACCGACCAGAGCCTTGCAGGACAGGTGAAGTTCGACTTCCTGTTTGCGGATAAGGATGGGAGTGGAAATGCACCCGTCGGAAGCAAGAACAGTCCCAATGTGAATTTCCAGTTTGTACATTCCATGACGAAAATTATTATTGTGCTAAAGGCCGACGGCAGTTCTGTGGAGGACTTGGGCACAATGGCGCCTACGCTGAAGGGCCTGAAGTCCAAAGGCACGTTCAGCCTGGCTAATGGTGTGGCGGCTCTTGCCGGTGATGCCGCGGTTGTAGACCTTCTCCTGTCCAACCAGACGGAGACTGCTAATACTGCTACCCAACAGTCTTTCGTGGCAATCGTTCCTCCCCAAACGGCTTCTGCGGATGTCTTTCTGACGATTGCATCGGGCAGCGACAGCTATCTGAGTGCCAGAATCCTGTCGGGAAAGGAACTGACGGCCGGCAAATGCTATACCGTAACTGTCACTGTGAAGAAACTGGAACTGGTGGTGGAAAGCAGCGATATTACGCCTTGGACACCGGAGAACGGTGGCAACTCTGACGCAATCCTGCAATAAAAAAAAGACGCATGTATGAAAACCGCAATCTTTAGATTTTTCAGTTTCTGTTTCGCACTCCTGCTGCTTGCCGCCTGTTCGCGCGACGGGCAGCCGTTCCTGCCGGACGATACCGGCAAGGACGACGGGGATATTCCCGTAGACATCGTGGTGTCCAGAAGCACGTTTACCGGAGCAGGCGACGGTGGAGAAACCGATACGAAATTCACTCCCGGCTGCCACATCGGTGTGTCGGTGGGTGGCAGTGCGGCCTATCAGAACGTGCAGTACAAATACCCTGCAAGCGGTTCGGCATTGGTGGCGGTAGGCGAAAAAATCTATTGCGGGGAGCATTCTGCTTCGACAGTGAAAGCCTATTATCCTTACCGGAGTGACGGAGCCTATTCCACCGCTTTTGTGGAAGCCGACCAAAGCAGCAGCGATAATTACTATAAGAGCGATGCTCTTGCAGCCAACGGAACAATCAGCAATAGCGCACTAGGGCTGCGGTTCGCTCACCGCATGGCAAAAGTGATCTTTACATTCAATGAAGATGTAACGGAGGTAACCATTCTCAATCAATCACTGAATACAAGTGCCGTTACGGGGAGTTCCTCAATCAAACCATATAGAGAGAGTGCGCGGAAGTGGAAGGCTTGCATTGTGCCGGGACAGACGCAACTGAAAATGAATTGCAAAAAAGGCGGAGCAAAGTTTGAAATTACGTGTAATGTAGGTGGCGGTATGGTTGAGGGAAAGCAATATACTTTTAATGTAAATAAATGGAAAAACAAAGATGGACATATACCTTGGGACCTATCGGTAGGCTCTCTGACAATAGTAGGTAATGACTCTTATTATATTACACAAAGTTCTTCCGGGACTACCGGTAATAATATCACTGTTGTAAATGGCGCTCCAACCATATATATTGATGGCTTAAATGTATCTGCCGGGATAGCATTCCATATTCAAAATGGTAACCCTACTGTTAGGGTAGTAAATAGTAACACCTTGAAAAGTACTGATTATGGTGCCTCGGGCATTCAATTGGGGAATGATTGGACAAGTGGAAGCATTAAGATTGTAGGTTCCGGGAAACTGACGGCAATAGGTGGAAATTTAGGATGTGGAATAGGTACGATATATAGTGCTACCGGTGGCTGGCATATTAATATTGAGGATTGTACGGTTATAGCACAAGCGAATGGAAGTGATCCGGCAGGTATTGGTTCGCGTGGTTGTGCGTCTTGCGGTAACATTACTATTAAAAATGCATGGATAACTTCGACCGGAGCCACAGGGGGAGCCGGGATTGGCAGCGGGAGAGGAGGAACGTGCGGCAATATAACTATTACTCTGAAGCAAGGAGATACTAAAGAAAATTTTTTGGGAAGAATGAAAGGATTTACAGGAGTTGGTGCCGGAGCTGACGGCGGTAAATGTGGAACTATCGCCTGGCATTAATAAATGAAATAACCAGTTGGAATAAACGATGTGCGGTCGGATGCTTGTGCATCCGTCTCGTAGCAGCAGATGTGGTGATCTGTGGCAATCAGTTGTGCTTGGGGGCTGTCCGAAAGAGGATGCCCCCTTCTTGCATCTAAGGACTTTATAAATACATCCGGATACATGGGCGACGTTCGGCGGCGCCCGGCGGTCGGTGTTGCCTCCGCTCGGTGTTATCTTTGTTTCACCAATCCGGCAGAACCGGTAGCCGGGATGGTGGAGAAACCAAAGACAATATTCACTTAAAAAAAGTAAAAAGGAGACAAGAGTATGGCTATTGTATTTAAAAAAGCATTGCGTAAGAATGTGGCGGACCAAACGGCTGCGGCGAAGTATTACCCGCAACTGCTCACCTTGGGACAGAGCGTGGGCATCGACAAGATTGCGTACCAGATGAAAGAGAACAGTTCGCTCTCCAAAGGTGATATTCTCAGCGTGATTGCCAACTTCGTGGAGTGCATGCGCAAGAACCTGTACAACGGACATTCGGTGAACATCCGCGATTTCGGGGTGTTCAGCCTCTCGGCGCGTACCGAGGGCTCGGAAACGGAGAAGGACTGTACGGCAAAGAAGATACGGACAGTGCGCATCAACTTCCGCCCTTCGACCGGCGTGCGCCCCGATTTGGCCTCTACACGCGCCGAAGACGCAATGGAGTTCGTGGATCTGCAAACCTACCTGAACGGGCAGAAAGAAGAGGAGGATGCAGGCGGCGGTGTGCCGGGCGGCGGCGAGGAACAGGACCCGTTGGGATGATCTGTATCTGTGGTATGAACAAAAAGAAAGGAGTGAAAGATGAAAGCGATTATTGAAAAAATGCTGGAATGCCTGCTGGCGTTCCTCCCGTTCCTCTCCAAACGGAGCAAGAAGAAAGTGGAGAAGATGAAAGAGTTCAGCGAGCTGGTGAGGGAACAGTACGGCTTCCTCGTCGGGCAACTGGAGAAGGTGTTGCAGGACTACTTCGGGCTGAGTGCACGCGTGAAGGAGATGCACACCGAAATCTTCTCGCTGAAAGCGGAGCTGGCGAAAGCGTTGACTTGCCGCTGCATGCGGGAGAATTGCGACAGGCGGCTGGCGGTGGACGGCACTGCGGCTGTGTAAAGATTTCGCCCTTGCAGGCCGGCCGGCTTGCAGGGGCGGAACTTTTTTTTGTGCTTTATGGGGGGCAGTGGCTTTTTTTACACCGGAGTATGTTGTGTGTTCCCGATGAAAAGAAGTATATTTGCCCCTATCTATATAAATAATAATGATGTATAAACAATTATGGAAAATCAGGAGAATAATAACGGACAATTGCAGATTGAACTGAAAGAGGAAGTAGCGCAAGGCACGTATGCCAATCTTGCCATTATCACCCATTCCAGCTCGGAGTTTATCGTGGATTTTGTGCGGGTGATGCCGGGGATGCCCAAAGCCGGAGTGCAGTCGCGCATCGTGCTGGCGCCCGAACACGCCAAACGCCTGCTGCGCGCGCTCGAAGAGAACATAGGCAAATATGAACGCGCTTTTGGTCCCATTCGCATGCCGGACGAACAGCCCCTCCCGCCGTTGCCCAACATCAAGGGGGAAGCATAAAATCAAAAAAAAACTTGTAGTGCATTGATTATTCAAAACTTATTAGTATCTTTGCAGCCCAAAAGTGTATAGTTTTGAATTAATATAAACAATAATATATAACTAAAAACAATTAAAATGCCTACAATTCAGCAATTAGTAAGAAAAGGACGCGAAGTGCTGGTGGAGAAATCAAAGTCTCCAGCCTTGGACTCTTGTCCTCAAAGACGTGGCGTTTGCGTGAGAGTGTATACAACCACTCCGAAGAAGCCGAATTCAGCTATGCGTAAAGTAGCTCGTGTACGTTTGACCAACGGTAAAGAGGTGAACTCTTATATTCCGGGAGAAGGTCACAACTTGCAGGAACACTCAATCGTATTGGTGCGCGGCGGTCGTGTGAAAGACCTTCCGGGTGTACGTTATCACATCGTTCGTGGTACTTTGGATACCGCAGGCGTTGCCAACCGTACTCAGAGACGTTCCAAATACGGTGCTAAGCGTCCGAAACCGGGACAGGCTGCTCCCGCTAAGAAGAAATAATCAAGCGGCCGAAACTGATAAGCAGTAAAAATTAAAAGTAATAACTTACGTTTTAGTTTGTTGGAAATGCTAAAGGTTGAGTAAATTCTCCGGAGGGAGAGTTGAAGAAGACAGAAGTAAACAACCAAGAACGAAAAACATTATTCTTTCAGACAAATGAGAAAAGCAAAACCTAAAAAACGCGTTATCCTTCCGGATCCCGTTTTTAATGATGTGAAAGTTTCCAAATTCGTAAACCACCTGATGTACGACGGAAAGAAGAATACCTCTTACGAAATCTTCTACGCCGCTCTGGAAACAGTGAAGAACAAAATGCAGAACGAAGAGAAATCAGCTCTTGAAATCTGGAAAAAAGCATTGGACAACGTAACTCCTCAAGTGGAAGTAAAGTCTCGCCGCGTAGGTGGTGCCACTTTCCAAGTTCCTACTGAAATCCGTCCCGACCGTAAAGAGTCTATCTCTATGAAGAATCTGATTATCTTTGCACGCAAACGTGGCGGTAAGTCTATGGCTGATAAGCTGGCTGCTGAAATCATGGATGCTTTCAACGAACAAGGCGGTGCTTACAAACGTAAAGAAGATATGCACAGAATGGCTGAAGCCAACCGCGCATTTGCTCATTTCAGATTCTAATATACTATAAGAGACTGACAATCGAAGATTAAAAAACTTAAAGTAAAAGGAATTAGAAAATGGCAAAGAATGATTTACATTTGACACGCAATATCGGTATCATGGCTCACATCGATGCCGGAAAAACCACAACCTCTGAACGTATTTTGTTTTATACGGGTTTGACCCACAAAATCGGTGAGGTGCATGACGGTGCCGCTACAATGGACTGGATGGAGCAAGAGCAGGAACGTGGTATCACTATCACCTCCGCAGCCACCACTACCCGTTGGAAATATGCCGGTAATACGTACAAAATCAACTTGATTGATACTCCGGGACACGTTGACTTTACCGCTGAGGTGGAACGTTCTTTGCGTATTCTTGACGGCGCCGTTGCTGCTTACTGTGCAGTAGGTGGCGTTGAGCCGCAATCCGAAACCGTTTGGCGTCAGGCCGACAAATACAACGTTCCGCGTATCGCATACGTTAACAAAATGGACCGTTCGGGCGCCGACTTCTTCGAAGTTGTCCGCCAGATGAAGGACGTTTTGGGAGCAAACCCTTGTCCTATCGTTGTGCCTATCGGTGCCGAAGAGTCTTTCAAAGGCCTGGTGGACCTTATCAAGATGAAAGCTATCTACTGGCATGATGAAACAATGGGCGCTGACTACACAGTGGAGGAAATTCCTGCCGACCTGGTGGACGAAGCCAACGAATGGAGAGATAAAATGCTCGAAAAAGTAGCTGAGTTTGACGATGCCCTGATGGAGAAATATTTCGATGATCCTTCCACTATCACAGAAGAGGAAGTGTTGAGAGCCCTCCGTAACGCTACCGTAAAAATGGCTGTCGTTCCTATGTTGTGCGGTTCTTCATTCAAGAACAAAGGTGTGCAGACATTGCTCGACTACGTTTGCGCATTCCTGCCTTCTCCGCTGGATACAGAGAACGTTATCGGTACAAATCCTGAAACCGGTGCCGAAGAGGACCGTAAGCCGAGCGAAGATGAAAAGACTTCTGCTTTGGCGTTCAAGATCGCAACCGACCCGTATGTAGGCCGTCTGACTTTCTTCCGCGTTTACTCCGGTAAGATCGAAGCCGGTTCTTATATCTACAACTCTCGCTCCGGTAAGAAGGAGCGTGTTTCACGTCTGTTCCAGATGCACTCAAACAAGCAGAATCCTGTTGAGGTGATCGGTGCCGGTGATATCGGCGCTGGTGTAGGCTTCAAGGATATACATACCGGTGATACGCTGTGCGACGAGACTGCACCGATCGTATTGGAATCTATGGACTTCCCCGAACCGGTAATCGGTATCGCCGTTGAGCCTAAGACTCAGAAGGATATGGATAAGCTGTCTAATGGCTTGGCCAAGTTGGCCGAAGAAGACCCGACGTTCACAGTGAAGACTGACGAACAGACAGGCCAGACGGTTATCTCCGGTATGGGTGAGCTTCACTTGGATATCATCATCGACCGTCTGAAACGTGAGTTCAAGGTTGAATGTAACCAGGGTAAGCCTCAGGTTAACTATAAGGAAGCTATCACGAAGACTGTTAACTTGCGTGAAGTTTACAAGAAGCAGTCGGGTGGTCGTGGTAAGTTTGCGGACATCATCGTGAATATCGGCCCGGTTGATGAGGATTTCACTCAAGGCGGCTTGCAGTTTGTTGACGAAGTGAAGGGTGGTAACATTCCTAAGGAATTCATCCCGTCCGTACAGAAAGGTTTCACAACTGCAATGAAGAACGGTGTATTGGCAGGCTATCCGCTGGATTCACTGAAGGTGACTTTGGTCGACGGTTCTTTCCACCCGGTAGACTCCGACCAGTTGTCATTCGAAATCTGTGCCATCCAAGCCTACAAGAATGCTTGCGCCAAGGCAGGTCCGGTATTGATGGAACCTATCATGAAACTGGAAGTTGTTACTCCGGAAGAAAACATGGGTGACGTTATCGGTGACTTGAACAAGCGCCGCGGTCAGGTAGAAGGTATGGAATCAAGCCGTTCGGGTGCCCGCATCGTGAAAGCAATGGTTCCGCTGGCAGAAATGTTCGGTTACGTAACCGCGTTGCGTACCATCACTTCGGGTCGTGCAACCTCTTCAATGGTATACTCTCACCATGCACAGGTTTCCAACTCTATCGCCAAGGCGGTATTGGAAGAAGTGAAAGGTCGTGCAGACTTGCTCTAAATAATAAACTGAAAAAGTCCGTAGGTTAGCGAATGACTCTTAACCTACGGAACTTTCTTGTATAAATAACACTATTAATAATTAAGACAGTAATGAGTCAAAAAATTAGAATCAAACTGAAATCTTACGACCACAACTTGGTTGACAAGTCAGCTGAGAAGATTGTAAGAAC
>ERZ827528.2107-NODE-2107-length-18944-cov-11.603685_pt1 | contig 18944 bp, 20 predicted proteins | sample MGYA00519768_ERZ827528 | MGnify/ENA primary metagenome ERZ827528 (study PRJEB31778, sample SAMEA3449343) | human gut metagenome | biome: human gut; feature: human-associated habitat; material: faeces | place: United Kingdom | collected 2010/2012 ...
ACTATCTACAAGTATTATATCATAGTGAGCCTATCCATCCCATGACTAAAGTCACAGGATTTCCGGCTAATCATAATTAAATCATGCTTTGCTTTTTCTAGAAAATATTTTATTACTTTGTTTTCATTAGTATGATTTCGTCCGAACTTGAAAAAGAATCTCTACGATAAATCTCTATTTTTCAAAAGCTCCTTCTCCCACTCTTCTTGTTCCAGCAAGAAACCTTTCTTTTTCAGCGCTTCTTCGATCATATCCAATGTATTTTCACTATCTGCTTCTACCACATGATAATGATAATCGGATGTGATATTTTTCAACGGAGTTGATTTTCCGCTTCTGATATCATCAATGAATTCTTCTGCTTTTCGCCTGGAATCGACATTTAGTATGGCCTCAATATGTCCGTAGACTTTGTGATTCACCATCACGTTACGAACTCTTCCGCCGAGATCTACGATTGCGTAAAGCTCGTCCTTGATCTGTTCATCGGTGTGCTTCACTTTGAAGGTTCTTTCTGCTAAATGTGATTCGTGCAAAATATATCCTCTGTTCGTAGAGATAATATCGTGTCCTGCGGCACGAATGAGCGCAATATCCTGCACGATTACCTGACGGCTTACTTCAAACTGCGCAGCCAGTGCCTTTCCAGGTACCGGCACTGAGCTTGTCTTTATCTGATTTATAATGGCAGTTCTTCTCTCTGATCCTGTCATCATGCCGCTTCCTTTCTAAATTGAAATCTCTACTTGTAATTGTTCTTTTACCGTCACATTTACTCTACAGCGTGAAGATTTTTCATGGAGATATCAAGGATCGGTGCGGAATGTGTCAAGGCACCGCTGGAAATATAATCAACCCCAAGAGCTGTCAGGCGTCCGATATTTTCTTTTGTTACATTTCCGGAACATTCCACCTTGGCTCTTCCGTCAATGATCTTGATTGCTTCCTGCATCTCTTCTGTTGACATATTATCGAGCATGATGATGTCTGCATCAGCTTCTACTGCTTCTTTTACCATTTCAAGATTCTCAACTTCAACTTCGATTTTTCTTACAAATGGGGCATATTCTTTTGCCATCTCAACAGCTTTCCTTACGCCTCCTGCTGCTCCGATATGGTTATCTTTCAGGAGCACTCCGTCGGAAAGATTATATCTATGGTTGTAACCGCCGCCAACACGAACTGCATATTTCTCAAAGATTCTCATGTTTGGCGTTGTCTTTCTTGTATCAAGAAGTTTTGTTTTGCTTCCTTCAAGAAGTCCTGCAACAGAATGCGTATATGTTGCGATTCCGCTCATTCTCTGAAGGTAGTTCAATGCCACGCGCTCACCGGAAAGAAGCACGCGAATATCTCCTGTTACTTTTCCCATCAACTGACCGTTCTTTACTTCATCTCCGTCTTTGCAGTACAGTTCTGTCTTTGTATCTGCATCTAACAGTTCGAATACTCTGCGGTATACTTCCAGTCCGGCAATCACTCCGTCCTGCTTGCAGATCAGTTCTACTTCACCTTTCACGTAATCCTTCATAACGGAATTTGTTGTTACGTCTTCGCTTGAAATATCTTCTTTGAGCGCTTCAAGGATCAAATGATCTGCCTGAATCGTCATTGTAATGTCGTTCATCATCTTTCTCCTGCTTTTATCTTTTTTATCATAACTATGTTTATGCCAGTTCACGCACTTTTACTTCATTCTCTGCTCCGGAAATCTTATTTGCTGCACGCTTTGCAAATACAAGGCTCTCCAGAAGCGAGTTGCTTGCCAGACGGTTCGCACCATGTACGCCGTTGCAGCTCGTCTCTCCTACTGCATATAAATGTTCCATGGATGTCTTGCTGTCTGAATCAACCCAGACGCCTCCCATGAAATAATGCTGTGCCGGAACAACCGGAATACATTCTTTTGTTACATCATATCCCTCTTCCAGGCAATGCTGATAAATATTCGGGAAATGACCCATGATTGTTTCTTTTCCAAGCTTCTCCATGGACAGCCAGACATGATCCGTGCCTTCCTTTTCCATCTCTTCTCTGATTGCCTTTGTCACAACATCTCGCGGAAGAAGTTCATTTACAAAACGTTCTTTCTTGCTGTTGAGAAGAACTGCACCTTCTCCTCGAACAGACTCGGAAATCAAGAAACGTCTGCCTGGTTTCTTTGAATACAACGTTGTCGGATGAATCTGTACATAGTCCAGATGTTCCAGACGAATTCCGTGTTTTTCAGAAATTGCAAGTGCATCTCCCGTCAAATGCGGGAAGTTTGTCGAATGTTTATAACGTCCACCGATTCCACCGCTCGCCCAGATCGTATTCTCTGCATGGATCTCGAATTCATTTCCTTCTTTATCCTGCACAAGAATTCCTTTACATTCCTCATTTTCTACAAGAATATCCGTCATCGTTGTATATTCAAGCAGCGTTACATTTGAAAGCTGTTTTACCTGTGCGAGCAGTTTGCTTGTAATTTCTTTTCCGGTAATATCTTCATGGAACAAAATTCTTGGACGGGAATGTGCTCCCTCGCGAGTAAATGCATAAATATCCTGAATCTCTGCATTTTCATCTTTACCTGCAGCTTTACTTTCAGAATCATCTGTATCCTGTTTCTGGAAATCCACTCCGTAACCGATCAGGTCTTGGATAATTTCTCTTGAACTACGGATCATAAGATCAACAGATTCTTTTCTGTTTTCATAATGTCCCGCTTTCATCGTATCTTCAAAGTAACTATCATAGTCATCCTTGTCGTGCAGCATACAGATTCCTCCCTGAGCCAGGAATGAATCACTGCTCTCTAAATCTGACTTTGTAATCATAATGATCTTCTGATCTCGTGGAAGGCAAAGTGCGCTGAAAAGTCCTCCGACACCTGTTCCGACAATGACTGTATCTGCTTCCATTTTCATAATAAATATCTCCATTCCGACAGTGCCTGTCGCTTTGATTCACATTTTCCGTGATTTTCGATTGCCGTCAATCCTATCTGACCTCTGTTTACTTAGCCAGCTCCAACATTCTCTCCAACGGCTTCCTGGATTCTTCACGAAGCTTATCATCTACGAACACTTCATTCTCACCCGTCTTTAATACATGAAGTACTTTTTCAAGCGTAACTTTCTTCATATCTTTGCAAACCGGAGTCGTTTCTGTAAAGTAGAATTTCTTTTCAGGGTTTCTCTTCTGAAGTTCATACAGAACTCCGCTCTCTGTACAGATGATGAATTCTTTCGCATCTGATTTTCCTGCCTGAGCAATAATTTCTGAAGTACTTCCGACAAAATCGGAGAGTTCCAAAACTTTTGCCGGACATTCCGGATGTGAAAGAACCTCTGCTTCCGGATGTGCTTCTTTCGCTGCTTTGATTTCTTCAAGCTCCATATATTCGTGCACAACACAGAATCCTTCATTATATATAAAGTTCTTTTCCGGTACCAATCCTGCGATGTAATGTGCAAGGTTACGATCCGGGATAAAGAAAATGTTCTTATTTGGGAGTGATTTTACGATCTTTACTGCATTGGATGAAGTTACACAGACATCAGAATGTCTTTTCAGTTCTGCTGTTGAATTGATGTAGCAGACAACAGCAAGGTCATCATACTCAGAACGAATTTTCTCGATTGTCTCTGCTGATGCCATATGTGCCATTGGACAATCTGCTGCCATATCCGGCATAAGTACCGTCTTCTCGGGATTAAGGATTTTCGCACTCTCACCCATAAATGAAACACCGCAAAATACAATTGTTTTCTCTTTCAGTCCAACTGCAACTTTGCTTAAGTAGAAAGAATCTCCTACATAATCTGCAATCTCCTGTACTTCCGGGCTCACATAATAATGTGCCAGAATTACGGCATCTTTTTCTTTCTTTAACTGTTCGATCTCTTCTCTGATCGTCATTGCACGTACCCCTCATATTCTCTGCTAACATAAATTTCCGCCATTGCGCAGCTCTATGTCAATCAAGATGTTGTGTTATTCTTGCCCATTATAACACTGTCGTTTACAGGTGACAAGACACTTGTTTTACAAAAAAACTTACCCTAAAGAGGCGATTCATCCCCCACTTAGAGAAGTGGGGGCATTCTCTCCCCTTTAGGGTAATAAATTCCCCACAACCATCAGACAATTTTGTCTGACAATTGTAAGGATCTTCACGCATATCAGGAATTCTTCAGCTCCTCCATATACAGTTCAGCTATATATGCGGGTCCATTGCACCACAGCTTTTTTTCCATTTCCCTGTTCTTTGGTAACGGTCTCAAGAGCCTTGGCGCAACTCTGGGAGCATGCTCTGCATTTTTCCTACTTTTCGTAATGCTTGATCAATGCCTGGGTGCCAAGATTTCCAAGGCCTTCTTCGACCAGCTGGCGGCAGTTTTCAAGCGTCGTGTCCAGGACGTTCAGGTCAAGCCCGGCTTTCCCGGCCTCCTCTTCTGCAATTCTCATGTCCTTGGCAAAATGTTTCATGAAGAATCCCGGCGCAAAGTCACCGGCAAGGATCTTACTTCCCTGGAAGTCAAGCTGGCGGCTGCCGGCTGCTCCGGTCGACACGGCGCCAATCAGCCTGTCCAGGTCAAGTCCCTCGGCCTTTGCATACGTCAGGGCCTCGCAGACGCCGGAAAGCGCACCTGCAATCATGATCTGGTTGGCCATCTTGGCGTGCTGGCCGCATCCCGCCGGTCCGAAGTACGTTATGCTGGTGCCCATTGCGGAAAACAGCGGGCGGCACTTCTCATACACGTCCTCATCGCCGCCGACGAGAATCGAAAGCGTACCGGCAGCTGCGCCAGTGTCCCCGCCGGTCACGGGTGCGTCAAGCACACTCAGCCCGCGCTTCTTCCCTTCATCATACAGCTTCTCCGAAAGCGTCGGACTCGTCGTCGTCATGTCAATGAGCACCTTGCCGGCCTCCGCGCTGTCCATGATGTTTCCTTGCGTGAAGTACACATCCTCCACGTCCTCCGGGAATCCCACCATCGTGATGACGACGTCGCTTGCCCTCACACAGTCCGCAATGGCTGCGTGAAACGACGCCCCTTCCTCCACGATGTCTGCGACCTTTTCCGGATGCCTTGCGTATACATGCACCTCATATCCCGCCTTCATCAAATTGCGCGCCATCGGCTTGCCCATGATGCCGGCACCGATCCATCCGATTCTTTCCATAACTGCTGCCTCCTGTCGTTTACTGATGTGTACAGAATAAGGCCGGGAACGGAAGATGTCAAGGGACACATGCCTGTATACAAACTCATGCCTCCCCGGATTCACACCTTTTCCACCAAAACTGGTGGAAAATCGGCGCCTCGCCTCAACATGTGTGCGTTAACCGCGGCTTTCGGTCATCCAGGCGTTCTAGTGGGCAAATGGCTCATGTGTCAAGGGCGGATTTAAATTGTCGTTTTCTGGCGGTTTAAAAATGTATGATTTGGGCGGTTTAAGAACTGACCGATGCTAAACGGTATGACTTTCCCTTGATCTTAATCACGTGTGAGTGATAGACAAGGCTGTCTAAAATGGCTTCTGCGGTTGCCGTGCTATTAAGGACGGTTCCCCAACTTGATAATGGAACATTGGTCGTTATGATCGTTGATTTGCGTTCATAACGGCCATTTATTAGTTGAAACAGCAGCTTGGCTTCATTCTCCGATATCGGTAAATACCCAAGTTCATCAATGATTAATAGATCATACCTTTCGTATCGACGCATTACTCGTTCCAGATGTTGCTTTTCTTGAGCTGCTTTCAATCTAAGAATTAATTCGTGACAGTTTATGAATAATGTTCGCACGCCTTGCCGGCATGCTTCGATACCAAGTCCGATGGATAGGTGTGTTTTGCCCACGTCGGGACTGCCAATAAAGATAATGTTCTCTTGATTATCCAGAAATGACATGATCGCAAACTCGTCGATTTGCTGCCGATTAACCGAAGGCTGAAATTGATAATTAAAATCACTGAGCCGTTTGACAATCGGAAAACGGGCCCGCTTTATTCTTCGCTTTAAGCTTTCTTGTCGCTGATAGGCAATCTCCTTATCCGTTAACTCTAATAGTGCCTCGCTGAAGCTGATTTGACTGTCATTGACTTGCTGCCGATAATCCGCAATTGATGCGGCCATATTATTTAAATTCAGCTTCGTTAAATTGTCGATTAGTCTTTGATATTGATTCATTTTATTCCCCTATCTGATCATAAATGCTGAGATTATTAAGCATATACTGATCAATTTCTTCATCCGTTTTGTCTTCCATCAAATCACTTTTAAGAATGGCATGTTTATCACGAGGATCGTAATTAAACTGTTTATTGGTTAAATCGTGTTTCTTGATTTCAGATCCTTGATAGAAGATACGAATAGATTTACCATCAGTATCCGGTTTGATTTCAACCTCTTTTCCGATATAATTAGGGGAGACAGAGTATTGATGGTTTTGAAATCTAATCATTGAGTCTTGCGATACTTTTCTGGTTTGGACGCTGTCGAAGTATCTTGTGAGATCGTAATTAAGAGGCTGGAAATGCTCTTTTTCTTTTGCCCATAATTCAACCGGCTTCCGGTTATTGCTTTGCGACTTCTCGTGATTTAGGCGTTTGGCTAATCGATTAACGATATCATTCAAGTCATTAATGGTACAGAACTCTCCATCGTAAGGCTTCAGTCGTCCCATCGTTCTTGCCAATGCTTCAACGCAGCCTTTGGTCTGCGGCCTAAATGGCCGACAAGCGATTGGATGAAATCCCGCATCATGACTAAATGATAAGAATCGTTCGTTAAATCGATGATGGTGAAAGTCACTTAATTTATGGTCAACGACAGTCGACATATTATCAAACCAAATCTCTTTGGGAATTCCACCGGTAGCCTTAAAGGCTTCAAATAAACATTTGAATAAAGTATCCTGTTTCTGATCCAGAGTTAGTTTTAAAAACTTGAATTTGGAATAAGGCAAGACATATAAGAAAATACTGAATGTATGTGAAACACCGTTCCGATCGGTCATTGTGACCTGTTCTTTCCAATCAACTTGAGCACTTAATCCAATTGTATGCTCAACTCTAATCGTTGCCTTTTTTGTTTGTGCTTTACGAAAACGACGACAATAATCTTTAACGATTGTGTACTTGCCGGTAAAGCCTTTTTCAACGATAAAGTCATAAATCGATCTGGCAGAACAACCTGCAGCGTATTTGTCTTCAATGATGTCTTGATATCCGTCCAGCTTACTGCGACGGCTACGACGCTTCCTGACAACTGATGTTTTATCGCTCTGAGCTCTTAAATATGCCGCTTTGACGGTTCTTGGATCAACGTCATATTGTCGTGCAACAGCGGAGTAATTTGGTTTTATCTTCTCTAACACAAAATATATCATCCTTTCGTAAACGTCTTTTCGCATACTCATCACTTCCTCAAAAGATTAATAAAGTGAGTATACAAAAAATGTAGGAAAACCGACAATTTTAAACCGCCGATTTCCTACATTTTACAACCGCCCTTTACAGATGAGCCAATTGGTTTTATATCTGGTTGATGGAACTGGTCAATTACTTTAATATTCATTATTTATTCATAATACCTTAAGTATACATTCGGAATGGTTTCTATTTTTTTTACAACAACCTTACTATTCCCGAAATGTCTATGATTAACCAAGCTACTAATACATTGGTCCTCGCTAATTCTCATAATATTTTCTTTATTAAATTTATCTGTAATACTAGTTTCTATTTTACTATTTAAAACTTCATTACCATTTACTACAACAGGATCTTCATCTAATGGTATTTTCTTAATTAACCTATTTAACTCAAACCAATGTATAAAATAGATACTGTACCTATTATTCCATTCTTTTACCATTTTATTTGGAAAAATATAGTTTGAGACAAAGATCATATACATGTCGTTCCAATTTCTGGATTTATTGAAATAATTACTAACACTTTTGTTTTGACTAATGGCACTTTGATTTCTTACATTATTACTGATGATCTTATGTCCATCATTTTTTAATGATTTAAAATGACTAGAATCATTTTCTAAATATCCATTAGTTTGTCCAGCAAACATCTTGTCTATTTCGATTCTATAATCACGATAGCCAAATGGATCCATGAATGTCTTACACTCGAGCTGTACGACTTGTTCATCGTCATCAGTAGCAAGTAAATCAATTTCGTGTTGTCTAGAATGTTCACTATAGATTATCTTAATTGTATTGCCACAAATATCGTTTTCAGATTTACAGAAATCATTGCCATGGTAATCCAATAATCTTCCAATCGTATTTTCAAAATTATTGCCACGAATATTCTGAATTGACCTATCCTTATTATATTTTATGGCTACATTTAAGTAATGAACAGCATCACCAATTATTATTGCAGGAACATAGACAAATATCTCTTTGTTTAATACTAAAAATGGTGTATCTAAAAAGTCATTATGGAAATGTAAAATCAATGCTATTTGTCTGATTTCATAATAGTCTTCACTTCTTATATTTAATCGATTTATATTAATAAAGTATTTATGATATTTTTCATATTCGTCAATAATTGCCTTCCTAATTATCCGTAAACATTCTATCCACCTAGGAATTGTAATACCATATAATGTCGTACCTCTAAGTAAACGAAAACGCATCTCTCTTTTTATATCCAACTCATCTAATCCAAAAAATAGCTCCTCACCTAATCCTATTAGATAATCATCAATACTAGGAATTTTTAATCTAGATAGAGAAATATTCCTAGCTAAATTTCTATTATCCTTATTAAGAATACGTGTGACAACAAAGGCATTAGATATATCATTAATGTTATCTACAATTATTTTTCCATTACCGTCTTGGACAATTTGTGCATCTGAAAACTTCCACATTTGTACTATCTGAACAAAGTTAAACTCATAAAAATATAAATTTTTATTGTTTTGTTTATTTAACAATTCTGTACTAATGTTATCTAATTGCTTAAAATAATATGATGCAGTTGAAATAGCATTTTCCATATTCGAAGATACATAACCAGATTTACGCTCTTTTTGTTTTATATATTCTTCCTTAAAAATATAATTACACTTATGGATAAAATCATAAGGATCATTATCAGAATTACCCAGATAATCATTCTTAATAATTTGGATTAATTTCAATTCCTTCCACATTCTATTAATTTTATTATCTATATCTTTATCAATATTAAGTGTAAGTATCCATTCTAGAAGATTATCATACTTTGAACCTACGACATCTCCCATATCCGTTACATAAATATCACTGATTTTCAATAGATCTATAAAACGTGATAACTTCGAATATTCTCGTCCTTTTTGAACGTTGTTGTAAATATATGATGCAAAGTCTTTGTAGAATTGATCCGAATGTTTATTCACTTCCTCAATACTACCAACATATTCCTTATTTAAGAAGCCTTTAAATTTCTTTCCCATATTACTCTATTTTATTAAACCTAACTAACGGGTTTAGAAAAACCTCCCTTAACTATTCTCCACCAAATTCATCTTGAACTAATTGTTCCAGAGTACCATTCTTTGCATACTCTGCAGTATCCCGCTCTTTGAAATGCACGCCTAAAACATTCCGTTTAATTTCGTCGTTAAATACAAAAATGTAATTTGTAGCAATAAGATAAATAATGCGCGTTGAGGCAAATCCATAAACTTGATTTTCTAGAATATACTTAATTCGAGTACCATCATCTGGATAAAGTTGCTTCATTTTTTCACTACGGAATAGTCTCTTCACGATTTCAGTGATATATAATCCTGACTTCATATATAAATCTGCAAAAGTTTTATTTGGATCATCAAAAATTCCGGGATTATTATCTTCTAAATCATCGACCATATGCTTGACTACTGATTTTGGTGTATAAATTTGATTGGTTTTCTGTGCTGGAATGTAATCAAAAATATCTTCATATACACTTTCATCAAAGTAATTACTCAAAGCTTCCTTTTTACTTAAAAACTCTTGAATTGAATTATTGAAAACTACTTCATCAAAAAGGTGGCCATCAAAGTGCTTTGTTTCTCCAGTTTCAGCATCAACATAATCTCCCCCATCACGAAGGAAACGGAATTGTTCTTCACTAATTCCAGTAACTTCAGCAAAAACTTCATCTTCTGTATAGTCGTCAAAATTTTGTAAAGTTAAATCATGGTCACCACACGCCATAATTAAACTTAGAATCGTGCGATAAAAACCTCGCAAATGGGCACGAATCTTCCTCAATATTATTTTTCTTAACTTCATCCTCGTGTTTTTCAACACGTTCAATCACATCAGTTTGAACAGAATTAACTTGTTTTTGAATTTCCTCTTTAACATTATTTTGGAATGCCAAAGCTTTTTTGATTAAGTTTAGATTCAAAGTTTTTTTGAACCTCTGTTATTTCTTCTCTAGTCGTAACTTGATCTAACTGCTTCTGACGTTCATTTTCCAAAATTCGTTTCTCATCATTGAACTTATCGGCATACTTATGAAGAGCCAAATCAATTTCTTTTTTCTTATCATTTTGGAGCTTTATAGCTTGGTTCTTACTTAGATTATAAGATCCCTTCACTTTATTAACTACTGCTGATGTAACTTCTTGATTAAAAGTGTCAGAGATATCTTCAATGAATTTGTTCGTATCATTGTTAGCAACTGTTTCTGGAATATTTGGAGTATCAAATATCTTATCCCAAAAATTTCTGCTGCCTTTCCAACAACTCGTTCATTATCAATTAAAACATTATCATTTTAATCAACGTTAACATCATTAGCATCATTAACTATTGTATCACGCTTTTTACTCTTATCTTCTCTAGCAATAACAAACCCATTAAGTATTTCTTTAACTTCATCTGGCGCATTAAAAATATTTGAAATATTAGCAAATAAAAAGTTGTTCATAAAGCCATGATTAACAACTTCTTGCGACTTCAAACGCCGTGGAATTGAGAGAACTTGCTTAGGGTCGAGTTCAACCATCTTACCATTTTCATCTTCCCCAATCACAGGGAAAAAGTTTAAAAGTCGACGAATATTTTCTTCGTGTTGTTCTGCAGTACCATTGCCTCTAGCGGTAACAGTCGATAAGTTATTAGCAAATTCATCAAAAAGGTTTATCTGGTCATTAGATGAAAAAATATCAAGTTGATTATCTTCATCATCTTCAAATAAAGACTCATAAGTAAATGGAACTCTCAAAACTTCATCATTATTTACCATTTTCCATTCATTAAATATGATTGGATTGCATGATCTTTGTTTATATTTAAGTGTATCCCCTTGAACAACATTAAGTTTAATAACTAAATTAGCAGACCTAAAAAATTCTGTTTTACCACTAAGCTCTTTTGGGAAAAAATTTTGATAATGGTTTATCAAAACATCAGTCATCGCTTGTCGTGCTTTAAATAAGTTATCTTCTAAATATTCAATACCATAGATACTCATTAAAGCCCATAGAGCATTTACCTGCCATTCCTTTTTCTTGGATGTATCATCAACATAGTTTAATTTTTGATGTAAAACTTCAGTTAAAAAGGCACCTTCACCTGCACTGGATTCTAAAAAAGTTGCATGTAAATCATGAATCTTATCTTGAATTTCAGGTGTAGCAAGCATTTTCTTAACTATCCACTTAGGGGTAAAAACTTCGCCATGTTTTTGAACCCTATTTTTTGACTTTATTAAATCCCCGTCACTATGTTGCTTTAATGTAAATCTTTTATTATCCTGAAACGGATGACCATCAAATAATTCTACATTATCTATTTTAATCACCATCCCGTATTTCCATAATGTCACTGATATCACAATTTAGAGCTTTACAAATCTTTAGTAATACTTCAGTCGTAACATTTTTATTTTTACCTAACTTAGCAATTGATGCTGAACTAATTCCGCTTTTTTCTCAAAAATCTTTCTTTTTCCAACCACGATCAATTAATAGTTTCCACAGTTTGTTATAACTAAAATGCATTCTCTTACCTCTTAATTCAAATGAAGGAATCCGTTATTATTATCGTCGTATCTAATCAAATTTACTCCCTCTTTCTCGAAGTCAATATCCGGCAAATGATCTAAGTTTTCTACAACGATGGTTTGATTTGATTCTCCTCGCTCCATAAATAACTTAAAAATTCCCTTTTGCATCCCCTTGGGCAAACGTTCTTTACCTTCCTCTAACCCATCTAGCGGAGTATCTATCATCAAAAGGTAGGATTTGTATTTTCCATATTCATTAATGTACTTACTTAATGCCATTACTGCGATAGAATTTAAATATGAACGATAACCCTTGCCATGGTTTTTAGTTTTAGGAAGACCATTAATTTCTAAATCAAAAGCACTCTTCTTAAAGCTGATAGATTTAAGTCCTTCATAGTTACTTCGATCTAGTAAGTCACCTAAAATTTTGCCCATTTTTTCATAAAAATCATTACCAATTTTATTCTTAGGTCTAAATGGTTCAGTTGGGCCTGATTCACTATCAATTTCTTCGATTCTTGCTCCCCAATCATTCATCATTGAATCTAGCAATTCTGCTTGAGATTGCTTTTCAATTTGGGAACGATATTGCTTCTCCAAGTTTTGCAACTTTCTCAAAGATGGGTAATATTTTTCAGCCAACTCATCATCAATTGAATCTTTCTGTTTCTTAAATTCATCATATCGATCTGTTAGGCTATGCTGTTGTACTTCCAGACTCGATACAGATTGTTCTAGATCTTTTAGTAAGCTAACAACCTTAGCTAATTCCACTTTAGCAGCTGCGATATGAGATTCATCAACTTGTTCGTTTGGAATTGGCTGATTACAGACCGGACACAAAAATGGTACTTCCAAATTCTCAAATGTCTTCTCGCCATTGGCAATAAAACTTAGCCGCTTGATATCAGAAATGTATTGTTTTTTCAGAGCATCATACCTATTCAGAGCAACCTGACATTCTGACAACTGGTCGCTCAGTCTTAACATGTCCGAATATATTTTTTTACTCTGATTTACTTTTTCAGCAATTTGTTCATCAATTTTCTTTGCATTTTCTTCTATCTCAGATATTTTTTCTTGTAAATCTATCTTGTTTTCTGAAGACTGTGCTAATTGTTTTTTCTTCCGCCGTGCATTCGATAACTGATTAACAATATAGTCTTTAACGGCAATTCTTTTTTCTTGGGCTTTGTACTCCTTATTCGTTGGGAATTTTTCTCCATTTAATAGGTAAATTATTCCCGCTAGAAAAGCTGTTTGACCACGAGTAGGCAATAGAACAGATTTGGTATTAGATACTCTATCTTCATCAAGAAACCATAACGGTTTAAGTGTATTCCACGTCAAACGTTGTTCCTTATATTCAGAGTTTGCGGGAACTTTAATTTCAGAACTTATTCCTATCAAGTTCAGTAACATCGTTCCGATGAACGGCTTCTTAGTAGACGCTGATGATGTCGTATATTCACCACTAGGTATTGCACTGTACTGGCTTGTGACATTGATAGTGCTCTTATTCTTTTGTAAATTACGCGTCAGCTCTATATCTTTTCCATTTACGTTAACTGTTACTTTTACCAAGTTATATCCAGTCTGAGAAGGAGAAATTGATATATCACTATCGTTATTTAAACCGCCAAAAGCATATTCAATGAATTGTAAAATTGTGGTTTTTCCTTTATTGGAAATACCTGCAATAATATTTAATCCCTTTGTTAAATTTACTACTGCCCTTTTCGTCGTAGGGCCTGACGCTTCCACACTTTTAATATAAAATTCCATCTACCTGCTCCAACTCTTTCATCAAGTTTGAATCAATTAATTTCATCAACTTCTTGCTAGAAAATTGCGAATACTTACCTATCACATTACTCAAAACTTGCCTATATTCGATGGCATATTGGTCATCTATTTGTCTTTCAATACTTCGTCCTAAACTCGTTAATCGATATTCATACCCATTCTGGTCACTGTAGTTAATGTCTATCAAGTTGTACATCCTCAATAAACTAATGCCTTTGTCCATCATTGCACGTCGTGAAGCTACTTCGGAATAATTAAATGTATTGTCACCGTGCAGATTATCTTTGGATAAATTAAAACTAGACGCATATGTAGTAATAAAGTCGAAAGCTAACAGTTTGTCCAATGATGCTGACTCTTTCTGCCCTAATACGAGCAAAATACGCAATGCCAACTCAAATCTGCCATTAAATAATTTATTCTTCATTAATATCTACCCATGACTTGATCAGTTTATCATTAACCATTAAATGACAAAGTCCCTTCTTTATATTGTTGCTAAGAATATTGTCTATATTTTTGAGGTTAGACAAATCTAAAGTAATTGTTATGATTTTGTCCTGAACCTCACGAAGACGCTTCATACCATTTTTTCCATATTCATCGTTGTAGTATGTTTCTTCAATGCCACCATAGGCATCCTTCTTTAACAGGCTAAACTGTTTATCAAAATCGACCACCGTATCTCTTAAAGAATGTTCATACCAAGCAGCATCATTGAAATCTCTTTGCTGACGGTCAAAGTGATTAACAATATTTCGTGGTGCTTCATGTTTCAAATTTTGATCATTAATTTTTTTACCCAGTTTGACTGTGTAAATTTCATAAAGAGCTGACTTGTATGGCAACTCCAATGTAATATTAGCTTCCTCATCCGCTAGTTCAGGCGGAATAGGATAGTCCACCCCATCTACCCTTATTACATTTTTCTCTTTGATATATTCGATACTTTGGTGCTGACCTGTCCGAATATCGATCTTGCTTTCCCTAGTCATGGGAAAGCTTTTTTTGTTTTTTATGGCTGTTTGACCAGCTGCTTCACCAATTATCTCCATAAACAGATCGGCACAAACATGAGCAACTGTTCCTCGGTCAACTCTTTTAGTGGTATAACGCCCATTTTTTATTGAAGTAGCTAATGACGTTCTAGCATCATCGGAAGCATCTTTGATAGCTTGTTCAAATTCAGTACGGTCAAGCCGATTCCAAACTTTAGAAGCCAAGTCATCAATTTTTCCATTATTGAAATAGTTTCTCAGAGTGACCTCAGCAAGATCATAAGGTTTCTCCTCATCATCCCCATAATTAGTGATTAACTCAAACATCTTTTTGACTGTCTTAGCCTTTGATTTTGCGACATTGTGGCTAAAGCATGGCCGGACCAATGGTGCTAACTCATTAAATTTCAACTTCCTGCTCCCCAAACAAATATCATTGCTTATCACCCCATATCATTCCATAGCGGTAAATACTTTTAAAAATGAGTACTATGAACATCGTTAAGGATGAAAGCACCTTATCAGTTTGATTATACCAAATATGTTATTTGGATTGAAACCAAATATTTACTTTCAACGAATTAACACAGCATGTGTTGCTTGATCAACAACTTTTACTAGCATGCACCCAATTAAACTCTTTCTGTAACTAAGCCACTAGTAAGGCGTCGTTGCAGTACCCAAGCGAGAAATCGTTTAGGTCTGTTTAGCGCACCCTACTAGTGGCTTTTTGTATGCCTTCGATTCCTTCGCTTGGGAGATCCAAGAGGAGGAATTTTAAATGTTTAATAACTCATACAATAACTCAGATGTTGAAATCATTTCTAAGTACAAAGATGGTTCAGTAGTGGTTTGCCTCGAAAATATGGGTGAGCAAATTGTAACTCTGACGGCAGACCAAGCAGAGGTTGTCTTTGATCTTAAACATGATCAATATAATGCCAACCACAGAAACACCCGACACAATGTATCCCTGGATGCTTATGATCCTGACAACAAGCTGATTTCTGCTGGTGGAGACCCACTTCAACAACTGACGGCTGAAGTGAAAACTCCAGAAACCATCTGCTTAGATAAGTTTGACGAACAAGAACGTTTATCAAAGCAGGAGGTAGATCACAAAAAATTAATGGCCATCTATCCAAAATTAACTAAGCCCCAACAACTTGTTTACGATGCCCTCACTAATAGTGAAGAACGGCTTAAGGATAAGGAGCTGGCGGCTCAATTAAATATGTCGGTTCAAAACTTTAGCAGCCATAAACAAGCTCTCTTCAAAAAAATTAAAAAATTTTGGTCAAAACTCGTTTAATTTTTAGATGATAGTGGCCTATCAGTGGAAGGTATGAAACCTTACCACTGCTTTTATTTTGAAAGGACTGATTTAAATGGAACATCAAGTTTCCATCTCCGTTTCCAAACGCCCACAAGCTAGGACCGTCAACTTAAAACGCGTGACTATCCGGGAACGCCTGCTACGTTGGCTGTTAGGTGCACCAACTCATTTGTTGGTTATTGCTCCTAATGACAGCGTAAAGCGACTACAAATTCAACCTTTAAAGGAGGAAAACAACCATGAGTCGAACTAAACTACTACTCAACATCAAAATCGACCTAGGGAACTTAGCCGCTGACTTCGCTGAACTGGCAGCGGCTCTGGAACAACCGCAATCTGCTGAACCTGACCTCGAATTACCACCAAAGCCAGAAATCAAGCTTGAAGATGTTCGTAAAGAATTAGCCAAAAAGGCTAGTGAAGGTCACTCAGATGAAATCCGCAAATTACTCAAAACCTATGGTGCTGAAAAGCTGTCTGATGTTGACCCTAAGGATTACGAAGACCTCTTCTTAGAAGCACAGGGGGTCGGTCAATAATGGCATCCCCTAAAATTCACGCTACTCTTTCTGCTTCTAGCGCCCACCGGTGGTTAAGTACTCCACCGCTAACGCAATTAGAAAAATACTTTCCCAAAGATGCTAGTCCTATGCAGCCGAGGGAACCGCAGCCCATGCCTTAGGTGAATACAAACTCCGTAAGGCCCTGGGACAAAAGTTTAAACGACCGGAGTCTGATTTTGACAATGACGATATGGAAGCTTATACCGACGACTACTGTTCTTATGTAACGGAATAATTACAAAAGGCTAAACTTAACCATCCTAGAATAACCGTCTTAATTGAACAGAGGCTAGATTTTTCGAGGTGTCATCAGTATTCATGGTAAGATTTAAGTGTCTCCCCCACCATTTTTTCTTCCTTGTTCTGCTTGGTTTTCAAAATTCCGACAGGCCTGACAGGGGCAAGGGTTTCCGCGAAGCGGTGGGCTTGCCCACCCTTGCGGCTGTCTGGATCTGTCGGATACAATTTTGAAAGCAGAAAAAGGGGAAATGTAAATACTATCTCCATGGTAATTCAACACGCATTCCCGAACATCGCAACATAATCATTGCCATCATATTGTCAATGTTTCTGAAACCATATGCCATCCTGATGGAAAGCTTTATCTTGTTGTTTATGGCTTCAATCCGAGCATTGGTCAGTCCGTATCTTATGGTGTTGAGAATGGCTCCCTCGTGGCGTTTTATCTTCAGGAACAGTAGTTTTCTGAAGGCAGGGGGGAAGCCCAGTTCTTCCAGTGCTTAAGCATGGCTTTGGCATCTTCAACATTGTCACTGGAGAAGATGAGCCTCAGCTCTTCCTTGAGTCCGTAAGCTCTGTAAAGCTTGTTGTTGGTTTTCTGAATCAATTCAATCTTTTCCTTCTGGAATTCGGTAAGATTTTCCGGGGCTTTGCCCAGTGTTGTCCTGGAGTTCTTGACACTGGAGACATCGCGGCGCAGAGCCATTTCCTCGCTCTTTGTAAGGTCCTCAGTTTCAATTTTCTTCTGTGCCTTCTCCTTCGCATCTCGCCATGCTTCACGCCGTACAGAATCAAGTGCCTCCATGCCCCATTCAATGACATGGAACGGATCGACACAACTATGGGCGTTTGGACAATATTCCCTTATACAATCGTCAATCCACCCGGCTCCGTCGCCTGAAACCAGTTCAATACTTCCACACTGTTCAGGTGTTAGCTGCTTGAAGAACTTCTCAAACACAGTCTTTCCATGCCCCTGAGAAACCCAGATGACATTGCCTGTGTCGTGGTTTACAACGGTTGTGATGTACTTCTGGCCCTTACGGTAGCTTGTTTCATCCACTCCGATTTTAACGGGATTGTCATAGCGTTTCTCTGGATTGATGTCCATGTCCTTCTCAATACGTGAAATCATGGGACCGACAGTGTTCCAGGAAATCTGCATGAATTCGGCAACCGTCTTCTTGGAACAGTTTGCAGCCATCCAGGCAGCCACTTTCACAAACTTATAAGTAAATCTGGAGTTATGGCGTGCCCAGGGAACACAGCAGGTTACAACACCGTGCACAGGGCATGTCACACGACACGTCGGAGCATACAAAAAAATTTATGACCGGCCCAGTCCCAGGCTCGCCAACGCCTGACGCCACTGTTTCTTCCCTGATCATAAAGTTTTGATTTCTTTCCGCAGATGCCACAACGGAACAATTCTCCCTTGGCAGGGTGCACATCGATTCTCACAGAATCATCAGGTGCCAGTAATGAGACATTGTCCATGCAAGTGTGCTTGACATCCAGGATAGTTTTGATAAAATTTTACATGAGCATACAGACTTATTTCTTGTAGATTTTGTGTTGACAAAAAATCATACAAGAGTCTGTATGCTTTTTCAAGTTTTACGGGGCATTATAGCTTTTATGTCTGCCACATTCTTCCACTTAAACTGATTAAGAGCCGCCGGATTAATTAGGGTCAGTACCCCTTGTACTTTTCACGCTTCCTCTGCTTCCCTTCTTCACATTGACGCTTCTTGAGCACTTGCTTGATTTCGGCATTCAGCTGCTGTCTTGCAGCATCATGCTGACGCTTCTTGGGATTGCCCTTATCAGTGCGGCTGACAGGCATAGTCCGGCATCCCTGATACTGCATGTTTTTCAACATTTCATCTGTATACTTAAAGGGCATTATAACGTTCAACAATTGTAGAGATCTTCACGCATATCAGGAATTCTTCAGCTCCTCCATATACAGTTCAGCTATAT
>ERZ827528.2118-NODE-2118-length-18889-cov-11.694542_pt1 | contig 18889 bp, 13 predicted proteins | sample MGYA00519768_ERZ827528 | MGnify/ENA primary metagenome ERZ827528 (study PRJEB31778, sample SAMEA3449343) | human gut metagenome | biome: human gut; feature: human-associated habitat; material: faeces | place: United Kingdom | collected 2010/2012 ...
GACGCCGAGACCGCCCGTCAGGCCGAGGCCGTGCGCCGCAGCGCGCAGCAGACCGAGGCGCAGCTGCGCAGCGACATGGAAGACCGCGTGAGCGACGCGGCCATCGGCCGCATCACGGCGGCCGCCGCCGGTGTGCTGGCGCAGGACGCGTTCGCACCCGCGCGCGCAAACCTTATTGACAACTTCCTCGCCCACATCGGCGAGCACCTGACTACCCAGCCGAGCGACGCGCTCGCCCTCGCCGAGACCGGCACGCTGACCGTGACGGTCGAATCGGCCGAGCCCCTGAGCGCCGCCGCGCTCGACGCGCTGACCGATACGCTCACGCGCGCCTACGGCCACGTCACCGTCATGACGACCGTGCGCCCGGAGCTGATCGGCGGCATCTGCCTGCGCATCGGCGACACGCACTATGACGGCACGCTGCGCCACGCGCTCGACCTGCTCGAGCAGGACGCGGCCAACAGCGTCCTGCACACGACGGCCCAAACGCCCGACCTCGCTGACTGCATCCGCGCCAGGCTCGCGGACACGCACGTCGGCATCGACGTGTTCCAGTCCGGCGTCGTCACGAGCCTGTCGGACGGCATCTGCCGCATCCGGGGCCTCGCCGACGCCATGGCCGGCGAGCTGCTGGCCTTTGACGGCACGCTGCGCGGCATGGTCATGGACCTCGGCCGCGAGGACATCGGCGTCGTGCTGCTCGGGCCCTACGGCCACCTGCAGGAGGGCGACCGCGTGCGCCGCACGGGGCAGATCATGTCCGTGCCCGTGGGCGAGGAGATGACCGGCCGCGTCGTGGATGCGCTCGGCCGCCCGATCGACGGGCTCGGCCCCATCCGCACGGCGGAGCGCCGCGCCATCGAGAGCCCCGCGCCCGGCGTCATCGCGCGCAAGGGCGTGAGCGTCCCGCTGCAGACCGGCATCAAGGCCATCGACGCGCTCGTGCCCATCGGCCGCGGCCAGCGCGAGCTCATCATCGGCGACCGCCAGACCGGCAAGACCGCCATCGCCATCGACGCCATCCTCAACCAGAAGGACACCGGCGTGCTGTGCATCTACGTCGCCATCGGCCAGAAGGAATCGACCGTCGCGGGCGTCGTGCAGAAGCTGCGCGACCGCGGCGCCATGGCCTACACCACCGTCGTGTGCGCGCACGCGTCCGAGACCGCGCCCATGCTCTACATTGCGCCCTACGCGGGCGCCGCCATCGGCGAGTACTTCATGTACCGCGGGCGCGACGTGCTCATCGTCTACGACGACCTGTCGAAGCAGGCCGTGGCCTACCGTGAGATCTCCCTGCTGCTGCAGCGTCCGCCCGGACGCGAGGCCTACCCCGGCGACGTGTTTTATCTGCACTCCCGCCTGCTCGAGCGCGCCGCGCGCCTGAGCGAGGAAGCCGGCGGCGGCAGCATGACCGCCCTGCCCATCATTGAGACGCAGGCGGGCGACATCTCGGCCTATATCCCGACGAATGTCATCTCCATCACCGACGGGCAGATCTTCCTCGAGACGGATCTGTTCCACGCCGGTGTGCGCCCGGCCATCAACGTGGGCCTGTCCGTGTCGCGTGTCGGCGGCGCGGCGCAGCTCGGCGCCATGAAGCAGGTCGCCGGCCGGCTGCGCATGGACCTGGCGCAGTACCGGGAGCTGGCGTCGTTCGCGCAGTTCGGCTCCGACCTTGACAAGGCCACGCGCGACACGCTCGCGCGCGGCAGCCGCATGACCGAGCTCCTGAAGCAGCCGCAGTACGCGCCCATGGACGCGGCCGATCAGGTCGCGGTGCTCTTCGCCGCCGGCGAGGGGTACACGGACACGATCGCCGTCGAGGACGTGCCGCGCTACGCGGACGCCCTGCTCGCGCGCATCCACCGGACGTATCCGGAGCTGCACGACCTCGTGCACAGCGGCAAAAAGCTCCCGCCCGAGGCGCTCGAGCGCCTGCGCGAGCTTGCCGCCGAGACCCTGAAGAATCTATGAACCATCATTCCCGCCGCCGGCAGAGAGGAGTTGACGCCCCTTGACGAACCTGCATAAGATCCGCGCGCGCATCCGCAGCGTGAACAGCACGCAGCAGATCACCCGCACGATGAAGATGATCGCCGTGTCGAAGCTGCGCAGGACGCAGACGAGCCTTGCGGGCGTGCGCCTGTTCGCAGACAAGAGTCAGGCCGTGCTCAACGCCCTGCTCGCCGGCGACGCGAGCTTTGAGCACCCGTATCTCACGCCCCGGCGGCACGTCGGCCACGTGTGCTACGTGGTCTTCTGGGGCAACCGCGGGCTGTGCGGGGCGTATAACCAGCTGCTGCTGCGCCACCTCGAGGGGCTCGTGCGCGCCGAGGCGCGCCCCTGCTCCGTGATCGTGTGCGGCCGCTGGGGGCGCGACGTGCTCGCGGGCACCGACCTGCCCGTGCGGCAGATCTTCTCCGACCTGAGCGACACGCCCACCATGGCCGAGGCGCTCGAGATCGCCGAGGCGCTCAAAAACCTCTACCGCACCGGCGAGGCGGACGAGATCCACCTCGTCTACCAGCACTTTGACTCCGTGCTGCACCAGACGCCGACGCACCGGCAGCTGCTGCCCGCCGCGCCGGAGGCCGACGCGCCCGCCGCGAACAACAACTATCTGTTCGTGCCGGACGCGCAGACCGTGCTCGACAACGTGCTCGAGCTGTACCTGAACAACACGGTCTACGCCGTGATGCTCGAGGCCCGCGTGGGCGAGCACGCCGCACGCATGACCGCGATGACCGCCGCCACGGACTCGACGGCGGAGCTCATCGAGGACCTGAATCTGGAGTTCAACCGCGCGCGCCAGGCCGCGATCACGACGGAGATCTCCGAGATCGTCGGCGGCAGCGCCGCGCTGAAAAAATCGGACAAATCGGACTAACACCGCGGCGGCAGCGCCGCGTCCCACGAAGGGAGAACGTATGGAAAACGGTATCGTCAAAAGGGTCATCGGCCCGGTGGTGGACGTGCAGTTCCCGGCCGGAAAGCTGCCGGAGATCAACAACGCCATCGAGGTGCACGCCGGTGAGCGGCGCATCGTCATGGAGGCGGTGCAGCAGCTCGGCGACAACGCGGTGCGCTGCATCTCGCTCTTTTCCACCGACGGGCTGCAGCGCGGCTGCGTCGCCGTGGACACCGGCTCGAGCGTGAAAATGCCCGTCGGCGAGGCGACGCTTGGCCGCATGTTCAACGTCATCGGCGAGCCGATCGACGGCAAAGGCCCCGTCCACGCCACGGAATATCTGCCCATCCACCGCGAGGCCCCGGCCTTCACGGACATCGCCCCCGCGACCGAGCTGCTCGAGACCGGCATCAAGGTCGTCGACCTGCTCGCGCCCTACGCCAAGGGCGGCAAGATCGGCCTGTTCGGCGGCGCGGGCGTCGGCAAGACCGTGCTCATCATGGAGCTGATCCGCAACATCGCCTACGAGCACGGCGGCTACTCGGTCTTTGCCGGCGTGGGCGAGCGCTCGCGCGAGGGCAACGACCTCTGGAACGAGATGAACGAATCCGGCGTCATCAGCAAGACGGCGCTCGTCTTCGGCCAGATGAACGAGCCGCCCGGCGCGCGTCTGCGCGTGCCGCTCTCGGGCCTGACGATCGCGGAAAACTTCCGCGACGAGTCCGGACAGGACGTGCTGCTGTTTATCGACAACATCTTCCGCTTCACGCAGGCGGGCAGCGAGGTGTCGGCCCTGCTCGGGCGCATGCCCTCCGCCGTCGGCTATCAGCCCACGCTCGCCACCGAGATGGGCAAGCTGCAGGAGCGCATCACCTCCACGCGCAACGGCTCGGTCACGAGCGTGCAGGCGATCTACGTCCCCGCCGACGACCTGACCGACCCCGCCCCGGCCACGACCTTTGCCCACCTCGACGCCACGACCGTGCTCGACCGCAGCATCTCGGAGCTCGGCATCTACCCGGCCGTCGACCCGCTCGGCTCCACGTCGCGCATCCTCGAGCCGGACATTCTCGGCCGCCGGCACTATGACACTGCGCGCGCCGTGCAGCGCGTGCTGCAGAAGTATAAGGACCTGCAGGACATCATCGCCGTGCTCGGCATGGACGAGCTGAGCGTGGAGGACAAGGCCGCCGTCAACCGCGCGCGGCGCATCCAGCGCTTTCTGTCGCAGCCGTTCCACGTGGCGGAAAACTTCACGGGCATGGCCGGCAAGTACGTCCCGCTCGACGAGACCATCCGCGGCTTCGAGGCCATCCTCGGCGGCGAGTGCGACGACATTCCCGAGCAGGCATTTTTGTTCTGCGGCTCGATCGACGACGTGCTGCGCAAGCGCGACGCGCTGCAGTGAGGTGCGCCATGGCGGACACACTGCATCTGGAGATCGTCACGGCCGGCGGCGCGGCCGTGGACACGCAGGCTCAGCAGGTCACGCTCCCCCTCGCTGACGGGGAAGCCGGCGTCCTGCCGGGCCACGCGCCGCTGCTCGGCGCGCTCGTGAGCGGCGTCGTGCGCTATACCTCCGGCGGCGCGGAGCACTACTGCGCCGTGAGCCCCGGCACCGTGAACGTCGCGGCCAACACCGTGACCGTGCTCGCCCGCACGGCCGAGCCCGCACCGGACATCGACCTGCCCCGCGCCGAGGCGGCGCTGCGCCGGGCCGAGGCGGATCTCGAGGCCCGCGGCATGGAGATGAACGTCTCCGTGGCCGAGGCGGCCCAGGAGCGCGCCCGCGCGCGCATCCACGCAGTCCGGCTCTGGCGCAAAAACGGATAAAAAGGCGGGAAATCCCCCGCACTGTCCCATTCAACGGACAGCGGCGGGGTTGCATTTTCGCCCGCAATATGAGAAAATGTCTGCGTATTCGCTTACGCAGACATTTTTGCACATTTTCAAGCCTTCCCCTTGAGGGGAAGGCATCGCGCACTCCGGCCGCTCCCGCAAGGAGAAGACGAGGGGTGTGAGCCCTGCACGCGCCGCAATATCGAACGGTGCCCCCGCCCTTTTATCATCAAACAGGAGATGTGACCCATGGCCCAACCCACTCGCGGCCGCAATTCGCAGGCCAAAAATCATCTGATCACCATCGTGCTCGCGCTCATCATCGCGGGCCTCGCCACCTGGTTCGGCTACGGCCGCGACCATGCCGCCGCCGACCCCAGCGCCACGGCCGCGCCCGGCGTCACCGCGACGGCCGCACCCACGCCCCTGCCCGGCGACGGGCTGACCGTGACGTATCTCGACGTCGGCCAGGGCGACTGTACCCTGCTGCAGTGCGACGGGCAGGTCATGCTCATCGACGCGGCCGAGGGCAACCAGGCCAACAAGATCACAGCCTACCTCAAGCAGCACGGCGTGACGGTCATCGACTACCTCGTCTGCACGCACGCGCACGCCGACCACTGCGGCGGCATGCGGGCCGTCATCGCGGCCTTCCCGGTGCGCACGCTCTACAGCTCCGTCACCTCGAGCAGCAACGGCGCGTTCCAGCGCGTCATGCGCGCGGCCGAAACGGCGAACCTCGCCATCACCGTGCCGGACGTGGGCGACACGTTCGCCCTCGGCAGCGCGACCGTGACCGTCCTCGGCCCGCAGCAGCACTACAGCGATGTCAACAACCAGAGCCTCATCCTGCGCGTGGACTACGGCAGCAACGCCTTCCTCTTCACCGGCGACGCCGAGTACGAGAGCGAGACGGACGTGCTCGACGCGGGCGAAAACGTCCGCTGCGACGTCATCAAGGCCGGCCACCACGGCAGCCGCACCTCCACGGGCTACCGCCTGCTGTACGAGGCGCAGCCGAAGTACGCCGTCATCAGCTGCGGCGCGGACAACGAGTACGGCCACCCGCACGACGACACGCTCAGCCGCCTGCGCGACGCGGACGTGACCGTCTACCGCACGGACCTCAACGGCACGATCGTCTGCCGCTCCGACGGCGTGAACCTCACCTTCACCGCCGAGAAAGAAGGCTGATCCCCTTGCACCGCACCCTCTCGCCGGCAGGCGCGTTCTGGCTCGCCGCGTTCACGTATTTCATCTGGGGCTTCACGTTCCTCGCCTCGCGTATCGCGCAGGACTACGGCACGCCGTTCGTGCTGCTGTTCTGGCGCTTCGCGCTGGCGTTTGCGCTGCTGAATCTGCTGCGCCTGACGGGGCGCTTCCCCGTGCGCTTTCGCGCTCGGAAGCTCTGGCCCGTGCTGCTGGCGGGTCTGTTCGAGCCCGTGCTCTACTTTCCCTGCGAGCAGTATGGCCTGAGGCTCACGAGCACGTCGTTTTCCGGCGTCATGGTCGCGCTCATCCCGCTGTGCTCGCTCGTCTACGGGGCGGTCTTCCTGCACGAAAAGGCCACGCGGCGGCAGGTCGTGTTCTCGGTCCTCTCCGTCGCGGGGGTGATCGTGCTGGCCGTCTACGCCACCGGCATCGGCGCGGGGAGTTTTCCCGGCTTTCTTGTCCTGCTCGGCACGGTCTTTGCCGGCGCGGGCTACATGGTGGCCTGCCGCGCGTGCTCGGGCAGCTTCACCGCCTTTGAGCGCACGTACATCACCTGCGGCATGGGCGCCGCCGCGTTCGGGGTGCTGTCCGTGCTCGAGCACCGGCACGACCTGCGTGCTGTCGTGCTGCCGATGACGCACGCGCCGTTCGCGCTCGCCATCGTGTTTTTGAGCGTCGTGGCCTCGGTGCTGTCGTACCTCGCGCTCAACCGGGCGCTGGAGGTGCTGCCCGTCGCGCGCACCGCGGCGCTCATCAACTTCTCGACCGTTGTGTCCGTGCTCGCCGGGGTGCTCCTCCTGCGCGAGCCGTTCGGCTGGGTCAGCGCCGCTGCCTCGGCCGCCATCCTCGTCGGCATCTGGGGCGTGCAGCGCTTCGCTGCGCCGGCAGTGCCGGATACCGCCGAGAGCGCCGAACCGCTGTCCCCGTCGTGAATGGCCCCGGCCTTTGCCCCACTTCCAGTCTAGTATGCTTTTGCATAACTTGTCAAGAAATTTTTCTCTCAGCAAGAAAGCCAGCCAGCGCGCCCTGCGCTGCACGCATCTCCCGCACCGCACGACCGCCATCACGCACCCGGCCGCAAACGCGCACCAGGCCACACCGTGTCCGCCGATCACCGGCGCTCACTCCACGCGCCCGGCCGCAAGCCTGCACCAGACCGCACCGGCCCCATCCGCCGCAAAACAGGCTTCCCACGATCTTTCCACAGAGTTTTCCACAATTTCGTCGGTTTTCCACAGCGGCTTTCTTTCCCCTTGGCTTTCTTTGAGAGAGACAGGGTAAGATATGCTTATGCAGTGCGTTCCTACTGCGCAGTAGAGTATGGTACTGTACGGTACGGTTGGGTACGGTGCCCCGTGACGCAGCTGCTACATCACGCGTGACAGGAGATTCCCGCCATTCCGGGCATATCCAGTCACGAACCCGATAAATATTCATTTCAAAGGATGACCCCTATGCAATCTACCGAACAGAAGATCGAACGCGCCGCGCTGGCCGGCCTCGCCGCGGCGAGCATGGACGAACGCGAGCGCTCGACGGACATTTCCCTTGCCGAGCTCGCCGCGCTCGTGGAGACGGCCGGCGGCCAGCCCGTCGTGACGCTGCTGCAGAACAAGCCCACGCCCGACCCGCGCACCTTCCTCGGCGAGGGCAAGGTGGCGGAGCTCAAAGAGCTCATCACCGCCAACGACTGCGACCTCGCGGTGTTTGACAACGAGCTCTCCCCGTCGCAGATGCGCGTGCTGGAGGAGGAGCTCGGCGTGCACGTGCTCGACCGCTCGGGCCTGATCCTCGACATCTTCGCCCAGCGCGCCCAGACGCGCGAGGGCCAGCTGCAGGTGGAGCTGGCGCAGTACCAGTACCTGCTGCCGCGCCTGACCGGCATGTGGACGCACCTCGTGCGGCAGACGGCCTCGGGCGGCTCGTCACCGATCGGCACGCGCGGCCCGGGCGAAACGCAGCTCGAGACCGACCGCCGCCACATCCGCCGCAAGATCCAGAAGCTGCAGGCCGAACTCGAGGACGTGCGCAAGATCCGCCGCACGCAGCGCCGCCGCCGCGAGAAAAATGCCCTGCCGGTCGTGGCCCTCGTCGGCTACACGAACGCCGGCAAATCCACGCTGCTCAACTGCCTGACGGGGTCGGACATCCCGGCCAACGACCGCCTGTTCGACACGCTCGACACCACGACCCGCCGCTGGCGCATCGACGCCGCGCAGGAGGTGCTGCTCTCGGACACGGTCGGTTTCATCCGCAAGCTGCCGACGCACCTGGTCGAGGCGTTCAAGGCCACGCTCGAGGAGCTGACGTATGCCGATGTGCTGCTGCACGTGATCGACCTCTCGAACCCCGAGTGGGAGGCGCAGGCCGCCGTCGTCGACCGGCTCATCGACCAGCTCGGCGCGGCGCACACGCCGTGCATCCGCGTGTTCAATAAGTGCGATGCCTACCTCGGCATCCTGCCGCACGGGGAGAACATTGTCTGCATCTCGGCCCGCAGCGGCGAGGGCGCGGCGGAGCTGACCGCGCGCGTGCGCGCCATTCTCGGTCGGGCCGACCACCATGTGACGCTGCTGCTGCCGTATGCGCAGGGCGCGCTGCTCGAGACGCTGCACCGCGACTGCGCCGTGCTGCGCACCGACTACCGCGACGACGGCATCGCGCTCGAAGTCATCATCCACCCGGAGCAGTGGCCGCGGCTCGAGCCGTTCGTCATTCCGGGCGAGGAGGGGTAATATGGACAGCTACCGCATTCCCACAAAATCCGGCGCGTCGGAATATGTCGACAAGCGCTCGCGCTTTCTGGGCCTCGTGCAGCCGGTCGGCTCCGAGGACGAGGCGCGCGCGGTCATCGCCGCGTGCAGGAAGCAGTATCACGACGCGCGGCACAACTGCTGGTGCTACCTGCTGCGCGACGGCACCGAGCGCTACTCCGACGACGGCGAGCCGCAGGGCACGGCCGGCATCCCGATGCTGGAGGTGTTCCGCCGCGCGGGCGTGACGAATGCCGTCTGCGTCGTCACGCGCTATTTCGGCGGCGTGCTGCTCGGCACGGGCGGCCTGCTGCGGGCGTACACCGCCGCTGCGGCCGACGCGCTCTCCGACGCCGGCATCTCGGAGGTGCGCCGCTGGCTCGCCTGCGAGGTCAGCACGCCCTACGCGCTCTATGAGCCGGTGCGCGCGGCCGTCGCCGCACTCGGCGGCGTTGTGCAGGAGACGCAGTATGCCGCCGCCGTGACGGTCTGCGCCCTGCTGCCGGAGGAGGCCGGTGAGGCCTTTGCCGCGCAGGTGCGCGACCTGACCGCCGGCCGCTGCGCCGTGCGCCCTGTCGGCGAGACGGAGCGCGCCGTCCCCCTCGCCGGTTCCGGCCTGTGAGCAGCAGGTACGGCAGTACATATGCGCGCCGCACGGTGAAGAACATAAGGTATCGCAAAGCCCTCCCAGCTGGGAGGGCTTTTGTGCCGTTGCGCACTCTCTCAGCCTTCCTCTTGCGGCGCGAATGATAGATGGTTTCAAGATATTTGCGCCGCGGGGGAGCCCGAGGGGGCAAGACCCGCCTCGGATAAAAGTTTTGCATTGCCTTTGGCAATGCCTTCCCCTTGCGGCGCGAATGATAGATGGTTTCAAGAGATTTGCGCCGCGGGGGAGCCCGAGGGGGAAAGACCCACCTCGGATAAAATTTTTGCATTGCCTTTGGCAATGCCTTCCCCTTGCGGCACGAGTGATAGATGGTTTCAAGACATTTGCGCCACGGGGGAGCCCGAGGGGGCAAGACCCGCCTCGGATAAAATTTTTGCATCGCCCTCTGGCGATGTATCCCTGCATCCGAGTCAGACCTTGCCTTACGGTGCGTGCCTCCATTCTCTTTTCTTAAAAACGCATAAACATTCTGATTGATGAATATCTATCCGCCGCCAAAATCCGCGTAAACCGACCCCAACCATACCGGCAAAACTCCCGTCAAAAAATTGGCACCCGCTCCGAAATTTTTTTCAACGCATTTTTTCAAAAAAAAAGAGGGAAATGCACGGCAATGTCGTATAAGAGTATTGCAGCCGGAAATGGCGCAAGCCGCTCCGGCCGCAAACATCGATTTTATGTGGAAACGGAGGGATCCCTGTGCCCTGTCCGAGAGAAAAACGCGAGGCCGCCGAGGCGCTGTTCATCGGCCCGCACGGCCTGCTGAGCACGCAGTCCACCGGCCGCCCGACGCCCGAGCCGCCGTGCGAGATGCGCACGTGCTTCCAGCGCGATGTGGACCGCATCACGCACTCGAAATCGTTCCGCCGCCTGAAGCACAAGACGCAGGTGTTCCTGCGCCCGGAGGGTGACCATTACCGCACGCGCCTGACGCACACGCTCGAGGTCGCGCGCCTCGCGCGCACGATCGCCCGCGCGCTCGAACTCAACGAGGACCTCACCGAGGCCATCAGCCTCGGGCACGACCTCGGCCACACGCCGTTCGGCCACGCGGGGGAGCGCGCGCTCAACGCGATCTACACCGGCGTCGGCTTCCGGCACTATGAGCAGAGCCTGCGCGTCGTCGACCGCATCGAGCGCGACGGCCGCGGCCTGAACCTCTGCAACGAGACGCGCATCGGCATCCTCAACCACACGACCGGGCAGCCGCGCGGCACGCTCGAGGCCGACGTGGTGCGCCTGGCCGACCGCGTGGCCTACATCAACCACGACCTCGACGACGCCATGCGCGGCGGCATCGTGCAGCCGGAGGACGTGCCCGCCATCGTGCGTGAGCGCGTGGGCGAGCGCAACAGCGTGCGCATCAACTCCATCCTCACGGACATCATCGCCCACAGCGGCGACGGGGAGCTGCGCATGTCGCCCGATATGCGCGAGGCCGTGGACGTGTTCACGACCTTCATGTACGAGGGCGTGTACTACAATCCCATCGCCAAGGGCGAGGAGCGCAAGGTGCAGAATATCCTCGGGAGCATCTGGGAATATTATGTCAACCGCATCGCCGAGCTCCCTGCGGTCTACCAGTCCATCGCGGACGACGAGGGGCCGCAGCGCGCGGTGTGCGACTATGTCTCCGGCATGACCGACAGCTACGCGCTGGAGGTGTACTCAGAACTCTTCATCCCCGCTGCGTGGACGATCAAATAAGGAAGTACATCCAACGGAAACCACAGAAAGAAGGTGACGCGCGTGGCCTTTCCGGAATCCTTTTTACAGGAGCTCGCCGAGCGCAACGACATCGTCGACGTCGTGAGCAGCTACGTGCGCCTGACGAAAAAAAGCGGGTCGAACCTCTTCGGGCTCTGCCCGTTTCACAGCGAAAAGACGCCGTCGTTTTCCGTCTCGCCGGACAAGCAGATCTACCACTGCTTCGGCTGCGGCAAGGGCGGCAGCGTCATCAGCTTCATCATGGAGATCGAGAATCTCTCGTTCCCCGAGGCGGTGGCCTTTCTGGCCAACCGCGCGGGCATGCAGCTGCCCGAGCAGTCGGACGACCCCGGCGCGAAAAAACGCCAGCGCCTGCTCGCGCTCAACCGGGACGCGGCGCGCTTTTTCCACGCGCAGCTCAAGACCCCGGCCGGCCAGCCGGCGCGGGACTATCTCGCCCGCCGGCAGCTCACGGCGCAGACCGTGACGCGCTTCGGTCTCGGCTTTGCGCCCGACACGTGGGACAGTCTCGTGCGCGCGATGAAGGCGCTCGGCTACTCCGAGCAGGAGCTGTTTGACGGCGGGCTCGTGCGCCACGGGAAAACGAGCGGTGTATACGACACGTTCCGCAACCGGCTCATGTTCCCGGTCATCGACGTGCGCGGCAACGTCATCGGCTTCTCCGGGCGCATCCTCGGCGACGGGGAGCCGAAGTACATGAACAGCCCGGAAACCATCGTTTTCAGCAAGAGCCACAATTTGTTCGCGCTCAATTTGGCTAAAAAGTCGAAATGCGGGTATATCATACTGGCAGAGGGCAACATCGACGTGGCGAGCCTGCACCAGGCGGGGTTTGACAGCGCGGTCGCCTCGCTCGGCACGTCGCTCACGCCGGAGCAGGCGCGGCTCCTGTCGCGCTACACGAGCGAGATCGTCATCGCCTACGACAACGACGGTGCGGGGCAGAAGGCGTCGCAGCGCGCGATCGGCATCCTCGAAAAGCTCGAGGTGCGCGTGCGTGTCCTGCAGATGCAGGGCGCAAAGGACCCCGACGAATATATCAAGACCTTCGGCGCGGACGCGTTCCGCAACCTGCTCGCGCAGTCGGAAAACCACATCGACTACCGGCTCGGCGCCGTGCAGCGCAAGTACGACCTCAAGGTCGACGAGCAGCGCGTGGCCTTCGTCAAGGAGGCGGCGGGCGTGGTGGCCGAGCTGCCCGGCAGCGTCGAGCGCGAGGTGTACGCCATGCGCGTCGCGGAGACGGCGGGCATGCCCGCCGCGGTCGTGACCGATGAGGTGCAGCGCCAGCGCAAGCGGCGGCTCAGCCGCGCGCGCAAGGAACAGGAGCGCGACCTGCTGCGCCCCGCGACGGCGATGCAGCCGCCCGGGCGGAGCATCCGCTTCGACAACCCCCGCTCGGCGGCCGCCGAACAGGGCATCATTAAATTGTTGTATCTCGACCCCGGCCTGTTCCGGGGCCGGACGAATGTGCCGGACGCGGCGCAGTTTTCCTCGCCGGAGCTGCGGCACATTTACACCGTCTTGCTCGCCCACGGCGGCACGGGCACGGTGCAGATCGCGGCGCTCTCGGGTGAGCTGAGCCCGGACGAGCTGGCCCTGCTGACCGGCATCATCCAGCAGCCGGCGGAGCTGGCAAACGGCGCGCGCGCGCTCGACGACTACATAAGCATCCTGCAGACCCAGGCCACCGCCGGCGCAGCGTCGTCGGAGGCGGACCTGCTGGCCTTTGCAAAGCAACTCAAAGAACATAAAGGGTATGGTGGTAAAGATGGAACAGAAAGAACTTAACAACCTCTCGGCCGAAGAACTGGACGCTATGGCCGACGCGCTGCTCGCGGCGGACGACGCCAAACAGGCGGAAGCCAAGGCCGCCGGCACCGCGCCGGCGCAGACCGCGGACAAGCCCGCGGCAGCCTCTGCGGAGGACGTGTCCGCAGCCGAAAAGCCGGAGTCGGAAAAGACCACGGAGGAAAAGCTCAATGATCTGGTGGAAAAGGGCAAGAAGACGGGCAAGCTCTCGAGCAAGGACCTCATGGTGCTCGAGGACATGAACCTCTCGAGCGAGGAGACGGAGAAGTTCTATGACCGGCTCGAGAGCCTGAACATCGACGTGCTCGGTGACGATGCCCTGCCCCCGGTGGACGAGGACGCGCTGCCCGAGCTCGAGGAGCTCCAGGAGATCGAGGAAGTCACCGAGGAGGAGATGAACGAGACCGAGGCCATGGCCGACACGTTCTCGACCGACGACCCGGTGCGCATGTACCTCAAGGAGATCGGCAAGGTGCCGCTGCTCACGCCCGAGGAGGAGCAGGATCTGGCCAAGCGCATGGCCGAGGGCGACGAGGAGGCCAAGCGCCGCATGGCCGAGGCGAACCTGCGTCTGGTCGTGTCGATCGCCAAGCGCTACGTCGGCCGCGGCATGCTGTTTCTCGACCTCATTCAGGAGGGCAACCTCGGCCTGATCAAGGCCGTCGAGAAGTTCGACTACACGAAGGGCTACAAGTTCTCCACCTACGCCACGTGGTGGATCCGTCAGGCCATCACCCGCGCCATCGCCGACCAGGCGCGCACGATCCGCATCCCCGTGCACATGGTCGAGACGATCAACAAGGTCATCCGCGTCTCCCGTCAGCTCCTGCAGGAGCTCGGCCACGACCCGAGCGCCGAGGAGATCGCGGCGGAGATGAACATGCCGGTCGATAAGGTGCGCGACATTCTCAAGATCGCGCAGGAGCCGGTCTCGCTCGAGACGCCGATCGGCGAGGAGGAGGACTCCCACCTCGGCGACTTCATCCCCGACGAGGACGCGTCCGAGCCGAGCGAGGCGGCGAGCTTCTCGCTGCTCAAGGAGCAGCTCATGGAGGTGCTCGACACGCTCACCCCGCGCGAGAAGAAGGTGCTCGAGCTGCGCTTCGGCATCGTCGACGGCCGCACCCGCACGCTCGAGGAGGTCGGCAAGGAGTTCAACGTCACGCGTGAGCGCATCCGCCAGATCGAGGCGAAGGCTCTGCGCAAGCTCCGCCACCCCAGCCGCAGCAAGAAGCTGCGCGATTTTCTCAACTGAATCCGAATATGACAGCGCATCCGGGCGCGGCAGTTTCTGCCGCGCCCGGATTTTGCTGCACTGCCAAGCCTTCCCCTGGAGGGGAAGGTGGACAGATGATCATCTGAAGTGCAGCACCCGAAAAAGAAAGACAACACGGCTCCCTTGTGTAAAGGGAGCTGGCAGCCGTGAGGCTGACTGAGGGATTGCTATGCTGCGTCCTGCACCGCGGTCGGTATCTGCCCTCCGGCAAAAATCAGAGATTTTTGCCGCCGTCCGCGGGCGGTTTTCCCCCGAAAAACCGCCCGCTCCCCCGCCCAGAAACGGCCGGAAAAATAATTATGAACAATCTATCAATAATATAGGAAAAGGCCTTGACTTTCCGACCGCACGGGTGTAAATTAGCACTCGAAGGCCAGGAGTGCCAACAGTCGGCGGCTCCGAGTGCCAGTGGAGGAGATCATGGACATCAGCAGCCGCAAAAAGAAAATACTTGCCGCGGTCATCGAGGAATACATCCGCACGGCGGAGCCGGTCGGCTCAAAGGCCATCGCCGCGAGCGCGGATCTCGGCTGTTCCTCGGCCACGATCCGCAACGAGCTTGCGGAGCTGGTCGCCATGGGCTATCTCGAGCAGCCGCACACGTCGGCGGGCCGCGTGCCCACGCCGCTCGGCTACCGGATGTACGTCAACGAGCTCATGGAGCACAAGGATCTCACCGCGGAAGAGACGCAGGCCATCACGCAGAGCCTGACGGGCCGCCACCAGCGCGGCGAACTCATGACGGACGCGAGCCGCCTCGCCTCGCAGCTGACGAACTACCCCGCCGTGACGCTCACGACGAGCGCCGGCGTGACCATCCGCCGCTTCGACCTCATCTATCTCGACGCGAACAGCTTCATCATCGTGCTGCTGCTGAGCGACGACACGGTGAAAAACAAGCTCGTGCACCTGCCGGTCTCGGCCGACGAGCGCATGATCCAGAAGCTCGCCACCGTCTTCAACGCCCACTTCACGGGCATCCACGAGAGCGACATCACGCCGGTGCGGATCCGCTCGGCGGAGCGCGCCGCGCAGGATAACCTCGGCATCACGGCCGTGATCGCGGCCTTCGCCATTGAGGTGCTCACGGGCGCCGGCGCCGCGCAGACGTACCTCGTCGGCGAGTCGCAGCTGCTGCACCAGCCGGAGTTCCGCGACCCCGACAAGGCGCACCGCCTCATGAGCTACCTGTCCGACGGCAGCAACCTGCTCGACATCCCGATGGAGCAGCTCGGCGGCGACAACGAGGTGCGCGTGCTCATCGGCCCGGAGAATGTGGCCGAGGAGCTGCGCGACAGCAGCGTCGTGCTCGCGACGTATGACGCGGGCGAAAATATGCGGGGCCTGATCGGTGTGGTCGGCCCGACGCGCATGGACTATTCCAAGGTCGCCGCGAAGCTCAGCTTCATTGCGGCCGGCCTTTCCAAGCTGCTCGGCGGCGGCACGCTTCCGCCCCCCGGGCTGGACAACAAGCTGATCATTAAGGGAGACGATACAGATGAGCACGAAAACGAACGACCCGAAGCAGACGGCGCCGGAAACGGATCCGACCGCTGAAGACGTGAAGACCGACACGGCCGCCCCGGCCGCCGAAGCCGAAGAGGTTCCGGCCAACAAGGCCGACAAGAAGGAAACCAAAAAAGAAAAGGAATCCAAAGAAAAGAAAGAGACGAAAAAAGAGATCGAGGCCGATCTCGCGGCGGAGAAAGACAAGTACCTCCGCCTGCTCGCCGAATATGACAACTACCGCCGCCGCAGCACCCGCGAGCGCGAAGCGATCTACGCGGACGTCCGCTGCGACACGCTCAAAAAGTTCCTGCCGGTGTACGACAGTCTGTCCCGTGCCCTGACGCAGACACCGGCCGATGACCCCGCCCGCAAGGGCCTCGAGGGCATCATGAACCAGTACAACTCCGCGCTCAATCAGCTCGGTGTGACGGCGATCGAAGCCGTCGGACAACCATTTGACGCCAACCGCCACAACGCCGTCATGCACATCGAGGATGATGCCTACGGCGAGGGCGTTGTCGTGGAAGAGTTTGAAAAGGGCTTTTGCATCGGCGACCGCGTGCTGCGGTATTCCGTTGTGAAAGTCGCAAACTGATTCCAATATAAATTTGTATACACAATCTGCTTTCAATACAGGAGGAAATCATTATGAGTAAAATTATCGGTATCGACCTTGGCACCACGAACAGCTGCGTCTCCGTCATGGAGGGCGGCGAAGCGACCGTCATCCCCAACGCGGAAGGTCATCGCACCACCCCGTCCGTCGTCGCGTTCTCCAAGACCGGCGAGCGTATGGTCGGCCAGGTGGCAAAGCGTCAGGCCGTCACGAACCCGGACCGCACGATCAGCTCGATCAAGCGCGAGATGGGCTCGGATTATAAAGTCGAAATCGACGGCAAGAAGTACACCCCGCAGGAGATCAGCGCCATGATCCTGCAGAAGCTGAAGGCCGATGCGGAAGCCTACCTCGGCGAGCCCGTGACCGAAGCCGTCATCACCGTGCCGGCCTACTTCACCGACGCGCAGCGCCAGGCGACGAAGGACGCCGGCAAGATCGCCGGCCTCGACGTCAAGCGTATCATCAACGAGCCGACGGCGGCCGCGCTGGCCTACGGCCTCGATAAGGAGACCGACCAGAAGATCATGGTCTACGACCTCGGCGGCGGCACGTTCGACGTCTCCGTGCTGGAGATCGGCGACGGCGTTATCGAAGTGCTGGCCACGGCCGGCAACAACCGCCTCGGCGGCGATGACTTCGACCAGTGCATCACCAACTACCTCGTCGAGGAGTTCAAGAAGAGCGACGGTATCGACCTCTCGGGCGACCGCGTGGCCATGCAGCGCCTGAAAGAAGCGGCCGAGAAGGCGAAGATCGAGCTGTCCGGCGTGACGAGCACGAACATCAATCTGCCGTACATCACGGCGGACGCGACCGGCCCGAAGCACCTGGACGTGACGCTCACGCGCGCAAAGTTCAATGAGCTGACCGCTCACCTCGTCGAGAAGACCGCAGGCCCGGTGCGCCAGGCCATGAGCGACGCCGGCATCACCGCATCCGACCTGACGAAGGTCCTGCTCGTCGGCGGCTCCAGCCGTGTCCCGGCCGTGCAGGAAATGGTCAAGAAGCTCACCGGCAAGGAAGGCTTCAAGGGCATCAACCCCGATGAGTGCGTGGCCGACGGTGCTGCCATCCAGGGCGGCGTGCTCGGCGGCGACGTCGCGGGCGTGGTCCTGCTCGATGTGACCCCGCTGTCCCTCGGCATCGAGACCCTCGGCGGCGTGTTCACCAAGCTCATTGAGCGCAACACCACCATCCCGACCAAGAAGAGCCAGATCTTCTCTACCGCAGCTGACAACCAGTCCGCAGTAGACATTAACGTTCTCCAGGGTGAGCGTGAGTTCGCAAAGGACAACAAGCAGCTGGGTACCTTCCGTCTGGACGGCATCGCACCGGCTCCGAGAGGCATCCCGCAGATCGAAGTTACCTTCGATATCGACCAGAACGGTATCGTTCACGTAACTGCAAAGGATCTGGGTACCGGCAAGGAGCAGGATATCAAGATCACTGCATCTACCAATATGTCCAAGGACGATATCGACAAGGCTGTCAAGGAAGCAGAACAGTATGCTGAAGAAGACAAGAAGAGAAAAGAAGAAATCGAAGTCAGAAACCAGGCTGAAACTCTGATCTATGAAACAGAGAAGAACATGAAAGAACTGGAATCCTCTCTGTCTGAAGAAGAGAAGAACGATATCAACGCGGCTAAGGATGATCTGTCCAAGGCTCTGGAAGCAAACAATATCGATGACATCAAGGCTAAGACAGAAGCTCTGACAGAAAAGTTCCACACGATTTCGGCTAAGATGTATCAGCAGGCTCAGGCCGCAGGCGCAGCCGGTGCAGATCCGAACATGGGAGCAGCAGGCGCTGCCGGCGCAAGTGCAGCAGATGCAGGAGCACAGCCGAAGGATGACAATGTAGTGGATGCTGACTATGAAGTAGTGGACGACGACAAATAAACTTGTGAAAGTGCTTAAGGTGTAGTAAACCGGTCGATCCGGTGTACGAGGGTGCAGTTTTGTATCTTTCGTGCACCGGATTATCGTGTGTAGTGAGAAATAATAGAAGGATAGATTAGATGGCAGATAAGAGAGATTACTACGAAGTCCTGGGGCTGCAAAAGGGAGCCAGCGATAATGATATCAAAAAGGCTTTCCGTAAAATGGCAATGAAATATCATCCGGACAAAAATCCGGGAGATAAGGTGGCCGAGGAAAAATTTAAGGAAATCAATGAAGCTTACGCGGTTCTTTCTGATCCGGAGAAAAAAGAAAAGTACGACAGGTTCGGTCATGCCGGAGTAGATCCGAATAGCGGATTTGGAGGCGGAGCCGGAGGCTTTGGCGGTTTCGGCGGATTTGAAGATATCTTCGACATGTTCGGCGGAGCATTTGGGGGCTTTGGAGGCGGCAGCAGAGGCAGACGCAACAATGGCCCAAGAAAGGGCAGTGATCTGCAGAAGGCTGTTACGATCACGTTCGAGGAGGCGGCTTTTGGTACGAAAAAAGAGATTCGCCTCAATAAGTATGTGAAGTGTAAAACCTGCGGCGGCAGCGGTGCGGCACCGGGAACTTCTAAAAAGTCATGTCCGAAATGCGGCGGAACAGGAGAGATCAGA
>ERZ827528.2126-NODE-2126-length-18834-cov-3.732680_pt1 | contig 18834 bp, 17 predicted proteins | sample MGYA00519768_ERZ827528 | MGnify/ENA primary metagenome ERZ827528 (study PRJEB31778, sample SAMEA3449343) | human gut metagenome | biome: human gut; feature: human-associated habitat; material: faeces | place: United Kingdom | collected 2010/2012 ...
CTGGGAGGGCCTGGAAAAGCTGGGAGAGCTGACGGTCTACGACCGCACCTCCTATGTGGACGCCCCGGTCATCGCCCAGCGGATCGGCGACGCGGAGATCGCCGTCATCAATAAGACCCCCATTACCCGGGCGACCCTGGAAAAGTGCCCCAACCTCCGGATGATCGCGGTCCTTGCCACCGGCTATAACGTGGTGGACTGCGCCGCGGCCAAGGAAAAAGGCGTCGTTGTCGCCAACGTCCCCACCTACGGCACCGCCTCGGTGGGTCAGTACGCCATTGCGCTGCTCCTGGAGATCTGCCACCACATCGGCCACCACAGCCAGACCGTCCGGGATGGCAAGTGGGAAAACCACATCGACTGGTGCTACTGGGACTACCCCCTGGTGGAGCTGGCGGACAAGACCGCCGGGATCATCGGCTTCGGCCGCATCGGTCAGACCACCGGCCGCATCGCCAAGGCCCTGGGCATGAAGGTCATCGCCAACGATCCCTTCCCCAACGCCTCCGGCGAAGCCATCGCCCGGTATGTGGACCTGGATACGCTGCTGGAAACCTCTGACGTGATCTTCCTCCACTGCAACCTGACGCCGGAGAACACCGGCATCATCAACCGGGAGACCATCGCGGTGGAACTGCTCCAGTCGGTGGCGGGAAGCATCGGCATTTTGCTCACAGTGCCGTCCACTGCGGCGGTGACTGTGCTGGCCCGGCGGTGGTTCCTGAGCCACGCCCAGCGCCAGAGGGAAGAGGAGGCTGCCGCCGAAGCAGCCGAACCCCAGCCGCTGCCGGAACCGGAACCGGAGGCATGTGCGGAAGCAGAGCCGGCTGTTCCGGAGGAGCCGGAAGAGGACACTCCCGAGCCGGAAGCGCCCCGGACGGTGGAAGAACTGTGGCGGGAATACCAAAAGAAGGAAAAATAACCGGACAGCCCGGAAAAACCAGGAGTTTTCCGATGGGACGGCGCTGTTTTGCCAAAAAAGCTATTTTATTTTTGTACTGGCGATGGTATAATAGCTGCAAAGGCAGCTATTATACATGTTTTATGGCCGGACGATTTGTCCTATTGGTCGATTATACCATTTCGCTTCGCTGCATGGTATAATGGCCTCAGAAAGACTGCCGAATGATCCTGCGTCTGCCTGGGACAGGTGCAGGAGGCAGTGCAGAACCAGAGGGTTCCGGAGCCGGGGAACCGAGTGATGCCCCTGCCCGGAATGGAGGAACGCCTGTGGACGGCAGGCGATACAAAACAGAACAGGTGCGGATTTTCTGCCTGGCAGGTGAGCCGGGCATGGTAGTCTGCGCCCGCTGAACCGCTCAGACAAGGTCAGGCAGTTTTAGTCCGGGCCGAAGAGAAAATTCTGGTGGTTTTCCGCTGGGGCAGGGAATGAACAGCCCACAGCAGATGGATAATAGAATACGAGTACTATACAATACAGGAGAGAATGGGAATGGAAAAGTATGTAGTTACCGGAGGCGCAGTCCTCAAGGGCGAGGTCACGATCAGCGGCGCAAAGAATGCGGTGGTGGCGATCATTCCGGCTACTGTTCTGGCACGGGATGTCTGTGTCATTGAAAATATCCCCAATATCAGCGATGTCACCGCGCTTCTCAATATCCTGCGGGATCTGGGCGCCAAGGTGCGCCTGCTGGACAAGACCACTGTGGAGATCGATACCACCCACATCGGGGAACCGGTGGTTTCCCATGAGCTGGCAAAGCCCCTGCGTGCCTCCTATTATTTCCTGGGCTCGCTGCTGGGCCGCTGCGGACGGGCCGATGTATCGCTGCCCGGCGGCTGCAACTTCGGCGGTGTGCGCCCCATTGACCAGCATATCAAGGGCTTCAAGTCCCTGGGCGCCGATGTATCGGTGAACTATGGCATGGTGACCATGGACAGCAAGGAGCTCCGGGGCGAACACATCTACTTTGATGTGGTATCGGTGGGTGCTACCATCAATGTAATGCTGGCAGCGGTCAAGGCCAAGGGTGTCACCATCATGGAAAATGTTGCCAAGGAGCCGCATATCGTGGATCTGGCAAACTTCCTCAACTCCATGGGCGCGGATATCCGCGGCGCCGGCACCGATGTCATCAAGATCCACGGCGTGGATGTGATGCACGGCACCAACTATTCCATCATTCCCGATCAGATCGAAGCCGGTACCTATATGGTAGCAGCTGCTGCCACCGGCGGCGATGTGCTGATCCAGAATGTGATCCCCAAGCACCTGGAATCCATCACCGACAAGCTCCGCAAGGCGGGCGCTGAGGTGGAGGAGTTCGACGACTCCATCCGGGTGCGCCGTACCGGCCCGATCCTGCCGGTGAATGTCAAGACCATGCCCCATCCCGGCTTCCCCACCGATATGCAGCCTCAGATGGCTACCATGCTCTGCTGTGCCGGCGGCACCAGCATCATCTCCGAAGGTGTCTGGGACAACCGCTTCAAGTATGTGGACGAGCTGCGCAAGATGGGCGCCAATATCCAGGTGGACGGCAAGGTTGCGGTCATCGAGGGAGTAGAGCAGCTCACCGGTGCGCCGGTGCGTGCGCTGGATCTCCGGGCAGGAGCTGCCATGCTCATTGCCGGTCTGATGGCAGATGGCTGTACCGAAGTGGAGGACATCCATCACATTGAGCGCGGCTATTCCGATCTGGTGGAAAAGCTCAACCGGCTGGGTGCGGATATCCGCAAGGTGAGCTGCTCAGACAACGAAACAGAGCGGGCGCTGTCCTGATTTGTCTGACTGAAAACAGAGCGATCCGGCTTCTGTGTGGAATGCCGGATCGCTTTTTGATTGATTTTGGAAGAGAGGATTGTTTACCACAGTGGCAAGATTCTGTACTCTTTACAGCGGTTCTTCCGGGAACAGCACCTATATCGGCACCGGGACCGGCGGTATTCTGGTGGACGCCGGTGTATCCTGCAAGGCGCTGCTCACCGCCCTGTCCGCCCGGGACATCCGTCCGGATACCATCCGGGGGCTGTTCCTCACCCATGAGCACATCGACCATATCAAGGGCGTGCGGGTGCTGCTGAAAAAATACGCCATTCCGCTGTTTGCCTCCCGGGAGACCCTGGAATGGCTGGCAGACAGGGGCGAACTGCCGTCCACCGGGCCGGTGCAGGAGATCTCCGCCTCCACGGTGATCGCGGCCGGGGATATGGAGATCCGGCCCTTTGCCACCAGCCACGATTCGCTGTCCAGCTTCGGCTATGCGGTGAACCTGCCCGATGGGCGCAGGATCTCAGTAGCCACCGACCTGGGCTATGTGAGCGATGAGGTGCATCAGGCCATTCATGGCAGCGATCTGGTGCTGCTGGAATCCAATTATGATGAGGCCATGCTCCGGTGCGGCCCCTATCCCTATCCGCTCAAGCGGCGCATTGCGTCGGACAGCGGACACCTGTCCAACGACTCCAGTGCGCTGGAGGCTCGGACCCTGGTGGACAGCGGCACCACCCGTCTGGTACTGGGACACCTGAGCAAGGAGAACAATCACCCGGAACTGGCCCGGGAAACGGTGCGCAGTGAACTGACCCTGGCTGGCATGGCGGAGGGCGGGGACTATCTGCTCAGTGTGGCGCCCCGCACCGAACCGGGGCCGATGATGATCTTTTAAGGGAGGGGGGAGACCCATGCTGAATGTGACGCTGATTGCGGTGGGCAAGCTCAAGGAGCGGTATCTCACCGATGCCTGTGCTGAGTATGAAAAGCGGCTGGGTGCCTACTGCCGTCTGCGGGTGGTGGAGGTGGATGAGTACCGTCTGCCCCAGAACCCGTCCGAAGCGCAGATCCAGGCGGGGATCGAGGCCGAGGGAAAGGAGATCCTTGCCAAAATTCCGGCGGGCAGCTATCTGATCCCGCTGTGCATCGAGGGCAAACAGATCAGCTCGGAGGAATTTTCCCAGACCCTGGACCGTGCGGCAGTGGACGGGAAGAGTTCCATTGTGCTGCTCATCGGCGGTTCTTACGGACTGTGGGAGGAGCTCAAGAAGAAGGGCGACCTGCGGCTGTCCATGTCCCGGATGACCTTCCCGCACCAGCTGGCACGGGTGATGGTACTGGAACAGCTCTATCGGGCGATGACCATTTCCCGGGGTCAGAAGTATCATAAATAACGGCTGCCGTTGACAAGGAGCGGCAACCTGTTATAATGGACTTAATCCAGTAATATGGATTTGTGAATCCAGGAGGTGAAAAGGTCGTGACAGAAAAGGAACAGAGAGCCATTATCAGCCGGCTGCACCGGATTTCGGGACAGGTGGCAGGGATTGAGAAAATGGTATCTGAAGGAGCCCCCGAGGAAGAGATCATTATCCAGATCAACGCTGTAAAACAGGCAGCGCACCGGGTGGGACAGATGCTGCTCAATTCCAAGGTGAATGACTGTATCCGTTCGGTAGCCCAGTCCGGCGACGCGGAAGCGGGCATCGAAGCCTATCAGAAGACACTGGAGTTCTATTCCAGAATGTGACCGGCTGGTCTGGCCGAAATAAGGACCGAAGTGCCATTGGAGAGGGCAGTTCGGTTTTTATTTTGCAATTTTCCATGGAAACAGGAGGATTTCTATTATGGTACGGCTGAAAAACCAACCCAAGCTCCGAACCAATCTGGATACCGATTTTCTCAAGCTCATCGCAGTGCTGTCCATGACGGTGGACCATGTGGGAGCGGTCTTTTTCCCGGAGTATCCGGTGTTCCGCTGGATCGGGCGCATGGCCTTCCCGCTCTTCTGCTACTGCATGACAGTGGGGCTGCTCTACACCCATGACATCCGCCGTTATCTTGCCCGGCTGGGAGTGTTTGCGCTCCTTTCCCAGCCGTTCTGGATTCTCGCCTTCAATGCCGATGACTTCCTGGGCAATCTGCTGAACTTCAATATCTTCTTCACGCTGTTTGTTTCGCTGCTGGCGATGTGGGGCTTCAAGGAGCGCAGATGGCCGCTCTTCCTGGGCTGCGTGCTGCTGCTCGCCTTTGTGAACTTCGACTACTCGGTCACCGGCGTGATGCTCATGCTGATCTTCTACCTCTGCCGCCAGAAGCCAGCCCTGGGTGCGCTGCTCTATACCCTCAGCTACCTGCCGGCGCTGTGGGGCGGCTCCCCGGAAGATCCCCTGGCCTGCCATCTGGGGCCGCTGTGGATCAGCTTCGAGTTCTTTGCTCTGCTGGCACTGCCGCTCATCTTCTTCCCTACCCGCACCGGCCTGCGCATTCCCAAATGGTTCTTCTATGGCTATTATCCTGCCCATCTGCTGGCGATCTTCCTGGTTCGCACCCTGCTTCATATATAAAAAGAACGGCTGTCCGCTCCCGCTTCGGGAGGACAGCCGTTTTTCGATGCGGTTTTCTATCGTCCGGCCCAGTATTTCCGGTCCAGGGACCGGTACTGGATCGCCTCAGTGATATGCGGGGTGTCGATGCGCTCGCTTCCGTCCAGATCGGCAATGGTCCGGGCGATCTTGAGAATGCGGTCGTAGGCCCGTCCGGACAGATTCAGCCGTTCAAAGGCCATCTGCAGAATCCGGTCTGCTGCCGGTGTGAGCGGACAGACCTCCCCCAGCGCCCCGGCGGGAATGCGGGCATTGCAGCTCTCGCCATAAGGGGCCAGGCGGGTCTGCTGGATCTTCCGGGCCGCCGCCACCCGCTCCCGGATGGCAGCCGAGCCCTCCTCCCGGGAGACGGAGGCCAGATCCTCATACCGCACCGGCGCCACCTCCACCTGGATGTCCAGGCGGTCGAGCAGCGGGCCGCTCACCCTTCCCAGATAGCGCTTGATCGCCGACGGGGTGCAGGTGCAGGGGCGGTCGGGGTGTCCGTAGTAGCCGCAGGGACAGGGGTTCATCGCCGCCACCGCCATGATCCGGCTGGGATAGGTCACACTGCCGCCGGCCCGGGAGATGGTCACCCGGCTGTTCTCCATGGGCTGGCGCAGGGCTTCCAGCGCCGACCGGGAGAACTCCGGCAGCTCGTCCAGGAACAGTACGCCGTTGTGGGCCAGGCTGATCTCGCCGGGACGGGGATTGGAGCCGCCGCCGGTGAGCCCCGCCGCCGAAACAGTGTGATGGGGCGCCCGGAAGGGGCGGTTCCGGAGCAGCGAGACCCCCTGGGGCAGCAGTCCGGCGATGGAGTGGATCTGGGTGGTTTCGATGGATTCCTCAAAGCTCAGTTCAGGCAGAATGGAGGGGAGCCGCTGGGCGATCATGCTCTTGCCTGAGCCCGGCGACCCCAGCAGGAGCAGGTTGTGTCCGCCGGCAGCTGCCACCTCTGCCGCCCGCCGGGCCACCGGCTGCCCCTTGACATCCGCAAAGTCGGGACAGGGGGCTTCGGGTTCAGCGGAAACAGGCAGGATGGAGGCCAGCGGCAGGGTCTCCTCACCCCGGAGGTGCCGCAGTACCTCCTCCACCGAGTCGGCGGCATAGACCGGGAAGTCGGGGAACACCGCTCCCTCGGCGGCATTGGCCCGGGGGATTATGATGCCGGGCAGTCCCCGGCGGCGGGCATCCGCCACCATCGAGAGGATTCCGTTCACCGGGCGCAGGTGCCCGTCCAGCGAGAGTTCTCCCACCAGGGCCAGTCCCTCGGGCAGGGGCGGCAGCGCCCCGGTGGAACAGAGGATTCCCACCAGAATGGGCAGGTCGTAGATGGCGCCGGTCTTTTTGGTGTCGGCAGGGGCGAGGTTCACCACCACCCGGCTGGACGGGAATTCCATGCCGCAGTTTTTCATGGCGGAGCGCACCCGGTCCTTGGATTCCTTGACGGCGGCATCGGGCAGGCCGACGATTTCAAAACAGGGGAAAGCCCGGCTCACATCCGCCTCCACGGTGACGGGGTAGCAGGCGATGCCGGTGAGTCCGAAGCTGCTGACACTGGAAAACATGACGGAATACCCTCTTTCTGAACTGTTCTCAGGAAAATTATACCGCTTTTGCCAGGCAAAAGGAAGCGGAAGATTTCGCAAAAATTCAGAAAAGAACGGTTGACACCCGCCGGGGGCGGATACTATGATAGACAGTGGAAAAGACAGGGCCGGACCACTCCGGCGGAAAGGACGATGAAGATGGAATTTGACAGACGCTGGCTCGACCCGGACAAGGCCGGTGCGGAGCTGGCAGCCCGGGCTGCGGAGATCGCCGCTGATCCGGAACTGCTGGCAGAGTGCTTCGGCGGGGAACTGGAATTCGGCACTGCCGGACTGCGGGGCATCCTGGATGCCGGCACTGCCCGGATGAACCGCCTCACAGTGGGCAAAGCCACCCAGGGTCTGGCCCGGGTGCTGCTGGAGGATCATGACTGTCCCGGCGTTGCCATCGCCTACGACAGCCGCCATTTCTCCCGGGAATTTGCCGAGGAGGCAGCCGGGATTCTGGCTGCCAACGGCGTGCATGTGTGGATCTATCCCGAGCTGATGCCCACTCCGGCGCTCTCCTATGCGGTGCGGGAACTGGGCTGTCAGAGCGGCATCATGATCACCGCCAGCCACAATCCCCCGGAGTACAACGGCTACAAGGTCTACGACCACACCGGCGGTCAGATCGTATCGGAGTTTGCCCGGCGGGTGAGTGAAGCCATCGCCTCGGTGGACCCCTTTGACGGCGTGCGCCGGAGCAGCCTGGAGGAAGGGCTCCAAAACGGAACCATCGAATACCTCACCCAGGAGTTCATCGACGGCTATATCGAAGCGGTGCTCCGGCTGCAGCTGGAGCCGGGCATCTTCCGGAAGAGCGGGCTGAAGATCGCCTATTCGCCCCTCAACGGCGCCGGTCACAAGAGCGTCATTGCGGCGCTCTCCCGGGCAGGCCTGGAGGAGATCTATGTGGTGGCGGACCAGTCCCGTCCCAACGGGGATTTCCCCACCTGCCCCTCCCCGAACCCCGAGAACCCCGACACCATGAAGATGACCCTGGATCTGGGCCGGTACATCCAGGCGGACATCGCCTTTGCCACCGACCCGGACAGCGACCGCATCGGTGTGGCTGCCCCTGAGGCAGACGGCAGCTGGCGGCTCTTCACCGGCAATGAACTGGGTGTCCTGCTGCTGGACTATATCTGCCGGCAGCGCACTGCCCAGGGCACCATGCCCCAAAATCCGGTGGCTGTGATGAGCATTGTGTCCACCCCCATGGCAGCCCGTGTGGCAGAGCACTGGGGCGTAGAGATGCGCCGGGTGCTCACCGGGTTCAAGTACATCGGCGATGTGATGAACCAGCTCGTGTCCGCCGGGGAGCCGGAGCGCTTCCTCATGGGCTTTGAGGAGAGCTGCGGCTATCTCACCGGCATGCATGTCCGGGATAAGGACGCCGTGAACGCCGCCCTGCTGGTATGCGAGATGGCTGCCCATTACAAGCTGGAGGGCAGGACCCTCTGCGCGGTGATGGACGGACTCTATGCCGAGTACGGCACCTACTACACCAAGGCGGACAGCTTTGCCTTTGCCGGAGCCGGCGCCATGGAGCGGATGGGCGCTGTGATGGACCATCTGCGGGCAGAGCATCTCCCGGAGATCGCCGGGACTGCGGTCACCGGTTTCACCGACTACCGGGATACCTCCGCAACCGGTCTGCCTTCGGCGGATGTGCTCACCTGGGAGCTGGCAGACGGCTGTGCGGTTACAGCCCGTCCGTCGGGCACCGAACCCAAGCTCAAGCTCTACTTTACTGTGCGGGCGGGCAACCGGGAGGAGTGCCTTCAGCGGTATGGTGCCCTGCGTGCTGCCATGACCGGAGCCGCCGGACTGTAAGCCTGAAATCTCCAAAAAGTTTTTTGTAAAAAGCCGGAAAAGCTCTTGCTTTTTGCGGCGGTTTATGATAACATACTACTGTTACAATTGTGCCGGTGGGCGAAAGAGGTGACAAAAATGAAAAATGGTATCCATCCCAAGTACCAGGACGCAAAGATCATTTGTGCCTGCGGCGAAGTGATTGAGACAAGATCCACCAAGCCTGAGATCAGAGTCGAGGTCTGCTCCAAGTGCCACCCGTTCTATACAGGTAAGCAGAAGCTGGTTGATTCCGGCGGTCGTGTTGACAGATTCAACAAGAGCTTCAATATGGGCAAGTAAGCTGATCGCACCTTTGCAGAAGGACGGCAGCGTCTTAATAGAAATGATCGCGGAGCGGTGCAAGAAGCGTTTTTTGCACCGCTCCATTTCTGTTGTCGGAGAGGAGGAACTGCCATGCAGGCAGAGTATACCACCCTGGCGGACTATGGTACCGATGAATTTGTAGAAAAGCGGTCCCGGTTCATCGGCTATGCCAAGCCGGTGACCACCGAGGAAGAGGCCATCGCCTTTGTAAACGAGATCCGTGCCCAGCACCGGGAGGCCAGCCACAATGTCTATGCCTATGCCCTGCGGGAAGGGCAGGTGCGCCGGTATTCGGACGATGGCGAGCCCCAGGGAACCGCGGGAATCCCGGTTCTGGATGTGCTGCAGAAGAGCGGTATTGTGGATGCGGTGGTAGTGGTGACCCGGTATTTCGGCGGCACCCTGCTGGGAGCCGGCGGATTGGTGCGTGCCTACACCGAGGGCGCTGCCATTGCGGTCCGGGCAGCCCGTCCCCGGGTGATGAGCCCCTGTACCGTGCTGCAGATGGACATTGACTACGGGCAGTACGGCAAGATCACCTATATCCTGCCCAAGTACCACACTGTCACGCTGGAGAGCGACTTCGGGGCGGCAGTGCGCATGCAGATCCTCATCAAGGACAAGTACATCGAGGCGTTCCGGAAGGAGCTCACCGAGCTCACCAGCGCCACGGTGGTGCCCTATGAGCTGGAACATCGCTTCGACGAGATCCCGGAATGATCGGGTGAGTATCCGAAAATCCGAACAGATCCCCCATGCTTTTGGTGTTTTGCCGTAAAAGCAGCGGGGGATTTTGTAAACTTCTCCCCTTTTTCAAAAAATCAAGGGGGAGATTCAAAAAAATCCGGTATATATAAAGTAGAGCTGATTTTGTCAGAAAGGAGGGGAAAGCCCATGACCATCCGGGAAAAACTGGAAGAACGGGAGCGGCAGACCCTGTCGCCCATGGCGTCATTGAGCGCCGAGAGCCGGGGCCGGCAGTTCCCGGCAGAGCCCTGTCCCATCCGCACCGAGTACCAGCGGGACCGGGACCGGATCATCCATTCCAAGTCCTTTAGGCGGCTCAAGCACAAGACCCAGGTCTTTCTCTCCCCGGAGGGGGACCACTACCGCACCCGGCTGACCCATACGCTGGAAGTCAGCCAGATCGGCCGGACCATCGCCCGGGCTCTGGGCCTCAACGAGGACCTGGTGGAGGCCGCCGCCATGGGACATGACATCGGCCATACCCCCTTCGGTCACGCCGGAGAATATGCCCTGCGGGAGATCTGTCCGCTGGGGTTCGACCACAACGAGCAGAGCGTCCGGGTGGCGGAACGCCTGGAAAATGACGGAAAGGGGCTCAACCTCACCTGGGAGGTACGGGACGCCATCCGGTGCCATTCCAGCGGCTGTCCGTCTGCCCAGACCTTTGAGGGCCGGGTGCTGCGGTATGCCGACAAGATCGCCTACATAAACCACGACATCGAGGACGCCATCCGGGCCGGGGTGCTCACCGAAGAGGATATCCCCTTTGACATCAAGTATGTGCTGGGGCGTACCAAATCCGACCGGATCACCGCTCTGGTGATGAATATTGTGGAAAACAGCGCAGACGATATCACCATGAGCCCGGAGATGCAGAAAACCTATGAGCGGCTCATCAGCTTCATGTTTGAAGCAGTTTACCGCAACCCCAAGGCCAAGGGGGAGGAAGGCAAGGCCCGGGATCTGGTGAAGTATCTCTACACCCATTTCACTGCCCATGTGGAAAAGATGCCCGAAGAGTACCGCCGCATCGCCGAGCAGGAGGGTGCCGAGCGTGCCGCCTGCGACTATATCTCCGGCATGAGCGACCGTTATGCAGTATCGCTGTGCGAGGAGCTGCTGATCCCGAAATTCTGGCAGCTCTGATCCGGCAGGAAGGAGGCAGTGCCATGATACCGGATAGTTTTCTGGAGGAACTCAAACAGCGGTGTGACATCGAATCGCTGATCTCCTCCTATGTCCTGCTCAAACGGGCGGGACGCAATCTCAAAGGGCTCTGTCCCTTCCATTCGGAAAAGACCCCTTCCTTTGTGGTCTATCCCGAGAGCCAGTCCTTCTACTGCTTCGGCTGCGGAGCCGGCGGCGATGCCATCAGCTTCATCATGCGGGCCGAGAATCTCGAGTATATCGAAGCGGTGAAGTTCCTGGCGGAAAAAGCCGGACTGCCCATGCCCGAGAACACCGCCGAGGACCGCACCGGCAAACGCCGGATGCGCATCCTGGAGATGAACCGGGAAGCGGCACGGTTCTTCCACCGGTGTCTGGTGAAAGGGGAGGACCGCCGGGGACTGGAATACCTGGCGAACCGGGGCATGGACAAGAAGATGATCATCCGGTTCGGCCTGGGCTATGCCCCGGACAGCTGGAATGCCCTCCGGGATCACCTCCAGCAGAAGGGCTACTCCTGGGAGGAGATGCTGGATGCCGCCCTGGTCATCAAGGGGCGGAACGGCAGCGTCTACGATACCTTCCGGGGACGGGTGATCTTTCCCATCATCGACCTGCGGGGCAATGTCATCGGCTTCGGCGGACGGGTGCTCAGCTCGGATAAGGGGCCCAAGTACCTCAACTCGTCGGATACCCTGGCCTACAAGAAGAGCCGGAACCTCTTCGCCATGAACTTTGCAAAGAACGCCGCCGACAAGCGCCTGATCCTCTGTGAGGGGTACATGGATACGGTGTCCATGCACCAGGCGGGGTTTGACAACGCTGTTGCCACCCTGGGCACGGCGCTCACCATGCGGCACATCCGGGTGCTCGCCAAGCACGCGCCCAAGAAGATCGTCTACCTGTTCGACGGCGACGCGGCGGGCCAGAAGGCGGCCGATCGCGCCCTGGCCTTCATCGGCGAGAGCATCTCCGACAAGAACCGCAACTCCGTGGAGCTTCTGGCCGTCACCCTGCCGAACAACCAGGATCCGGCCGAGTTCGTGCAGGCGGAGGGCGCGCAGGCTTTGGAGGCGGTGGTGGAAGGGGCGCTCCCGCTCATCGAGTTCGGCCTCGAGCGGCGCCTCGACAGCTTCAACTTGGACACGGCGCCCGGCCGCGATCGCGCGCTGGACGCGTGCCTGGCGGTGCTCGCCCCCATCAAGGACACGCTGGTGGCGAAGGACTACGCCGTGCGCACCTGGTCGCGCCTGCGGGCCCATGGCCGTCTCGGCATCGAGGAGGCCGACGTGCTGGAGCGCGGGCTTTCCTCGCTTAACGCCCGCATGCAGGCGCATTTCGACCGCGCCCGTGCGCTGGCTGAGTATCTGGCCGCCAACGAGATGGTGCGCAACGTGTGCTATCCCGGGCTGAACTCGCATCCCGACCATGCGGTTGCAACGGGAATCCTCGAGCATGGTTTTGGTCCGGTAGTTGAGTTTGACCTTATCGAGCGTAGTGCGGGCGAGCTGTTCGATGCTTTGCCGGGGGAGTTTCGCACATCGCCTGCCGGCGGCGCAACGACGCGTCTTTCGGCCCCACGCGGCAAGCAGGGGAGCACCATCCGCCTCTTCGCCGGTACCGACGACCCCCTGGTCGTAGCGTCCGCCCTAGACAGCGCCCTTCGCAACTAGCTAAATCATCCTCAAATCCATAAGTTGCGGTGAAATATGGATTGATTTACGGCTTTAACCGCATAAACAGTCCCTATTTCACCGCAACTTAGGAGAAGGGGTTGTGTAGCTAAAAGCCCCAAATTGGCTACTCTTTGATGCTGGCGATGAGGGCGTCGGCTTTGGCGGCAATGACCTGGTTTATGTCGGCCTGCAGGGTTTCGTAGGCTTTGATGGCTCGCTCGCCGGCGGGGGTGAGGGTGGATCCGCGGGCGCCGTCGCGCTCGATGAGCTTGCAGCCCAGCTGGCCTTCGGCTTCGTTTACAATGCGCCAGGCCTTGGAATACGCCATACCCATGCTCTTGGCGGCACGGTTGAGCGAGTGCTCGCGGGCAATACCCTGCAGCAGCAAGACGCAGCCATGACCAAACACGCCCGGCAAATCCTTGTCGCACGCTTGAATGACCAACTTTGCCGTCGTCTTGTACTTCATACGCTCCACGTCTTCCCGCTAAAGTGTTTGCTGGGCAAACGCAAAGCCTGCGTCAAACCCTCGTGTGCTCTTCTTAAATCATGCATTGTAGCAGTCAAAGTGCGTTAAGATACTTCCCCAGTATTGGGCGCCCAAGGTTGGGCTGGGTCCTACGAGGCCTGCAGCCGACCGGTCGCATGGAAAAAGGAGAAACATGGCTACGTTCTTTCCCGGTGAGTCCCACACGTTTTCGGAGTATCTGCTGGTCCCTGGTTACTCGTCCTCGCAGTGCATCCCCAACAACGTCTCTCTTAAGACGCCGCTGACCCGCTTTAAGCGCGGTGAGAAGCCGGCAATCACCCTGAACATCCCCATGGTTTCCGCCATCATGCAGTCCGTCTCGGGCGTCGACATGGGTGTCGCGCTCGCTACCGAGGGTGGCCTGTCCTTCATTTACGGTTCCCAGAGCGCCGAGTCCGAGGCCGCTATGGTCAAGGCCGTCAAGGATCACAAGGCTGGCTTCGTTCAGTCCGATTCCACGCTGACCCCCGACATGACCATGGAGCAGGTCATCGAGCTCAAGGAGAAGACCGGTCACTCCACTATGCCGGTCACCGACGACGGCACTCCCAAGGGTAAGCTCCTGGGCATCGTCACCAGCCGTGACTATCGCCCCAGCCGCGATGATCACCAGACAAAGGTCTCCGAGTTTATGACCCCGCGTGAGCAGCTCATCGTGGGCGACAAGAACATCAGCCTCAAGGTCGCTAACGACGTCATCTGGGACAACAAGCTCAACGCCCTGCCCATTGTCGACGACAACGATCACCTGATGGGCATTGTCTTCCGCAAGGACTACGACAGCCACAAGACTAACCCCAACGAGCTGCTCGATAACGACAAGCGCTACATGGTCGGCGCCGGTATCAACACCCGCGATTATGCCGAGCGCGTGCCGCTGCTCATCGAGGCTGGTGCCGACGTTCTGTGCATCGACTCCTCCGAGGGCTTCAGCGAGTGGCAGAAGCGCACTATCGAGTGGATCCGCGCCAACTACGGCGAGGACGTCAAGGTCGGTGCCGGTAACGTCGTCGACGCCGAGGGCTTCCGCTTCCTGGCCGATTGCGGCGCCGACTTCATCAAGGTCGGTATCGGCGGCGGCTCCATCTGCATTACCCGCGAGACCAAGGGTATCGGCCGCGGCCAGGCCACCGCGCTGATCGACGTCTGCCGCGCCCGTGACGAGTACTACGAGGAGACCGGTGTCTACGTGCCCGTGTGCTCTGACGGCGGTATCGTCTACGACTACCACATGACGCTCGCCCTTGCCATGGGTGCCGACTTTATGATGCTGGGCCGCTATTTCGCCCGCTTTGACGAGAGCCCGACCGAGCGCGTCAACGTCAACGGCCAGTACATGAAGGAGTACTGGGGCGAGGGTTCTGCGCGTGCCCGCAACTGGCAGCGCTACGACCTGGGCGGCGCCGCGAAGCTCAGCTTCGTCGAGGGCGTCGACTCCTACGTCCCGTACGCCGGTTCCCTTAAGGACGGCGTGGGCGGTACGCTCTACAAGGTCAAGTCAACGATGTGCAACTGCGGTGCCCTCTCGATCCCCGAGCTCCAGGAAAAGGCACGCCTGACCCTGGTGAGCTCCACCTCCATCGTCGAAGGCGGCGCCCACGACGTAGTCGTGAAGGATTCTCAGCAGTCTGTGTCTTATCGATAAGCCTGCACTCACAATCGATCTTTCGCCGATTGGTGCCGCCCGCTACATTTGCGGACGGCACTTTTTCTTTTCTAGTTCGAATAAATCGGCTATCGTTTTATTATTTTTGTTGCAATGCCTTTTATAGGGGAGATAAGAGATGAAAATTGACGAGTTGGTTCGTGACCATTACGTCGATTTGGGCGACATAGATCGTGACATTTGGCGCTATATCTCCATGCATCGCTATGAGGCTGCTAATTCGACGCTTGTTGATCTAGCAGCCAAGTGCAACGCATCAAAATCTGCCGTTCTACGTTTTGCTCAGCGCCTAGGGTTTCGTGGATTCTCTGAGTTCAAATACGCCCTCAAGGCTGAAGTAGAAGCTGATGCTCGTGATATAGTCGACGCTGCGGTTCTCGATCGTTACACCGCCATTGTCTTAAAATCGCTCAAAGACTTTCTCTCGCGTGATTTCACGCCTGTATTCAGGCTTATCGAGCAGAGCTCAAAGGTGTTTCTTTACGGCACGGGAACGCTCCAACGTGCGGTTGCTCAAGAGATGCGTCGCGTGTTTCTGGCTGGTGACGAATATTTCTACGTCGTGGAAGGCGTTGATGAGACCGCGGCTCTTACGGGCGCTTTGACTCAAGACGATCTTCTCTTTGTTTTTTCTCTAAAAGGACAATCCGATAATGCAACTACGCTTGCGCGAAATCTCAAAGCCAGAAACGTTCCTTTTATTGCGGTGACGAGTTATCTGGATAACGATATTGCTCATCTTGCTGATGAGAGCATCTTGGTTGGTACCGAGAGCCTGCCGATTGGTAGCGGACATAGTTACGAAGTGCTCGACGCCTATTTTCTTCTCGTCAGCATCTTGTTCTTGAAGTATTCCGAATACAAACGAGCGCATCGATAGGTTTCCGCAGGTAAACGAGCTGTGGAAATTTCCCAGCTGGTGGGAATTCGTCCCAACCACGGACGATGTACCTATATCGTCTTTCTCAGGTCTTTCTTGGACATTCGCCTCCTACACTTGGCCTCGTTAAACGAGACCGCGAACGAATGCGAGTCTCGGTGAATCGGGAAGGGACGAAATGGATTCCTTGAAGATCACGGACGTCCGTCCCATCTGCACTGCTCCCGAGGGTATTAACCTTGTTGTGGTGAAGGTGGAGACGAATGACCCGTCCATCTACGGTGTTGGTTGCGCTACGTTTACGCAGCGTTATGAGGCGGTTGCCCATGCGGTTGACCGCTATCTGAAGCCCTTTTTGCTAGGTAAAGATCCTGCGCGAATTCAGGATATCTGGCAGACTGCACATGTTTCTGGATATTGGCGAAACGGGCCGATTTGGAACAATGCACTTTCCGGCATTGACATGGCACTTTGGGACATTAAGGGCAAGATGGCCGGCATGCCGCTCTATGACCTTTTTGGTGGTAAATGCCGCGATGCTGTTCCGGCGTATATTCATGCCGATGCACAGACGATAGAGGGCGCAATCGATTTGGTCCAGCAGCGCGTCGATGCGGGCTGGAATCGAATCCGAGTTCAAATCGGTGGCTATGGCGGAAACGTTCCTGTTGAGAATAAGCCTAAAGATGCGCTACCCGGTGCATACTATGATCCCAAAGTGTATATGCGCACGGCTATTGAGGGCTTTACTGCCTTACGTCGCGAGTTCGGTGACGACATTGAGCTGTGCCATGATGTCCATGAGCGTTTGACGCCTTCCGAGGCAATCCGCTTCGCGCAGCAAATGGACCAATTCGACCTGCTGTTCCTTGAGGACGTGCTCGCTCCCGAGCAAATTGCATGGTTCGATCAGGTGCGCGCTCATACGACTTGCCCGCTTGCCATGGGCGAGCTCATCAATAACCCGCATGAGTGGATGCAGCTTGTTCAGAATCGAAGCGTTGACTATCTTCGCCTCCACATCAGCCAGGCAGGTGGAATCACGCCCGTTCGCAAGATCATTGCTTTCGCTGACGTTAATGGTGTTCGCACGGCTTGGCATGGTCCTGGCGATATGTCCGGTATTGGGCATGCGGTCAACACGCACCTTTCCATTTCCTCACCGAACTTCGGTATCCAAGAGTGGAGCTGCAGCATTAAGGAGAACACATATCGTGTGTTCCCGGGCATGCCAGTCGTTGAGAACGGCTATGTGTATCTGAACGATCAGCCCGGTATCGGTGTGGATATCGATGAGAATCTCGCAGCAGAGTTTCCTCCCGTCGATAAGGATTTGAGTTGGCTTCTTTGCAGACTTCCGGATGGTTCCGCTGTTCGACCGTAATGCGACCCGGAGTTATTTGTTTTTGAGTTCCTTGAAAGGGGATAGACCATGAAAACTGACGATAAGGCCATTGCCGACGGCATTGTTGCTGCAGTTGGAGGCGCAGACAATATCAGGGCCGTGGGTCATTGTTCGACCAGGCTGCGTTTGACGCTTCATGATAAGACCAAGGTCGATGAGAAAACAATCGAAGATATCGAGGGCGTTAAGGGACAATTCTTCGCCGGTGAACAGTATCAGGTGATTTTGGGCACCGGTCTTGTTAACCGTGTTTACAACATTGTCGCGGGCGAGAATCAGGGCGGTGTTAACACCGATATTAAGGCCGACCTGTATGCCGGCATGTCGCTTCCCAAGAAGCTCTCTCGTATTTTGGGCGATATCTTTATTCCCGTTATTCCCGTCCTGGTGGCAACAGGCCTTTTTAGCGGCTTCATTAACTGCATCAACTCGTTTGGCGTTCAGATGGACCCCAACGTTTTGACGATCGCGACCATTCTGATGAAAACTGCTTTTACGTTTCTGCCCGTGCTAATTGCATGGTCGGGCATGAAACAGTTTGGTGGTAGCCCCGTCATCGGCATCGTCCTTGGTCTCATGCTGGTGAACCCGCTTCTTCCTAACCCGAATGATGTGGTTAAGGGCACGGTTGAGGCAATCACTTTCCATCCGTTTGGTCTTGAGTGGAATGTTGTAGGTTATCAGGGCTCGGTGCTTCCCGCTCTTGTTGTTGCGTATATCGCTGCAAAGACCGAGAAGACTCTTAAGAACGTTGTTCCGGATGTTCTGGATCTTATCATCACTCCGTTTACTACGATCCTTGTTGCCGGCTTGCTTGGCATGCTTGTTATTGGCCCCGTTTGCCAGACCGTGGAGCACGCTGTTTTGGCTGTCGCGAAGTTCGTTATCGCGTTGCCGTTCGGTCTGGGCGGACTAATTCTTGGCGGAACGCAGCAGGCGATTGTGGTTGCCGGTATGCATCACATCTTCCTTGCGCTCGAAACTGACTATCTTGCTACCACCGGTTTCAACCCCTTCAATGCCATGATTTCCGGTGGCATTATGGCCCAGGCTACCGCCGCCTTGGTTACCGGTCTTAAGGTAAAGAACCCTAAAAAGCGTGGCTTCTATATGGCTGCATCGCTGCCTGCATTCCTGGGCATTACCGAGCCGGCAATCTTTGGCGTGAACCTCAAGTTTGGCAAGCCGTTCCTGTTCGCTCTTTGCGGCGGTGCCTGCGCTGGTTGGTGTGGCGCAATGCTTCATGCTGCCAGCACCGGTATGGGTGTTGCTGCTATTCCGGGAATCGTTACCTACCTGTACAGCCAGCAGGCCATCATCAACTACTTTATCATCCATGGTGTTGGCATTGCGGTTTCCGGTCTACTCACTTGGTTCTTCTTTGACCCTAACAAGGCCGAACAGGCTGAGTTTGAGAACTAGGTTTTGTTTGATCTAACTGAGATGGGTATATCGTTCATTTCATGAGGCTTTGATGGCTCATAACCAATGAAGCGTGCTTTCCCTGTACATACTCTTTTTAGATAAAGCGAGATGCATGCAAGTCGCAGGCATCTCGCTTGTTGTATTTGCTAGAATCATCCAAGTTAACCCTAGGGTCGGGCGGCTAGGCTTTGCTCGCTGCAAGTTCCGCACGAGCCGAAGGCCACTTAATGTGGCCTTCGTGCGAGCA
>ERZ827528.2134-NODE-2134-length-18807-cov-3.569113_pt1 | contig 18807 bp, 18 predicted proteins | sample MGYA00519768_ERZ827528 | MGnify/ENA primary metagenome ERZ827528 (study PRJEB31778, sample SAMEA3449343) | human gut metagenome | biome: human gut; feature: human-associated habitat; material: faeces | place: United Kingdom | collected 2010/2012 ...
CCTTCCCGAGATTGCCACGGCCCCTTTGGGGCCTCGCAATGACAAACTTGGAAGCCAGTGCAAAAGCCCCGCCTTACTCAAACGCCGGGCCGAGGTAGGCCCGCTGCGGGAGCGGCGTTCCGTCGAGCGATTTTGCCATGCCGAAGGGCTGCGTGCCGCCCGCCGTGCGGAAGACGGCCTCCCGGCAGCCGAGCTTGTCCGCCAGTGCGGCGGCGGCCTCCGGGCAGTCCGGCAGCAGCTCGCGCACGAGCAGCGTTTCGCCGTCCCGCTCCGCCGCGGCGCAGCAGACGGCATCGCCCGTCTCGATGCGGTAAAGGCCAGCCCCGCTGCTGCGGGAGATCGTTTCCTGCCAGCGCAGCAGCTCCGGCGGATAAGACAGATGGCTGTCATAGAGCTGCAGCTCGCGCAGGCTCTGCCAGCCATCCGGCGTGAGCGGCGTGATGCTGCAGTCGCCGCGCGCCGCCGGGACCGTCTCAGTCCGGCAGGTGAACACGGTCCGGTAGCCGAAGCGTGCATAGAACCCGAACAGGCTCTCCTCCGCCGGGACGAGCACGGCCGCGCGGATGCCCTGCCTTTTGAGGTCCTGCTCCGCCTCCTGCAGGAGCAGGCGGCAGTGACCGCGCCCGCGCAGGGCCGGAGCCGTACAGACGGCATAGAGATAGGCCGCAGGGACGGCCTCGCCGTCGTCGCCGACCAGCTCCGCCGGGAGCGCACACAGCATAGCAGCCGGGCTGCCGTCCGGCGCGCGGCGCAGATAGACGGGCGTGCAGTCGAACAGCGCCTGCCAGAACGCGCGCACCTCCGCCTCGGTATCGCCGAAGCAGGCCTGCCACAGCCGCGTCAGGGCAGGCAGGTCGCGTCGCGCCGCCCTCATGCGGGCAGCTCCTCTGCCAGCAGCTTCTCCAGCAGGAGGTCCGGGATATAGCTTTCCTTCGCGCGGCGCAGGCCCTCGAGGCCCATGTCGTCCTCGCGGTTCAAAAAGCGGTAGGGCGTCTCAGCGATCCGGCGGGCAAATTCGCGGTTGATCATCGGATACGGGCCGTTCATATCGGCGCGGGCCTTTTCAAAGTTCACGTCAAACATATCCGGCCGGATGGGGTTGCCCATGGCGAAGGCGACGACCTCGCCCTCGACCTCCAGCACAAGACCCGTCATGCCGAGCGCATCGAAATGGTCGAATGCCAGCCCGATGGCACGCTGCTCCAACGCGTAGTCCGCGGGGTCGTTCTCCAGAAAATGCAGGCGATACCACTCGTCCGTAAAGGCGCGGCAGCGCGGCAGCTGGTCCGCAGTCAGCGGCAGGACGCGATAATCCGGGTAGGCCGCCTCAAAGCGGTTGCAGTGGTTACGCTTGGCCTGCAGCTTCTTGCCGTGCAGCTGGGCAAGCTGCTCCGTCTCGTAGACATAGTCCGCGCTGTCGCGCACGCTGTGGAAGCGAAAGCGGCCGGGATACAGTGCCTCGAGCCGGTCGCGCTCCTCGGGCAGCAGGCCGAACAGGCGCAGCGGGATGCCGCGCTCACATGCGTCCTGCCGCAGCAGCTCCAGTGTGCCCGGCAGGTCCCGGCAGCCCACGGGCCACGGGTACGTCAGGCTCCCGGAAAAATTGCTGAGGAACACGGGCGTGCCGTCCACCGACGCTACGCGCTGGTCCCCCCACAGGTAGAGATTCACAAAGGAAAACTCGCTGCCATGCCCAGCCGCAGCCTGCATCACGGGTTCGATCCATGCGCGGTCCTCCAGGCAGATGGGGCGAAAGTCCAACATAGTTTCACCACTTTCATAGAATTTTGGGATAGGATAAAGATATTTTACCATAGATCCCGCAAAATAACAAGCAGCGGCCTCTCTGCTCCGCTCCGCAATGCAGGAAAAAGCCTCGCAGAGTTCGCCGCCCGAAGTCGGCGAAGAAGGTGAGATCATTTTCTCCGGCAGCGCATACGTCGGAGAAAATACCGCTCAGTCCGCCAGTGTGCGAATTGTCCGCCCTTGGCGGGCGATTCGTGCGCGCAGCGGACTGCAAGCCTTTTGCCGGAAAAGCCCGAAGGGGTTTCCCGGCAGTTGAGCCCGTGCAGTGGATCGCTGCGCGGGCTTTTTGTGCGCCTTGGGGCTTGTTACCATAATATAGACAAACATATGTTCAAAAATTCGGTTTTCGCGGGTTTATGGGAAAAATTTCCGGAAAAATCTCGGGCAGAATCCGAAAAAGTGATTGCATTTTTGGGGCAGGAATAGTATACTACAAGCGAAGTGGAGCGAAATGGATGAAATGTGAGCAAAATGGAGCGGAGGTGAGGGAATGTTCGGCAAATACAAGCACACGCTTGACCCCAAGGGACGGCTGTTCGTTCCCGCCAAGCTGCGCGAAGAGCTCGGCAGCGCGTTCTATGTTGCCCGTTCACTGGACCCCTGCCTGACGGTCTATACCGAGGAGGAGTGGCAGCGCATCGTCGAGCGCAGCAAGGCTGCGCCGTCGTCCAAGGCCCGCGGCCTGCGAACGTTCTTTGCCAACGTCGTCCGCTGTGAGCCGGACAAGCAGGGCCGCTTCCTGCTGCCGGACGATCTCCGCAAGTATGCCGGGATCCAGCAGGAGGTCTATTTCCTCGGGCAGGCCGGCCGCGCTGAGATCTGGGCGGCAGAGCGCTACGAGGAGGAAGAGGCCAATGTCTCCGCCGAGGAGCTGGCCGCACTGATGGAAGAGATCGGGATCTGATGGAATTTCAACATAAATCCGTATTGCTGCAGGAGTGCATCGACGCGCTGAACATCCGCCCGGACGGGATCTACCTCGACGGGACGCTCGGCGGCGCCGGGCATTCCAGTCAGATCGCCCGCCGCCTGACGGAGGGTGGGCGTCTCATCGGCGTGGACCGCGACCGCACGGCGCTGGCCGCCGCAAAGGAGCGCTTGGCCCCCTATGCCGACCGCGTGACGCTCGTGCATTCCAATTTTGCGGAGATCGACGCGATCCTCGATTCCCTTGGCATTCCGGCCGTGGACGGCATGCTGTTCGACCTCGGCGTTTCGTCGCCGCAGCTCGACGATGCTTCGCGCGGCTTTTCCTACATGGCGGACGCCCCGCTCGATATGCGCATGGATAAGGACGACGCGCTCACGGCGGGGGAGGTCGTCAACACCTGGCCGCAGGGCGAGCTGCGCCGCATCCTCTATGATTACGGCGAGGAGCGCTATGCGCCGCAGATCGCGGCAGCCATCTGCCGGGCGCGTGAGAAGGCACCCGTCGAAACGACGCTGGAGCTGGTGGACATCATCCGCTCGGCCATGCCCGCGCAGGCGCTGCGCGAAAAGCAGCACCCCGCCAAAAGAAGCTTTCAGGCCATCCGCATCGCCGTGAACGATGAGCTCGGCGCCGTCAGCCGCATGATGCAGGCTGCGGTCGGCCGCCTCAATCCCGGCGGCAGATTGGCCGTTATCACATTCCACTCGCTCGAGGACCGCATCGTCAAGAGCGAGATGCAGCAGGCGGCGCGCGGCTGCACCTGCCCGCCGGAATTCCCGGTGTGCGTCTGCGGCAAAAAGCCGCTCGTGAAGCTCGTTACGCGCAAGCCTATCGTCTCCGGCCCCGCAGAGCTGGAGGAAAATCCCCGCGCCCGGAGCGCAAAGCTCCGCGTTGCGGAAAAACTTTGACAGAAAGGATGAGCCACCATGGCAGACCCTTATCGCAGCAACGGCTCGGCGGCCTATGATGTCCGCCGCCGGAATACCGCACAGCCTCTGGAGCAGCCGGAGCGTCTGCCGGACGCGCCTGCGCGGCGCAAGCCGGCGCGCCATGTCCGTGCACGTCTGGGTATCTCGCCCCTGACGGCGCTCGGCGCGGCCGCCGCCGTACTGATGCTGGCGCTGGTGGTTTTCAGTTATATCCGCCTCTATGAGGCGCGCAGCGATGTCGGCAAGCTGCAGACGCAGCTCAGCACGCTGGAGGAGCAGCAGGCCAGACTGCAGTCGCAGTATGACAATGCCCTCGATCTCGAGCAGATCGAAAAGCGCGCCAAGGAGCTTGGCATGCGCCAGCCGGGCAGCTCGCAGATCATCTATGTGCAGGTCGATGCGGACGATACGACGGAGGTCTATGCCGCGCCTGCGGAGAAGAATGTGTTCGTCCGCGTGATCGACGCATTCCGCAGCGCCTTTACGGACGCCATCAACTACTTCTCCTGAGCCTGCCGCAGAATTTCGGGAGGGACGGCCATTTCAGGCATGGTCCCGCCGCCCGATTCATATCGTATACAGAGCATGGGCGGTGAGTGAGAATTGCCGCCCATCTTTTTTCCACTGTTTTGCCCCGGGAGGGAATACTATGAAGCAGCAACCGCAGAGAAGACGCCGCCGCGCGCCGAAGCGCGAGGAGGTCTCGACGACCCATGTGCGCAAGGGCATCTTTTTCCTGATGATCCTGCTGGGTGTCGTCAGCTTTTGCGCCGTGGCGGGCATGCTCGTGAAGCTCATGCTCGTCGACCACGATTATTATGAGGCAAAGGCCATCCGCAACCAGACCCGCAGCACGAGCGTCACCGCCTCGCGCGGCACGATCTATGACCGCAACGGCAATGTGCTGGCGGCCTCGTCGAGCGTGGAGAATGTTTTCCTCGACCCGCTGGAGCTGTCGCAGAACAAGGTCGACGTCCCGGCGCTGGCAAAGAAGCTCGCGGCCGTGCTCGAGCTGGATGCGGGCTGGATCGAGGAGCAGGCCGCCGATACGAGCCTGCGCTACAAGGTCATCAAGCGCCGCCAAGCGCAGGAGGTCTGCGACAAGGTCCGCGAGATCATTGCGGAGGATAAGATCATCGGCGTGCATCTCGAGCCGGATTCTCAGCGCTACTATCCCTATCACGATGTCGCGGCGCAGATCATCGGCTTTACGAACACCGAGAACGTCGGCTCCGAGGGGCTGGAGGCCTATTATAATGACGAGCTGCAGGGCACGGCCGGAGCCGTCATCACGACGAAGGGCAACTACGAGACGCAGATGCTCTATTCCTATGAGAAGTATTATCAGGCGTCCGACGGCGACAGCATCCACCTGACGCTCGACACGACGGTGCAGTATTATCTGCAGAAGCAGATGCAGGACGCCGTGGACCGCTATGACGTGCTCAACGGCGCGTTCGGCATCGTCATGAACTGCAAAACGGGCGAGATCGTCGCCATGTGCACGCTCGGCAGCTATGACCCGAACGATTATCAGGAAATTTATGACGAGGACCTGCGCACACAGATCGAGGAGCTTTACACCAAGGCGGAAAAGCAGCCCGAAAATTCCACGGCCCGCACGGAGGCCTTCAACGCCTATAACGCCGCCGTGCGCGACGCCCGCCTGAAGCAGTGGCGCAACCGCTGCGTCTCCGACGGCTATGAACCTGGCTCGACGTTCAAGATCCTCACGCTGGCGGCGGCGCTCGATTCCGGCGCAGTCACGACGGCCGATACGTTCTACTGCGGCGGCTCCGAGAAGATCGAGGGCCGCGAGCAGATCCTCAACTGCTGGAACCATGCCGGCCACGGCAGCGAGACCACGGCGCAGGCCCTGCAGAAATCCTGCAACATCGCCTTCGCCCACATCGGCCTGCGGACGGGCGGCGGCACGCTGTATGACTACTGCCGCGCCTTTGGCCTGATGGAGCAGACGGGCATCGACCTGCCCGGCGAGGCCTCCGGCGTGTTCCACACGCGCGAGCGCCTGGCCAACACCGCCTCCTACGGCACGAGCTACCTCATCGCAACGTCGTTCGGCCAGACCATCAAGCCGACGCCCATCCAGCTCGTCACGGCTATTTCCGCCGTGGTGAACGGCGGCTACCTGCTCGAGCCCTATGTCGTCTCGGAGATCGTCGACTCCGAGGGCAACGTCGTGCAGCAGAACGCCCGCACCGTCGTGCGGCAGGTCATCTCCGAGGAGACGTCCGCCACGATGCGGCAGATCATTGAGTCCGTCGTCACGGAGGGCACGGCAAAGAACGGCAGCGTCGTCGGCTACCGCATCGGCGGCAAGACCGGCACGGCCGAAAAGACCGACCAGACCGATTCGAACGGCCAGCAGACGAACGACAAGATCGTCTCGTTTGTCGGCATTGCGCCGATGGACGATCCGGAGTATGTGGTACTCATCGCACTTGATACGCCGAACCCCGCCACCGGCACCTATATCTCCGGCGGCGTTATGGCCGCGCCGACCGTCGCCCGCGTGATGGAGGATATTCTGCCCTATCTCGGCGTCGAGCCGGATTATTCCGAGGTGGATATGTCCCGCGTGACGGTCCGCATGCCGAATCTGGCCGGGAAGACCGAGTCCGAGGCGGCTGCCATTCTGGAGGAAGATCACCTGAACTACAAGATCATCGGCGACGGCGACAAGATCGTCAGCCAGATCCCGGCCCACGGCCGTGAGCTGCCCGGCAATTCGACCGTGCTGCTCTATACGGACGATTCCATGCCGACCGACGAGGTCGAGGTGCCGAACCTGACGGGTATGACCGTGGCGCAGGCCAGCACGACGCTGTCCCAGCTCGGGCTCTATCTGCAGGCCAAGGGCACGGATTCGAATGCATGGTACGTCGTGGTGACAAAGCAGGACATCGACGCCGGAACAAAGGTCCCGCGCGGCACGATGATCGCCGTCACATTCACGGATACGACCGCACTGGATTAAAGAAGGTTGAATGCAATGAAATTACACGAGCTTTTGCAGGGCATCGAGGTGCTCGAACAGAACGCCGACCCGGAGCTGGAGCTGACGGGCGTGAGCTATGATTCCCGCTCGACCGCGCCCGGCGAGCTGTTTGCCGCCATTTCGGGCTATGCCACGGACGGTCACCGCTTCATTCCCGCCGCCCTTGCGCGCGGCGCGGCCTGCGTGCTGTGCGAGCACGACATGCCGGAGCACACGCCGTGGGTGCGCGTGCGCGATGCGCGCGCGGCGCTGGCGCAGCTCGGCTGCAACTGGTTCGGCCATCCGGCGGAGCGCCTGTGCATGATCGGCGTGACGGGGACGAACGGCAAGACGACCGTGACCTGCCTTGTCAAGCATGTGCTCGAGCAGACGCTCGGCGCGAAGGTCGGCCTCATCGGCACGATCGAAAACCGCATCGGCGACACCGTCCTCCCCACGGAGCGCACGACGCCCGAGAGCTTTGCCCTGCAGGGCCTGCTGCGGCAGATGCTCGATGCGGGCTGCACGCATGTGGTGATGGAGGTCTCGTCCCATGCGCTGGCGCTGCACCGCGTGGACGGCATCCCGTTCACGGTCGGTGCGTTCACGAACCTGACGGAGGACCACCTCGATTTCCATAAGACCATGGAGGCCTACGGAGCCGCCAAGGCCCGCCTGTTCCGGCTTTGCCGGACGGGTGTGCTCAATGCGGACGACCCGGCTTACCGGACCATGCTGCAGGGCGCGACCTGTACACCGCTGCTCGTCGGCACCGGGAAGGACGCCGCGCTGCGCGCAGAGCAGGTGCAGCTTGCGCCGGACCATGTGGCGATGGAGGTGCGGGAAGGGGAGAAGGCGGCGCATGTCCGCATCGGCATCCCCGGCCGCTTCACGGTCTCGAACGCGCTTCTGACGCTCGGCATTGCCCGCGCCCTCGGCATTGGGCTGGAGGACGCCTGCCGCGCGCTCGGCACGGCGGCGGGCGTAAAGGGCCGCATCGAGGTCGTGCCCACGCCGGGCCGCGATTACACCGTTCTCATCGACTATGCCCACACGCCGGACGGACTGGAGAACATTCTCCGTTCCGTGCGCGACTTCTGCCGCGGCCGTCTCATCGTGCTGTTCGGCTGCGGCGGCGACCGCGACCGGACAAAGCGCCCCATCATGGGCGAGATCGCCGCGCGGCTGGCCGACGTGCTCGTTGTGACGTCGGATAACCCCCGCACGGAGGAGCCGATGGCCATCATCCGTGAGATCCTTGCCGGGATCCCGCAGACGGAGAAGCCCGTCTATGTGGAGGAGAACCGCCGCAGGGCCATCCGCATGACCTTGCGTTTCGCGCAAAAAGATGATATGATAGTGCTCGCCGGAAAAGGACATGAGACTTATCAGGTCCTCGGTACGGAAAAAATTCACTTTGACGAGCGCGAGGAAGTCGCCGCTTGTCTGCAAGAGGAAGACCATGAGCAATAAGACCCTGACGCTCGGGCAGGCCGCCGCGTGGTGCGGCGGTCAGATCGCCCCCGAGCTGGAAGAACGGCCGTTTTTCGGCGCAAATTTTGATTCTCGCCTGATCCGGCCCGGCGAGCTGTTCGCAGCCCTGCCCGGCGCGCGCGACGGCCATGACTTTGCGGCCTCCGCGCTGGAGCGCGGCGCGGAGGCCGTGCTGGCCAGCCGCCCGGTGGACGGCCCCGCGATCTATGTCGAAGACACGTCCCGCGCCCTGCGTGACATCGCCCGCGGCTACCGCGAGAGCCTGCCGTGCCGCTGCGTCGGCATCACGGGAAGCGTCGGCAAGACGACGACGAAGGAAATGATCGCTGCCGTCCTGCGCACGGCACTGCGCACGCAGTGGACGGAAAAGAATTATAACAATGAGATCGGCCTGCCGGTCAGCGTCCTGCGGCTGAAGCCGGACTGCGAGGCGGCCGTGCTCGAGATGGGAATGAACCACTTCGGCGAGCTGTCCGTGCTCACGCGCATCGCGCAGCCGGACCTAGCCGTGATCACGAACATCGGCACGATGCACATCGAAAATCTCGGCTCACGCGAGGGAATTCTCCAGGCCAAGCTGGAGATCCTCGAGGGCCTGCGCCCCGGCGGACGCGTGATCTTCAACGGGGACGACGCCCTGCTGCGGCCGCTGGCCGCGCGGTATCATGCCGTGTGCTTCGGCCTCTCCGAGGGCTGCGACGTGCGCGCCTCCCGCGTGTGCGAATCGGCGGAGGGAAGCAAATTTACGGTCCACGCCTTCGGAAAGAGCTTTGAGGCCGCACTGAGCGTGCCGGGCCTGCACAATGTGCTCGACGCACTGGCAGCTGCGGCCGTCGGCCTGCTGCTCGGGCTGAGCCCGGAGCAGATCGCAGAAGGCCTGCGGTCCTATGCGCCGCTGCGGCAGCGGGTCAGCCATGCGGCGGGCATGACGATCATTGACGACTGCTACAACGCCGGGCCCGAGTCCATGCGCGCCGCGCTGCGGGTGCTGGCAGGCACGCCGACGGAGGGCCGCCGCATCGCTGTACTCGGCGGTATGCTGGAGCTGGGCGATTTTGCGCCGGAGCTCCATGCCGGGGTCGGCCGCGAGGCCGCAAAGACGGCGGATCTGCTGCTGGCCTACGGCCCGTGCAGCGAATGCTATGTGCAGGGTGCGCACGAGGCGGGCCTTGCCGGGGCACGGGCCTTTGCCACGCACGATGCGCTCGTCGCTGCGCTGGAGGAGACCTGCCGCGCAGGAGACACGCTACTGTTCAAGGGCAGCCACGGCATGCATATGGAGCAGGTGCTTGCGCGCCTTTTGAAAACGAAAGAACATATGGGGGAATAAAAAATGGAACCTACGCTGATCTGGATCCTTGTTTCGGTGCTGGGCGGCTTCGTTCTGGCGCTGCTGCTCGGCCGGGGGCTTGTTCCGGCGCTGCGCGCGCTGAAGGCGGGCCAGTCCATCCGGGAAGTCGGCCCGAAGTGGCATCAGGGCAAGGCAGGCACGCCGACCATGGGCGGCATCGTCTTTATTCTGTCGTCACTTTTGTGCATCGTCACCGGCTGGCATGCCATGCGCGAGACCGGCGACTATAAGCACATGCTTGTGCTGGCGCTGGCGCTGATGTTCGGCCTGATCGGCTTTGCCGATGACTTCATCAAGGTGAAGAAAAAGCGCAACCTCGGCCTGACGGGCCTGCAGAAGCTCGTTCTGCAGGTGCTGGCGGCCTGCCTGTTCCTTGCCGGCATGCATTTTACGAATGCCCTGACGTATGATCTCTATGTCCCGTTTGTCCGGGAACCGCTCGTCCACATCCCGCCGCTGGTCTATCTGGCGCTGTCCGTGTTCATCATCGTCGGCTGCGTCAACGCCGTCAACCTGACGGACGGCATCGACGGCCTTGCCACGGGCGTGACGCTTCCCGTGATGCTGTTCTTCACGCTCGTGTCCATGACGGCAAAGCAGTGGGGCCTTGCCACGTTCCCGGCGACGCTTGTCGGCGCGCTCGGCGGCTTCCTGTTCTATAATTTCTACCCCGCCAAGACGTTTATGGGCGACACCGGCTCGCTGTATCTCGGCGGCGCGGTGTGCGGCCTTGCCTATGCGCTCGATATGCCGCTCGTGCTGCTGTTCGTGGGCCTCATCTACATCATTGAGACGCTGTCCGATATCCTGCAGGTGAGCTACTTCAAGCTGACGCATGGCAAGCGCATCTTCAAGATGGCCCCGATCCATCATCATTTTGAAATGTGCGGCTGGTCGGAGAAAAAGATCTGGGTGGTCTTCGTCTCCGTCACCGTGATCATGTGCGTGATCGCCTGGTTCGGCGTGCGCATCTGGTTCTGATCTGATTTCTGCACGCTATCCTGCGGAGAGGAGGTGCGGCCATGTCCCACAGAGAAAAGCAACTGAAAAAGAGCGCGGTGCGTGTTGTGGAGAGCGATCTCGGCGTCATTGACCTGCCGTACCTGCTGCTGACGCTGCTGCTGGTGGCCATCGGCCTGCTGGTGCTGTTCTCCGCAAGCTATGCCCGCGCTTATTACGAGACGAAAAACGCAGCCTCAGTCTTCGTGAATCAGCTCATTTTTGCCGTGATGGGCATCGGTGTGATGTGGCTCATCAGCCGCGTGCCATATGAATGGTATCAGAAGCTGTCGCTCCTGATCCTGGCTGCGTCCATCGGCCTGCTGGTCCTCGTGCCGTTCATCGGCACGGAGAGCGGCGGCGCGACGCGCTGGCTCGACTTCGGCTTCGTGAGCTTCCAGCCGTCCGAGATTGCAAAATTCGGCGTCATCTGCTCGTTTGCGGCCATTATGGCGGCGCACACGCGGGATATGAAGACGATCCGCTACGGCGTGGCGCCCTATGTCGTGATCCTCGGCATCATCGCCGTGCTGCTCTACCTCGAGCCGCACATGTCCGCGACGCTCATCATTCTGGCACTCGGCTTTATCCTCATGACGCTCGGCGGCACGGACTGGAAGTATTTGGTCGGTCTTGTTATTCTGGGCTGCCTGCTCGTTGCCGTTTACCTTCTGACGAAGGGCTACACCGGCGGACGCATCAGCGCATGGCTGCACCCGGAGAACGACCCGCTCGACAAGGGCCTGCAGGTGCTGCAGTCGCAGTATGCCATCGGCTCCGGCGGCCTGCTGGGCCTCGGCTTCGGCCGCGGCCGCCAGAAGTATCTCTACCTGCCGGAGGAGCATAACGACTATATCTTCGCCATTGCGTGCGAGGAATTGGGCTTTGTAGGAGCCATCGGCATCCTCATCCTGTTCGCTCTGCTCATCATCCGCGGCTACTGGATTGCCATGCATGCGCGCGACCGCTTCTCCATGCTGCTGGCCGCTGGCCTGACGACGCTTCTGGCCCTGCAGGTGTTCCTGAACGTCGCCGTTGTGACGAATCTTCTGCCCTCCACAGGCATTTCGCTGCCGTTCTTCTCCTATGGCGGCACCGCGCTCATCATGCAGCTCGCCGAAAACGGCATCGTGCTGAATGTGTCGCGCAGCATTACCCAAAGTCCCAGATAGTCAAAGGAGGCAGGCCCATGAAGGCCGTATTCACCTGCGGCGGAACGGGCGGACACATCAATCCCGCCCTTGCCGTTGCGCGCGTGCTGCTCGAGCGCCGTCCGGACAGCGAGATCCTGTTTGTCGGCGCGGAGGACGGCATGGAGGCCACTCTGGTCCCGCGCGAGGGCTTCCGGCTCGAAACGCTGCAGATCTCCAGCTATATGCGCAGCCTGAAGCCGAGCCCATCCGGCATAACGTCAGGGCTGCGCTCTCCATCCGCCGCGCACTGAAAAAGGCGGACCGCATCATCCGCGATTTCCAGCCGGACGTCATCCTCGGCACGGGCGGCTATGCCAGCTATCCGATGCTCCACGAGGGCGCGCGCCTCGGCATCCCCACGGCCGTGCACGAGTCCAATGCCGTGCCGGGCCTCGCCACAAAAATGGTGGCCGATAAGGTCGACCGCATCCTTGTGAGCTTCACGGACAGCCGCTCGGCCTACCGCGACCCGTCCCGTGTTATCGCGGTCGGCATGCCCGTACGGGAGGAGTTCGTCTTCACCCGCCGCGCCGACGCCCGCCGCGCTCTCGGCCTCGACGAGAAGACGCCGATGATCGTCTCCGCCTGGGGCAGCCTCGGCGCGCGCGAAATGAACAAGAAGATCGCGCAGTTCATGAAGCTCGAATGCGAGCAGGACTGCTGGCGGCATATCCATGCGACCGGCTCGTTCGGCTGGCGCTGGATGCCGGACTATGTGAAGGAGCAGGGAGTCGAGCTGGAAAAGCACCCGCTCATCACGATGCAGGAATATATCTATAACATGCCGGAGCTTATGGCGGCGGCCGATGTGGTCATCAGCCGCGCCGGAGCCTCGACACTCAACGAGATCGCCGCAGCGGGCACGCCGTGCATCATCGTCCCGTCGCCGAATGTGACGAACGATCATCAGGAGAAAAACGCCCGCATCCTCGAGCAGCACGGCGCGGCCGTCGTACTGCATGAGAACCACTGCGACGGCGAGCTGCTGTTCCGCACGACGCAGGAGCTGCTGGCCGATGCTCCGCGCCGCGCATCCATGCGCAAAGCGCTGCAGGAGCTGGCTGTCGTCGATTCCGCGTCCCGCATCTGTGATATCATTCTGAATCTGGCTAAAACACACAAATCCTGACCGCCGCATAGGATGGGGCATCTTCCCATCCGGAGGTCGGTCATGGACATATTCTGCATCCGCGGCGGAACGCCGCTGCACGGTCGCATTGCGCTGCACGGCGCAAAAAATGCTGCGCTGCCGCTGCTGGCTGCCACGCTGGCGACCGGCGCGCGCTGCGAGCTTCTCGATTGCCCGGATATTTCCGACGTCACGGCTGCCTGCGCCATTCTGCGCCACCTTGGCTGCACGGTGGAGCAGCACGGCGGGATCGTTGCAGTCGATGCCGGCTCCGCATGCCGGTCAGATATTCCGGCAGAACTCATGCGGAAAATGCGCGCTGCCGTCCTGTTCCTCGGGCCGCTGCTCGCGCGCTTCGGCACGGCGGAGCTGAGCCTGCCCGGCGGCTGCGTGCTCGGCGCGCGGCCGATCGATCTGCACCTGCGCGGCCTGCGCCGGATGGGTGCGGAGATCACGCTTGACGGCGAGCATATTTCGGCCCGGACCGACGGCCTTCACGGCTGCACGGTCGCACTGCCGCTTCCAAGCGTCGGCGCAACGGAGAATCTCATCCTTGCGGCGCTCGGCTGCCGGGGAACACTGACGCTGTGCAACGCCGCGCGTGAGCCGGAGATCGGCGACCTGATCGCCTTCCTGCGCGCCTGCGGCGCAGACATCCGCGGCGAGGGAAGCCTGCTGCGCATCCGCGGCGGCGTTCCGCTTACCGGCGCGTGCCACACGGTCCTGCCGGACCGCATGGAGGCGGCGACGTATCTGGCCGCGGCTGCCGCAACGCGCGGCGACGTGACGCTCACGAATGTCCGGCCGGAGCATCTGACGGCCGTTCTGGCCGCACTCGAACGCGCGGGCTGCACGCTCTCGCAGCAAAACGGTTCGCTCCGCCTGCGGTGCAGCCGCTTGCGGGCAGCGGGGCCGATCCGCACCGCGCCGTATGACGGCTTTCCGACGGATGCGCAGGCGCCCCTGATGGCCGCCATGGCCGTTGCGGAGGGCGTGACGGTATTTGAAGAAAATCTGTTTGAGAACCGCTTCCGCCATGTCCCGGCCCTGCGGGCGCTCGGCGCGCACATCCATGCCGCGCGGCGCTACGCCGTTGTGACGGGCGTGCGGGAGCTGCACGGTGCAAGCATGACGGCAACAGACCTGCGCGGCGGGGCTGCGATGGTCATCGGAGCACTCTGCGCCCGTGGCGAGAGCGAGCTTGCCGGGACTGCGCACCTGAAGCGCGGCTATGCGCAGCTCGTTCCGACGCTGCGTGCCTGCGGCGCGGACATTACAGAACGCTGACAAGACCCACGGAGGGGTGGACACCATGGAACACGAGAAAAACGAGCCGCGGCGCAGGCCGCCGGAGCGAAATTCCCGCGCAGCACAGGCTGCGCAGCAGCGCCGTGACCAGCGGCGCGAGCAGGCGCATCTGGAGGAGCTGCGCCAGAAGCAGCGCAAGCGCGCGCGGCACCGCACGCGCCGCCGGATCAATCCCGGCGTCTGGAAGCGCATCCTCATCATGGCGGCGGTCGTCGCTGCCGTCGTGCTGAGCATGGTGCTGTTCTTCCGCGTGCGCTCCGTGGAGGTGGCGGGCTCGGCATATTATACTGCCGACGAGATCCGCGCCGCCTGCGGCGTGGCTCAGGGCGACAACCTGCTCACGCTCTCCCGTGCGCGCATCGCCGGGAATATCATGGCGGAGCTGCCCTATGTCAGCACGGTGCAGGTCACGCGCCGCCTGCCGGACACGCTGGAGCTGACCGTGACGGAATATGACGTCACCTATGCGGCGCAGGGCGCTGACGGTGCTTCCTATCTTATCACGGCGGACGGCAAGATCACGGAAAAGATCGACGAGACCGCCGCGCGCGGCCACATCGCCGTGACGGGCCTGCAGCTCGCCGACCCGGTCGTCGGCCAGCAGCTCACAGTCGCCGGGGACGATGACGTCGCCGCACAGGGCCAGCACGACGCGCTGTGCGCGCTGCTGCAGGCGCTCGAGGAGGCTGGGCTTACGAAAAAGGCCGCATCCGTCGCCGTGCCGAGCTCCTATGAGCTCTCGTTCTGGTACGGCGATCAGTACGAGGTCAAGCTGGGAAATTCCGAGAATCTCCCCTATAAGCTGGCCTATCTTGAAAAGGTGCTCGAAAGCCTCGCGGATTACCAGACCGGCACGATCGATCTGTCGTTCAGCGAGGGAAGTGAGGCCAGATTCACCCCGAAGCAGTGAAAACGATACGGAAAATGTAAATTATTTTTTGAAATCCGAGAAAGTCTATTGACCTGCGGACCATTCCACGATAAAATAAAACGGTATAAATCTGCATATATTATGTACGGCGCGCCGCGCCCGAACAGTGGATACATAGGAGGAGATTGTCAATGTCTGAAACTTACACAGATAAGGTCGTAAATATCAAAGTGATCGGTGTCGGCGGCGCCGGCAACAACGTTGTCAACCGGATGATCACCAGCGGCATCGGCGGAGTCGAATTCGTCGTTGTGAACACGGATCGTCAGGATCTCAATAAGTCCAAGTGCGATAACAAGCTGCAGATCGGTGAGAAGCTGACGGGCGGCATGGGCGCAGGCTCCAAGCCCGACATCGGCAAGAAGTCCGCCGAGGAGAGCCGCGCGGCCATCTCCAAGTGCCTTGAGGGCGCAGACATGGTCTTCATCACCGCCGGTATGGGCGGTGGCACCGGCACGGGCGCAGCCCCGATCATTGCGGATCTCGCACATGAGGCTGGCATCCTGACCGTCGGTGTCGTGACGAAGCCCTTCAAATTTGAGGGTGCAAACCGCATGAAGCAGGCAGAGTCCGGCATCGCCGCCCTGTCCGATAAGGTCGACTCCCTCATCATCATCCCGAACGACCGGCTGAAGTACGTTACGGATCAGAAGATCACGTTCGCCAACGCATTCGGCATCGCAGACGATGTGCTGAAGCAGGCCGTGACCTCCATCTCCGAGCTCGTCGGCTACTCCGACCGCGTCATCATCAACCTCGACTTTGCGGACGTTTCCTCCATCATGAAGAACGCTGGCCGCGCACACATGGGCGTCGGCATTGCCTCCGGCCGCGAGAAGGCTGAGCAGGCCGCCATGGCCGCCGTCGCCAGCCCCCTGCTGGAGACCTCCATCAACGGTGCAACGGGCGTCCTGATTAACGTGACGGGCGCTGCAGACCTCGGCCTCGACGACGTCGAGACTGCCGCGAACATCGTTATGGAAGCTGCGAACCCCGAGGCGAACATCATCTTCGGCGCGACGTTCTCCGAGGACTTCGAGGACGAGATGCGCGTGACGGTCATCGCAACCGGCTTTGACGAGAAGAAGCCGGAGTCCAAGGGGATCTATTCCTCCTCGAAGCCGGCCGCGGGCAGCAAGCAGCAGAGCATTCCCGCAGATGCCGCTTCGGACATCAACGATATCGACGAGATCTTCAAGATCTTCAACAAGTAAAAAACGCTCTGATCTCCCCCGGCGCAAAGCACCGGGGGAGATTTCTGCGCAATTTGCCGTAAATATCCGCAGAATGCGGTTTACTTTCACAATATAGTGTGTTAAAATAAAGATATCCAAATATCCGGAGGTGTTATCCCATGGACAGCAGGAACAAACGCTCAGATAAAAACAGCGAGCTGTATCGCGCGATCACCGCGCTGGATTCGCTCGATGACTGCTATGATTTTCTCGTCGACCTGTGCACACAGCCGGAGCTGAAGGCCATGGAGCAGCGCTATGAGGTCGCCCGCATGCTCGATCGCGGCATGATCTACAGCGACATCCTCGCCGAGACGAGCGCCAGCTCCGCAACCATCAGCCGCGTGAACCGCTGCCTGACGGGCGGTACGGGCGGCTATGAGCGCGCTTTTGCAAAAGTCGATGCGGAGGAAAAGAAATGAACCCCGAAGCAAGGGAGCCCTATGAAACGCTCGCGGGCGCGTATGACGGGCTGACGACCGATGTGGACTATGCCGCCGTGCTGCAGTTTTTCGAGACCGTCCTGCAGCGCGCGGGGCATTCGCCAAAGACCGTGCTGGACCTTGCCTGCGGCACCGGCTCCATGTCCGTGCTGTTGGCGGAGCGCGGCTATCGCGTCATCGGTGCGGATATTTCCGAGGAAATGCTGACGGCCGCCGCACAGAAGGCTGCAGCCATGGCGGAAAACCCGCCGTTCTTCATTTGCCAGCCCATGCAGCGCCTGACCCTGCCGGAGCCTGTGGAGGCCATTGTGTGCCTCCTGGACAGCCTGAACTATCTGACGGAGCCGGAGGACTGCCGCAAGACGTTTCACCGTGTCTGGCGCGCGCTGCGGCCCGGCGGCATGTTCTTTTTCGACATCAACACGCCACAAAAGCTGCGCGGGCTGGACGGGCAGGTCTTCCTCGATGAGAATGACGAGTCCTACTGCGTCTGGCGAGCGGAATTTGACGAAGAAGAGAACTGCTGCTACTATGGCATCGATCTGTTCCGCCGCAGGGGTGCACTGTGGGCGCGCAGCTTTGAGCAGCACTGTGAATATGCCTATGACCCGGACACGCTGGAGCAGTGGCTCCGCGAGGCGGGCTTTGCGCGTGTAGAGTGCTTCGGCGACCGCACGCTGACGCCGCCCGGTCCGGACGAGCAGCGCATGTATTTTGCCGCATGGAAGGAGTAACTGCAATGCAGGATCACATTGTTCGCGCCATCACGAAGGATGGCTTTCTGAAGGCGACGGCCATCTGCTCCACGGGGATCGCGGAGCGCGCCCGCCAGATCCACCACACCACGCCCACGGCCACAGCCGCGCTCGGCCGCGTCCTGACGGCTGCCTCGATGATGGGCAACATGCAGAAGGTCGAAAACGGCACGCTGACGCTGCAGATCAAGGGCGGCGGCCCGCTTGGGACGCTGCTGGCCGTTTCGGATGCCGAGGGCAATGTCCGCGGCTATGTGCAGAATCCCGGCATCACGCTGCTGGAGAAGTATGCGGGCAAGCTGGATGTCGGCGCTGCCGTCGGCACGGACGGCATGCTCACGGTCATCCGCGACCTGCAGATGAAGGAACCCTATGTCGGCTCCGTCGCGCTCGTCTCCGGCGAGATCGGCGATGATGTGACGGCATACTTTGCCCAGAGTGAGCAGACGCCGACGGCCTGTGCGCTCGGTGTGCTCGTCGGCCGCGACCAGACGGTCAGCGTGGCGGGCGGCTATCTCATCCAGCTGCTGCCGGATGCGCCGGACGCCCTCATCGACCGGCTGGAGGCAGGCATCCGCGCTGCGGGCGCCGTGACGCCCATGCTCTCTGAGGGGCTGACGCCGGAGGCTATGCTGCGCCGCGTGCTGGACGGCTTCGAGCTGGAGTTCCTCGAGAATACGCCGGTGAGCTATCGCTGCTACTGCTCACGCGAGCGCGTGACCTCGACGCTCATTGCCATCGGCCGCAAAGACCTCGAGGAGATCGTCGCGGAAGGAAAGCCCATCAATCTCGAGTGCCAGTTCTGCGATCAGGTCTATACCTTCACGCCGGAGGAGATCTCGGACCTCCTGAAAGAGATTTGAAGAAACTTGAAAAAAATCGAAAAAAGTGCTTGACAAAATGGGGGCCTGCGTGTATAATAAGACCCGTCGCTGATGAGTGATCGCCACTCAGAAGGACGCAGGGGAGCATAGCTCAGCTGGGAGAGCACATGCCTTACAAGCATGGGGTCACAGGTTCGAGCCCTGTTGTTCCCACCATTATCTGGCCCGGTGGTGCAGTCGGTTAGCACGCCAGCCTGTCACGCTGGAGGTCGACGGTTCGAGTCCGTTCCGGGTCGCCAAATAAAAAGCATCTATGGTGCAGTTGAGCAGAGAATTCTGCTCAATATGCCTCTGTAGCTCAGTAGGTAGAGCAGCGGACTGAAAATCCGCGTGTCGTTGGTTCAACTCCGACCGGAGGCACCATTATGCGGGTGTAGCTCATCCGGTAGAGCGCCACCTTGCCAAGGTGGAGGTAGCGAGT
>ERZ827528.2135-NODE-2135-length-18805-cov-10.557387_pt1 | contig 18805 bp, 13 predicted proteins | sample MGYA00519768_ERZ827528 | MGnify/ENA primary metagenome ERZ827528 (study PRJEB31778, sample SAMEA3449343) | human gut metagenome | biome: human gut; feature: human-associated habitat; material: faeces | place: United Kingdom | collected 2010/2012 ...
TGGGGTTCCAAAGGGGCCATTCTCTTTTGCGAAAGAGAATGGCCCCTTTGACTCGCTCCCACACGGTGTGGGGAACAACGATGCAGCGCTGTCGCGCTGCGATAAAAACCCCGCTGCGCGGGGAGGGCGCAAAAAAAGGCAGCCTTTCGGCTGCCGATTTTTTCAGTCCACCGTGCGCATGAAGGACGTCGATCCCTTCTGAAATCTCACATCCAGCTTCACGCGGTCCGCGCGCATATAGCTCGTGGTGTATTCATAGGTATGCCCGTTCTCGGTCGTGGTGCGGCGCTGATGGAAAAACGCCGCCGAGCCGGGCGCGCAGTGCAGAAGCTGCGCCTCGTGCGGCGCGAGCACAACGGCCTCATACGTGTCCGACGCGGAAAACGGGATGACGCCGACGTGGTAGAGCAGACTGTAGAAGCTGTGCGTCTCCAAAAGCTCGCGCGTCAGGTTCGGATAGATGTACTCTGGGTAGTACGACGTCTCCAAGATGAGCGGCTCGCCGTCGACGTTTCGCACGCGCGTGAAGCGATAGACCTTCACGCCCGGCTCAAGGCCCATGAGCGTCACGATCTTGGGAGAAGGCGTGATGACCGCGAAGTCGACCAGCGTGGACGACGGCGTTTTGCCCAGCTGGGAAATTTCCGTCGTGAACGAATACTGCACGCCCTTGCGGCGCGTGTTCGGGTCGGTGACGAACGTGCCCTTGCCGCGCTTTCGCACGACAAAGCCCTCTTCTTCCAGCGCGCCGATGGCCTGACGCACGGTGTTGCGGCTGATATCATACGAGCGGCAGAGCTCGGCCTCGCTCGGCAGCAGGTCGCCGACCTTGAGCGCGCCGGAGGTGATGCTGCGCTTGATGATGCCCATGAGCTGGGAGTAGAGCGGGATCTCACTGTCGAGCGACAGCGGATTTTTGAGAATCGGATTGTGTTCCATGATGGGAACCTCCCGAGATATACGTTTTGGAATATTCCCATCATACCACATATCTTTGAGATGTTCCAGTACCTTTTTGCAATTTCTCCCTCATTTTGCGCGAAAAGACAGGGAAAAAGGCGGCCTTCGGGCCGCCTTTTTGAAATTTGACCGCTTCAGTCCAGAATTTCCTGCGCACCGGTCTTGATGCTGATGCGCACGGCGTGCGTCACGAGCGGGTCGCTCGTCTTTTGATGGTCGATATCGTAGACGGCGGTGGTGTAGACATAGCCGTCGCGGATGGAGAGGTCGGCAGGGGCGTAACTGATGCTGTCGTTATTTTCCGTGACACTGCCGTAGAAGTAGTCCGCATCGCCGATGGCCGTCCAAGTCTTGCCGGTGTCGTACGAAATGGACAGGTTGTTCTGCGCGGGCGGGAACTGGAGCGTCTTGACAATATTGCCGTGGTTATCAAAGGCGATGGACTCGTAACCGTCGATCTTTACGTACAGTTTGCCGTCATAATTGTAGAGCTCCGTAACATACGTTCCCATCGTCGCGCCGCCGATATGATAGTTAAGCGCCACTCTGCTGCCTCTGATCGAAAGTGTCGCGCGCACGGGTGAGTCGGTCAGAGAGTCGATCGGCAGGGTGCAGATGGTTTCAACTGCGCTGCCTTCGCGCCAGCGGCAGAGCTTGCCGCCGGAAATGTACCAGAGATAGTCATCATTGTCGACATAGCTGTCGGCACTTTTGGTGATGGAAGCACGGCTGACAGTATTTGCCGCAGCGGCGGTGCTGGCCTGCGTGCCGCTGTCAGCGGCGGTTTTCTCGTACCATTCGCAAAACGCATCCCAAGCGGCGGTTTCCGCACCGGTATTCGTGATTTCATAGCTGTAATAGATACCTTCTTCTTGACCGTCTCCCCAATCGTAGAAGGAGAGCACATTTTTGTAGTTGCCGAATAGAATGAATGTCCATCTGCCGCAGCTGACCATGAACTCCTCATTGCCCGGATGATAGAGATCGCCCGCTTCTTTCCAGGAATACTGGCGGAACTGTTCAGCCATCGTCGTGCGGTAGTCGATATTCGTATTGTCGTGCTCCTCGGCCTCAGTGCCTGACGGTCTGCTCAGGTCGTGATATCGTAAAGCGTGGCTGAAAACACTCATATCGCCCAGCGCGTCGAGCGCAGCGTCCAGCGCGTCGAAGCCTGTGGAAGCGGCGGCTGTGTCGGATGCGTTAACCTGCGTGAGCCGCACTGTGGCGTCGATCGTAAAGTGCTTGACCATCGCCTGCAAGATCACGGCCTCCTCCTCAACGGCGCGGTCGCGGTTCCAGCCCCACTCGTTTTCCGCAGTGCTGCCGTCAAAGCTCCAGTGGATCTCTACTTCATAGCAGGTATTGTCCGGTGCGTCGAAGAGCGTGACGACCGTGTTGCTCATGCCCTCATTTGTCACGAAGCGCCAGCCGGTGTCGGTTTTCGCGGCCTTCGCGCCGGTGCTCTCCCATTCCGCCTTTGCGTCGTTGATGCCGCGCTCGAGCTTCTTGACACTGAAATACGAGCCGGTGTCATAGCGCGAGTACCAGTAGTCCGTGCCGGGGCTGCACGCCCAGCCGGTGATGGGAACATAGTAGTAGCAGAAGTTGTAGGTGCTGTCGGAGACCAGACGACCCTCGACGCTGTTGCCGTGGCCGTAGCCGTCCGTGACCGTGCCGTCGACAAGGTTGGGAATGTACATTTTCGGCAGATCAAGCCCCGCATAGTCAATGTAAAAGTCGTGCAGGTAATACTTGAGCTCCTGTCCATAGCTGCATCCGCTGTACCACAACCCGTCGTTGCTCATCGAGGTGCCGAGGATCTGATAGCCGGTCTTCTCGCCGCTGGTGTAGTGCAGGACGGTGAGATAGTGCGTCCAGTTCTCGTTGAGATATCCGTCGTCCGTCAGCTCCTGCCCGCCGATGACGTCGATCTGCATGCCCGCCTCGTTCGTGGGCTTCATCTCATACTGGAAGTACCACAGCTCCAGCACCGTGCCGTCGGGGGAAAGGTTGCCGAGCGAATCTGCCTGCTCCAGCTGCGTCACGCGCACGTCGGCGACCGTGTCCTCGATCGAGCGGGACGCATATTCATTATTTTCCGACACGGAATAGGTCATCGTGCCTTTTTTGAGGTCTTCCACGCACGCGGCGGCATAGTCGTCCATCGAGACGTAGATCGTGTCGTCCTCCTTTTCCAGCCGGTAGACCATGCAGAAGCATTCACTGCCGTCTTCCGCATAGTCGGCGGAAAGGCCGAGATAGATTGTGCCGTCTTCCTGCTCAAGAAGATAGGCCTGATACGGCTGAGAGTCCTTTGCCTCTTCGCAGTAGCCGGTCCATGCGGATTTGTTGTGCTGCATAAGGTCGTCGACCGGAGAAGCGTCTCTGGTGCTGCCGAAGAGTGCGTAGAAGGACTGCTTTTCCAGCTTGTATTCCTCCATCGGGCCGTAGATAAGGGCATAGCCCAGATCGTTGAACATCGTGACGTATTTCTCCCCTGCGGGATTCGTCGCGGTGCGGAAGGTGGGGTATGCGCCATCCGTAAAGCCATCCGTAAAGCCGGGCGCTTCATATAAGAGCGTGTCGACCGTATAGCTCTTGTCAGCAAACGGGTCGTCATTTTTCTGTGCGCGCTCGCCCCAGCTGACGGCGCAGCCCGCCGTGAGCGTCAGCGCCAGCACGAGGGCGACAACGCCGAGCCCGCGCTTTTTCTGCGCGCCCAGCACGTTCGTGATGCGGCGCTTCAGGCGCTCGACCGTGCCGCCGAAGCACGTCGTCGCGGGCAGCGCCCGCACGCTGGACTGCACGGCGGCGAGCAGTGTCCGGCTGTAAGCCGCGCGCTCGGGGAGTTCGAGCCCGTCGGTCGCCGCGCTGTCGCAGGCAAGCTCGATGTCTTCGTCCGCCTGACGCAGCATCAGATAGACCACGGGGTTGAACCAGTGCATCGCGTTGGCCGCGAGCAGCACGAGCTTTAAGAGCATATCGCGCCGCTTCAAATGGCACAGCTCATGGCGCAGGATGTAGCGCAGCTCCTGCACGTCGTAGCGCTCGTGGGGAAGAAGCAGCCGCGGGCGCAGCAGGCCCGTCACCGCGGGGGTGGAGATGGCCTCGCAGACGATCATCTCCGGCGCGCTCACGCCTAAGTCGCGCGCCGTGTCAGAGAGCATCGCGGCGTAGTCCGCGCGGGCGACGTCTCTCTTCCAGCGGCGCACCGTGCGGCGGAAGAGGGCGTAGGAGACACCCTGATACAACAGGAACGCCGCCGCGCCCGCAAGATAGCCGTAAAACAAGATCGTCGTCACGGGGATGTAGCGCGTCGTCTTCTGCTCGGGATTCGTCACGGGGCGCTGGATGATCGTGTCGCGCACCTGTGCGGGGGACTGGCCGCTTTTTTCGGCCATGTCGCCAAACAGGTTGTCGGTCGATTGGATGGCTGTCTTATCCGTGCCGACAAAGAGGGTGTAGTCTTTCGGCGGCTCAGCCTGCACCGGCGCGCTTTTCACCGAAAAATCGACCGGCAGCAGCAAAAAGACCGCCAGCGCCAGCCACAGCCAGCAGCGCGTTTTCGCGCGGTAGCGCTCGCGCCAGAGGGGTTTGAGTACCAGCATCGCCAGAATGGCGAGGGAACCTAACAGGGAAGTTTTCAACAGATTCAGCAGAAATGTTTCCATGGTGCGTCCTCCTTATATTTCCGTTTAACGGCTCATATCGTCCAAAAACTGCCGCAGCTCGTCGATCTCGCTCTGCTCGAGCGGCTGCTCGGCGTTCAGCGCTGCGACAAAGCTGCCGAGCGACCCGCTGTAGAGCCGCTTCAGGACGCTGCGGCTCTCAAATTCGAGGTATCTGTCCTTTGAGACGAGCGGCGTGTACAAATTGTTCCGCCCCTCGCGGCGGCTCGAGAGGAATCCTTTTTCGCACAGGCGAGTAAGGTAGGTGTTGACGGTGTTGGCGCTCCAGCCGTGGCTCGCGAGCGCGCCGTCGAGATCGCCGCGGCTGACCTCGCCGCCGACGGCCCAGATAGCCTGCATCACGGCAAGCTCCGCATCGGGCAGTCTCTTTTTATCGTCCATGGGTTGACCTCCTTAGATGATCTACTACATTTGTCGTTGATAACTATATACTACATATGTAGTAGTTTGTCAAGCGCCTTTTATGTCCTTTTTTGTTTTGCAGCGAAAATTGCAGAAAACAGGGGAAAGACATGACGGCAAATCGTCAAAATGAAAGATGCTGTTCAATTATTTGAATAAGTTCTTGCAAATCTTTCTGAAAATCGCTTGCTTTTGTGCAAAGCGCAAGGTATAATGAAGAAACCGTATGAAATCATTTGGCAATTCAATAAATAAAAATTTGAGAGGAGATCTTTATCATGGCAAAGTTCAAAGTTTACTACACCATCGAGCTCAACGAGGTGGCCACGCACATCTTCGAGTCCAACGACTTTGAAGTGAAGCTGTGCAGCCATAACGACGAGGAGACCTACGTCAAGGAGCTCGCCGAGTTCCAGCCCGACGCCATCATGTGCCGCACCGAGCCCATCACCGCCAAGATGATGGACACCTGCAAGAACCTCAAGGTCATCGGCAAGCAGGGCGCCGGCCTCGATAACATCGACATGGACCACGCCCACGCCAAGGACATCACCGTTGTCTACGCGCCTGCCGGCAACGCCAACGCCGTCGCCGAGCACGCCGTCATGCTGATGCTCATGTGCGCCAAGCGTTTCACCTATGTCGACCGTCAGTTCCGCAGCGGCAACTTCCTTGTCCGCATGGGCATGGAGCACACCTATGAGCTCGGCGGCAAGACCCTTGGTATGATCGGCTGCGGCCGTATCTCCCAGCTCGCCATGCAGAAGTGCAAGTACGGCTTCGGCATGAACGTCATCGGCTACGATCCGTACCTCACGCAGGACAAGATCGGCGATCTGTGCGAGCTGAAGGCCACCGCCAAGGAGGTCTGGGAGCAGGCCGACTTCGTGTCCGTGCATCTGCCCGTCGTTCCCTCCACCGAGCACTCCATCGGCCGTGAGCAGTTCAGCTGGATGAAGCCCACCGCTTCCTTCATCAACTGCGCGCGCGGTGCTCTGATCAAGGAGAACGAGCTTGTCGAGTGCCTGAAGGACGGCACGCTGTTCCAGGCCGGTCTCGACGTGTTCGAGCATGAGCCCATTCAGGAGTCCAGCCGCGAGCTGTTCAACCTCGACAACGTCATCATGACCCCGCACATGGCCGCCACCACCGAGCAGAGCGTTCTGAACTGCTGCACCTCCGTCGCCAACGACATCGTCGCCGTCTGCAACGGCCAGGAGCCCAAGGTCAAGGCCCAGAAGCCCAAGTTCTAAGTTATTTCTGTTTCGTAGAAACTACTTATTAAAAGGGACGCCTCGAAAGAGGCGTCCCTTTTTTGCGCCCTTGGGCGCGGGGGGGGACAGCCGGGCAGAGCTGCTGCTTTTTATTCCAACAGCGTGTGGAGACGCGGGAAAGGGGGTCATTGTCTCACACGAGAGAATGGCCCCCTTATCCCATGCAGCTCCAGCGGTGCTGCTTTCCCTGCGCCTTTGGGTGCAAAACGATCCCTTGGTGCAAGATATTCTTCATTCTTGTTAAATAGTTAACGAAATGAAAGAAAAAAATCAAAATTGCCTATATTTTTCGCAACTTTGCAGTTGATTTTTCATTTTTCTGTGTGTATAATCAAAATCGAAGAAAATCGGATCTCATTCCGGATTCACAAATTTTAAAGGAGAAGTCAAATGAAAGAATTGTACGTCGTCAACTGCTGCCGTACCGCTGTCGGTTCCTTCGGCGGTTCCCTGAAGAACACCCCTGCCGCTCAGCTCGGCTCCATCGTCGTGAAGGAAGCCCTCAAGCGCGCGAATATCGCTCCCGAGAATGTCGATGAGCTGATGTTCGGCTGCATCCTGACCGCTGGTCTTGGTCAGAACGTCGCCCGTCAGGTCGGCGTGGGCGCCGGTCTCCCCTATTCCGTCCCCGCCTATACCGTCGGTATGGTCTGCGGCTCCGGTATGAAGTCCGTCATTGAGGCTGGCCGCGCCATCCTCGCCGGCGATGCCGATATCGTCGTCTGCGGCGGCACCGAGAACATGAGCGCCGCTCCTTATGCCGCTCCCGACGCCCGCTGGGGCGCCCGCATGGGCGACAAGAAGCTTGTCGACACCATGATCAAGGACGGCCTGTGGGATGCCTTCAACAACTACCACATGGGCACCACCGCCGAGAACATCTGCGATGTTTGGGGCATCACCCGCGAAGAGCTCGACGCCTTCGGCGCCGCCTCCCAGCAGAAGACCGAGGCCGCGCAGAAGGCCGGCCGTTTCGACGACGAGATCGTCCCCGTCCCCGTGAAGGTCAAGAAGGAGATCGTCGAGTTCAAGAAGGATGAGTTCCCCCGCGCCGGTTCCACCGTCGAGGGTCTTGCTAAGCTGCGCGGCGCGTTCCCCGTCGGCCCCGAGGGCGTTGAGGACGAGATCGTCCACACCTTCGAGCCCACCGGCATCCACGAAGCCGATACCAAGAAGCACGTCCAGCGCGTCACCGCCGGTAACGCTTCCGGCATCAACGACGGCGCTGCCGCCATCGTCCTCGCTTCCGGCGAGGCCGTGAAGAAGTACAACCTCAAGCCCATGGCCAAGCTCGTCAGCTGGGGCCAGGGCGGCGTCGACCCGAAGATCATGGGCGTCGGCCCCGTGCCCGCTTCCCGTCAGGCCATGCAGAAGGCCGGCCTGACCATCGACGATATCGACCTCGTCGAGGCCAACGAAGCCTTCGCGGCCCAGTCCATCGCTGTTGCCCGTGAGCTCGGCTTCGACATGAGCAAGGTCAACGTCAACGGCGGCGCGATCTCCATCGGCCACCCCGTCGGCGCTTCCGGCGCTCGTATCATCGTCACCCTGCTGCACGAAATGCTCAAGCGCGACGACGCCAAGAAGGGTCTTGCCACCCTCTGCATCGGCGGCGGCCAGGGCGTTGCCACCATCTTCGAGAAGTGCTAAAGCACCGCTAACCCCTGAAAATAAAAGGAGACCTCGAAAGAGGTCTCCTTTTTATTTTGTCCTCTGCACGGTGCAGGGAAAAAAGCAGTGCCCCTGCCGAGACGCAAAAAGGAAGCAGCCCTTTCGGGCTGCCCCTCACGCGCCCTCGCGGGCGCAAGCGCCGTACAGTGCGCCGCGCTGCGATTTAACCCTCCGCCTGCGCGGCGAGGATCGCCTCGTAGATCGTCTGCGGGTCGAGCTTATCATAGTCCGCGCTCGTCGCCATCGCGGCGGCGTCGACCTGCTCGGCGATGAAGTTCGTGAAGTACTCCTCGCGCACCTCATCGGCTGCGGCGGCCTTGTCGAGCGGCAGGCGGAGCAGGATGTGATAGCCGAGGCTGGATTCGACGACTTCACTCACCTCGCCCTCGGAAAGCGCGTAGGCGGCGTCTTCAAACTCCTGCACCATCGAGCCGGTCGTGAAGGTGTAGCCCGTGGGATGGCTCTCGCGGCCGGGATCCTCGCTGTACTGGTCGGCGAGCTCGGCAAAGTAGGAGGCGATGTCGTCGCCGGTGTAGGAATTGAGCTTTTCGACGAGCTCCTCAGCGAGCGCTTTCTTTTCGGCCTTCTGCTCGTCGGTGAGGGCTTCGCCGGTCGTCATGTTCTTCGTCGCAAGCAGGATGTGGTCCGCCGTGATGTAGTTCTGCTCGGCGGCGTAGACGGCGAGGTCCTCGTCGGAGGCGTAGAGCGCGCTGCCCTCGGTATTGTAGAGCTCATAGAGATCCTGATACAGGTAGTTCGAGCGCGCGACGCGGTCATAGGTCTCGCGGCGCATGCCGAGCTTGGCGATCTCGGCCTCAAAAGCTTCCTCGCTGCCGTACTGGTCAATGTAGCTCTGGTCGCTCTCGGCCATGGCGGCCTCCTGCTCGGCGGTAAGCGTCACGCCGTACTTGCTGGCGAGATTTTCAAGCACCAAGTGCTGCTTGACGGACGAGAGCACGCTTGCTTTCACATAGTCGGCGACACTCATGCCGTCGGAGAGGGTGTCGTCCCAGTTGATGGACGAGCCGGTGTAATACTGCATGTAGCTGTTGAGATACGACACGTCGTAGCCGATCCAGTATGCGACAAGGTCGGCGCTCGCGCCGTTGCCGTGCAGGCTTGCGACGATCGCGTCGGGCGCGACGCCGGTCGCTTCGTAGCAGAGACCCTCCTGCATCGTGCCGGAGGTGAAGCCGTTCGAGGGCGAGAGCGACACGACGGCAAAGGTGAGCGCCGCGGTGATGGCCGCCGCGCCAAGGAACGAAAGCAATCTCTTTTTGATCATAATGTTACCTCTTTTTCGTTTTCTTCCTTATTCACACGCAGGTCTCCGACCAGCGTCAAGGCTGTATCCAATGCGTCCTCGCCCAGCGAAAGACGCAGCAGGAGCTTCGGCTCCGTCCCCGTGGCGGAGAGCGTGAGCCGACGGCGGTTCTTCGGCAGTGAGCAGAGGGCCATCACGGCCTCCACGGGGACTGCCTCGGACGCGGCAAAGGTGAAGGTGATCTCGCTGCCGCGCTGCGAGATATCGCTCACACCGATCTGCACGGCCTCCGCGCGCAAAAGCGCGACGTCCATGAGCTTGAGGACCGGCTGGGGCGGCTCGCCGTAGCGGTCGATGAGCTCGTCGAGCAGCTCCTGCGACTGCTCGGCGGTGCGCAGCGCCGCGATGCGGCGGTAGATATCCATGCGCTGCTCGCCCGAGGGAATGTAGCTCTCCGGCAGGTTGGCCGAGACTGTGAGGTCTGCCGAGCATTCGGTGCGCTGCGGCGCTTTTTCACCGCGCTGCTCGAGTACGGCCTCTTCCAGGAGCTGCAAGTACATATCGTAGCCGACGCTCATCATGTAGCCCGACTGCTCGGGGCCGAGCAAATTGCCCGCGCCGCGAATCTCAAGGTCGCGCATCGCGATGCGGAAGCCCGAGCCGAACTCCGCGTATTCGCGGATGGCCGTCAGGCGCTTGGCCGCAACCTCGGTGAGGATCTTGCCCGCGCGGTAGGTCATATAGGCATACGCCCGGCGCGCGCTGCGGCCGATGCGCCCGCGAATCTGGTGCAGCTGGGCGAGGCCGAGGCGGTCGGCGTCCTCGATGATGAGGGTGTTGACATTCGGAATGTCGATGCCCGTCTCGATGATCGTCGTGCAGACGAGCACCTGAATTTCTCCGTCCGAGAGCTGCTGCATCACGGACGACAGGCCCTTTTCGTCCATCTTGCCGTGCGCGACGCCGATAGTGACGTCGTCGCCGAGGAGCTTTTTGAGTGTCGCGGCGCAGCGGTCGATGGTCTCGACGCGGTTGTGCATGTAGTAGACCTGCCCGCCGCGCGCGAGCTCGCGCCGGATGGCGTCGGCGATGACGCCCCAGTTATGCTCGAGCACATATGTCTGCACCGGCTGGCGGTCGACGGGCGGGACCTCGATGGTCGACATGTCGCGGATGCCCGAGAGCGCCATGTTGAGCGTTCTGGGGATGGGCGTTGCCGAGAGCGTCAGCGTGTCGACCTGACGCGAGAGCTCCTTGAGCTTTTCCTTGTGCGTTACGCCGAAGCGCTGCTCCTCGTCGATGATGAGAAGGCCAAGGTCCTTGAAGTGCAAACTCTTTTGCAGCAGCGAGTGCGTGCCAATGAGTAAGTCGATCTTTCCCGCGGCGGCATCCTGCAAAATCTGCTTCTTCTGCGCGGGCGTTTTGAAGCGCGAGAGCACTTCGATGCGCACGGGGAACGAGCGGAAGCGGTTCAGCGCCGTCGCGTAGTGCTGCTGGGCGAGCACGGTGGTCGGCACTAAGATGGCCGCCTGCTTGCCGTCGAGCACGCACTTCATCACGGCGCGCAGCGCGACCTCAGTCTTACCGTAGCCGACGTCGCCGCAGAGCAGGCGGTCCATCGGCGTCGAGCGCTCCATGTCGGCCTTGATCTCGGCGATGGCGCGGAGCTGATCGTCGGTCTCTTCGTAGTCGAAAGCCTCTTCAAATTCCTTCTGCCACGGGGAGTCGGGCGAAAAGGCGAAGCCCGGGCGGCGTTGGCGCTCGGCATAGAGCGCGATGAGCCCTTTGGCGAGGTCCTTCGCCGCGGCGCGCGCTTTCGTTTTCGCGCGCGACCAGTCCGTGCCGCCGAGCTTACTGAGCTTCGTGCGTATTTGGCCGTCCTCGTCCTCGCCATGGCCGCCGATGTATTTCGACACCATGTCGAGCTGCGTCGCGGGGACGTATAAGCTGTCGTTGCCCGCGTAGCAGATCTTGATATAGTCCTTGTCCACGCCGTCGACGCGCATGCGCTCGATGCCCGCAAAGCGGCCGATGCCGTGGTGGACATGCACGACGAGATCGCCGGGGGAGAGGTCTTCATAGGACCGCAGCGCGGCGCGGGCCGACGTCTCCTTCTTCGGCCGCGCCTTTGCACGCTTGCCGGAGAGGGGAGCGGTCAGCTGGCCCTCGGTCAGGATGACGAGCTTTAATTGTGGATATTCGCTGCCCGCGCTCAGCGCGCCGAGGCCGATGACGGTCTCGTGCGGGGCGGGGAGGCGGTCGTTTTTCAAGTTGAGCTGCGCGCGGATGTTCCGCTCTTCCAAAAGGCGCCGGAAGTTTTTCGCGCGCGTTTCGTTGCCGCAGAGAACGAGCACGCCGCAGCCTGCGCCAAGATAGCGCTCCATGTCGCCCGCGGCGGTCTCGAGGCTGCCGCCGTACGACGGCAGCGATCGCGCGTTCATGCTGAGGATGGCCCTCGGCGGCAGCAGATTGCGCGAGGTGGGGAGCGAATCGAGCAGCAGCACGGGGAACGTGCCCATGCGGTGGCTCAATGCCTCCTGACTGAGCGCGAGCGCGGCGAATTCGCCGCACAAAACGCCCTCTTCGATGAGGGGCTTTACGTCCTCGGAGAGCTCCCAGTGGTAGTTCTTGCTGCGTTCCAAAACGCGCATGCCGTCGCTGACGGCGATCAGCGTGTCGGGTGAAAGATAGTCGAGCGCGCAGACTTCGTCGGGGTAGCACGCGGCGAGATACCGGTCCATGCCGCCGAGCGGCAGGTCGTTACGAAGCCTCTCGGTGTCGTTGCGCAGCGTTTGGACGATGGGGCTGTCCTCGGCCTTTTTCGCAATTTTCTGCGCGGCGCGCCCAAGGCGCTCGAGCATTTTTTCGCGCCCGCCGTCCGAGAGGGCGGGCAGCACCTCTGCCGCGGGCAGGACGGTCAGGGATTTGACGTTCTGCGTGCGGCGCTGGGTCGTCACGTCGAATTCGCCCATCGCGTCGACCTCATCGTCGAAAAACTCGACGCGCACGGGCGCGCTCAGCGGCGACCAGACGTCGAGAATGCCGCCGCGCAGCGCGAACTGGCCGACGCCCTCGACCGTTTCCGCGCGCGTGTAGCCGCTTTCGACAAGCTTTTTCGAGAGCGCGTTCAGGTCAAAGCGGTCGCCGAGCGAAATGTCCGTCACCGCGCCGCGCAGCGCGTCGGGCGGGAGCGTTCGCTGCATCAGGCCGTCGACCGTCGCGACCAGGATTGGCGCTTTTCCGGCGGCAAGGCTGCACAGCGAGCCGATGCGCTGCTGCTCCCAGCCGTGGGAGGCGAACACGCGGTCGCGCAGCTGCCATTCGCGCGCGAACAGCAGGCTCACGTCCTCGCCGAGCAGCTCGTGCAGGTCGCCCGCCATGCGGTTTGCCTCGTTTTCGTCCGCGCAGACGATCAAAAGCGGGCGCTGTGTCTTGTGCCGCACGGCAGCGGTGAGCTGCGCGCGGTGCACACCCGAAAGGCCCGATACGGCGATGGGCGACGTGCCCGCGTCGAGCGAGAGCAGCAGCTCGCGCACCTCGGGAAGAGATGCGAGCGCTTCATTGAGTTTGTTCATCCCCTGCGCCATGCCGTATCCCTCCTCCCGCAGCGCGCAAAAGGGCAGATCCGCCGCAGCCGCGGCGGGTCATGCCCGTGGTTGTCAGTCATTTTATTATATAGGCTTTTGGCAAAAAGTCTATGTCGATTTTTTAAATTTTGGCGGCAAAAAAGCGTTCAGCCGTTGTAGCGGTTCTGCGCGGCGCTCACGCCGTCGGTGATGATGCACTCCGCCGCGCCGAGCGCGCGGTCGAGCACACCGTCGATGACCTTGCGCTCGCTGGCCGTGAACGGGCCGATGACCCAGTCGACAATGTCGTGCTCCGGCGCGCCGACACCGACCTTGACGCGCGGGAAAGCGTCGGTGCCGAGGTGCGCGATGATGTTCTTGAGGCCGTTGTGTCCGCCTGCGCTGCCGCTGCCGCGCACGCGGAGCTTGCCGAGCGGGAGCGAAATATCGTCGGAGATGACGATGACGTGGTCGGCGGGAATTTTATAGAACCGCGCCGCCTCGCCCGCCGCCTCGCCGGAGAGGTTCATGTAGGTCTGCGGCATCATCAAAAGCACGTTCGCCCCGCCAAATTCGATGACTTCCGTCAGCGCGCGGAAGCGCAGGCGGTTGCAGCGCAGATCGCGCTTGTCGATCAGACGCTCCGCGGCCATGAAGCCGATGTTGTGGCGGGTGTTTTCATACTGCTTGCCGTAGTTGCCCAAACAGACGAGCAGCCATTCCGGCGGGCCGGATTTTTTGAAAATCATGAAAATGTTCCTCACTTTTTGCGCCCGTGAGGGCGCGGATGCTTTTTCGCACAGGTGCAAAAGGCTTTGCGGCACATGTGCCGCGTGATGCGACCCCCATTTTCTTTCCCGAAAAAGAAAACGGGCGTCGCCCGTCCAAAAGAAAGGCGTTTTACATTGGCAGTCTTGATCTCGAAGAGCTGCACGCGCTGCGCAATGTAAGTGCGGTGTACATGGCTTCGCCATGAATCTTCTGCAATTCGTTACGTCTTGCAACCGCGCCTTACTATCGTGAGGCGCGAGTGACGTTTGCTTGGCGGCAGACTGCTTGCCGAATGCGGCATTGCTTCGCTCGCCGCATTGTGGAGTGCTCCGGTAGACGGAAATTAGGCTCTACTTCTACAAGATGGGCAGAGCGGCACCCGCAAGGGGTGTGCCGCATCCGTAAGGCAGCAGAGCCGCCAACGGCTGCGCAACAGCGGATAATAGGAGTAGAAGCAAATCGTATCGCAATGCTAACGCGGCTTTGCCGCGCGCAGGCATTTTCATTCCGGAGGCATAAAGATTGTTCGAGCTCCAGACTGCCAATCTAATCCCTTTCTCTTGGGGGTCAAAGGGGGCCATTCTCTCACGCGAGAGAATGGCCCCCTTTACTCGCTTCTTTGCGCGGCGCAAAGGACTTACGCCCCCACGCAGCGGGTCATACCAGCAAAGTTATTTAACTAATTCCTAAAGGAGTTTTAGTTAAAAAGTTTCGCGATAGAAATTTCCTGATATGTGCGCTCGATCGCTTCGGCGAACATCGGCGCAACGGTCAGGTACTTGATGCGGGACTTGGCGAGCTCCTCTTCGCCGGCAGGGGCGGGGATGGTGTCGAGCAGGGCCAGCTCTTCGATGCTGCTCGCGGCCAGGCGCTCGAGCGCGGGGCCGGAGAGAACGCCGTGGGACGCGCAGGCGTAGACCTTCTTCGCGCCGCCGACCTCAACGATGGCCTTGGCCGCGTTGCAGAGGGAACCAGCGGTGTCGACCATGTCGTCGAAGAGGATGCACTCCTTGCCCTCAACGTCGCCGATGACGTTCATGACCTCGCACTGGTTGGCCTTCTGGCGGCGCTTATCGACGATGGCGAGGTTCATGTGCAGCTTCTGGGCGAAGGTGCGGGCGCGGGCGACGGAGCCGACGTCGGGGGAGACGACGACCATGTCCTCGCACACGGAACCGAATTTCTTGGCGTAGTAGTCGACGAAGATGGGGTTGCCGAAGAGGTTATCCACGGGGATATCGAAGAAGCCCTGGATCTGGTTGGCGTGCAGGTCCATCGTCAGCACACGGTCAACGCCTGCGGCGACGAGCATGTTGGCCACGAGCTTGGCGGAGATGGGGTCGCGGCTCTTGGCCTTGCGGTCCTGACGGGCGTAGCCGAAGTAGGGCATGACGGCGGTGATGCGGCCGGCGGAAGCGCGGCGGCAGGCGTCGACCATGATGAGAAGCTCCATCAAATTGTCGTTGACGGGCTTGCAGGTGGACTGAACGAGGAACACGTCGCTGCCGCGCACGGTCTCGTACAGGGAGACGGAGGCCTCGCCGTCTGCGAAGCTCTTGACCTCGCTCTCGCCGAGCTTGGTGCCGATGATCTTGCAGATGTCCGCTGCCAGTTTGGGGTTTGCGTTGCCGGTGAAAATCTTGATGTCCTTACCGTGAGAGATCATGTTGATGTACTCCTCTGTTTATAAAAATTTTTCTGAAGTTACTTTTTCTCGTGCGCCGCGCGCCACTGTTCCGCCCAGCCGGGCTTGTTGACCTGACGCTCGCGCGCGATGGCGAGGGAATCGGCGGGCACCTCGTCGGTGATGGTGGAGCCGGCGGCGATGTAACTGCCGTTTCCGACCGTGACGGGGGCGATGAGGTTTGTGTTGCAGCCGATGAAAGCGTCGTCGCCGATCGTGCAGCGGAACTTTTTAAAGCCGTCATAGTTCGTCGTGACCGTGCCGCAGCCGAAGTTGATGCGCTCGCCGCAATCGCTGTCGCCGACGTAGGTGAGGTGCGAGATCTTCGTGCCGTTGCCGATGACGCTGTTTTTGATCTCGACAAAGTCGCCGACTTTGACATGATCGCCGATCTTCGAGTTCGGGCGGACATAGGCAAAGGGACCGACGGTCGTGTGCGCGCCGACGGTGCTCTCATTGAGCTGCGAGGCGTTCACCTCGGTCTCGTCGCCGACCGTGCAGTCGCGGATCATGGCGTTCGGGCCGATGGTGCAGTTCTTGCCGATGACGGTCCGGCCGCGCAGGATCGTTCCCGGCAGGATGACCGTGCCGCTGCCGATCTTGACGCGGGGGTCAATGTAGGTATTGTTGGGGTCCATGATGGAAACGCCCGCGGCAAAGTGCTTGTCGGCGATCTTGCGGCGGCACATGTCCTGTGCGGATCTGAGCTCCTCGTCGTCGCCGACGGGCAAAAAGCCCTTCGTGATCTCCGCCCCCTTGGGGAAGGCGGCGAAGGCGCCGTGTTCCTTGAGCACCTTGCAGCACTCCTTCGCGTCCGCGGAGTAGACCGCGCCGCCGGAGAACACGCCCACGGGCAGCACCGCGCCGTTGACGATGAGCACGCTGCCCTTTTCATCCTTGAGGAGCGTTAAAAGCTCTTCCCCGTGTCTGGCACCGTCGACGTAGACAACATCGGCGTTTTCGGGGACGTAGGGGCGCATCATGTCGTGCGCCCGTTTGTCAGACACAATAAAAAACCGCTCAATGCCCCGCCCCATCAGTTCTTCGACCATCCACGTGAGAATGGGGCAGAACAAAATGGGCCTCAGCATCAGCGGTGTTTGTTCTTTTGTCAGGGTCATATCGTCCGGCATAAAGAGAACTGCCAACTTCTGATCCATCGGAGCTCATCTCCTTTCAATTCTACTCTCTATTAACGACATTATAGCAAAGATGCCCGAAAAATCCACCGTTTCTCACAAAAAAAACAAAAAAATTTTGATTTGGCGGCTTTACTTTTGCATTTTCAAAATTTCGTTTCAAAAGACTGCATTTTAGGTTGAATTCGCAATATTTTTGCGGTACAATGATAAAACTTTCGCGTGGAGGAGGTGCTGTCATGCTGAATATCGTGCTCGTCGAGCCGGAGATCCCGCAAAACTGCGGCAATATCGCGCGCACCTGCGCGGCGACGGGGGCGCATCTGCATCTCATCAAGCCCCTCGGGTTCGACATTTCCGACCGCGCCGTCAAGCGCGCGGGGCTGGACTACTGGTACCTTGTGGATATCAGCGTGTACGAAAATTTAGCCGACCTTTTTGCAAAGCATCCCGAGGCGGAACGCGACTGCTGGCTCGCCACGACCAAGGCTCCGCAGGACTACTGTCAGGCGGAATTCAAGGACGGCTGCTGGCTCTTTTTCGGAAAGGAGACCGCGGGCCTGCCGGAGCCTTTCCGCGTGGCGCACTATGAGCGCTGCATCCGCCTTCCGATGCGGAAGGAGGCGCGCAGCCTGAATCTATCGAACTCCGTGGCGATCCTGACGTATGAAGCGCTGCGGCAGACGGGCTTTCCCGGTCTCAAGCACGAGGGGGAAATGCTGGAAAAGGAGTAAATCCCAAATTCGTTTTAACTGCGTAACCAAATCGTATGTGTATATTATGAGGAGGAAACAACATGAATTATAACAAGAAGACTGTTCTCGATGTGGACGTGAGCGGCAAGAAGGTGCTGCTGCGCTGCGATTTCAACGTGCCCCAGGACAAGGAGACCGGCGAGATCACCTCGGATAAGCGCATCGTGGCCGCGCTGCCGACCATCCGGTATCTGCTCGACCACGGCGCGGCGGTCATCGCCTGCTCCCACCTCGGCAAGCCCGAGGCCAAGTTTGACAAGTGGGTGAAAAAGCAGACCGAAAAGGGCAAGGACCCCGCGACGCTGACCGAGGAGAAGTGGAAAAAGTCCCTCGACAAGCTGACGCTTGCGCCCGTCGCCAAGCGCCTGTCCGAGCTTTTGGGCAAGGATGTCATCTTCGCGCACGACGTCGTCGGTGAGGACGCCAAGGCCAAGGCCGCGGCGCTCAAGGGCGGCGAGATCATGCTGCTTGAAAACACCCGTTTTGAAGCGGGCGAGACCAAGAACGACCCCGAGCTTGCCAAGGCCCTTGCCTCGATGGCGGAGCTGTACGTCTCTGACGCGTTCGGCACGGTGCACCGCGCGCACGCGTCCACCGCGGGCGTGGCCGCCTATCTTCCCGCCGTGTCGGGCCTGCTCGTTGCCAAGGAGCTTGAGGTCATGGGCAAGGCGCTCGACGATCCCAAGCGCCCGTTCGTCGCCGTGCTCGGCGGCGCAAAGGTCAGCGACAAGATCGCCGTCATCAACAACCTTTTAGACAAGGCCGACACCGTCATCATCGGCGGCGGCATGGCCTACACCTTCTCCGCCGCCCAGGGCGGCAAGGTGGGCGACAGCCTCCTGGAGGCCGACTGGGAGTCCTATGCCAATGAGATGGTGCAGAAAGCCAGGGAGAAGGGCGTGAAGCTCCTGCTGCCTGTGGACACCGTCTGCGCCGACGCCTTCGCCCCCGATGCCAGGAGCCAGGTGGTGAAGGCCGGGGAGATCCCCGACGGCTGGCAGGGCCTGGACATCGGACCCGAGACCGTGAAGCTGTACTGCGGCGCCGTGGCCGGCGCGGGCACAGTGATCTGGAACGGCCCTATGGGTGTGTTCGAGTTTGACGCCTTCGCAAAGGGTACTGCGGCTGTTGCCGAGGCCTGCGCAGAGTGCAAGGGTACCACCATTATAGGCGGCGGCGACTCCGCCAGCGCCGTAAAGAAGCTGGGCTATGCGGACAAGATGACCCACATCTCCACCGGCGGCGGCGCAAGCCTGGAGTTCCTCGAGGGCAAGGTGCTGCCCGGCGTAGCGGCCCTTGACGACAAGTGATAAAGCATAAAATTTTGAATTGGAGATAAATAAACATGCGTAGACCAATTATTGCAGGCAACTGGAAGATGAACATGACCCCCTCCGAGGCAAGGGCCTTGGTAGAGGAGTTGAAGCCCCTCGTCAAGGACGCAAAGTGCGAGGTAGTGGTATGCCCTCCTTACGTTGATCTATCAGCGGTATCCGAGCTTATCAAGGGCAGCAATATACGCCTCGGCGCTCAGAATATACACTGGGCAGAGAAGGGCGCTTTTACCGGCGAAGTTTCCGCAAACATGCTTAAGGAGCTGGGCGTGGAGTACGCCATAATAGGCCACAGT
>ERZ827528.2155-NODE-2155-length-18624-cov-7.429641_pt1 | contig 18624 bp, 14 predicted proteins | sample MGYA00519768_ERZ827528 | MGnify/ENA primary metagenome ERZ827528 (study PRJEB31778, sample SAMEA3449343) | human gut metagenome | biome: human gut; feature: human-associated habitat; material: faeces | place: United Kingdom | collected 2010/2012 ...
TCGGCGACGGCGCCAACGACCTGCCGATGCTCAACCTCGCGGGCCTGGGCATCGCCTTCCACGCCAAACCCAAGGTAAAGGCCACGGCCCGGCAGTCGATCTCGACCATCGGGCTGGACGGCATCCTCTACTTCCTGGGACTGAAAGATTCGCGTATCGAACAATAACATTGCCGGATACGCTTCCGCGCGACACGCCGCATCCCGCTTCGGTCCGGTCGTTATCGCCGCCTCCGGCGTCGTTCACCGGTCCGCCCCTCTCCCGGGGAAGGGCTTAACGGCAAACCGGCCGGGGTCCGTATGAATCACCGCATTGCGTAAAAATATGTTTCACTTCCGTCCCATACCTTTTTTCGGCGCCGTCGCCGCGCTCCTGCTGACCGGGTGCTACGACTCCCGGTTCGGGGAACCGGACGACGACGGCGAGGGGAAACCCGCGACGGAGACCATCGCCGCGCTGCGCGACCGCTATGCGGGCACGCCCTTCACCGTTACGGGCGACATCGTCGTCACGGGGAGGGTCGCGAGTTGCGACCGCGCGGAGAATTTCTACCGCACGCTCTGCATCTGCGACGCTGAAGCGGGACTTGAAGTGATGGCCGGTATCGACCATCTGCACAACGACTTTCCCATAGGAAGCCGCGTAACGCTTTCGCTCCGGGGACTCGCCGTCGCCGAAAGCCGCGGGGTGTTGCAGGCGGGACGTCCGCCCGCCGCCGGAAGCGGCTACGCAACGGACTACATCGGCTCCCGGGCGGCGCTCGGCGCCGTGCTGGTCCGCAGCGGCGAAGCCCTGGCTGCGCCCTCCCCTGCCCCGCTTGCCATTCCCGCGCTTACGGAAAGCCGCTGCGGCACGCTCGTCCGCATCGACGGCGTGCGCTACACCCCCGAAGACCTTTCGGCGGCAACCTGGGCGGGCTACAAACGCTTCACCGACGCCGACGGCAACGCCGTCTACACCTACGTCCGCCGATACGCCCGTTTCGCCGACGCCGAAGTGCCTGCCGGCACGGTCTCGCTGACGGGCATTCTCCAGTACGACGCCGCGGGCGACGGGCGTTACATCCTCAAACTGCGCGATGAGAACGACTGCACGCATTAGCCTGCTGACGCTGCCGGTCCTGCTGACGCTGCCGGCCGGATGCGACCGGGCCACGCAGCCCGAATTCACGGTCCGTCCTCCGGAGCCGCAGAATTCGGTCGCCTACCTCAAATCGCTCTGCGACGGGAAGAGCAGCGTCGCGATAGCGCAGGACATCACCATCCGCGGATTCGTCACGGCCAATGACCTCTACGGCGAATTTCACAGGACGATCGTCGTCGAAGACGCCTCGGGCGGCATCGCGATCGCCGCGGAAGGCTCCCCGCTGGCAGACCTCTATCCGTTCGGCATCGTGGCGACCGTACGCTGCAACGGCCTTACGCTGTGCGACTACGGCGGGAAAATCCAGCTGGGAACGACACCCGGCGACGGCGGCGCAGGGTGCATTCCGCGCGAAGAGCTGGCGCGGTACATCCGCACCGAACCGCCCGGCGGCGAGACACCCTCCGCACAGCTCCTTACGTTCGACGCCGTCTCGGCCCGGCACATCGACACACGCGTCCGTTTCGACGACGTGCGTTTCGCCGACGCCGGGAAAACCTGGTGCGACACCGACCCGGAGACGGGCCGCGCCGTCGCCACCGAGCGCGAGATCGTCGACACCCGGGGCCGGACCTTCACCGTGCGGACCGCCGCGACCTGCGTCTACGCAAAGGAGCCTCTGCCCCAGGGCACAGGCTCCTTGTATGGAATCATCGACTATTTCGCCGGGAAATACACCCTGCGCATCACCAACCGCGAAGCGGAGTTTTCCGGCACGGCAGCGCATTCCGCAGCAACACGCCCAACCGCCGGACGTCCGGCGCGGACAACGCGGACAACGCGGGCGGGGGTTACCGCTGCAACGCCTCCCACAGCATATCCTTGAGCCGCGGGATGTTCAGCCCCGAGACCGACGAGATGAAGACCGACGGCACGCCTTCGGGCAGGTGGCCGCGCATCTCGGCGATCAGGTCCTCGTCGAGCATGTCGCACTTGGTGACGGCCAGCAGACGCTCCTTGTCCAGCAGTTCGGGATTGTACTGCGTCAGTTCGCCCAGCAGGACGTCGTAGTCGCGGCGGATGTCGTCGCTGTCGGCGGGAATCAGGAACAACAGCACCGAATTGCGCTCGATATGGCGCAGGAAACGGGTTCCGAGACCGCGGCCCTCGTGCGCACCCTCGATGATGCCCGGAATGTCGGCCATGACGAACGACTTGTGGTCGCGGACCTCGACGATACCGAGGTTCGGCTCCAGCGTCGTGAAGGCGTAGTCGGCGATCTTGGGCTTCGCGGCCGAAACGACCGAGAGCAGCGTAGACTTGCCCGCATTGGGGAAGCCCACCAGCCCCACGTCGGCCAGCACTTTCAGTTCGAGGATGAACGTGCCTTCCTCACCCTCCTCGCCCGGCTGGGCGTAGCGCGGCGTCTGGTTGGTGGCGCTCTTGAAATGCCAGTTGCCCAGACCGCCCCGGCCGCCCCGGAGCAGCACGAGCCGCTCGCCGTCGGCCGTCACCTCGCCCACCGTTTCGGTGGTCGCAGTCCCGTCCTCGTTCTCGAAAACGCGCTTGGCGACCGTGCCCAGCGGAACCGGGATCACGATGTCGCGGGCGTCCTTGCCCGAGGAGCGCGCCCCGGAGCCGTGCTCGCCGTCCTCGGCGAACTGGTGACGCTGGTATTTGAGGTGGATGAGCGTCCAGTACTGCTTGTCGCCTTGCAGGACGATGCTCCCGCCCTTGCCGCCGTCACCGCCGTCGGGACCGCCGAAAGCCACGAATTTCTCGCGGCGAAAATGCGTCGAGCCGCCGCCGCCGTGCCCCGAGCGGGCGAATATCTTTACGTAATCTACGAAATTGGAACCTGCCATGTCATTCATTGTTCTTGAAGCGACAAAGGTACATAAAAGTCGGACGAGAACAAAATTGATTCGCATGCAGTTCGGTAAAACGCCGCAACAAAAATAAAAGTGTCGTTACGACACCCAAAAAAGGCAGACCGCGAAAAAACGGTCTGCCGGCAATTCGGAATAACGGGATTAAATCTGCGAAGCGACATAATCCCCCACCTCGGAGGTCGAACGGGCCTTTTCGCCCGGCGCTGCAAGGTCCTCGGTGACGACGCCTTCGGCCAGCGCCCGATCGACGGCACGCCGCACAGCCCTGCCCTCGGCATCGAGACCCAGGTGCTCCAGAAGCATCGCGGCCGAAAGGATCGTGGCCATCGGGTTGGCGATGTTCTTTCCCGCGGCCTGCGGATAGGAGCCGTGGATCGGCTCGAAAAGGGCCACTTCGGCCCCCACGCTCGCCGAGGAGAGCATGCCCAGCGAACCGCTGATGACGCTGGCCTCGTCGGTGAGGATGTCGCCGAACATGTTTTCGGTGACGATGACATCGAAATAAGCCGGTTGGCGGATGATCTGCATGGCGGCGTTGTCCACGAACATATAGTCCACCGCCACCTCGGGATACTCCCGGGCTACCCGCTGGGCCGTTTCACGCCACAGACGCGAGGTTTCCAGCACGTTGGCCTTGTCGACGACCGTCAGTTTGCGGCGGCGCGACACGGCCAGCCGAAACGCCACGTGCAGGACCCGTTCGATCTCCGAGACCGTGTAGGTGCAGGTGTCGAAGGCGCGCGCGCCCTCCTCGTCGCGGCCCTGCGGACGGCCGAAGTAGATGCCGCCCGTGAGTTCGCGCACGCAGATGAAATCCGTGCCGCGGACCACCTCCGCCCGGAGCGGCGAACGGTCGGCCAGGGCGTCGAACAGCGCCACGGGGCGCAGGTTGGCGAACAGCCCCAGCGACTTGCGCATCCGCAGCAGCCCCTGCTCGGGCCGCACCTTCGCCGTGGGGTCGTTGTCGTATTTGGGGTCCCCGATGGCTCCGAACAGCACGGCGTCCGCCGCAAGACAGACGGCGTGCGTCTCGTCGGGATAGGGGTCGCCCACGGCGTCGATGGCCGCGGCTCCCACCAATGCGGGACGGTATTCGATCTTGTGTCCGAATTTTTCCGCCACGCGGTCCAACACTTTCGTGGCTTCGGCGACGATCTCGGGACCGATGCCGTCGCCGGCTAAAAGAGCGATTTTAACATCCATTGTCGTTATAGTTTATTTCAATGATATTCAACATTTTGACAGTCGCCTTGATGGCAGCCTCCGTCTGGTCGGCGTCCAGCCCGCGGGTCTTGAACTCGCGGCCGTCCATCTCCCAGGTGATGATCGTCTGCACGAAAGCGTCGGTGCGGCCTCCGGGCGGAATCGAAACGGTATAGTCGCGCAGCATCGGAAACTCGCGCCCGAGCTGTTCGCGGTAGATTTGCCGCAGGGCGCGCATGAAGGCGTCGTACTGGCCGTCGCCCGCCGAGGTCCGCTCGTACGCGCAGCCGTGAATCTCGATCCGGAGCGTCGCGACGGGGTGCATCCCCTGCGCCAGCGAGAGGCTGTAATTGAGAATCCGGACCGGAGTGTCGACCGGGTCGTAGCGCAGCACGTCGGCGATGATATACGGCAGGTCCTCGGCCGTCACCTGCTCCTTCTTGTCGCTCAACTCGACCACCCGTTCGGTCACCTTGCGCATCGCGGCCTCGTCGAGGTCGATGCCCAGCGCTTCGAGGTTTTTCAGGACATTGGCCTTGCCCGAGGTTTTGCCCAGGGCGTATTCGCGGACGCGCCCGAAACGCTCGGGAAGCAGTTCGTTGAAGTAGAGGTTGTTCTTGCTGTCGCCGTCGGCGTGGATGCCCGCGCACTGCGTGAAGACGCTCGCGCCGACGATCGGTCGGTTGGCGGGAATGCGGATGCCCGTATAGCTCTCGACCGTGCGGCTGACGCGGTTGATCTTCGTTTCGTCGATCCCCGTCGTGCGGCCCAGGCGGTCGTGCAGCACGGCCACCGCGCTCGACAGCGGCGCGTTGCCGGCCCGCTCGCCCAGCCCGTTCACGGTGACGTGGACGCCGTGGAAACCCGCACGCACGGCGGCGGCGGTGTTGGCCACGGCGAGGTCGTAGTCGTTGTGGGCGTGGAAATCGAAATGCAGCGACGGATAACGCTCCACCAGGTCGCGGCAGAAACGTTCGGTGTCGTAGGGGTCGAGGACGCCCAGCGTATCGGGGCACATGAACCGGCTGACGGGAGCGTCGGCCAGTCCGTCGAGCATCGCGTAGACGTAGTCGGGCGAACGGCGCATGCCGTTGGACCAATCCTCAAGGTAGAGGTTCACCTTCATCCCGCGGTCGACGGCCGCAAGGATCTCGGCACGCACATCCTCCAGATGCCGTTCGGGCGTGCGGCGCAGCTGCCCCTCGCAATGTTTCCGCGAACCTTTGGCCAGCAGGTTGACCACGCGGCATCCGGCGGTCCCGAGCCAGTCGAGCGACACCCCGCCGTCGATGAATCCCAGCGCTTCCACACGGTCGGCATAGCCCTTGGCGGCAGCCCATTCGGCGATGGCGCGCACGGCCTGCTGTTCGCCCTGCGAGACCCGCGCCGAGGCGATCTCGATGCGGCTTACGTGCAGTTCCTCCAGCAACAGCCGGGCGATGGAGAGTTTTTCACGGGCGTTGAAGGAGACGCCCGAGGTCTGCTCGCCGTCGCGCAGCGTGGTGTCCATGATTTCAACCGGGGGAAACATCGGCGCAGGCTATTTGCGGGCGGCTTCGAAGGCCTCGATCCGGTCGGCAATACTGCGCAGGTAGTCCACGTCGTCGTAGCCGTTTTCGAGACAGCGTTTCTTGTAGGCGTCGATCTCGAAACCCTCGCTGCGCCCGTCCGACACGATGGTCAGCGTCTGGTTGCCCAGGTCGACGGTGAACTGCGCCTTCGGGTCGCGCCGGATCTCGCCGAAAACGGCTTTCAGAAACTCCTCGCTCACACGGATCGGCAGCAGGCCGTTGTTCAGGGCGTTGTTGCGGAAGATGTCGGCGAAAAAGCTCGACACCACGACGCGGAAACCGTAGTCGGCGATGGCCCAGGCGGCATGCTCGCGCGAACTTCCGCAGCCGAAATTGCGCCCGGCGACGAGGATTCGCCCCTCGTAGCGGGGATCGTTCAAAGGGAACGAAGCGATCCGCTGTTCCGCGGCGTCGTAGCGCCAGTCGCGGAAAAGGTTGTCGCCGAAGCCCTTGCGTTCAGTGGCTTTCAGAAAGCGCGCCGGGATGATCTGGTCGGTATCTATGTTTTCCACCTCGACGGGAACGGCCCCCGAGGTGAAGGTTACGAATTTGGGTATGGACATAATGATAATCTTTTACATATCGAACACTTCGCGCGGATCGGAAATCACGCCCGTCACCGCGGCGGCGGCGGCAACGGCCACACCCGACAGCATCGTACGGGCGCCGAGACCCTGCCGGCCCTCGAAATTGCGGTTCGAGGTCGAAACGCTGTATTTGCCCGCCGGAATCTTGTCGGCGTTCATCGCCAGGCACGCCGAACAGCCCGGCTGGCGGAGTTCGAAACCCGCTGCGGCGAGGATGCGGTCCAGTCCCTCGGCCCGCGCGGCGGCTTCGACGCCCTTCGAACCGGGAACGATCCATGCGGTGATGTTGTCCGCCTTGCGGCGGCCTTCGACCAGACGGGCGAAGCGGCGCAGGTCCTCGATGCGGCCGTTGGTGCAACTGCCGACGAACACGTAGTCGACCGCTTTGCCCAACATCCGCTCCCCGGGTCTGAAACCCATGTACTCCAACGCCTTGGGATCGGCGTCGGCGGGAATCGTTCCGTCGACGGCCATCCCCATTCCGGGATTGGTTCCGTAGGTGATCATCGGGGCGATGTCCGCGGCGTCGAAGCGGTACTCCCTGTCGAAAACCGCGTCCGCATCGCTGTAAAGTTCCCGCCAGCGGGCCACAGCCTCGTCGTAGGCGGCTCCCTGCGGAGCGCGTTCGCGGCCCCGGAGGTATTCGAAGGTCTTCTCGTCGGGGGCGATCATGCCGCCGCGCGCGCCGCACTCGATGCTCATGTTGCAGACCGTCATGCGGCCCTCCATCGAGAGCGAACGGATCGTGCTGCCGGCAAACTCGATGAAATGGCCCGTGCCGCCCGAAGCGGTGAGTTTCGAGATGATATAGAGGATGACATCCTTGGCCTCGACGCCCGGACGCAGCGCGCCGTCGACCGTAATGCGCATCGTGCGGGGTTTGGTCTGGAGGATGCACTGGCTGGCGAAGACCATTTCGACCTCCGAAGTCCCCACGCCGAACGCCACGGCGCCCAAAGCTCCGTGGGTCGAAGTGTGGCTGTCGCCGCAGACGATCGTCATGCCCGGCTGGGTGAATCCCAGCTCGGGGCCGATGATGTGCACGATGCCCTGCCTGGGGTGTCCCACGCCGAAGTGCTCGATGCCGTGGCGGGCGCAGTTCTCGGCCAGCGTCTCGACCTGCCGCCGCGACTCCGGCTCCCCGATCGGAAGGTGCTGGTCGACGGTCGGGATGTTATGGTCAGCCGTGGCCGTGATCTGCGCCGGACGCGCGACGCCGAAGCCGCGGCGTTCGATCCCCGCGAAAGCCACGGGCGACGTCACCTCGTGGATATACTGCCGGTCGATGTAGAGCACGCAGCGGCCGCCGTCCTCGACACGCACCGTGTGCGCGTCCCATATCTTGTCCAGAAGCGTTCGTCCCATATCAATCCTCCTCCTCGATTTTTTCGGTTACGTTGAGTGCGCGCAGCGCGTCGAGGAACGCCTCGATCGAAGCCCGCGTGGTGTCGGTGTGCGCGCCGAATCCGTGGACCGTGCGGCTGCCGCACTCGACCTGCACATGCACGCGGCCCACGTCGTTCGAACCGCGCGTGATGGCCTGCATCAGGAACTCCGCAAGCACCACCTTCTCGTTGATCAGTTTCTTGATGGCCGAGACCGCCGCGTCGACCGGACCGTTGCCCGTGGCGGTGGACATGCGTTCGTGGTCGCCGAATTTCAGCACCACGGTAGCCGTCGGAACCAGCGTCCCGGTGGTCACCTGCATGAATTTCAACGAAATGGACTGCTGCTTCATGCGGTCGATGTCGCCCACGAGGTACAACAGGTCGTAGTCGTGAATCTCCTTCTTCCGGTCGGCCAGGGCGAGGAATTTCTCGTACGTGGCGTCCAATTCCTCCTGCGTAAGGTCGTAGCCCAGCAGTTCGAGCCGGTGCACGAGGGCCGCGCGCCCGCTGCGGGCCGTGAGGGCGATGACCGACTCGTTCAGCCCGATGTCCTGCGGGTCGATGATCTCGTAGGTCTGACGCTGCTTGAGCACGCCGTCCTGATGGATGCCCGACGAATGGGCGAAGGCGTTGCGGCCCACGATGGCCTTGTTGGGCTGCACGGGCATGTTCATCAGGCTCGACACCAGGTGCGAGGCCTTGGTGATCAGGCGCGAATTGATGTTCGTGTCGACGGCCACGTCCTTGTGGCAGCGGAGCGTCATCACCACCTCTTCGAGCGAGGTGTTGCCGGCCCGTTCGCCGATGCCGTTGATCGTGACCTCGGCCTGCCGTGCGCCGTTCAGGATGCCGCTCAGCGTATTGGCCGTAGCCATGCCCAGATCGTTGTGGCAGTGGGTCGAAATGATCGCCCGGTCGATGTTGGGAACGTTGTCCACGAGGTATTTGATCTTCGCGCCGTATTCGTTCGGAAGACAGTAGCCCGTCGTGTCGGGGATATTGACCACCGTCGCGCCGGCCCGGATGACCGCCTCGACCACGCGGGCGAGGTACTCGACGTCGGCGCGCCCGGCGTCCTCGGCATAGAACTCCACGTCCTCGACGTAGCGTTTGGCATATTTCACCGCCTCGACGGCAGATTCGACGATCTTCTCGGGCGTGGAACGCAGTTTGTCGTAGATATGCTGCGGAGAAACGCCGATGCCCGTATGGATACGCTTGCGCCTGGCCAGCCGCAGCGCATCGGCCGCGACGTCGATGTCCTTCTTCACGGCGCGGGTCAGCGCGCAGATCGTCGGCTCGGAAACGGCCTTGGAAATCTCCAGCACGGAGTTGAAATCACCGGGGCTGGAGATGGGAAATCCCGCCTCGATGACGTCTACGCCGAGGCTTTCGAGCAGTTTGGCGACTTCAATTTTTTCGGTGGTGTTCAACTGACAACCGGGGACCTGCTCACCGTCGCGCAGCGTGGTGTCGAAAATGTACAATCTCTCACTCATACTAACCTCTTTATCGAATAAAACTTAATGACGCCGCCCCACGCTTTCCGTGCGGCAAACGCCACCCTGACTTTCTGTATTGCTTACGATCCGTAACAAAAACAGTCGCCGGACTTGAAGATTCGACGCTTTTAGCGACGCATTCCAACCGGAATGAAACCGGAACGACCGACGTAACTGCCTTGCTTTCTTGCAAATATATGAATTATTTAATAATTTCAAAAACAAATCGTCCAAAAAGTCGGATAATTACACACCGGCGGCCTCCCCGTCCCGGATGGACAGGGAGGCCGCCGCAAAACAGGCCGGCAGGTTACAACGCCTGCGGATTACCGCCCCGGCAGGTTACAGCGCCAACGGTTCGTAAGGCAGCCCCCAGGCGTCGGCCACGGGTTTGCAGACCACCCTGCCGCCGATGATGTTCAGCCCCAACGCCAGCTCGGGATTCTCCTGTGCGGCGCGCCGCCAGCCCTTGTCGGCAAGCTGGATGGTGTAGGGAAGCGTCGCGTTCGTAAGCGCGAGGGTCGAGGTGCGGGGCACGGCGCCCGGAATGTTGGCCACGCAGTAGTGCAGGATGCCGTCGACGTAATAGACCGGGTCCTCGTGCGTGGTGGGGCGCGAAGTCTCGAAACAGCCGCCCTGGTCGATGGCCACGTCGACCATCACCGTTCCCGGCTCCATCTCCCGGAGCATGTCGCGCGTGACGAGCTTCGGGGCCTTGGCTCCCGGAATCAGCACCGAGCCGACCACCAGGTCGGCATGCTTCAGCTCCTCGCGGATGTTGTATTCGGAAGACATCAGCGTCTTGACGTTGCGGGGCATCACGTCGGCCAGATAGGTCAGCCGCTGGAGCGAAATGTCGCAGATCGTCACGTCGGCCCCCGTTCCGGCAGCGGTGCGCGCCGCAGCCGTTCCGACAACGCCCGCACCGATGACGAAGACCTTGGCGGGCTTCACGCCCGGCACGCCGCCCAGCAGCACGCCCTTGCCGCCGCGGGGTTTTTCGAGGAAATAGCGTCCCTCCTGCGCGGCCATGCGCCCCGCGACCTCCGACATCGGGATCAGCAGCGGCAGCGAACGGTCGGCGCGCTCGACGGTCTCATAGGCACAGCAGACCGCCCCGCTGTCGACCATCGCACGGGTGAGGGGTTCGCTGCTGGCGAAGTGGAAGAAGGTGAAAACCAGCTGGTCCCTGCGGATGAGTTTGTACTCGGGAGCCACCGGTTCCTTGACCTTGACGATCATTTCCGCCCGGGCGTAGACCTCCTCGATCGAGGGAAGCATCTCCGCCCCGACTGCCGTGTAGGCATCATCGGCAAATCCGCTGTTCACACCGGCCGTAGCCTGCACATAAACTTTGTGTCCCCGTTTGACAAGCTCCCGGGCGCCTGCGGGGGTAAGAGCAACGCGATTCTCGTTGTTCTTGATCTCTTTTGGAATACCGATAATCATGGATCTGGAAGTTTTTAAGGTTTTTGCCTCTCCAAAATACGAATTTAACGCGGAAATCCAAAAAATCCGGACGTTTTTTTACGTGCGGATCAAAACCGGTAAGAGATTGTAAGATAGAACGAACGGGGCCACGCATAGGTGCAGCGCGAGGCGTGGGGCGCGTAGAGCGTGTCGTCGCCCGGGCGGATGCGGCGCACGCGCAGCGACTCGTAGCCGCCATAGACCGTATCGGCCTCGCCCGTCAGGTTGCGCAGCATCAGCGACGCGGTGAGCCGCGAACGTTCGAACCGGAACGACTTGAACAGCGCGGCATCGAGCGTGAAGGCGTCCGGCAGCCGCTCCTGCCGGGTGAAGGCGTCGAAAAACTCCCGTGTGATACCGCCCTGACCCGCGATGCGGTCGGTGCGGCGCAGGGGCATCGGTTCGACGTAACGCCGCCCGGCATATCCTGCCGAAGCGCGGCATCCCCACCCTTTCGGGCCGAACCAGGCGATCTCCGCCAGAGCGGTCAGCTGCGGGGCGCCGCCCGTCTCGCAGCCGCCCATACGGCTCACGGCCTGCACGTCGACGGCCGAGTTATCCACGTCGGAGAGCACCGTGACGCGCGGATCGCGAATGTATTCGTAGCGTCCGGCCGAAGCGGCCAGCGACAGCAGCCAGCGGTAGGACAGCCGGATGTCGGCCGCGGCCTCCGCACCGCAGGACATGCGCCCGACGCCCGTCACGGCCATGTCGCAGTAGACCGAGGCCATGTCGTCGTAATACGTCCGCGTCTCGATGCCGTCGAGCGTCATGGCAGCGAAGAACGCCGCCTGAAAATCGACGACGGGTCCCGTCAGGCGGCAGTTGAGTTCGGCGGCGTAGATGCGTTCGGGCACGGGGTTGTCGACCGTACGGTTGTTATAGAGCGGCTGAAAGAAAAGGTCCCCGGCCCGAGGGGTCCGGGCGGCGGCCGCGGCGGCGATTTCGATATAGCGGCGCGGGGTGAAGGCCCAGCCCGCCGCGGCCTTGAGCGTGTAGGGCGTGAACCGCATGACGCGCGAAGGGCCGTAGGACTGCCCGCCGGGAAAAAGTTCCTTCTCGTAATAGCCCCGGCGGCTGACGGCATCGCTCCCCAGCACGACCGAAAGATCGGCCCGGAAACGGTCGGAGCGGTAATCGGCCTGCAAGCGGAGCGCAGCCCCGCGCAGCGTCAACGCATAATCGTAGCCGAAGCGGTCGCCCTCGCGGACCGTCCGTCCGGGATGCCGCAGGTCGTTCTGCAACAGATTGCTGTACGTATCGTCGTCGATCAGGAAGCGGTCGATGTCCGTAACGTACCCGGCGCCCAGCAGATCGAGCATCTGCTTGTAGGAACGGGTGTTTTCGCGGCGGAGCGAAACTCCGTAGCGGAGCGTCAGCCGGGCGTCGGCTTCGGTGGCGAACGACGCGTCGAAAGCGAGGTTGCAGAGCCGTTCGACACGGTCTTCCAACGCATAGACCGCATGTCCGCCCGCCATGCGGTTCTGGCGGATCAGCTCGTCCCAGTCGATCTGCGTGTAGCGCGGATCGCGGGCGAGCCACGCCTGCTCGGTCTCCCGGTCGCCCGTATAGCTGGGCAGATACCGGTAATTGTCGGGCATCGGCGTGCGGGCGTCGTACCAGTCGAGCATGCTGTACTTCGCGACGCCCGCCTCGGCGGCAAGCGTGGCGGCGAACGAGGTCGAAGCCGACAGCGGCACGGCATAGGCGGCCAGGGCCAGCGGAACCGTCTCGCGCCGCACGCGGGAGTTGCGCACCCTGCCGTCCTGCCAGCCCCACGCCGGGTTGTAGAGACGGTCGCCCGTGAGCGTGAAAGCCTCCTCCGAAGAGGAGAGGCGCGTGCCCCGCACCGAGGGCGGCACGATACACAGCACAGAGAGTTCGTGCCCTTCGCCGAAACGCCGGGCAAGGCGCAGTCCGGCGGTCACGGCATTGGTGAAGACCCCTTCGACGTGCATGTCGCGGCCGGAGCGGGCGTCGAGAGCCGCCGAAATGCGCCAGCCGTCGCCCGGCGACGCCGAGACGGCGGCTTTCGCTCCCACGAGGTAATTGCGGTCGGTGAAGCGGACCGAAGCCAGAAAAGGCTGCAACGGCTCCCCGTCCGAAAACCGGAACGCCCGCATGCCGCCCGCCGCAGCCGGTTCCCCGGGCGCGGCGGCAAGCCCCGCATAGCGCTGTTCTTCGGCCCCGAGCAGGCGCAGCGCAGCGAGGTAACGGTAGGAAACCGCAACGCCCATGAGCGACGTGCGTTCCAGGGTGTAATCCAGTCCGCGGCGCCGGAGCGCGACCTGCGGCAGGTTGAAACCGGTGCGAAGGCCGTAGAGGTCCGAAGGGGACTGCACGGCGCGGTAGAAGATCGTCGAATCGGTCGTGAGCAGTTCGCGCCGCTCCTCGCGTTCGGCATAGGGATAGTATTCGTCGTCGGGAGACTGGGCCGCAGCCTGCAGGCTCGGCAGCAGAAGAAACAGCAGGCAGCAGCGACTTTTCAGCATCTTTTTGCGACTTTACGAAATACAAAGATAAGAAAAAATCGAATCGGATGCGGTACGGAGAAACGGTGCGCCCCATGAAAGTATCGTTGCGGCACCAAATACCGCAAAAATACTTACAATTTGAAACCAAATCATAGGCATTACGACAAAATTATAAGATTTATATAAATAAAAATCCATCATCCATATTATATAAGGTATGGAATCAAGATTATGCCCTGATGATGAAACCGGTTCAAAACACCTCAATGAGTCAGCAACTTCCAGTCTGAAAATGCGCTCTGCTGCATGGTCGATGATATGCAGCGACATTCAAAACCAGAAAACAATCTGCTTGAAAAAAGCGCACTTTCGAACAGTTATTAAATTTTTTTTCATTATATTGCACCCGAGATATTCACAATGATTCTCGGATCTATACAGGGGCAAATTTACCTTTTTGCACCTGATAGGTTTCATTTATTAACCCAAAACTCGATAGCTTATGAAGGTTATTGCCAAATTGAGTGTATTAACGAGTATTCTGATACTTTGCAGTGCCGCTTCTTTGTCGGCGCAGAGCAAAGAAAAGGTCTCGTTTAACGGCACAGTACTGGCCTCGGAAACCGAGGGGGGGGGAATTTCCAAAACCACCCCGCTGGCCTATGCCGTTGTCTCCCTGCCTGAGATCGGTGTAGCGACAACCACCGACGTCAAAGGTCGGTTCGAAATCCAATTATCAAACCCGGGAAAATACAAGGTCGAAATCAGTTCCTTGGGCTATGAGCCCCTCTCGCAAACGATCCAGCTTCCCGCCCGGGACTCCCTCAAATTCATTCTGAAGGCCACGTCGTTCTATCTGGAGAATGTCGTGGTGTCGGCCGAATCGAAAAAGACCGGTGCGGCAACCGCATCGAAGATCTCCAAATCGGCCATGGAGCACATTCAGGCCACCTCGCTGGCCGACATCATGTCGCTGCTCCCGGGTGCCGATACGCGCACCTCCGAAGAGATAGCGCTCAAGAAAGTCGGCACGTTCTCCATCCGCAACGGCCAGAGTTTCGGTACGGCCATCATCATGGACGGCGCCCCCGTTTCGAACAACGCCAACATGCAAACCCTGTCGTTGTCGTTGGGCGCCAATGCCGGACCCAGCATCTCCACCCCCAATTCGGGCGTCGACATGCGAACCATCACCACCAGCAACATCGAATCGGTGGAGGTGATCCGGGGTATCGCATCGGCCCAATACGGCGACATCGCATCGGGCGCCGTCATCGTCAACAGCAAGGCCGGACGCGCTCCGCTGTCGATCCAGTTGGACATCAATCCCAATGTCTACATGGCCTCCGCATCGCACGGCGTAGGTCTCGGCGACAGGGCCGGCGTACTCAACTACGGCGTCGACTATACCTTTGCCCAGAACGACCCTACCGAAGGATATGACACCTATAATCGGGTAACGGGACGTGTCAGCTACTCGAACACCGTGGGAAAATGGTCGACCAACACCTCGATGAACTTTTTCTACACCAAGGACAAGGCCGAGCCCAACCCCGACGACAAACGCGATCTGGACGTAATGACCCAGCGCGATTTGGGACTGCGTTTCAACACCAACGGCTCGTTCAACTTCAACAGGAACTGGTTCAAGAACCTCCGGTACACCGTCTCGGCGAACTATACGGACAAAAAGACCTACCGGTCGGAATTCGCCACCAACTCCGACTGGACCTACTCCACCTCGAAAACCGACGGGGCCATTCTTTCGAGCATTCCCGGGCGGGACATTTTCCTGTCCGACGGTACGAAAATCACGAATATCCCCGATGCGGACAAGAACGGCAAGGCGTCTGCCCTCGGACTACACGGCGGAATACGATATCTACGGCAAGGAGCTGAACACCTTCGTACAACTGGCGGCCAACTTCGCCGGCGACTTGGGACGCACGCACCACCGGCTGATCGTCGGCGGCGAGTACCGCGCTACGGGCAATCTGGGCGAAGGCAAGGTATTCGACCCGGAAAATCCGCCGCGTCGGGTGGTCAACACCAACTTCACCACCCAGCGTGAACGTGCCTTCAGCGACGTGCCGTTCATGCACCAGTTCAGCCTCTACGCCGAGGAGCATTTTTCGACGGACATCCTGCACCGCAGGCTGGAAATCGTCGCCGGCGTCCGCTATGACCACGTTTACGACATGGACGGAGGCGTTGCGCCCCGCGTCAACGCCTCGTATGACCTGATTCCCGAAAAACTGAGCATCCGCGGCGGTTACGGCATCACATACAAAGCCCCCTCGCTGGGTTATCTCCACCCCGACAATGCCTATTTCGACATTCTGAACTTCGACAACACGACGGCAAGCGGTTTCAGCGACGCCCAGAAGTTCCAGATCGCCACGACGCACGTCTATTCGGCGGAGAATCCGAACCTCAAACTGGCCAAAACCACCAAATGGGAGGTCGGCGCCGACTTCAAGATCGGACAGGTGCGCGGTTCGGTCACCTATTTCGAGGACAAGACCCACAACGGCTATATGACCAGCCCGACGTTCGACACGTTCAAGTGCGTGGACTACAACCAGTATTCGGCGGCCAAACCGGCCAATGAAACGGATATGCCCGAACTTTCGCTCAAGTCGTCGGACAAGATCCTGCTCCAGTATTCGACTCCGACCAACTACTTCGCCTACGAAAGCCGGGGCGTCGAGTTCGACATCGACTTCGGACGCATCAACTCCATCCGCACCTCGTTCGGCCTGAACGGAAGCTGGACGCAGTACAAGTCGTGGAAGAACTACTACACGTTCGACAACCATACGACAGGCAATACCGTAGCGGGCTCCTATCCCCACATGGGCGTTTTCGAACCGGGCAACAAGACGGAACACGCGGAGGCGACCACCACCAACCTGCGCATCACGCACAACATTCCGCGCATCGGCTTCGTCGTGACCCTGACAGCCAGCGTCAAGTGGCAGGAACATTCGTACACCACCTACGGCAACGACTCGATCCCCGTGAAGTACATCTCGCGTCTGGACGGCCGGGTATACGATTTCGACGCTTCGCGCATCGGGGAGGAGGAGTTCCAAGCCGTAGACATGCGCTCACGCCTCGACAACCGCCGGTTGATCCGCGAAGGTTCGATGCCCCCGATGCTCTGCATCAACATCAATCTGACCAAGGAAATCCGCAACTTCATGCGCATTTCGTTCTTCGCCAACAACATGTTCCGCAGCACGCCGATCTGGGAAAGCAAGGTCTATCCGGGCAAGTACACCCGGCGCAATGAAAAGACCTTCTTCTTCGGGGCCGCGCTGTCTGTCAAGATTCGATAACCCTACAATGCAAGCATAATTATGAAAAAGAAATATATAGCCATACTGACGGTTGCTGCAGGGCTTTGTTCGTGCATCGAGATGATGGACTCCGCCAGTCAGGCCGATGTCGTGAATCCGTTGGACGTTTCGTTCAAGGTCAAGGCCGTGACCGGCTTTGTGGATGCCGACGGCAACGGTACCATCAACACGGATTTTCCGGTGGAAGGGCTCACCGTCCGTTTCACCAATTTCGAAGAGGATGCCATCATCGAAACGCAGACCGATGAGAACGGCATCGCGCAGGCGCAGGTCGCTCCGGGCAACTATACGATCTCCGTATTCGGCGAATCCGAATCCGAAGGGAACACCTATTACCTGAACGGATCGGTGCAGAACAAAACCATCATGAAAGACATCACGCCGGAACAGGCCGAGGCGTCGAACGACTTCTCGATCGCCATCCGCCCCGCCATGGTGGGCCCGCTCTGCTTCAGCCAGATCTTCTACTGCGGAAGCACCAACCCCACGACCCAGTCGACCTATTTCCGCGACCAGTTCTACGAGATCTACAACAACGGCGACGAAACCTATTACCTCGACCACCTCTGTTTCGCGCGTCTCGTGCCCGAATATGACGGCGACAACGCTCCCGTTATCCGCGGTTCCGCACTCGGCGGCCTGAACGGCGAGCCGGCATGGGAGGACAAGATCATGGAGCTGATGAACGCTGTTGACGAGTATATTCCGATCCCGCAGCGTGAGAACGAGAAGCCGTTCCTGATGCCTGTCGAGGACGTGTTCTCGATCACCGGCCGCGGTACCGTTGTAACGGGCCGTATCGAGACCGGTATCATCCACGTAGGCGATCCCGTCGAGATCGTAGGTCTTGAGGAGAAGACCCTGACTTCGACCTGTACGGGCGTCGAGATGTTCCGCAAGCTGCTCGACGAGGGCGAGGCCGGCGACAACGTAGGTCTGCTGCTCCGCGGTATCGACAAGAAGGAGGTTAAGCGCGGTATGGTAGTCGCCAAGCCGGGTTCGATCACTCCGCACACCGAGTTCGAGGCCGAGGTCTACATCCTGAAGAAAGAGGAGGGTGGCCGTCACACGCCGTTCCACAACAACTATCGTCCCCAGTTCTACCTGCGTACGATGGACGTAACGGGTGAGGTTCACCTGCCCGCAGGCGTCGACATGGTTATGCCGGGCGACCACGTGACCATCACCGTGAAGCTGATCTACCCCGTAGCTATCAACGAAGGTCTGCGTTTCGCAATCCGCGAGGGTGGCCGTACGGTAGGTGCAGGTCAGATCCTGAAGATCGTGAAATAATTTTCACAACCATAGGGAAGCGGTGTTCCGCACCGCTTCCCGCTTTTAGGAGCATAGTTCAAGGGTAGAATAGCGGTCTCCAAAACCGTTGATGGGAGTTCGAATCTCTCTGCTCCTGCCAAGAGTAAAAGACGAAGATATGTTCAAATACGTTAAAGAATCTTACAACGAGCTTGTAAACAAGGTAACGTGGCCTACGTTTCCGCAGCTCCAGAGTTCTACGATCGTCGTGATGGTGGCTTCGGTCATCTTCGCCGTGGTCGTTCTGGCGATGGACGTGACGTTCGAGAACGTGATGGCAGGCATTTACAAGACCCTGGGCGGTCTTGGCCGTTAATTGTTTGCTGAACGATGAGCGAGATTAAGAAACAGTGGTATGTCGTCCGCGCAATCGGTGGCAAGGAGGGGAAGGTCAAAGAGTATATCGAGGCTGAAATCCGCCACAACCACCTTGAGGACTACATTTCCCAGGTGCTGATCCCTACCGAAAAAGTCTATACCATCCGCAACGGAAAGAAGGTCTCCAAGGAGAAGGTCTCTTATCCGGGCTATGTGCTGGTGGAGGCTGCGTTCGTAGGGCAGATTCCGATTATAATTCGCAATACCCCCAACGTGCTGGGTTTCCTCGGCGACACCAAAGAGGACAGCCGCAAGATGAACGCCACGCCCCTGCGTCCGCAGGAGGTAGCGCGTATCCTCGGCCGCGTCGACGAACTGAACGCACAGGAGGAGGAGAACGAAATACCCTTCTTTGTCGGCGAGACCGTCAAGGTTACGGACGGTCCTTTCTCGAGCTTCC
>ERZ827528.2168-NODE-2168-length-18536-cov-8.429901_pt1 | contig 18536 bp, 17 predicted proteins | sample MGYA00519768_ERZ827528 | MGnify/ENA primary metagenome ERZ827528 (study PRJEB31778, sample SAMEA3449343) | human gut metagenome | biome: human gut; feature: human-associated habitat; material: faeces | place: United Kingdom | collected 2010/2012 ...
ATTCCCAAATCTTCGAAGCGAGCTGCTGCTTGTTCATCTATCCCTCCTCATTGCGACACCGGCAAAAAGCTCGGTTCCACGAGCGACTGCACATCTTTCACAAGAATACCGCACCCCCGCTTGGGAACAGCGTAAGCTGGGGGAACTAACCGAAAGCTATTCAGGAGGTACGCCCGCTGCTGGAGAATCTGAGTTTTACGGTGGGTCTATTCCTTTTATCAGGTCTGCTGAAATTGCAGCTGAATCGACTGAACTCTTTCTTACGGAAAAAGGATATGAATCATCCTCTGCGAGAATGGTCAAACCCGGCGATGTGCTGTATGCATTGTACGGAGCGACAAGTGGCGAGGTGGCTGTATCGAGGCAAAAAGGTGCCATCAACCAAGCTATTCTCGCCATACTCCCTCGCGACGATTGTGATGCAAGATACATCACTGCTTGGCTGAGGAAGCAAAAAGGTTACATTGTCACAACCTATTTGCAAGGTGGTCAAGGGAATCTATCGGGGGTGATAGTTAAGAACCTTGAAGTATTCATCCCGTCCTTACCTGAGCAACAAAAAATCGGCTTTATGCTGAGTCACCTTGACTCGCTCATCACCCTTCATCAGCGTAAGTATGACAAGCTTTGCGTGCTGAAAAAATCCATGCTCGACAAAATGTTCCCTAAAGGGGGTTCGCTGTATCCGGAGATTCGTTTCGCCGGTTTCACTGACCCTTGGGAACAGCGTAAGCTGGGGGAACTGTTTGAGGAGCATTCCGAAAAAGATCGAGATGACTTGCCTGCTCTTACAATCATTCAGGGCGGAGGCACAGTTCATCGTGACGAGTCTAATAGGAATCTCCAGTTTGATAGAAACAGTCTTTCAAACTACAAAGTTGTTGATACGGGAGATTTTATTGTCCATCTTCGTTCGTTTGAAGGAGGACTCGAAAAGGCTACATGCTGCGGTTTGGTTAGTCCCGCTTATCATATCTTCCGTGGCAAAAACGTCGATTCTGATTTCTATTATCTCTATTTCAGATCAAAGCGTTTTATCGATGCGGATTTGAAGCCGCATGTTTATGGGATTCGCGATGGGCGAAGCATTGACATCGAAGGGATGAAAACGATATTTATCCCATGGACGAATCTAGCCGAACAACGCCGAATCGGCGCGTTCTTCGACCGTCTGGACTCCCTCATCACCCTTCATCAGCGTAAGTATGATGGCTGCGCTTATCCCCTATTTTTCTTGAGAAAGGTGCATGCCATGCAGGAAACCATCACTTCTGAATCGCTGTTCTGCGACTACTACACCCAATGGGTGAAAACGTACAAGGAAGGTGCCATCCGAGACGTGACCATGGGCAAATACCGACTTGCGCAATCCTGGCTCGGAAAGCTTATTCCCGAGCTGAAGCTTGCTGATATGGATCGGACCGCTTATCAACGGCTTATCAACGGTTACGCGCAGCATCATGAGCGACAGACCACCATGGATTTTCATCACCAGATCAAAGGCGCCATCCTCGATGCCGTTGACGAAGGGCTCATTCCCCGCGATCCGACACGCAAGGTCATCATCAAAGGCAAGCAGCCGCGTATCAAGAAAATGAAGTATCTCAACCAATTTGAGCTGCACGCTATGCTCGCCGATCTTGATCTTGGCGCTGAGGCAAGTTGGGATTGGCTCATCCTCCTCATCGCGAAAACCGGACTCCGATTCTCCGAAGCGCTTGGACTCACGCCCGATGACTTCGATTTCGCCCATCAAACGCTTTCCGTCAGCAAAACCTGGGATTACAAGAACGGCGGCGGATTCGTGCCCACGAAAAACGAATCATCCGTGCGCAAGGTGCAGCTTGACTGGCAGCTCATCATGCAGCTTTCCGGGTTGCTTAAGAACCTTCCACACGACAAACCCATTTTCGTGCATGGCAAGGTCTACAACTCAACAGCCAACGATGTGCTCGCCAGACATTGCAAAAACGTGGATGTGCCAGTCATTTCCATCCACGGATTGCGGCATACGCACGCATCACTGTTGCTGTTCGCCGGCGTATCGATTGCTAGTGTGTCACGCCGTCTCGGCCATGCCAGTATGACCACAACACAGGAAACCTATCTGCATGTCATTCGTGAATTAGAAAACAAGGACGTGGATATCGTCATGCGAGCGCTGTCAACGCTTATCTAACGAAGCTGTAATGATCCGAAATCAGTCAAATCATTCATAACAGCATTTAGCATCTTCTGCGTTCCAGGTTTTCGTAGGGGGTTTTGTGCTTCCGTAGGTGGTTGCCCTCAGAACCGGCTTTGGAAATGGCTTGATATCAAGCCCTTTCCAAACGGGTTATCGGCTCTCACCCCCTACGGAAGCCAAAAACCACCTACGGAATGCACCGGACAGCGGAAAACACACAGGCATGCACAAGCGCTGCCCCAGTCGAAGAAATTCTAGAAATAGGTGCTCCAGCCGAGCTTGACGGCGAGGATGATGCCGGTGAGCACGGCGGCCGCACGCATGATGTTTTCGGAAATGTGGCGAGTGACCGGAGGCGCGATGGAACTGCCGATGATGCAGCCCAGGCACATGGCGATGGCGAATGGCCAGTAGACGGAGCCTCGGATGATGAACATGATTGCGGCGGAGATGTTCGCGCCGAATCCCACCACGGTTTTCAGTGCGTTGATCTGATGGAACGGGCCGATCTTGCCCAAGTCGAGAATCGCAAGCGCCAATGTTCCGGCTGCCGCGCCGAAGTAACCAGAGTAGATGCCGACGAAGCTCACGCCTACCCACAGCCACCAGGGGTCGTTGCGCAGGCTGCCGCTGGCGGTTCTGCTGGCGATCTGCTCTGCGCGCTTGCCTTGGTGCGATTGCGGCAACGCCTGTGCGACGGCGTCGCGTGCAGCGGCTTTCTTGCGCGGGTTGAGCGCAATGAGCAACGCGCTGAACAGGATGAGCGGCGGGACTGCGCATTCGAACACTTTTGCCGGCAGCTCCAAGAGCAGCAGCCCGCCGATGATGCCACCGACCAGGCCGATGCAGGCGTAGATGATCACGCGCTTGTGCTGGCCGGCAAGTTCCTTTCTGGCGGAGAGCAGTCCACCGATGCCGGTGCCGCACACGCCCACGGTGTTCGTGGTGTTGGACAGCACCGGTGGGATGCCGAACGCCAGCAATGCCGGGTAGGAGATCAGCGACGAGGCTCCGACGGCGTATCCGACGAATCCCGCGCCGATTCCGGAGATAAGCACCAACAGCAAGGTGACGACGGACACGCCTGCGACCATGACCACTTCCCTCGATCCCGGAGCCGATATGACAACGGGAGCCAAGCTTAACGGCTTGACTCCCAGAATGTCGGACTTGTTCAGAACGTGGTTGCATCGCCACGCCCGAACGTCACAATTCAGCGTCCGCGCTTGGCGATCAGCGATTCGGTCCAATATGCGGCGAGCGGAATCAGCGCCCACTGCAGCGCGAGCCCCGGCAGGCCTGCGGCCAGATCACTCGTCCAAGTGGCGGCGATGGCGTTGGTCGAGCCGAAGGCAAACACGGCGATCGCCGTGGCCACGGTCAGCACCACTCGACCAGCCAGCTGCGCGACAAGCACCTTGACCAAGCCCAGCAACCTGACCGAACACAGGAAGAAATCGTCCATGTGCAGCACATTGCCGCCGAACCGTTCGCTGAGGTTTCGGGCCAAGGTGGTTTTGCCGGACGCGCATGGGCCGTCGATGGCGACGAACATATGCTCTTGTTCGGCAAGCAGCATCTCGATGCGGCGCACGGCAGCCTCCATACCTACGGGTTTCGCAGTCATGGCGGCCTCCATGTCAGTCGAGCACGGTCAGCCGGTACGAGCGTGAACCGATGCCGAGCTCTTCGGCGTATTCGAGCGTGTGCTCGCCGTGGCGTGAGGCGATGCGTTCGGTGACGGACGCGCCGTCGGGGGCGATATGGATGAGATCCACGCACGCCTGGTCGAGCGCCACCGAGTCGAGCGAGGACAGCACGCCGATGTCGTGCATGTCCGGCTCGGACGGGTTGGGGAGGCAAGCGCAGTCCACGGACAGGCGGTTCATGACGTTCAGATACATCATCTTGCCGTGCATGTGGTTGATCACCGCCTCGTCGGCTTCGGCCATTGATTCGAGGAAATCATCCTGCTCCGCGGTCACCCAATGGTCGCTCGCCACGCCGGCGGAATGCATACACCGTGTCTGGCCTGTGATTCGAAGCAAAATGCTGAAGCGTTCGCCCTGCTACTGTGGGCAAAGCCATAGCCGTCGCATGCCCGACGGGGATCATCGAGAAGAGAGGCACCCATGCCAGAGATCATCACCATGGCGCTGTTCTGCGCGGCGCTTATCGGCTGCATCGCGACCGGCATCTCCATTATTCCGGCGCTGGTCGCCGGCCTGGCCATCTTCCTTGTTCATGGGCGGCTGACCGGGCACACATGGGGCGCGATGATCCGCAAGGGCCTTGCCACTATGCGCGCGGCCAGCATCGTGGTGGTCACCTTCGTGCTGATCGGCCTGTTGACCACCCTGTGGCGCGCCGCGGGAACCGTACCGTTCATTGTGGCGAACACAACATCGCTGATCCGCCCGCATGCGGTGATTCTGCTGACGTTCCTGCTCAACTGCCTCATGTCGCTGCTGACGGGTTCCTCGTTCGCCTCGGCTGCGACGATGGGTGTGATCACCATGACCTTGGGCACGTCGATGCAGGTCTCCCCCATGCTGCTTGGCGGCGCGATCCTGTCCGGCATCTATTTCGGAGACCGGTGCTCGCCCGTGTCCACCAGCGCCCAGCTGGTCAAAACGCTGACGCATACGAACATCTTCGAAAACATCCGACTCATGGTTCGCACCGCCGCCGTCCCCTTCGCGCTGACCTGCGCGGCGTATGCCGCCTTGGCGCTATGCACGCATCCTTCGGCGGGATCGTTGGATGTGCGCGGATTGTTCTGCAAGGCGTTCTGCCTGCATTGGACGACGGTTCTGCCTGCGGTGGTGCTGGTGGTGCTGGCCGTCGCGCGTGTGGATGTGCGCATCACCATGTGTGCCAGTATTCTTACCGCATTGCCGGTGTGCGTTCTCGTGCAGCATATGGATGTGGAGGCGCTGGCACGTGCGCTGGTGTTCGGTTTCCACTGCGCGGACGAGCGGGTGGCGCCGCTTATCGATGGCGGTGGCATCGTCTCCATGGTCAAGGTGATGCTTATCGTGTGCATCTCCTCGTCGTATTCCGGCATCTTCCAGGAGACCGGTCTGTTGGATGGCGCGCACCGTATCGTTTCCGCGTTGGCGCGGCGTTGCAGCGCGTTCGGCGCGACGCTGGCGACGTCGTTGGTCGCCAGCGCGGTCGCCTGCAATCAGACGCTGTCGATTATGCTGACCAGTCAGTTGTGCGCGAATGTCGAATCCGACCGGCAGCGCCGGGCCATCGATCTTGAGGACACCGCCGTAGTGGTGGCGCCGCTTATCCCCTGGTCGATTGCGGGCGCGGTGCCGCTTGCCTCGGTGGGCGCGCCGGAGGCGAGCCTGTTGTTCGCCTGTTTGCTGTATCTGCTGCCATTATGCCGGCTCGTCAGTGCCCTGTTGGAGCGCAGGCGCGGCGGCAAGACAGACGCTGCACAAGCCATGCCCGACGGCGAATAACGTGGTGCCTTCCGCTGCCGATGGCGGAAGGCACCACGTATCGAAGTACCCGTATGGGCAAACCGCTGATGCCAAACGTTAGAAGAACAGCATGGCCATGCCGGCGGCGAAGCACATCAGCAGAATCGATGTGAGGAAGCTGGCGAGGAACGCCTTACGCCCCTTTTGCGCGATGGCAGCAAAATTCACGGTGATGCCGAGCGCGGCCATGGCCATGCCCAGCACGACATAGGCGATGTCCACCAGCTGAGGAGTGACGGACGCGACAAAGGGCACGAAGGTGCCGATGATGGACGCGCCGATGAAGCCGAGCATGAACCAGGGGAAGGAAACCGTGCGTTTGCCGGAGGCCGGCACGGCGGAATGGTTCCTGTCCCACCAGATGGAGATGACGATGGCCGCGAACACGAGCATGAGCACGCGGGAGAGCTTCATGATGGTGGCGATGTCGACGGCGCCGAACGCTGCGCCTGCGGCCACGGCATGCGCGATCTCATGCAGGGACGCCCCCGCGGTGATGCCCAGCTGCGTGGAGGAAAGCCCCGTCAAGGGGCCGAGCACGATTTCCGCAAGCGCGAATATGGTGCCCATGATGGCGATGATGGCCACGGCCATGACCTCGTTGTCCGCTTTTTCGCTTTCCTGTTCCGGCGGGACCTTGATCGAGCCGGACAATCCCATGACGGCAGCGGCGCCGCAGATGCCGGTACCGCCCGACACGAGGATGGCGAGCTGCGGGTCGACACCGAGCCTGCGGGCGATGGCATAGCACACGACGATGGTAAGCGTCACCACGGCCACGGCAATCGGCAGGCATTTGATGCCTTGGGTGAACAGCACCTGCAGGTTGAGTTTGAATCCGAGCAGGATGATGCCCAACCGCAATAGTTTGTTGGAGATGAGCCCGGCCGCGTCCTTGACCCCGGCCTTGCGGTCGGCCGAGTCGCCGACATACCAGCTTCGGACCGGGAACTGTGCCGCCATGCCGATCAGCAGGGCGATGATCAGGGCGCCGAACAGGCTGAGTACCGGAAGCTGTTTGAGCCAGGAGGCTACGCAGGAGGCGATCAGGGTCAGTACGCCGATGAACGCCATGTCTCTGGTGGCAATGCGTTGATACCACTTCTTGCAAAATTCTCTCATAGAAAGTCCAGTGTTCCGTCGCTGCAGGACAAACCGTAAGCGCCATGTCGCCCGCGGGCACGCTATTGTTGATGGAAGAACAACGAACGTACGATCTCGGGGGTGGGAGTGAACGCGAGCAAGATGAATCGAAAGCCCAGCATGGGGGACGTGGCCGAGGCCGTAGGTGTTTCCAAGACCACAATCTCACGGTATCTGCATGGCGAGTACGCCTACATGTCGTCGGAGACCAAAGCGAAGATAGAGCAGGTGATCCGCGAGCTCGGATACCGACCGAACAGGATGGCGCAGGGGCTTAAGGCCACCGTAAGCCACATGGTCGGCGTGAGCATCGCCGATGTGGGCAACCCGTTCAGCTCGCTGCTCATCAAAGGCATGCAGGAGGAATGCCGGGCCCGCGACGTTCAGCTTCTTGTATGTGATGCCAACAATCGCCCCGAGCTGGAATGCGCCAACATCGAATCGCTGCTGGACGCACAGGTCGACGGTCTGATCGTCAACACCGTAGGCAACAACGACGCGTGGCTTGCGGACTTCCATGGCAGGAAGAACCGCAAGCCCGTGGTCATGCTCGACCGCATCATGACTCCCCCGACGTATGACAGTGTGTCCAGCGATAATGCCGGAGCCGTGCGTTCGATGCTCGACCATCTCGCATCCCGTGGGTTCGACCATGTGGTGTTCGTCACCAGGCCGGGCGATGGCATCAGCACGCGTACCACGCGCCGTATCGCATTCGAGGAGTATGTGGGCGCCCACAGCATGGACGGCGATGTGCTGGTGTACGATTCCGACTCGCATGACCTGGCGGATCGCATCAAGGAACTGTTGGACGCACACGGCGCCGAGAAGGTCTGCCTGTTCGCCAACAACGAGGAGAGCATGCGCGATGTGCTCGAGGCGACCTCCACGCAGACGCGCGAGCGCATCGGCATCTGCGCGTTCGCCGACGAGCAGTGGGCCAAGTACAGCGGGTTCGGCATCACCTGCCTCGACCAGAATCCGGTGCTTATGGGGCGCACCGCCGCGCGGAAGCTGTTCTCCCGCGTCTACGACGGTGCGAAGAACCCATGCTCGGTGGATGAGATTCCCACACGCCTGTGCGTGTTCGCATCAACCCAGATCTGATATTCATAGGACAAAATCCCCGAAACCGCTTTAGACACGCCGTAGTTAACCGGTACACATGTTGTGGTGTACCCTTGTTGTTAACCGATAAACGTAACCGGTAAACTAAATCGGTCAACATAACGACCGAGTACACTGAAATAACAACCATCACGGCTCAAGGAGGAGCATCATGATCATCTGGGTCATGGGCCTGCTGCTGATCGCCTCTTTCATCTGCTTCGTTATCTACGCGATGAAGGGTGGCAATCTCACCATCGGATTCTTCATCCTCACCATCGTCTGGACGCTGGTCTACTTCCTCGGTGTCCCGTTCGGCATAGGCAAACCCTTCAACGTCATCGAAGAGACCTTCGCCCAGCCGGCGCTCACCTACGGATCGACCATCATCCAGATCATCTGCGGCGCATGGTTCGGCCGTGTGCTCGTTGACACCGGCATCGCCGCTTCCATCTCCTACCGCACCGCCAAAGTCGGCGAGAAAAGCCCGGTGCTGGCCACCATCTGCACGACCCTGGTCACCTGCCTCATCTTCACCAGCGCCTACGGCGTCGGCTCCGCCATCGCCATCGGCGTGATCCTCTTCCCCATCCTCGGCCGCCTCGGTGTACCCAAGCGCGTCGCAGTGCCGGTGTTCACGCTTTCCATCGGCGCCGCCATGTGGATCAACAGCGTGCTGTTCGTGCAGTTCGCAGCCTTCTACCAGGATTACAAGTCCCCCGACGGTCAGGTCATCGAATGGGGCGGCCACTATCTGCGCTTCGGCATCGCCGCGATGATCGTGCAGATGATCGGCGTGATCGTCTTCATCCTCATCAACGCCAAGGCCATCAAGAACGGCAAGCCGTACGAAGTGGGCGACCCGGACGAACGCAACGTCGAAATCCCCCAGGTGCCCATCTGGACCTACCTGCTGCCGGTCGTACCGGTCGCGCTAAGCATCATCTTCCAATGGGATGCCGTGCCGGCACTGTTCCTGGCCTCCATCATCGCCTTCCTCGGCACCGGCCACATGAAGACCTACAAGGGATTCGTCAACATCCTCAACTCCACGGCAAAAACCGCCATCGGCGACATCGGCAGCCTCATCATCATGCTGCTCGTGCTGCGTTTCTTCCAGCACGCCGCCGTCACCGTGATGGCCGACTTCGGCCCGGCGCTGACCTCCGTGGTGCCCAACAACGAGATGATCCTCGCCATTGCAGTGTGCATCCTCGCCCCGCTGGCACTGTTCCGCGGCCCGCTCGAGCTCTATGGCGCAGGATCCGCAGTCATCAGCATCCTGATGGGCATGGGCGTGTTCAACGCCTGGTTCCTGTTCGCACTGCTCGTGGTACCGTCCATGACCTGCATCTCCAGCTGCGTGACCCAGTCGTGGAACATGTGGGCCGTCGAATACAACGAGCTCGAGCCGAAGACGTTCCTCAAGAACGGCGTGCCGGTCTACTGGCTGTGCACCTTCCCCATCATGGGACTCGCCTCCCTGCTGCTGTTCTAGAAGCGTTCCGAACACCATGCCGGCCGGCCGGTCTCCTTCCCCGGCCTGCCGGCACCCCTACATCGCAATGCATCACGCAGGCAAACGCCACCAGTAAAACACCACTTGCAAAGGACCGAACATGACCACCATCGGCATCAACACCCTCGTATACATGGACGCGCTGCGCAACGGCACACCGCAATCCGAACTGCTCGCCACCATCGCCGCGCACGGCATCACCCTCGCGGAAGTACGCCGGGAATACATCGCAGACGACGCCGAATACGACGCCATCGCCAACGCCGCCGCACAACAGCACATGACGCTGTTCTACTCAGTACCCGAATCGATCACCGTCAACGGCGAGCCCAACCCACAGTTCGAGCAATACCTCGACGAAGCGGCGCGCATGGGCGCACGCAACGTGAAATTCAACCAAGGCGACATCAAGGACGTGGACGCCACCGTGCTGCAGCGCATCGACAACCAAGCCGCCGCACGCAACCTGACCTTGAGCATCGAAAACGACCAGACGCCGCAAAACGGCACCTTCGCCTGCACCCAGGCATCGCTGGACCACATTACGACGAACGGATCCACCATCGGATACACCTTCGACCTGGGCAACTGGTACTGGCGTGACGAAAACGCACAGCAGGCGTTCAACCGACTCGTGGACTACATCACCGTGTTCCACCTGAAGAACGTCAACGGCTCACAAGACAAAAGCCAGCTCGCCACCACCATGCTTCAGGACGGTGTCATCGACTGGCAACCCATGCTCGACCGACTGTCCGCCAGCATCCCCGTCTTCCTCGAATTCCCCATCCCGGCAGAGCAGGTCGCCGAACAAGTCGACATCGTACGCCACGCCATCGCACACTCCTAAAACACCATCAACCACAACAACCAACCGACCGCAACCCTAAGGAACACCAATGTCAGAAGTCATGACCATCGGCGAACCGATGGTGAATCTCATCGCCGATTCCAACGAAACCTATCTCGAAGCCCGCACCCTGCCCAGGCAGATGGCCGGCGCCGAATTCAACGTGGCCATCGGAGTCAGCCGCCAAGGCCACACCGTCAGCTATGTGACCACGCTCGGCAAGGACTGGCAAGGTGACCTCATCCTCGAATACATGAACGGCATCGGCATCGACACCACGAACATCCGCCGCATGACCGGAGCCGCAACAGGCTACCAGCTCAAAGTACGCTCCAGCGACGGCGAGCCAAAAGTCATCTACTTCCGCTCAGGCTCCGCAGCCTCCCAGACCACGCCCGACATCGTAGACACCATCGACTTCGACGGCGTGAAAATCCTGCACGTCACCGGCATCTTCTCCGCGCTCGCCCCCAACACGTACGACACGGTAAGCGACCTGGTGGACGCGGCACAATCGCATGGCGTCACCGTGTTGTTCGACCCGAATCCGCGCCCGACCCTCTGGCCGGGCAAGGAAGCCATGATCGCCGCGACCAACAAACTGGCGGCCAAATCCGACGTGTTCATGCCCGGACTTGAGGAGGGACGCCTGTTCTCCGGAGCCGTCGATCCGCACGATATCGCAAAGTTCTATCTCGACATGGGAGTCGGCAAGGTCATCATCAAGCTCGGCGATGAAGGCTCGGCGCTGTTCGAGCTGGACGGCAACGGTTCCGTGCAGAAGACCGTGGTCCCCAGTTTCACGGTCAACGTGGTCGATACCGTAGGCGCCGGCGACGGCTTCGCCTCCGGTGTCATCACGGCATTGCTTGAGGGACTCGACACCAGGCATCTGCTCGAACGCGCCAACGCGGTGGGAGCCATCCAGGTCACCAGCGTCTCCGATTCGGAAGACCTGCCGACCGCCGAGGAGCTTCGCGATTTCATCGCTTCCACACCGCGCAAGGAACTCTCCCTGTAGAGTCTGCGGCAACCGCGCCTAACAAGCCAATCAATCAGCAGAAAGGATCATCATGAAACTGCAAGTCGCCATCGACCGCATGCCAGTGGAACAGGCGGTACGCATCATACAGGCGATCGACGGCCAGGCCGACATCATCGAAATCGGCACGTCCCTGACCAAGGAGTTCGGACTTCGTGCCCTCCGTCCTGTTCTTGAAGCGGCAGGCAACACCTCGGTGCTTGCCGATATCAAAACCTGCGACGAAGGCGCCTACGAGTTCGATCTGGGATTCGATCTCGGATTCGACTACCTGACGGTCATGGGATCAGCCTCGATGGGCACGCTGGAGACATGCGCCAAGTCCACCGAAACACACAACAGGGTAATGATGATCGACCTGCTGGAATGCGACGAGCAGCGCATCGAACGCATCAGCGGCTTCCAGAACGCGATATACTGCCTGCACACCTCCGTGGATTCCGGTGCCACGGCCGATCCGGTCGCGCAGGTGCGCGCATTCAAGGCGCGATTCCCGCAGATTCGCCATATAGCGATCGCAGGGGGTATCAAGCAGCATCAGCTCGCGGCTCTGGCGCAGGAGAACATCGACATCGTCATCATGGGTTCGGCCATCACCAAGGCCGACGACATCACAGCAGCATGCCAAGCATGCAGGAAGGAAATGCAATGAGCACCAACGAACGCATCCTCGACCAGATCGTCGAAGAAGTACAGGGCGTCATCGCCAAAATGGACGAACACGACCTCGAACAGGCCATGCCGCTGATCACCAAGAACAGCCGCGTCTACGCGGCCGGCGAAGGGCGGTCCGGATTCCAGGCGCGCAGCTTCGCCATGCGCATGATGCACATCGGCTACACGAGCTACATGATGGGTGAAACCATCTGCCCGTCCATGCATGAGGGCGACGTGCTGCTGGCCATCTCTGGCTCCGGCAAGACCCGACGAACCGTGGAGGACGCCGAAGCCGCCAAAAAGCTCGGTGTGAAGGTCATTGCGGTGACCTCAAAGCCCGACTCTCCCCTAGCCGATGCCGCCGACGCCGTGATTGTGGTGCCTGGACGAGTAAAGGGCGAGACGGGCGGATCCATCCAGCTGTTGAGCTCGCTGTTCGACCAGTCCGTGCACATCGCATTGGACGCCCTGTGCCTGATGCTCTCCCGCCGCGACAACGTGTCGGATGCCGACGCGAACGCCAACCATGCCAACGTGGAGTGAGCCTCCCGCGAACAGCACACGCATAACGAACCCGATGGGTGGTATGGCCGGTCATACGCCATGCCACCCATCTGCTATATCGACGGACGTAAGATTCCACACCAAAGGAACAATATGAGCAACGATTCCACCACCCCTTCCGCCGCGCCATTGCCGATCCGCACCGCTCATGATGGGCTTGCGCTTCCCGCCATGGGATTCGGCACCTACCAGGTACGCGGATTCGCCGGTGCGCAGGCCATCGCCTCGGCCCTGGAGAACGGTTACCGACTGCTCGACACCGCAGTGAACTATGAGAACGAGGGCACGGTCGGCAAAGCGATTCGCATGGCATCGGTGCCGCGTGACGACATCATCGTCACCTCGAAGCTGCCCGGACGCTTCCACCAATACGACAAGGCCCGCATCTGCATCGAGGAAAGCCTGTGCCGGCTCGGACTCGATTATCTCGACCTGTATCTGATCCACTGGCCCAACCCGTCCCAAGGCCTCTACGTCGAGGCATGGCAGGCTCTTGTCGACGCACAGCGTGACGGATTGATCAGGCATATCGGCGTCAGCAACTTCCTGCCCGGTCACATCGATATGCTGATTCGTGCCACCGCAGTGACCCCCAGCGTCAACCAGATCGAGCTGCACCCTTACTTCCAGCAGACCGAACAGCGCCGATACGACGCCGCACATGGCATCATCTCCCAGGCCTGGAGTCCGCTGGGCCGTGCCAATCAGATGCTGCGGGACGAAACGATCCAGCGCATAGCGCACAAGCATGGCGTGACCGAAGTGCAGACCGTGCTCCGCTGGCATCTGCAGATCGGAGATGTATCGATCCCGAAATCGCTGCACGCGCAACGTCAACGCGAGAACCTGAGCATCACCGGATTCGAACTGGACGAACAGGACATGCACGACATCGCGCTGATGGACAATCCCGAAGGCCGGTGCAAAGCGCTGGACCCGCACTGGCACGAGGAAATGTAGACCCAAGCCAATACCCGTTGAGGCCCGTTCCACAACCGTGAGCGCATGCTGCACACACGGTTTGCGGAACGGGCCTCAACGCATTTTTCGGCGACCCCGCAGCCGAGCCGCCACCTTACCGCCGTGGCACCGAATCAGCGGTGCGAATTACGGAACGGCGTGCGCTTCGACTTATTGTGCTTGCGGAAGCCCTGCGCGGAACGACGATTGTCGCCGCCGTTGCGCTTCTTACCGCTACGGCGCGGCTGATCGTAACGCGGCTGATCACGACGATTATCGTCATAACGCTGCCGTTCGCCGCCACGCTTGCCCTTCTTGCGCGACGGTTGATCGTCGTACTTCGCCTTCTTGGCGTTCATGCGGCGATCATAGCGCTTGGCGTCCTCACCACGCAGGTCCTCGACCACGCGGATCGGCTTCTTATGCACACGCTTGCCGCCCTTACGCGGTTCCTCGACAACGCGCCCGACCGCATCATAACGACCATTGCGATCGAAGGACTCCCCTCGGCCGCCACGATCCCTACGATCGGCACGCCCCTTGCGGTCATCACGATCCTGATAGCCGCCACGGCCCCTGCGATCGTTACGGCCATCGCGATCCTGCCAATCGTAACGGTCACGCTTAGTGCGCTTATGATGCTTGCCCTTCTTGCCGAAACCGCGATCATCCGACCATTCGTCATAACCGCCACGCGCACCATACTCGTCGTAGCCGTCGTAATCCCTGTAATCGGACTCATCGAAACGGTCGAAACGCCCGGTCTGCTCCTGCCTCTTCCTGCGCTTCGGAGCGTCGGAACGCCTGCCGCCGGCAGCCTCAGTCTCACCGCCACGCTTATTGCGTCCCTTGCCCTTCTTCGGCAACGGCTTGGTCTTCTTCTTCAGCGGGGAAAGCTCCCAGCCGTCGATCTTCTCCGCGCGCTCGCCCACCAGATCCAGCACCTCCGGGGACTTGGCCGTCACGGCAACGGGCTTGACCTTGATACCGGCCTTGCGCAGCATAAACCTGGTTTCGCGGCGCTGCTCAGGCAACACAAGCGTAACCACGTCGCCCTGGTTACCGGCACGCGCGGTACGGCCGGAACGATGCAGGAACGCCTTCGGATCCTCCGGCGGCTCGACCTGCACCACAAGCTCCACGCCACTGACGTCGATGCCGCGTGCAGCCACGTCGGTGGCGGCAAGCACGTTCACCTCGCCGGTTTCAAAGGCCGCGAGATTGCGGTCGCGCTGGTTCTGGTTGAGGTTGCCGTGCAACTGGGCGCACGGGATGCCCTGCTTGGTCAGGCTCTGGGAAAGCTTCTTCGCCTGGAACTTGGTGCGGGTGAACAGGATGCGCTTGCCTGCGCCGGAAGCCAGGGTGCGTACGATCTCGGGCTTGTCGCCCTTGGTGATCTCGAACACGTGATGCGTCATCTCATCGACCGGGCTGGTCGCGTCGTCAACGCTGTGCACCTTCGGATCGTGCAGGAAGCGTTCCACCACCTTGTCGACGCCATGATCGAGCGTCGCGGAGAACAGCATATGCTGCGCATCGGCCGGAATCTGGCCAAGCAGACGCTCCACGCCGGGCAGGAAGCCCATGTCGGCCATCTCATCGGCCTCATCGAGCACCACACATTCGACGCTGCTCAGCGTAAGCGCGTTCTGACGCAGCAGATCCTCCAAACGGCCCGGGCAGCCGACCACGATTTGCGCACCGGCCTTAAGCTCGGCGATCTGACGGGAATACTTCACGCCGCCATACACGGTGGTGGTGGTCATGCCATACGCCTGCGCAAGCGGCAACAGTACCTCGTCGATCTGCTTGGCGAGCTCACGGGTGGGGGCAAGCACCAGAGCGCGAGGACGCGGCAGATTGGTCGCAGCCTTGCCCCCTGCACTGCCGCGGCGATCGGCCTCACGCTCGATGGCGGCGATATCATGCTCGCTGGCACCCAGACGTGCCACCAGCGGAATGGAGAAAGCAAGTGTTTTGCCGGAACCAGTGCGTCCACGGCCAAGAATGTCGCGGCCCGCGAGAGAGTCGGGAAGAGTGTCCGCCTGGATGGGGAAAGCGGTACGTTTGCCGTCGCTGGCGAGTACATGCGCCAAAGCGCCCGGCACGCCAAGCTCGGTGAAAGTAGGTGCGGCATCGTTTACGATGCTCTGCTCGGAATATTCGGAAGAATTATCGATATTGGGCACAGTGGCCTTTCGTTCAGGTATTGCGCCGTTTGCGCAAACTACCCTACCGTACCCCATGGCGTCCACTTTCGGCACGCTGACGTATGTCGTGCCAGTAATCCAGTAAACGTGGCCGGATGCGAGCGCCGTCCGGTTTTGGCCGCGCTTATCGATTACCAACGTAGCCGAGCCATGGCATCATCGGCTTGCCGACGCGCAGACCGGGCGGCACGGCTGACGTCCGAACCAACGAAATCATATACCGACTCATCGCACGCTACTTGGCTTTGCGCCGTGCCGGAAACTGCACTTCCGAAAGGAGTATCGCGCCGAAAATCACCGCGAACCCGCAGACGGACGGTACGGTGAGCCGTTCCCCGGTGAAGATCACGGCGATCACCATGGCGAAGATGCATTCGGTGCTCAAAATCACCGAGCCTTCAGTAGCCGGCAGATTCTGCACGGCGATGGTCTGGAAAATCTGCGCGATGATGGTCGAGCCAATTACCAGATAGGCAAGGCACAGCACCACATCCAAACGCAGCCACGAGGCCGAAGGTGAACCATCGAACAGTGCGGCGCCGGCACCGAAGAACACCGCGCACCAGGCGAATTCGGCCAGCATCAGCGCCACCGCATCGAATTTCTTGCCCATCATGCCCACGACCACCAGATTGATCGCATAGAACAACGCTCCGATGATCGTCAGCACATCGCCGAAACTCATGCCGATAAGATCCGCCCCGCTTGTGCCGCTCAACGAGACCAGACCGATGCCGAACGCACACACGAGCGCCGCGGCAATATGCTGCATGTTGGGGCGTTTATGCGTCAGCGCCCAGATGACGAACGGCACCATCACGCAATACGTGTCGGTGAAGAAGCTGTTACGCCCGGGCGACGTGGTCTCCAGCCCCTTGAGCTGCAGCAGAAATCCCATCCAGTAGGTCAGGGCGAGCACGAGACCAGGCACGATATAGCGCTTAAGTCCGATCTTGCGCAAGTGCGGCAGGAACACCAACGCCATGAGAATAACCGATGCGGCCATACGGAAGAACATCATCCACTGGGTCGTCATAACACCCTGCACATGTTTGAGCATGGTGTACCCCGAACCCCATACGGCGGCATTGACGAGCATCATCAGACGGGCGATGGTTCTGGATACGCTTATGCCTTCATGCGTGGAATCATCCCGGCTTCGCACGTCGCCGTCACCCTGCGCCTGCCGTAATGCCTCGCCCATCTGTTCCATTCCTTTCCTCGATCTGCTCCCGCGACGAATACTGTAGCCGCAGCGCACGCGTAACACGCGTATTCGCTTCGGCATGTTGTCTATCGGCATCGAGCATCGCTCGCACTGCCGTGTCGCGCAAACGACCTTGAAGGACGCCCACGGCTAACTATGCGTCGGCACGCGGCCGAAACGGGCACCCCGCACAAATCAGCGACGAAGGGTCAGGCTGGCATGTCGTTTCCCCACACGTCGAGCGGGACGTAAGATCCGCCACCTGCAGCAGGCCGCGTTCCTGCGCGCGTAAAATGGCCATGACGATGAAATCGACCGGCAGGTGACGTCGATCGGCAACCTGCCGTATGGACAATCCGGCTTCCACGTCGCAGGCCACGTCCATGACGATATCCCCCGACGAACCGCCACTCCGCTGCGCCCCAGGCCGCTTGTCGGTATGCCGCCAGCCTCTCGCGCCCAGACCATGCCAGGGCATGTCACCACACCAATCGCAACAGTTGGAAGGCTGCAACGGCCAGCACGTATGCCACCACGAGGCTCAGACATACCGACTGCGCGGCCACTTTCGTGCCGTATTGCCGTCGCAGTTCCGCCACCGTCGCCAGACACGGCGTGTACGCGAGCGTGAACAACAGGAATGCTATGGCCGCGGCTTTGCCATGCCCATGCGAGGATTGTTCGAACGAGGCGCGCAGCTTCTGGCCGAATGTCCCCTTGTCCGCATTCTGGCCGGATTCATCCGGTTCGTCCGCATGGTAGGACTGCGACATCGAACCGACCACGACCTCCTTGGCCACGAATCCCGTGATCAACGCGGCCGAGGCATGCCAGTCGTCAAAACCGGCTGGCGCGAACACAGGAGCGGCCGCGTCGGCGACGCATACCATACGCGGAATCATGCACATCGTCGACGTGCGCGAATCCGCCTGTGCCGGCGACCACGGGAATGCCTTGCAACAGCCACAGCGCCGTGATCGTCGAAATGATGATCACGCTGGCTCCACGGATGAAGCCCCACAGCCGCATCAAGGTCACCATCCGCATGACCTATGGCTTCCACCACGTCAGCAACCTCATCGCGCTCGTCATGCTCCGTTGCGGCGGACTCGACATACACCTACCACAAACCAAGAACCTAACCCACGAAAACAGCAGAAGCCCCTCAATTCTTCAATTCCACTACAAAGGTCACATCACGGCATACGCACGCCGACGCGCGTATGCGTGCACGACTCCAGCAACGAGCCGTACCCGCCGTTAGATGGCAGGCTTCAGTATCGTGACGCCATGCGTTAGCGTCACCATGCAACGATAGGAACACACTATTCGATAGTATAATCATGAAGGCGTGACGTTGCCCTTGCGCAGGTGCCGTAAGACTCCGCGGACAAAGCAATGAGGCTTCCCCCGCGAGAAGGGAAGCCTCATATTCCATTCATTCTATTCAGCGATGATGGCGCCTAATCACCGATCATCCTTTGGGAACAGCGCATCGAAGGCATGTTCCATCACGGACTTACGGCGGATCACACCGACGAGTCTGCCATCACCATCCACCACCGGCAGTTTCTTGAACTGCTTCTTGGCGAGGATTC
>ERZ827528.2174-NODE-2174-length-18521-cov-7.261183_pt1 | contig 18521 bp, 9 predicted proteins | sample MGYA00519768_ERZ827528 | MGnify/ENA primary metagenome ERZ827528 (study PRJEB31778, sample SAMEA3449343) | human gut metagenome | biome: human gut; feature: human-associated habitat; material: faeces | place: United Kingdom | collected 2010/2012 ...
TGCTGACCACCCACTGCGCCCGCCACACCTTCGCCTGCATGGCCGTCGAATACGGAATGCCGATCGACGTGCTGGCCAAGATTCTCGGGCACTCGAACACCAACATGACGCGCCACTACGCCAAATTCTCCGAGACGGTCATCGGCCGCGAGATGGAAGCGTTCGGCGAGCGGCTGGCGTCGGCTACTTGATACCTGAAAGGATTCGGCCAAAAGCGCCCCTCGGATGAGGGGCGCCGACGCCTATCGCTGGCTCTCTTCAATCAGAGAGTTGCGCAGCAGATCCAGAAACCGTGTCAGCCGCAACTTGCGGTTGATGACCCCACGGCGGCACTGGATGGGATTGTTGATACGGACATTGAACATCCACGAGAACAGCTCGACCAACTGTTCCACATTGGCACGGGTACCGTCGATACGCCGTCCCACGCCGGCAGTATGCAACGCCGTAATCAGCTCCATGAGATCCGTCGGCGTGAACGGCTCGGCCAGATAGAGCGCCGAGCGGGGTTTTTCGGGTTCCCGCAACCGGTTCATGACCGCAGAATGCTCGATACGCAGATGGACCATCCGCATCTCAAATTCCAGATGTGAGACGGCTCCTTCCCAAAGCGCGACAAGCGCCGCCGGACGCGGATCGTGCATTATTACGGGATTACATGACAGGAATTGCGTTCAGGGACAACAGACAAATGTCCACGGGGGCAAATATGCCAGTCGGCAGAAAACGTAAATCATCACTCAAATATCAAAGATTTTTATTTCAGATTGATACATTTAAAACATTAAATTTCAATAAATCTTGCTAAAACATGCAATTGTCTGAATGCTTATATTGCAGTTCTCGTAGAAATATTCTAAAAAAAGATAGGATGGTTTTAGCCATCCTATCCCAGTGAGCAATCTCGTAATTTTGAACATTTTATTTTAATGTTTTAACACATTATAGATAAGAGATTTTCACTCGAAATTATTTGTCGGTTGACAAATGCCTTCCACACTTTGAAGCGTTACTGGTCTGACCGTTATTAGCGTTTCAACCACATCTTCTTGTCCTTACCTTACACTTAATGCCGGAGCGGCACGAATATTACAGATTATAGCATTCGCCTCATTTCCAGAGAAAACTCGGCACGGGATGTTCGGGCATTGCGCACGTCATCCGGAATGATCGTCCGGGAATATACGCTGGTTTCGGCCGGCTCGGTTCGGGTGGTCATCGTCAGGGTGTTCCCGCCATTCGTCAACTCGAAATCGTAGCCGTTGCCCCAGCTCTCGCCGTCGTCGTACACTCCGGTCAGCCGGGATCCGTCGATCGAATAACGCCCGGTGTATTTGGTGTAGTTCGATGTTTCGACCTTCTGATAAAGTCCGAATGTCGCTGCCGAAGTGAATTCTACGTATACCTCAAATCCTTCGGGAGCATTCTCTGACCAAGAAGTAAGGCGCCATTCGCCTACGATTTCCGACTGAATGTTGGGGGCATCGTCGTCATCCGAACAGCTTGCGGCGAAAATGCCGAGCAGGGAGAAAACGAGCAGATGATAAAGATGTTTTTTCATTGCAAGCACTGTTTTTATAACCAACCTCCGTTTGCTGCGCCGGCCGAACGGGCGATGACGGCGAATTCCTTGGTGATGACCATGCCGCCCATCACGACGCCCGTTCCAGGTTTCGTACCGCCGGCTATCGCCGAAACCTTGATTTTGGCCGATCCGGGTTTCGTGCATTTGATCATCAGTTTTCCATTATACATTTTGGGAGCCGCCTTGATGCCAAGCTTTTCCATATCCTTGGCCGACATCTGGATATCGGTATAGGTAAGGTCTTCGGCACCCTGTCCGAAATGCTGCGTCAGCGGAATGAGCTGCACCTCGCCCAATGCGACCTGCAGACAAGGCGTTCCTTCAATCTGCATGAGCAGCTGATAGGCATCGGTAATGCCGGTGCCCATTTTGCCGCGGTAAATCGACACGTCGGCGATCGTAGCTTTCGAGCCTTCGCCCAGCCGGGAGTCGATTTCATTGACCGAGGTGAGCAGCATGGTCTTGAATTCGTCGAGCGAGTATCTCTTCCCTTTCTCCAGGGCATAGGAGAGGCCGAGTGCGGCTACGCCCGAGACGTGCGGGCAAGCCATCGAGGTTCCCTGCATGTAGCCGTAATCCGCTCCGTTGCTCGTTTCGGAGCAGAGCGTCGAAAGGACGCCGGCTTTCTCCCCACCGCTCAAACCGCTCGTTTCGCCGCCGGGAGCCGCGATATTACAGCCGGAACCGTAGTTGGTATAATTGGCCGGCAGGTAGTCGGGCGAGAACGAGGTGACGGAGATATAATCACGATAGCCTGCCGGATAGCCGGACATGGCTGTCGATTCGTTGCCGGCGGAAAAAATGATCAGTCCGCCGTCGAGGGCCTCGCAGTTCTTCTGGGCGGCGAAGTACTGAAGCGCCTCGTAATCCATCGGCGATTGTTTGATGAACATGTTGTCCGACGTGTATATTCCCGCCTTGATGCCCCACGAGCACTGGAGGATGGAGGCACCGTGATCCGCGGCGTATTTTACGGCACGGCTCGACACGAGGGCGTCACCCGTCAGGTCTCCCGAGAAGATCTGACACGACATGAGACGCACACCGTCTCCCTTGCCCGTACCTCCGGCCACGCCGCAGACGCCGATGCCGTTGTTATTGACGGCGGCTACCGTGCCCGCAACGTGCGTTCCGTGTCCCGAATCGCCCTTCTGACCCCATGAAATGGGACCGTCGGCAGCGAAGTTCCATCCGTGAATGTCCTGGTTCTTGTATTCGGGCGAAGGGTTCGGATTGATCCACATGTTGGCCGCCAGATCCGGATGAGTGTATTTCACCCCTTCGTCCACGATGGCGACGATGACTTCGGGATTACCTGCCGTGAGCTTCCATGCGTCGGCCACATTGATGTCGGCTCCGGCCACCGATGTAGTGGCAACGGCCTGGTCGGCATTGTTGATGTAATGCCACTGCCAGAAAAGATTCGGGTCGTTGAAATCCGCTGTAACCAAAGCGCGGGTCTGGCCGTTCGCCGTTGCTTGAAACGGATAGGTTTTGCAGTCGGAAGCCCGGTAGAGACGGGTGCGGAACTGTACTTTCGAGATTTCGGCGACACCTGCGAGTCTCTCGGCCGCCTTGTCGAGATCCTCTTCCGATGCGAACCCGAGCACATACCATCTGTGAAGCCCTGCCGCACGGGTGCGGGCCTCGTGTTCGCCGGCTTCGGGGAAGACGCGCTCCAGCGAGGTGACATGCAGGTCGTTCAGGATGTCATCGACGGATTCGATGCCCGAACGGGTCAGCGCCGAACGGGTCTTGGCCGCATTCAACGCATTCTGTTCGAGACTGGGAATGGCTTCTTCGCCAAATTTTACGATGAGCGAACCGGCCACGGCGTCGTCCGACGTATTGCAGATTTTGCCCGAAGTCTCGATTTCGGGAGCGGAATCCCCGCGGTTCGGTATTTCCTGCATGGGATCCGTCGAGCAGGCGGCCAGCAGCAGGGAGGCGAAAATCAGGAGTTTCGTTTTGTTATGCATATATCATGCTGATTTTTGAGTCCGGCAGGTTGTTTTTGGCTTGAAAAAAAGGGAGAGGCCGACACTTGCCGGACGACCGGCCTCTCCCGATCCGATATTACTTGAGCGTGATTTCGGCAGCGGCCGTTTTCCGGAACCGGAGTTCCGATCCCGAACCGTTCGCACGCTGCACAGCGTCGCTGAATCCGACCGTAGCCCTTACGGCTTTCGCTTCAGGAGCCGATGCGGGCAGGAATCTTTTCGCATAATCGGTCGGTACGGTTTTGACGGAACTGCGTTCTGTAGAAACGGAGAATTCGAGCCGTTCGACGTAATTCCGCGGCTGCCGGAGCTCTGCGGCCATCCGGCGCAATTCTGCGATCCGCTCTGCGGCCAGTTCGGGAATGCCGCCCATATCCTTGGCGGGATCGACGAGCAACATATCCGTAAGGATCGAATAGGGGGTCGTCGTACTCAACGTATACAGATAACGGAACGTGGCCCCCTGCTCGACATAGTTCGGGGTGGGCACGAAATAGATGTAACCGTCGGCCACGGCGCCTCCGATGAACGGATAATTGACCGCATAGAGGGCTTCGGGATTCTCCTCCGAGACGCAGCCGGCGAGGATGTCCTCTCCGTTGATGACACCGATCGGCGTTTGCGAAAGAAGCGGGGAGATAGCGCCGGTTATGCCTGCGAGCGGAGCAGTGGAGGGAACGTAGACCGCCGGAATCCGACCGCCTTCGTCGAACTCGACCCCGGGGAGTCCCGTGATGGTCAGCAGATCGGCCGAACTGCTTTCTGCCGGGTCGTCTTCGATGGTCACCGTGCCGATCTTCCGTCGCATCGGCTTCTCATCCATGACGTTGACGGCATAATAGTTCCATTCGGTCGAAATCAGGTACTCCTTCGAGGGCTGCTCTTTCTGCGGCAGGAAGTCCGAGTAGAGGAACTCGCTCTCCAATCCCGGGTTGTATACACCGGTGGTCTTGATGGATGCCGTGAAGAGTTTGCTGGCATATCCGTTGTAAGCCAGTCCGGCGAACGTGTACTCCGTGTCGCCGTTCAGCCCCGTGAGCATGACGCTGTAATGTCCGCCGTTGATGGCGTCGAGCTGCTCTTTGGTGAAATCCTTGCCCTCCTCTTTGAGGAAAGCCGTCATGTCCAATCCTTGGATGTCTTTTGTCTTGAAGACTCCGTGTTTGATAGATTCAATCCCCTCGCCATAGGCCCAGAATTTCGCCGCATTGTCCGTCGTAATGCCTTGTCCCGCGAATTCGTTCGTGGCTTCGAGCCCGATGTTGAGAATGACGGAAACCTTGTCCTCGTCGCCCTTGGCGATATATCCGAACGAAATGGAGGCGTAGCCCTGCATTTTCAGATTCTGCGACGCCGTTTCGCCGCCCTCCGGATTCGCCTCTTCGTCCGAACCGTAGATGCAGCCTACAAGCGTGTACTTGCCGGTGCCGCCTTCCAGATCCTGAACGGAAATCGTCCCCGAAACAGTGATCGTCTTGATGAGTTCCGCGGCGATCTTGCCATCGGCCATCTCCTGTGCCTTGAGGCTCGCCTCGCCGTCGCTCAAATTGCCCGTGAAGATCGCATAGCGGAACTCTCGGGTGTCCTCGGAGAGGGTGGCGCCGATTTCGACGACACCGTCTGCGGGTTCGCTTTTGGTGAGGGCCACCGAGTAATCGTAGACCCTGGCTCCGGGAAGCATGATCCGCTGCAGACCGTTTGCGTTGGCATAGAAGAATTTTCCGGCATATTCACCTTCGCTCGGTTCGAGCACGATACCCTGCGCCGGGAAGGTAATCACGCCGTTATTGAGCGTGCCATATTGTCCGGCTGATTCGTCCATGGCGAAATTTTCCGGTGTCTGCGATGCGATGTACCACTCACCCATATCGGAAAAGAGGGTCAGACCGGTCGATTGGTAGGGATAATAGACCTTGTTCGGATCCGAGGCATCGACATAGGTCCAGACGTTGCGGTTCTCGTGGTTTACCTGTCCTCCGGCGAAGATGTTCATCAGCTCCGGAGTGTAGGCTTTCATGCGGTAATAGCCCTTCTTGTCCGAACGCTCGTAGATTTCGAGTTCGATTTCGGGGTTCGGATTAGCATTGGGGTTGTCTATCGACGCGAAGTTGCCCAGAATGTCGTCGCGGTAGCGGCCTTTGGTCTCACCGGTCTTTTCGTCGGTGACCAATTCCCATTTGGCCAGCACGAGCGATATCGAAAGGTTCACCTTATCGGCACCGTAGATCGAAGCGTAGCGCGGATCTTCGATGTTGATATCGCAAGTGTAGGTCGTGCCCATTTGGGCCTTGGGGAAACTGATCGTAAAGGTCGTCTCGTCCTCTCCGGCATCGAATGCGATCGGCTCGACGACGAAAATATCCTCGACGTTGGACTTCACGACGACCGGAACGACGATCGGATCCACGGTGTTGCGCCGTTTGACCGTATAGGTCGCTTCGGTCTGGGTTCCCGGTTCGAACTCCAGATCGGTCCGGGTAGCCTGCTTCTTCGGGAAGTAGACACCGTAGCAATCGGGATTCTCCGCGGTTCCCTGCGTATAGTTCACGTCGTCCTCGCAGCCGGCAAGGACAAGAAGTGCCAGCAGGAACGGTAATATATGCTTGAATGTCTTCACGGTAATTTGCTTTTAGATTTGACAGCTTGATCGCAGATGGTCATCACCCGTTCCACGGCTTGACCGTTTGCGAAGGATCGGGATTGTTCTGCGTGGCGATGACGGGGTTGTTCTGCGTCTCACCGCGCGAGATCACGAAGTTCCAGTAGGGTGCACGGCCTTCCGTATTCAGCCGGTACGAGGCAGGAGAGTTGGTTCCCACATAGCCCCGTCGGGTGGACATGTCGAGCCGCTTCATGTCGAACATGACGATGCCTTCGCCCCAGAACTCGATGCGCTTCTGAAGCATCAGCTCGTTGGTGAAATTTTCAACCGACGACGACATGTTCGTACAGTCGTAACCTCCGCCCACAATGCGGTAGTTGTTCATGAACTCATTGAGCAGCCGAATTCCTTCGCCAAGATTTTCATGCGCCTTGGCCTCGGCCTCGATGAAGTACATCTCCTCGACGCGCATGTAGGGATGGTCTGCGGCTCCGCCGACCTTGAAATCCTCATAAGCGCCCTGCGCCGGACGGAACTTGATGTTCGCGTAATCGGGCAGTTCATTGAAGTATTCCTTCCCCTCTTTGCGGCAGCTTTTGTAGTCGTAGGACTCCTTCTCCGGGTCTTTGCGGTCGGGATCGAGCCACGAATGGCGGCGGAAGTCGCGCAGGTCGATACTGTTGTAAAGGTTGCTGTTGATGCAGCGGCAGGCGTCGTTTCCGTAGGCGCTCCACGCATTCTCCGTGCTCATGTGCGCCGTGAAGCAGAACAGGTTGGCAACGCTTTCGCTCGGCAGGGCGAGGCCCCAGATCCAGGCATTGTTCGCCGTGGCGCTGTTGAAGCCGTTCGAGGGGTCTTCCCACTGCTCCTGCGTCAGGGGCGTACAGCCGCTGGCGTTAATGGCCAAGCGGGCGTACTCGGCGGCGGAAACATAGGCTTCGGCGTCGTTCTTGGCCGTACCGCGCTCAAGCCAGGCCCGGGCTTTCAGGCCGTAGACCAGCGCCGGACTGATCGTATACTTGTCGGGAGCAGTAAAGCCGCTCAATAGTTCTTCGGCCTTGTCCAGGTCGGGGAAGATCACTTGATCGTAGATGTCGTCGACCTTGGCACGGGGGTTGTTCTTGGCCTCGGCCTCGGTAGTCTCGGGCAGTACGATGGGCACGCCCAGCCCGAGAACCCCGGGCGCTTCAGTGTAATTGTTCTCCTTGAACTCGTACAGACGCACCAGATCGAGGTAGAACATGGCCCGATAGGCGTAGGCGAAGCCCAGATAGGACTTCTGCGTGGCGTCGAGCGTCGCGAAATCCGAGGCGTCGATCTGTTTGATGACGTTGTTGGCCGCCATGATCCACGCATAGTAGTTATTCCACGTAAGCGCACCCACGGCATAGTCGGCGCCGAGCGCTTCGTTGGTTCCCCACTGTGCGAACCAATCGTAGCCGATATTGCCGCCAATGGCGACGTCGCCCGTCATGGATTCCGTGGCGATATGGATGGCCGGCAGGGCAAAATCCCAGGCTTGGCCTTCGCTTGCATAGCCTGCGGAACCGGCCTGTACGAGTGAGGCCGGAATGCCTTCTATCAGCGTTTCGAGGGTGACCTGATCCTCGGTAGCTATTTCATAGGGGTCGGCTTCTTTGATGCAGCTGCTTGCCAGCAAAGCTGCCGCCAGCGTCGCGAGCGTTATGTTTGTCGCTTTTTTCATATGCATGTCGTTTGTCGTAAAGTGTTTGAGGCCGATTAGAATTGAATGTTGATGCCGCCCGAAATCGTCCTTACAGGCGAATAGGTGGCCTGGCTCGTCGATCCCGAATAAGAGTAGCGGGGATCGAATCCCTGACGTTTGGACCAGTACCAGACATTCTCGCAGGCAAGGTAGACGCGCACCTTCTCGATTCCGACCTTCTTGGTGAAATTCGACGGCAGCGTGTAGCCGAAGTTGATGTTCTGTAGGTTCAGGTAGCTGGCGTCCGTAAGGAAACGATCAGACATACCGTTCTGATCCTTGTCTTCATACTGCAGGCGCGGGATGTTCGACGACGCATTGTCCGCCGACCATGCATTGAGGATGTCCTTGTGCCAGTTCATACCCGTCGTCTTGTTGGCCGGCGAGTACATCGCCGCGGAGTATCCCGAGTCGTAAGCCAGACCGCCGATCTGGTAGGTGAAGGCCACGCTCAGGTCGAAGCCCCGGAAATTGACACTCGTGCCGAAACCGCCGTAGAGATCGGGAATCGGGTCGCCGCAGAGATAGTCCGACGCCTTGGCATATTCAGTCGTCGTAACGCGCTTGCCCGTCGGGTTGCCCTTGTCGTCGGTTTCGTTCATGTACCACATCGAAAGGCCCTCGTCCGAAACACCGGCATATTTCCTCATGTAGAAAGTGTACATCGGAAGCCCTTCTCCGAAGAAAGTGGAGCCGCTCACGTAACCGGAGTAGCCATCGACCTGTTTGGTCCGTCGTTCAGAAGGCAGCATGGTGATCTTGTTGCGCAGGTGCGTCATGTTGAGGTTGATGTCCCACTGGACATGCTCCCGTCGGATCGGCGTAAAGTTCAGCTCGATTTCGACGCCGCTGTTGCGCATGTCGCCCACGTTGGCGTAGTAGGACGAATAGCCCAGCGACGGAGCTACCGGGAACGACAGCAGCATGTCGGTCGTCTTGCGGAGGAAATATTCGACGCCTCCGGAAACCGTACCGCGCAGGAAGCTGAACTCCACACCGGCGTTGAAGTTGGAGTTGGTCTCCCAGGTGATGTTCTCGGATCCTTTGGCGTTGAAGACGGTCGAGACCTTTCCGTTGGCGTTTTCGATCGTGTAGGTGTTCGTGTAGCGGAAGTTACCGATGTTGTCGTTACCCTGCGAGCCGATCGAGGCCTTCAGCTTGAGATTGTCGAGCCATTCATAGGTGCTCTCCATGAAATTTTCTTTCGAAATGATCCATGCGCCGCCCAGCGACCAGAAGTTGCCCCAGCGGTGGTCGGGGTGGAAACGCGAAGAAGCGTCGCGGCGGTAGGAGGCCGAGGCGAAATATTTGCCTGCGTAATCGTACATGACACGGGCGAAATAACCCTCGTTGTTGTACTCAACCCGGTAAGAGCCGGCTCCCTGTTTGTCGATGATCGCCCCGGCAAGCTCGTCGTTTTCCTGCGTCAGCATATTGCTTTTCGTGGCCGACAGCGTGTAAATGCGGTTCTGGTAGGACTCGTGGCCCAGCATCACGTTGATGTTGTGCGAGCCTATCTGCTTGGTGTAGTTGAGAATCTGCTGTAGGTTGAGGTCGAAATTCCGTTGATGGCCCTTCGAGACCATGCCTTTTTCGCTGGCGAACTGTCCGAACCAGGGATTCGTAACCGAGGTGGAGCGGGTTTCGTCGAGCGAAACGCCGGCGTTGAACGTGAATTTGAAATCCTTGAGGAAGGTGACGTCGATATATCCCGTACCGTTGAAAGCATTGCCTTCGGCTTCCTGTTTGTTGAGACGCGAATCCGAGAGGGCGTTGCTGTTGGGGAAGAGCGAACGCTCCATACCGGCATTGTCGCCGTTGCCGTAGTCGTAGAGCTTGATGCCGTCCTCGTTGTACATGACATTACCCTCGCCGTCGCGGATGTAGAGCGGATAGATCGGACCGACGGCCGTCGTATAAGCGAAAACGTTGCCCGACGAGTTACCGGCGCCGCTGTCGTCGATCTGGTTGTAGCGGAAATGCGTGTAGTTGGCATTGGCGCTGAACTTGAGCCACTTCTTGGCCTGATAGTCCACGCGCAGACGGGCCGTATAACGATCCATGTCCGAGTTGTAGGCGATACCTTCGTTGTTCAAATAGCCGAACGATCCGTAGATCGAGGCGTTCCCGGTCTGGCCGGAGATCGAAGCGTTGTACTCCTGACGCAGGGACGAGCGGAAAGCCGCATCGGTCCAGTCGTCGGGACGGATGTAGTACTCCTTGCCCTCATAGACGAGACGGCGGCCGAGAGTCGCAGCGGGATTGACCTTACCGTTGATGCCGATGAACTCCTGCCCGGAAGGAACCGTATAGACCATATAGCCCAGACCTCCGTCATTCGCATTGGCCGTCAAATTCGTATTGGCGCGCAAATGGGCCTCGCCGACACTCATTCCCGAATTGACATAGTAGTTTTTCAGCGCACTGTAATGCAGTTCGTAAAATTGCGCCGGGTTGGTAATGTACGCATAATCCTGGACGGCGCGCGAATTGACGCCCCACTTGGCGTCGATTGTCACGTGAGCCTCCTGCGACTTGGCCTTTTTGGTGGTGATCATCACTACGCCGTTGGCGCCGCGGGCGCCGTACAGCGAGTTCGAGGCGGCGTCCTTCAACACAGTCATCGATTCGATGTCACTCGGGTTGAGGTTGTTCAGGTCTCCCGAGTAAGGCATGCCGTCCACGATCCAGAGCGGATCGTTGCCGGCGTTGAGCGAACTGAAACCGCGGATGCGGATCGTCGGACTCTCTCCCGGCTGTCCTGAGGTGTTGGTCAGCTGCACGCCCGCGACCTTTCCGGCCAGAGCCTGCGCTACGTTCGACTGCTGCGACTTGGCGATGTCGTCCGATTTGATGACGGTCGCCGAACCGGTGAAAGCCTCCTTTTTTGCCGTACCGAACGCCACGACGATCACGTCGTCGATAGCCTGTGTGTTCTCTTTCAGCACGACGTCGATCCGGGTTTGCGTTCCCACCTTGATCGTGTGGGACTGATAACCCATGAACGATACGACCAGCACATTGTCCGGTGCGGCTTTGATCGAAAAGCTGCCGTCCGCACCGGAGGTCGTACCCTTCGTAGTGCCTTCGACCAGAATGGTGGCGCCGACGATGCCGGCCCCCGCATGATCTTTGACCGAACCCGTAATTTCCCGTTCCTGCGCATGGGCGGACAAGAACAGGCCGAGAACAGCCATCAATGATAGAAAGATTTTTTTGGTCATAAATGCGCCATTTTAACGCTGGTAAAAAAATGATTGTAGAAAATTTGCCGTCTTCGTGTCCCGGCGCGGAGCCGAAACATTCCTCCTCCCCTTCCGGAAGCCCGGAGGGGGGGGGATGTCATCCGCCTGTCCGGTCACCGAACCGGCCGGATCGCAGCCTATTCGTAGAAATCGTCTGCAAGGTCGTTCGGCTTCGAGCCCGAATACTTGTCAGCCTTGCCCCGGAATTCGATGATCAAGGTGTTTCCGGTTCCGGTCGGATCAGGGTTCCATGTACTGAATACTCCCCAATCGACCATCGAGAATTTGAAGATCCACTTCTTGTTCTCCTGCTTGACGGTCACTGCCGCCTTCTCGGGACACCGCATGCAGTACTTAGCCTTGTCGGAATATCCGTACCCGTTATATGAGGACAGATACATATACTGGAACCTGAGGTTCCATTTGCAATTCGTGCCTTCCGCAGGCAGGTCGATCTCTCCTTCATGGTCGAGGTAGCTGTCCGGCAGGAAAAACATCGGAGTAGTATTATCCGCATCGATACTCTCGGTGAAAGCATTCCGGAAATAGAAGCAATATCCCGATAGCAGATCGCCGGTATAACTATCCCGATAAGCCGGGTCGTGCCGCACCTCCATCGCCGTAACGGGCCAATACAGCATGTCCTTGTTATCCTTGTCCAGGAATTTGATATAGGGCTCGAACGGTTTGACGGGCTTCAATGTTTCTTCATCCATTGCGTCGGCCGTCGCAGCCGTCGGCACACCGTAGTATTCGGCTTCGACCCCGATGCCGTTTTTCAGCGTCAGATTTACCCGCAGATAAATCTCCTTGCCGCCAGCGGGATTGGGATGGGTCTCGATCGTACCGGTCAGTCCCGCATCCTCGCCGTAGTAGGTCTGATAGGTCTTGTGGTCGTAGAGCCGGAACCAGTAATCGGAGGTCTGCGCCGCAACGTCGATCACGCCGTCGAACTTGGCCGCCAGCACCCGCACATACGCAGCCCAATGACCTTTGGCAAGATCAGCCGGGGCTGCGGCCGTTTCGGCATCGCCCAAAGCGAATACGTAGCTGCCGACCTGCGGCTCCTGCGAGAAGAGCGCGGCGATCGGGGCCTCGGCTGCGGCCGCAGCCTCGCCTCCGGCTGCCGGCTCCGTCACCTTGATCGTATTGGTGGCCGCATAGCCTCCGGCGAACGTGCCTTCGTAGGCGGCACGCAGGCGCTTCCCGTCTTTCGAAGCGTCAAGCGCGACGATGAGCCCCTCGATCGTGCCGAATTTATCCGTCAGGTACTTCGCCGTCAGCGTTCCGGTCGTCCCGGCGCCCGTTGCGAATTCACCGCAGCGAATCTGCACCTTCGCGGGATCAGCTGTCGCAAGGTCGATTTCCTCCGTTCCGAACAGCTCCTCGGCAAGCAGAATCTCCACGCCCGCAGCCCCCTCCTCGGGAGCGGCCAGGCCCTCTTGCTCGTAGAGGCAGAAGCGGCGGTTGCCTTCGCGGACATTGCGCCACTCGACGACGCTTCCGACGGCGGCGATCCGATTGTCGATCTCGTATTGGTTCGTCAGTTCGACGTCACGCTCTTCCGTACAGGTATTCTGGTAACGGGCGATCAGCGTCTTGCCGCTCTTCAATTCGACGTAGGTATAGAGATTGAGCCGGGTTTCCGTCACCAGATCGGCGGAGAGTTCTACGCTCGCGACGTCGTTCATCGTCGTCTTTTTCACCGAAATATCCTTGTATTCGATTTCGAACGGATCGGAGGCCGTGTTCACGGTGCCCTTGGGGCTCTCCACCATCACGCGCAGATAATCGTCGGCCTGTTTCATCTGCTCGGCATTGATCAGCCCCTCGGTCGGCGAGAGATAAAAGGTGTGGCTGCCGTCTTCTTCAGCGACATAGATTGCCGACTTGATGCCGACGAGATCGCCTCCGTCGTACTGGATTTGATCGGTCAGAGTTACAGGAGGCTTCTTCCCGGGGTCGGGGTCGTCGTTGGGATCGTCGTCATCGCATGCACCCAGCATGGCTGCCGATGCGAGCAACGCGCACGCCAGCGCGCGCAGTCTGTAATGGGTCGAGTTTTTCATAACGATTGTTTTTAATAGCGCGGGGTTCGGGAAAACCCCGCGCTATCCGGTTTTTCTGTTGTCATTCGGTCATTCCGGCCTTTTGGAACATGACGCCCGGCAGTTCTTCGGCCAGGCGGCTCATCGGAACCGACGGAGCCGGCAGGCGACGCAGCAGCCTGGGCGGTTCGAGATGATCCTTCTCAGCCGCAGCACGCCCCGTTTGGCTTACGACAGGGCCCTCCCACGTTCCGCGCACATGATGCTTGCGCACGCAGATGCCGTCGACCTCGAATCGGTACCAGTTGTCCTTGCCTTCGCCCTCGACTTTGGTGATTGTAACCTGACCGCCGTAAAGCAGCGCATGTGCGTCCATGTATTCGAAGACATTGCCGTCTCCCCATGTCGAGTAAGTCTGGTGCATCCATCGGCTGCCGCTCAAAGCGCCGTTCAGCATGATGCCGCGCATCATGACGCCGGGCTTGATGAATTCCGGCCAGCGCTGTTCGGTCACCTCGTAGGTTCCCGGAGTGATTTCGTTCTCCTTGCCCGGCTCGGTGGTAAGTTCCACACGGACGATGTCACCGCCCGGCTCGCGATCCACGAAGTCTTCGAGATGGTCTCCTACCCATTCGATACCGATATTGATGAATTGCAGACCGCATCCGTAGGAACTGATCGGTTTGTAGCCGATGCCTTGGATATAGACCTGATCCGAAGTATAGTAATGCGCCTTTTTGATCTTCGACAGATCCATGTCGTAGTCACGCTCGAGCGTCGAGGTGCCGTCGTCATCGGACTTGTCGTCGGATGCGTCGGTGATCGGAATGACTCCGGTGTACGAGCCCTTGAGGGTAAAGCCGTCCTTCGAGGTAAGGTTGAACTCGATCTTGTATACCGGTTCTATTTTGCCGTCTTCGCCTTGGGCCGTACCGGCGGCCTCGATCTTGATGATGCCCTCCTTTCCGTAGGAAAATTGTCCGAAAGAGGTTCCGTCGTCCAACTGGACATAAGTGCCGAGCGGGAATACCAGCCCCTCCATCGGAATTTCCACGGCGGGCATCCACGACCCCCATTGGAACGAGGTGTTGGCCAGATATTCGTGGGGCTTGATCACGGCTTCCTTCGGATTGCCGAACAGGTCGTTGAATACGACGAGCGCAGCGGCGAGACCGCCCTGCCCCTCCTCCGTGTCGTAGGTTTCGTCGTAAATGTTGATCTGCATCATGCCGGTACCTGCTTCGAGCATGTTGCCGTAATAGGTCGCGGTGGCGCTGACTCCGACCACGTCCACGTCGCGTCCGATCTGTGGCAGGTAGAAACCGCCGTCCTCCGGCTGGTCGACGATCTGGAGCTGTCCCTCATAGACGATGCTCTTTTCGGAACCGTCCGTATCGACGAAACGAAGCGAAATGATCCAGATGTCGCCTTCGCGGGTGACTTTCAACGGCTCTCCCGAAACCAGCGACAACTGGGTCTTATTGCCTTCGGCGTCGATATACTGAACGCCGGTATATTGGGCCGTGAACGTGTGATCCTCGTTGAGCTGGCTGGCCATATATTCACCCTCGGGAAGCGTGTAGGCATCTTCGCCCGGAACCGCATAGAGGTCGGCCACGAAAAGGTAACCCGCCTCTTTGAGCGTCACCCGCCCTTTGGATACGGTATGCTCGGCATCCGTGAAGGCCATATAATAGTTGTGCGACTCCACGCCCTTGACCGGGCCGAGGTACCACGACAGCGGAACTTTATCCAGCAACACCTTGTCTGCGTCATCTCCCACCTCCGAAGCGTCGGAATTCTTGCACAGTCCGTAATAGGCAACCGTCAGCGTTTTTCCGCCGGTTTCGATTTCGGCGGAAATACGAGCGACGCGGGCCGAGAGGAACTCGACCGAGAGATCCGCTTTCGAGGCTTCTCCGACGTTCGAGGAGTTTACGTCGATCTCCCCATAGGCGATTCCGTTGCCGGCAACCGCAAAATCGACGGCTCCGGAAGGTTGTTTGACGGTAATTTTGACGGCATCGTCGGCGATCAGCATGCCGTCCACATCCACAAGCCCTGCCGTCGGCGAGAGATAGATCGTATAGACGGAGGCAGCTTCCGAAGCATCTGCCTTTTCGCCGTTTCCGGGTGTCTCGACCGAGTAGACGGCGGATTTGATTTCCCGTACGACACCGTTGCAGATCAGGGCATTCCCGCTTTCTGGCATGTCGGGGTTGCCGGATGAAGTGGAATCGTCGTCCGAACATGAATTCAGTACGGACGCTCCTGCCATGCAAAGCATGGCCAGAAAGGATAGGTACAACTTTTTCATAGGATGAGATTTAATGAACCGGCTTCCCGGTTTGGCTTTCGGATGTGATAAGCATAATGAAATGCCATACTTAAAACAGTCGATACAATCTACAAAATGAAACCCTGAACGGATTCCAGAAAAATTACTTATCGAGTTTTCGGGATTTTATCGACTTGACACGAGAACGGCGCCAAGGAAAAATCCCCCCCCCCTCGCAATTTGACGAGGAAAGAGGATTCTCTTTGTCGCAAAAATAATAAAAAGATTTTATCCTAATTAATTTTTCGCAAAAAAATCATCAGCAATTACGCTCTAAATGCATAAAAAAGTCTTGCAAAATGCGCATTTTAAGAACAGATTCGCACTTCAGACCGACGGCGAAATCGGGCAGGGCAACCGCTTCGAAACTGCTCCGCCAAACCAAAAACAAGGATGGAATAAAATATACTATATATAAATATGATCTCTTTCCAGATGAGTGGATATACCACGCCCGCGTCCTGCAAACCTCACATTACCTTATCCCGATAGTCGGGGTGAAATATACACAGTGACAACCGTCTGGCTGCCACATCCGAGCACCACACCCTCCGAGCTGAAATCAATCGTTGTTATTCCAGCTTGGCCAACAGTTGCCGGACGAATGCTTCGTCGGCATCGGTCAGGGTGTATTCGGGAACGCCGGCGCACCCGCCCATCGAGACCTGCGGATTACGGAAGCGCATACCGCTTTCGCGTTCCCGGCGGGCGCTGAAGTGCAGGGCATCGACCCCTGTGGCGGCCAGCAGTCGGGCGTTCGACGGACCGACGCCGCTCCCCGCCATGACCTCGATGCGTCCGGCCGCCTGCGCTGCCAAGGCCCGCAGCGTTTCGATGCCCTCCTGCGCCGTGTTGCGGCCTCCGGAGGTGAGCACCCGGCGGCATCCGGTGCGGATGACCGCTTCGAGCGCCTGCCGGGGATCGCGCGTCATGTCGAACGCGCGGTGGAACGTCACCTCCATCCCCTCAGCCTCGCGGACAAGCTGCGCCGTGCGCGTCTCGTCCACCTCTCCGTCGGGGGTCAGCACGCCGAGGACCACCCCGTCGGCTCCGCAGGCACGGGCGAAGCGAATCTCTTCGGCCATCAGCGCCGTTTCGGCATCCGTATAGCAAAAATCCCCGCCCCGAGGGCGTATCATCACGCTCAGCCGCAGGCCCGGTAGACTCCGGGCGTAGCGGATCAGCCCGGCGGAAGGGGTCGTACCCCCTTCGAAGGGCGCGGCACAAAGCTCGATGCGCGTGACGCCTGTCCGCCGGGCTATATCGCACGCATCGCAGGTATAGGCGCAAAGTTCAGTCGTCATAAATTCCGGTCATAATTGGTGTATGGTGTACAAAAGACGGTCGCCGAGGCCAATCGTATAGCCGTGGGATTCGAACACGACACGGTTGAACGTATCGCCGATCAGAAAGACCGGAAGCGAAACGTTCCCCGGCAGCTGCATCGCTTCGAGAATCCGCCTGCGAACCGAGCCGTCGCGGTCGATGCCAAAGGTGACGGTCGCCGGCAGCGGGGCCGCGGGCGACGCCGTGTATTTCCGGTACGCCCCCTCGTCGGGGAAGAGCAGGATCAGCGAGCGTCCCCACGCTTCAAGCTCCGCGGCTTTGGCCGCGATGTCCTTCAGCGCATGATCTGTAGGCTCCTGTCCGACGCACAGCAATCCGATCACGAAATAACCACGTCCCGCAGTCGTGAGGACCGACGTTTCGGCTCCCGTCGCGGCGTCAGTGAATTTCGACTCCGAATCGAAACTCCCGATCACGCGAACCGCCTCCGAATTGTCGCGCATCGTCAGGTTCGTTTCGGTCGTACTGTCCGGACGGACGTTGAAGAACGACACGTTCCCCAGCACGCTGCCGCTGGCGAGCCGGCTGCCCGTCACAAGCATATAATAACCGGTTTCCAGATCGGCGGGAGCCCGGAACAGCTCGCTCCACCGCTCGAAATCAGGATAGTTCAGCAGGGAGAACGACTGCCCGTCGAAGCGCGAAAGGGAGAAGTGCCGGAAATACTCCGGATCGTCGAGACGCGGAATCGGCGCATAGTTCAATTGCAGCCGCCCGGTCTCCAGTTCCCGGTTCCCGGCCGCGTCGAAATCGACGGGCACATCCTTCCCGGCATGGCGGTAGAAGAGGTTGCCCGTCACGCGGTCGATCCACGCCGGGATGCCGAGCGAACGAGCCGCGGCAACGAAGAAGATAGCCCGCGAGAGTTTGTCGGCCGTCCGGCTACGCCACACGCCTTCGGGCGAGATGGTCGTGGAGACGGTGCAGAGTTCCGGACGCAGGGTCAAGCTGTCGCGGCACCACGCCACCAGACGCTGCGGGTCACGGCGGAACGCGGCGGCATCGGCGGCCGGAATTTCCCGCTGCAGGAACGACCGGTAGGGCGTGAGCATCTCATCGGCCACACGCGGGGCCAGCACGGCGGCTGCGGCGGCGCGCAGACCCGCCTGCATACAGGTCCCGATCAGCGTCGTCGTCATCTTGCCCATGCCGCGGTAAAAGCCCTGGAAACCGTTCGTCAGCGCGGGCAGGGCATAGAACACCGCCATGTACCCCAGGTACTCGCTGCCCAGGGCCACCACGTCGGCGGCCCCCTCCCCCGCCACAAACAGCGAGAGGATCGGCCCGCGGAATGCCAGCGTCACGCAGCCCACCAGCAGCCAGTAACCCAGTTCCAGCCGCAGGCCCACGGCAAAACCGCGGCGGAGCTGCATTTTCCCATTTTCGTCCCGCTCCGTGAAAAAGTTCTCGCATTTTAACGCACGGCTTACCTCATAGGCCATCTGCACCGCGCCCATCGCCGGGCCGATTACCACCTGTACGCCTTCCCCGTTGTATTGCTCCGCCAGCGCGGCGCAAAGCTCTTGCCTGGTCATATTCAATACTCCAATACCCGCAGCGTGCGGTTCGTTGCGTCAAGATTCACGTTTACCCCCAGCGGCAGGGACATCGTAGGCATGATATGCCCGCA